>WNFA01008169.1_pt1 | contig 10274 bp, 9 predicted proteins | sample 5400481 | NCBI WGS metagenome assembly WNFA01 (sample SAMN13153340, study PRJNA577476) | soil metagenome | isolation source: 120 cm saprolite under Douglas fir tree site 2 hole 1 replicate 2 | place: USA:California | collected 2015-04-18 | reverse complement strand
GCAAGTACGCCTCGCGTGGGCCGGCGGGCTCCGCCTCGCATCTGGACCTTTTTGAGCCGCCTGCGGCGCTGATCGCGCCAAATCCAACGACGATTGCTGGTGCCAGTTTTCGTCGGCGTTGCGCCCGAGATAGTCCGCGCCCGGCGGTGAGCGGAGCAGATGGCCGTGTGATTACAGGCGTTTGGAGGCTGGCACAGATGTTGTAGTCCTCTGGTGCGTGATGCTCGATCACGCACGGTCAGCCGAGGGAGCCGAGATCCCGCCGGACACGCCCGCTGCCCCACAGTGGGAGATGTGGTTCGGACGCAGGATCTCGCTCGTGATGATGCTGACCGTGCTCGTGCCCCTGCTCATCCTGGCCTACGGCCTGTACGAGCGCGTGACCACCTGGCTCGGCACCGATCCGCTTCTGGGCCGCGACCCCCTGTGGACCCATGCCCTGCTGGGCTTCACGGGCCTCCTGATGGCCGCGGGCGGCCTCGTGGTCAGGGACCTCGCCTCCACCGTGCGGCGCACCGCCGAGACGGTGGCGGCCACGAGCAAGATCGAGGCGAGCGTGGTCGCCAAGACCGACCAGATCGGCGCCCTCATGAGCTCCTTCTCCCGCATGCTCGAGACGATCGAGGTCCAGGCGGGGGAGATCAACCAGTTCGCCACGCGGCTCGACGTCGCCTACAAGGAGCTCGAGTCCACCAACGCCCGGCTCAAGGAAGTCTCCTTCAAGGACGAGGTGACGCGGCTCTACAATCGCCGGTTCTTCTCCATCCGCCTCGACGAGGAAGTGTCCCGCTACCGGCGCTTCAACCATCCCGTGTCCGTGGTGCTGCTCGACCTCGACGGGTTCAAGGCCGTCAACGACGAGCTCGGCCACGGGGTGGGCGACGAGACGCTGCGCGGAGTGGCCGAGCTGCTCCTGAAGCATTCGCGCGGGATCAACGTGGTCTGCCGCTACGGGGGGGACGAGTTCGCGATCCTCCTCGTGGAGACGCCGAAGGCGGGCGCCCAGATCTACGCGGACCGGATCCGCCACGTGCTGGCGAGCCACGAGTTCCCGCACGGGCGTCGGGTCAGCGCGAGCTTCGGCATCGCCTGTCTCCCGGAGGACGTGGCGGCCGCCGCCGAGGATCTGATCCGCGCCGCGGACGAGGCCCTGTACGCGGCCAAGCGCGGCGGCAAGAACCGCGTGTCCACCCACGACGAGAGCGAGGGATCGCTGTCCATGCGGAGCGCTCCCGCGGCCGCTCCTCCGGGCCCGGGGGAAGGCCTGGGTCGCCTCGATCGCCTCGTCGGCGCCTCCGACACGGTCCCCGCCGATGCCGGTGTCCTCGTCTTGAGCCGGGAAGGCGACGTCCGGACGGCCCTCGAGGGACTCGACGGCGACGCGTACGACCTCATCATGCGACCGGCCGCCGCCGCCCCCAACGGCGCCGTGGCCGACTCCGCGTCACTGTGGCGCGCGGGAGACATGCGCCTGCTCCCCGCCGCCTCGCCGTCACCGGCCCCCGCGCTGTCCCCGGCCGATGCTGCTGCCCTCGCGGCGCTCCGGGACATGCTCCGGGCGCGCGACCCCGGCACGGGCGCCCACTCGGAGCGCGTGCGTATCTACGCCCTCGCCCTCGCCGAGGCTCACGGGGTGCCGAAGAGCCAGCTCCCCGACGTCGAGCACGGCGTCATGCTTCACGACATCGGCAAGATCGCCGTTCCCGACGGCATCCTCCTCAAGCCGGGGCCGCTGTCCCCCGACGAATGGAAGATCATGCGGACGCATCCCCAAGTGGGTCGCCGCCTCATCGAGCACATGCCGTTTCTCCGGGGCGCCGTCCCCGTCGTCTATCACCACCACGAGCGCTGGGACGGCACCGGCTATCCCGACGGGCTCCGGGGCGAGGACATTCCCCTGGGCGCGCGCATCTTCGCGGTGGCCGATGCCTTCGACGCTATGACGTACGATCGCCCGTACTCGCGCGCCATTCCCGTCTCGTCGGCGCGCGCGGAGATCGAGCGCTGCGCGGGCACCCATTTCGATCCGAGCGTGGTGGCGACATTCCTGGCCCTGCCCATGGAATGCCTCGAGGAGCTTCGCGGCCAAGCGATAAGTTGACGTTGACGCGGATGGTCCCGCCTTGGTAGCGTTGCTCCGAAAGGAGTCCCTCCCCTGGTCAAGCTCGAGGACATCCTCCGAACGGCCATCCAGAGGAACGCCACCGACATCCACTTCCAGGTGGGGCTCCCGCCCATGTTCCGCATCTCGGGCAAGCTCGTCCCCTTCGACGAGGAGAAGCTGACGCCCGAGCAGTGTGAGGCAGTGGTCTTCTCCATCATGTCGGAGGAGCAGAAGAAGACCTTCGCGGAGCGACTCGACTGCGACTTCTCCTACGGCATCCCCGGCCTCACGCGCTTCCGCATCAACGTCTTCAAGCAGCGCGGCACCGTGGCCGCGGCCTTCCGGCGAATTCCCTACGAGATCCCGTCCACCGAACAGATCGGACTGCCGCCCGCCGTGGTCAACCTGACCAAGCTCAAGCGGGGTCTCGTGCTCGTCACGGGAGCGACGGGCCAGGGCAAATCCACGACCATCGCCTCGCTGCTGAACCGGATGAACCACGAGCGACAGCTCCACATCGTGACCCTGGAGGATCCCGTCGAGTATCTCTTCGAGCACCGGTCGAGCATCGTCGTCCAGCGCGAGGTGGGGATCGACACGTTGTCCTTCGCGAGCGCGCTGCGGGCCGCGCTTCGTGAAGATCCCGACGTCATTCTCGTGGGCGAGATGCGCGACGTGCCCACCATCGAGGCGGCCCTCACGGCCGCGGAGACAGGGCATCTCGTGTTCGCCACCCTGCACACCAAGACGCCCGCCCAGGGCATCGATCGCATCATCGACGTCTTTCCCCCGCACCAGCAGCAGCAGGCGCGGGTCCAGCTCTCGAACGTGCTCCACGCCGTTCTCACCCAGCAGCTCATCCATCGGAAGGACGAGGAGGGGGTCGTGCTCGCCATGGAGATGCTGGTGGCTACCGCGGCCATCCGGAACTTGATCCGCGAGGGCAAGACCTTCCAGATCCAGTCCATCCTCCAGACCGGGTCCGCCGCCGGGATGCTGACCATGGAGAATTCCCTCAAAGTGCTCGCGGAGAAGGGCTACATCACCATCGACGACGCCCTCGAGTACTGCTTCGACCAGAAGGAAATGGCGCGTATCGTTGGACGGAAGTAGCCCCACCCGCGCCCGGCCGCGGGCAACCGCCTGGGCGGCGTGGGCCGCCCTCCTCGCCATCGTCGCCGTCTCGGTTCTCGCCTTCGCGCCGAGCCTCTCGGGCGAGTTCCTCAACTGGGACGACGAGCGCAACTTCGTCAAGAACGAAGACTATCGCGGTCTCGGCTGGCCCCAGATCCGCTGGATGTTCCGGGCCACCCTCATGGGCCACTACATCCCGGTGACCTGGCTGACCCTGGGCCTGAACTATGTCCTGGGCGGCATGAACCCGTGGGGATACCACCTCGTCAACATCCTGATCCACGCGACGAACGCCGTGCTGTTCTTCTATCTCGCCCGCCGCCTCCTCGCCGCCGCCGCGGGAGACGAGCTCCCCGCGTGGGCCCATCTGTGGGCGGCCACCTTCGCGAGCCTCGTCTTCGCCGTCCACCCGCTTCGGGTCGAGTCCGTGGCCTGGATCACCGAGCGGCGCGACGTGGTCAGCGGGATGTTCTTCCTCCTGTCCGTCCTGCTCTATCTGCGCGCGGTGGAGCCTGATCCCGCGCGAGGCCGGTGGTGGTACGGCGGCTCTGTCATCGCATGCGCGCTCGCCATGTTTTCGAAAGCCTCGACGATGCCGCTGCCCGTCGTCCTGCTCCTCCTCGACGTCTACCCGCTCCGACGCCTCGGGCTGGGGTGGCGACGGATCCTCGTCGAGAAGCTGCCATACGCGGCGCTCGCGGGCGCCACCGCGGTGGCGGCTCTGGTGGCTCTGCGACAGGGGGTCACGGTCACGCCCTACGCCGACTACGGCCCCGCCGCGCGCATCGCCATGACCGCCTACAGCTTCGTCTTCTACCCGTGGAAGTGGATCTGGCCGGTGGAGCTCTCCCCGCTCTACGAGCTGCCCGCGAAAGTGGATCCCACGTCGTCCCGCTTTCTCGTGCCCCTCTGCGCCTGGCTCATCGTCACCGCCGCCCTCGTCGTGGCGCGCCGGCGGTGGCCCGCGGGGCTGGCGGCCTGGGCCTACTCCACCCTCATGCTCCTTCCCGTGAGCGGGGCGGTACACGCCGGGAACCAGCTCGCCCACGATCGGTACAGCTATCTCTCCGGCCTCGGGTTCGCGCTCCTCGCGGGCGGCGCCCTCTTGCTCGCCTGGCGGGCCGAGCAGCGTCGAGTCTTGGGGAGGGGCATGGTCATCGCCCTGACCGCGACGGCCGCCCTCATCGTGGTCCTCCTGGCCGCGGGAAGCCGTCGCCAGAGCCGCATGTGGCAGAGCTCGGAGTCTCTCTGGCGCTGGGCGGTGAACGCGGACCCCTCGTGCGCCATTTGCCTGCACAACCTGGGCTCGACGCTCGTGAACAATCCCCAGAGCGATCGTCACCGGCTGCGCGAGGCCGAGGGCCATCTCCGGGATTCGATCCGCCTGCGGCCGGAGCGGGCAGGGAGCTACCATGCCCTCGGTCTTGCCCTCGCCCTCGAGCGCCGCTTCGATGAGGCCGAGGTCGCCTTTCGCCAGTACATGGACCGGGAGCCGGGCTCCCCCGAAGGTCCCGCCCGGCTGGGCATGATCCGCGTCGATCAGCAGCGCTACGGCGAGGCCATTCCCTACCTGAGCCTGGCCCTGGCGCGCAAGGGCAACCTGCCGGAAGTCCGTGCCGATCTCATCACCGCGCTGGGGAAGCGCGCGGACGAGCTCGAGCGGGCAGACCAGGTGGGCCAGGCTGAGCGGCTCCGCAAGGCCGCGGCCGAGGTTCGGGCCCAGGGCCCTGTTTCGCCCGCCGGCACCCGGCCGGGTACCCCCTGAGCGTTTCCTCCTAGCACCGCCCTCTTGTATTGGGGGGGCTTTCCTGGTACTCCCTCTAGCCACAGGTTTTTGGGGAGCCCCCAATGAGACTCAAGCGCGAAGCCGTCGAGGCTCTGATGGCGGACAAGCCGGCCGGGACCACCCTGGAGGAGGCGCTCGAAGTCTTCGAGGTCTTCGCCAGCGGCACCCTCGCCGACGAGGTCTACGTTCTCGATGATGTGAGCGGCAAGCGCATCGCCATCGCGCCCGCCGCGCTCCGGGCCAAATACAGGAAGGAGTGACGACCATGCCCATCCTGACCATGTCTCACGAGATCGGCGCGGGCGGTCCGGAGATCGCCCAGAAGGTGGCCGAGCGCCTGGGCAGCCACTACGTCGACCAGGAGCTCATTTCCGAGGCGGCGCTCCGCTACGGACTCCTCGAGGAGAAGCTCTCGAGCCTGGACGAGTCCAAGCCGTCCCTCTTCGAGCGCTTCGACGCCGAGACGCGACGGTACATCACGGTGCTCCAGACCGCGCTCTACGAGTTCGCCGAGAAGGACAGGGTCGTGCTCATGGGGCGCGCGGGGCAGTGGCTGCTCCGGGGCATCCCCCACGTGCTGCGCGTGCGGGTCATGGCGCCCTTCGATCTGCGCGTCAAGCGCCTGGGCAAGAAGCTCTCGGGGCAGATGGGCGAGCAGACCAATCCGCGCACCGTGCACGACATGGCCCGGCGCGATGACATGGATAAGTCCGGGCGTATGCGCTACCTCTACGAGGTGGACGTGAAGGACCCGGCCCTGTACGACCTCGTGATCAACACGGAGAAGCTGTCCATCGACGCCTCCGTGGAGCTGATCGCGGGAACGCTGCAGCGTCCCGAGCTGGCGACCACGCCGGCCGGGCAGCAGCTCATCGCCGATCGGGCGCTGGCCTCGCGCGTCCAGGTCGCCCTGGCCACCCACCCCGAAACGCGCAAGTACCGCATCACGGTGGAGGCGAAGACCGGGGTGGTGACGCTCGAGGGAACGGCGGCCATGGACGAGGCGGTCGACGTGGCTCGCGGCGTCGTCGGCGTTCGCGACGTCAAGACGCAGCAGGTCGATATACCACCGATTCCGCCGTTCGTCGCCTAGGAGGCGGCTGAAAAAGGCCCATCTGCTTCGTTTGTCGCCCTCGGCTGCACGCTCAACGTACAGGGAGTACGCCTCGCATGCAGCCTTCGGGCGACGCCTCGGATCTGGACCTTTTTGAGCCGCCTCCCGGCTAGGACTTCGGAGTCGAGGTGGCGGGGCGGCGGGGGCCTTCCTCCGGCGCCTCGCCCACCGTCACCGGCACCTCGAGCTTCTTCTTGTTCCGCAGCACCTGCAGGATGACCTTGCTCCCCGCCCGGGTATCCGCCGTCAAGCGCTGGAAGTGGTGGTAGTCCTCGACCGGCGTCTTGTCATAGCTCAGGATCACGTCGTACTTCTGAAGGCCCGCCGCCGCCGCCGGGCCCCCCGGCATGGCCGAGGAGACGAGGGCTCCGCGCTTGTCGCTCACGCCGAGCGAGTCGATGAGCTCGGGGGAGAGCTCCTGGAGGGAAAGCCCGAGCCAGCCGCGGACGACCTTGCCCTTGTCCACCAGCTGGTCCATCACGCGCTTGACCATGTTGATGGGGATGGCGAAGCCGATGCCGATCGACCCTCCGCTCTGCGAGAAGATCGCCGTGTTGATGCCGATCACTTCTCCCTTGAGATTCAGCAGCGGGCCCCCGGAGTTGCCGGGATTGATGCTGGCATCCGTCTGGATGAAGTTCTCGTAGGTCGCCACTCCCACATCCGAGCGTCCCGTCGCGCTGATCACGCCCACCGTCACCGTCTGGGCGAGTCCGAAGGGATTGCCGATGGCGATGGCCCACTCGCCCACCCGGAGGGCGTCCGAGTTGCCCAGCGCGGCCACCGTCAGGTCATGGTCGGGCTGGATGCGGATCACCGCGAGGTCCGTCTTGGGGTCGGTGCCCACGACCTGCCCGCGATACTCGCGCTTGTCCGAGAGACGAACCACGATCTCATCGGCGCCCTTGATCACGTGGAAGTTCGTGAGCAGGAGACCGCGCTTGTCGAAGATCACGCCCGACCCCAGTCCCCGCTGGCGGAACTCGCCGCCCCCGCTCGGGCCATCGGGGCCGAAGAATTGCTTGAAGAAGTCCTGGAGGAAAGGATCGTCGGGAGCCGGCTGCGCGCCGGAGGCCCGGGGACGGCGGGCCTTCTGGATCGTATCGAGATTGACCACGGCGGGCCGGACGTGCTCGGCGACGCCGACGAAGCCCGCCTGGAGGCCATCCGCCAGGCTCACGCCCGCCGGGGAGGCGGACGCGGGCTCGCGACGCTCGACCGCGGGTGTCCAGGCCCCACGAGCGACATAGCCCGCGCCGGCAGCAGCGATCATGAGCAGGACAACGAGCGCTCCAGGGAGGACGGTGGATTTCATGAGGGATCCGGGCAGCGGATATTAGGCATCGCCCAAGAGGGCTGTCAAGGATGGCACCGGCATCCACAGGGGCCCGATTCTTGAAGCCCTCGGTTTGAGGGCTTCGACGAAATCGGGGGCCCGTGAACCTTCGAGGAAGGTAGCCAGGTGCTCTGTAAGGTATCAATACAAATCATATAATGTGACCCTCCAGAATGGTTGGCAGGGTAGGCACGTGGCTTGCTCTGTCAGGTCATGACAGCAGGGGACTGGTGGACATGAACCCCGTCCCGAATGACAAACCAATTGCTTGGAGGACAAAGATGTTCACGAAGGTACGCGAGACGTTGTTCGGGAACGAAAGGGAGGCCGGCTTCACGCTGGTCGAGCTGCTCATCGTTATTCTGATCGTAGGCATTCTGTCGGCGGTGGCGCTGCCACTGTATCTCGGATACACGAAGGACGCGCGCCTGGCGGAGGCCAAGGCGCTGGCCGGCTCGGGAATGACGTCTCTGTCGGGCTGCGTGCAGGTCAAGGGCACAGGCCAGAACTGCGTGGTTAGCGAAGTGCAGCAGCGGATCGGACTGGACACGGCCAACACGACGTACGACGGGCGGTGGCAGATGTCGACGGCGCAGCTGACGGTGTCGGGCACGCCGCCGGGCTTGACGGGTACGATCACGGTGGCGGGTATCGGCGGCAATGCCGCTGGTATCTCGCTGGCGATGTTCGCGACGACGACCGGCGTGGTTCTGCGCTGCGACACGACGACCGCGACGCCGCCGGCCAGCACCAGCTCCGGCATCTCTTGCTGATTTCGGTTCGGGCGGGGAAGGGGCCGACAGGTCCTTTCCCCGCCTGACTGCTTGACGTCCCACACCCGCGACCTGCATCAGACGTGAAGCTCACGAAGGTTGTGCATCGGAGCGGAGCTGGGCACGGGGCTTGCCCCTGTTCCTCTGTTGTCTACATCGTTTGGAGAGCGCATGGTACTCGGGCTCCGCGGGGTGTGATGACTTCGCGCGAATCCGGCGAGCAGTGCATGGTCCTGTCGCTTCAAGGGGGTCGCGCATGGAAACCGTGAAGGGAATCCGGAGCACACTCTTTGGCAGGGAGCGCGAGGCCGGCTTCACGCTGGTCGAGCTGCCTGACGGTGTCGGGTACGCCGCCGGGCTTGACGGGCACGATCACAGTTGCGGGTATCGGCGGCAACGCCGCGGGTATCTCGCTGGCGATGTTCGCGGATACCACGGGGGTCACGCTGCGCTGCGACACGACGAGCGCGACGCCTCCGGCCAGCACCAGCTCCGGTATCGCCTGCTGATCCACTGATCCAGGCCGGGCGAGGGAGGGGCTCAGCCGCCCTTTCCCCGCTCGGCTGCCTCAGGTGACTAGGGAGATGGCTCGCCGCCCCTCTCGCCTCTTCCCCCAGATGTGGCTCCTCCTCCACCATGGATCGTTGATCGAGGCCCTCAGCCTACAAGGCATGGGGAGGTCAATCCACGCATCCAGGCCATGGCTGAGCCCTTTCGCCCCTCTAAGACCAGTTTTGTCCTCGCCGGACCCTCCAGGAATGGAAGGGGCTCCCACGAAAAACATTGGCGCTTTCGCTCGGAAGGAGATAGGCTGTGCAACCCCGGAACCACCCTGGTGGAGGATGGGCGCTCCAGGACGCGTGATCGCTCCACGAGAGTCCGGGTGATGCAGTGCATGCGTGTGTCGAAGCGGGAGGGCCGCAATCGTGATCGGAGTCAGGGACAGACTTTTCGGTTCGAGTCGACAGGCCGGGTTCACGCTGGTCGAGTTGCTCATCGTCATTCTGATCGTGGGCATTCTCTCGGCGGTGGCCCTGCCTCTGTACCTCGGGTACACGAGCGACGCCCGTTTGGCCGAGGCCAAGGCGCTGGCCGGCTCGGCTATGACGTCGCTGTCGGGCTGCGTGCAGATCAAGGGCTCGGGTGGCAGTTGTGTGGTGAGCGAGGTCCAGCAGCGGGTCGGGTTGAGCTCGGCCGGGATCACGTATGACGGCCGCTGGCAGATGTCGACCGCGCAGCTGACGGTGTCGGGTACACCGCCGGCGTTGACGGGGCTGATCACGGTGTCAGGAGTCGCGGGCAAGAACACCGACGGGTTGTCGCTGGCGATGTTCGCGGAAACGTCCGGCGTGACCCTGCGCTGCGACCCGACGACCACGACGCCGCCGGCTAGTACCAGTTCCGGGAACGCCTGCTAGTCGCCCACGGGTGCTCTCCACCCGGACCGGGCAAGCTGGCTGGATGGCTATCCGGCTGCGTGAAGAGCGTGACTAGAAGCGCTCGCCCTGGCAGACGGGCGGCACCTCGACCTTGAGTGAAGTCCGCTCGCGGATGCGCATCAGTCCGGCGCACGCTGGCTTCAGGTCGGGATCGAGCCGCAGGGCTTCCCGGAAGCAGTCGATGGCCAGCCGGTAGACCTTCGCTTTCTCGTACACCTCGCCCATGGGCACGTACCACTGCGCCTTCCGCACGGAGAGTCGCTGGATCTCCCGATAGTGCACGATGGCTTCGGCGTAGCGGCCGGCGTTCTCATAGGCCGCGGCCAGGTTGTAGTTCCCGGCGCGCGCATCGGGGTACACCCTGACATCGTGCTCCCACATGGTGACGGGATCGCGCCAGATGTGTACCTGCTGCGACGTCAGCGGCATGAGGGCGAGTATCCAGACCGCGAGCACGCCTCGCGCCACATTGGATCCGGCCCAGCCTCCGATCGCCGCCGCGCCTAGGAGCAGGGCCCAGCCGAGGCACGCGAGGTACGTGTAGCGATCGGCCACGGCCTGGGGCCCGTTCTGAAACGTCCCGAGGAC
>WNFA01005866.1_pt1 | contig 10275 bp, 8 predicted proteins | sample 5400481 | NCBI WGS metagenome assembly WNFA01 (sample SAMN13153340, study PRJNA577476) | soil metagenome | isolation source: 120 cm saprolite under Douglas fir tree site 2 hole 1 replicate 2 | place: USA:California | collected 2015-04-18 | reverse complement strand
GGTCCAGCTCGGCGGCGGCATCCGCGACATGGCGACGATCGAAGGCTGGCTCGGCAAGGGCGTCGACCGCGTCATCATCGGCACCGCGGCGGTGCGCGATCCGGACCTGGTGAAAGCCGCTGCGCGAAAATTTCCCGGCCGCGTCGCCGTCGGCCTCGACGCCCGCGACGGCAAGGTGGCGGTCGCCGGCTGGGCCGAGCGCTGCGAGCTCGCCGCGCTCGAGATCGCCAAACGCTTCGAGGACGCCGGCGTCGCCGCCATCATCTATACCGATATTTCCCGCGACGGCCTGCTCAAGGGCCTCAACCTCGACGCCACCATCGCGCTGGCGGACGCCGTGAGCATCCCGGTGATCGCCTCGGGCGGGCTTGCCTCGATCGAGGACGTGAAGGCGCTGCTCGAGCCGCGGGCGAAGAAACTTGTCGGCGCCATCGCCGGCCGCGCGCTCTATGACGGCCGCCTCGATGCCGCCGAGGCCCTGACGCTGATCCGGGTGGCCCGCCAAGCGACGTGATAGCGGTTATCCGCGGGACTTCGCGGCCGCCGCTTGCTGCGGCGGCGAAACCGGGATCGGCCGGCTCCAGGTATCGGTAATGAACACGTCGTTCTGGCACTCGACGCGCGCTTCGATCCCGAACCACCGATGCATCATGACCAACCCGACCGCGACGCCGAGCGCCAGCGCCGTGAAGGTCGGGACGGCGGCGGGGGACAGACTCGGGATGCCGTAGAGGACGAGCGCGTCGTTGCCGCCGGGCGCCAGCGCGGTGCCGAGCCCCATCAGCAGGCCGCCGCCCAGGTTTACGAGCCATGCGGGCCGCGGCCGCCAGTCGAACCGAAAGCTGCCGCGTTGCACGGTCGATAGGAACATTCCGCTCAGCACGGCGACGAGCAGCACCGAGCGCACGGCCGTGGGCCAGCTCCGGATCCCGAAAGCGCCCTCGATGAAAAGTTCGAAGGTGGCCGTAGAGCCGAACGGACCGTAGATGAGAAACAGCAGCGCGCCCGACAATCCGACCAGCAGAGCGGCAGTGGACAAGCGATAGCGCGGGGCAAGGATGAGGTCAGTGACGCGCATGCCCGATGGCCGCGTTCGCCACAATCGCACGCCCTCGTAGAGGGCCCAGGCCAGGAACGCCAATGCCGGCGCCATCGCCCAGACGAGCAGCGGCCCGACCAGGGCGGGCGCGGGGGTGGGGCGCGCCAGCCATTGCCATCCTGCCAGCGTGACGAAGCACAAGACGCCGAGCGAAAATCCGATGATCGTCGCCAGCATCTTGCCGTCGCCGTCCACGAATCGTGCCATGGTGGAAAAGGCGCAGCCGCGGTTGATCGCCGCCCCCAGTCCGAACATGAATCCGCCGAGCACGGCGACTCCGGTCAGCGACCACCCGCTCAGTCCGGTCCCGGCCGCGGGCATGAGCCAGAATAGCGGGATCGTCACCGCCCACACCCACAGCACGGACTTGCCGATGCTGGCGAGCATGTAGCCGCTGCGCGAGCTCATGACCTCGGCGACGGCGCGGACCGTGCAGATGCTCGCGCGGTGCGCCGCGAATCCGAGCACGAGCGCCAGCACGATTGCAAAAGCAAGGATCGCCATTTGGCACCTGAGCGCGGCGCGGTCGACGTCCGCGCGATGGAACCGGACGCGATCTTATCCTATACGATCAGGCGACAGCGCAGGTTTGAATCGTCGTCATTCGTCACCTCCGTGATCCTATGTTCAAGGTCCGCGTCATTCCCTGCCTCGACGTCAAGGACGGCCGCGTCGTCAAGGGCGTGAAGTTCCTCGACCTGCGCGATGCCGGCGACCCGGTCGCGGCGGCGATCGCCTACGACGCGGCCGGCGCCGACGAGCTCGCCTTCCTCGACATCACCGCGAGCCACGAGCAGCGCGACATCATCTTCGACGTGGTGCGGCGGACCGCCGAAGCGTGCTTCATGCCGCTCACCGTCGGCGGCGGGGTGCGCACGGTCGAGGATATCCGCAGGCTGCTTTCCTCCGGCGCCGACAAGGTATCGATCAATACCGCCGCGGTCGCCCGCCGCGCCTTCGTCAAGGAGGCGGCGGAGAAATTCGGCGACCAGTGCATCGTGGTCGCGATCGACGCCAAGAAGGTGTCGAAGCCGCCGGCGCCGGACCGCTGGGAAATCTTCACCCATGGCGGGCGCAATCCAACCGGGCTCGACGCGGTCGATTACGCGCGCGAGGTGGTGGCGCTGGGCGCCGGCGAGATCCTCTTGACCTCGATGGACCGCGACGGCACCCGGCAGGGCTTCGACATTCCCCTCACCCGCGCCGTTGCCGACGCGGTGACGGTGCCGGTGATCGCCTCGGGCGGGGTCGGCACCCTCGAACACCTGGTCGAGGGCATCCGCGACGGCCACGCCACCGCGGTGCTGGCGGCCTCGATCTTCCATTTCGGCGAGCACTCGATCGGCGCGGCCAAGGACCACATGGCCAAGGCCGGGCTGCCGATGCGGCTCGATCCGTAGCGAACGGACCAAAATTCTCTGAACGGTCGCAGCGGGCGGCTGGAACGGGTGCGCTCGAAAATGGTTCCCTTGTCGTCTGCCCCGTGTGTGCCGCGGGCGCCGGACGCGACGGGGCGACGATGGGCACGGATCGAGGCCGGCGAGCGCAATCGCCTCGAGAAATGGAACGGGAAACCCATGGCCGCCGAGCAATCCAAACCGCAAGGACCCGATCTGACGCAGGGCGTCCCGCTGGGCGACGTTGCCGATGGAAGCATGGTCGGCGGGCATGTGGGCGACGAGGCCGTGCTGCTGGCGCGCCGCGGCGATGCATTCTTTGCGATCGGCTCGACCTGCTCGCATTACGGCGGACCGCTCGCCGAGGGACTGATCGTCGACGATACCGTGCGCTGCCCATGGCACCACGCCCGCTTCAGCCTGCGCACCGGCGAGGCGGTCGGCGCGCCGGCGTTCAATCCGATGGCGTGCTGGCGCGTGGAAAAGCGCGACGGCAAGGTGTTCGTGCGCGAGAAGATCGCGCTGGCCGATCGGCAGAGCGGCAAGCCTGCAAGCGGCAAGCCGGAGCGCGTGGTCATCGTCGGCGGCGGCGGCGCCGGATTTGCCGCGGCCGAGATGCTGCGGCGGGAGGGTTTTGTCGGCAGCGTGACGCTGCTCTCCGCCGACGATGCCGCCCCCTACGACCGGCCCAATTGCTCGAAGGACTATCTTGCCGGAAACGCGCCGGAAGACTGGATGCCGCTCCGGCCGCCCGAGTTCTACCGGGATCAGTCGATCGAGCTGAGGCTTCGCGCCGAGGTGACGGGAATCGATCCGAAGGCGCGGCAGGTCGCGCTCGCAGACGGCAGCAGCGTCCCCTTCGACAAGCTGCTGCTCGCGACCGGCGCCGAGCCGGTGCGCCTCGATATCCCCGGCGCGGATCGGCCGCACGTCCATGTCCTGCGCTCGCTTGCCGATTCGCGGGCGATCATCGGCAGGGCCAAGGCGGCGCGGCGGGCGGTCGTGCTGGGCGCGAGCTTCATCGGCCTCGAGGTCGCCGCCGCGTTGCGGGCGCGCAAAATCGAGGTCCATGTCGCGGCGCCGGAACGCCGGCCGTTGGAGCGCGTGCTCGGCGGCGAATTCGGCGATTTCATCCGCGCGCTTCACGAGGAGCACGGCGTCGTGTTCCATCTCGAGGAGACCGCAACGGCGATCGACGCCGGGAACGTCAAGCTCAAAGGCGGCGCGAGCCTGCCGGCCGACCTCGTCGTGGTCGGCGTCGGCGTGCGGCCGCGCGTCGCCCTCGCCGAGCGCGCCGGCCTGAAGATCGACCGCGGCGTCGCCGTCAACGAGTACCTGGAGACGAGCGCGCCGGGAATCTTCGCCGCCGGCGACATCGCGCGCTGGCCCGATCCCCGTACCGGCGAGAACCTCCGGATCGAGCACTGGGTGGTGGCGGAGCGCCAGGGCCAGACCGCAGCGCGCAACATGCTCGGACAGCGGCAACGATTTTCCGACGTGCCGTTCTTCTGGAGCCAGCACTACGACGTATCCGTCAATTACATCGGCCATGCCGAGAAATGGGACGCCCTCGGCATCGAGGGCGACATCAAGGCGCGCGACTGCCTGGTGCGCTATCGCCGCGGCGGCAGGGTGCTGGCGGTCGCCTCGATCTTCCGCGACGTGGAGAACCTCAAGGAGGAGGCGGCGATGGAGCGCGCGGCCTCGCGCGGCGAAGGCGGCGGGAGTGCTCGCGCGCGCGTGTGAGCCGCGCGCCGTCCGGGCTAGCAACCGTCCTTCGCCCAGCGCAGCGCCCGCTCGAGCCGGTCATTGCCCCAGAACAATTCCCCGTCGGCGCAGGTGAAGCTCGGCGCACCGAAGAGGCCGAGCCGCTGCGCCGCGTCGGTTTCCTCCCGCAGCCGCGCCTTGATCTCGTCCGAGCGGGCGGCGGCGAGCGCGGGTCGCGGGTCGACCTGCAATCCGTCGAGCACGTCGCTGATGGCGGCGGCGTCGTCGATCCGGCGCCCGTCGGCGAACTCCGCGTGGAAGACCGCGCGACAGAAATCCTCGCCCCAGCCGTTATCGAGCCCGGCGAGCGCGACGCGGGCGGCGAGCAGGCTGTTCTGCGGAAACGGATCGGGGCGCCGGAACGTCAGGTGCAGATCGGCGCACAGCCGCTCGAGGTCGCGCCACATGTTGCCGCCCTTGGCCGGATAGAGGTTGAACGGCGACGTGGTCCAGCCCTGGGCCTTGAAGATCGGGCCGAGCAGGAACGGGCGAAAGCGCACGCGAACGCCGGCCTCCCGGGCGAGCGGCGCGATGCGCATCGCCGCCGGATAGGAATAGGTCGAGGCGAAATCGAACCAGAAATCGAGCACGGGAGCGGCCATGTCGCGATGCTAGCGGGGATGGCATTAATGTGAAGCCACGATTCCCCTCCCCCGCAATCACCGGAGATGATATGTCGGAGCGGGGCAAATCCGATGTCGCGCTTCACCCTCCACGACCTCGAGAAACGCGTGCGCGAGCGGGCGCGGGCCGGCACGCAGGCTTCCTATACGCGCAGGCTTATCGAGCAGGGCGTGGCGCATTGCGCCAGGAAGCTCGGCGAGGAGGCGATCGAGACCGTGCTGGCGGCGGTCGAGGAGGATCGCGGCCGGTTGATCGCGGAAGCCGGCGATCTCATCTATCATCTGCTGGTCGTGCTCGCGGCGCGCGGCATCGCGCTCGCCGACGTGGAGGCGGCGCTGGCCGAACGGACCGGGCAGTCCGGCATCGAGGAAAAAGCGGCGCGCCGGCACGGCCGCGGGTCGCGCCCGCTCGGCGCGCGCAAAGCGAAGACACGTGCCGGGCGCGCCCGGGACGGCTGAGCAAGGACGGTTCGATGGAGCAGCGGACCACCGACCACGAGTTCTCGCCCTACCGCGTCTTCTCGCGGGCGGAATGGGCGGAACGGCGCGAAGACACGCCGATGACGCTCACCCCGGACGAGGTCAGCCGGGTACGCTCGCTGCACGATCGGCTCGACATGGCGGAAGTCGAGGAGATCTATCTGCCGCTGTCGCGGCTGCTTTCGCTCTACGTCGCCGCCACCCAGCGCCTGTTTCGGGCGCAGCAGAACTTCCTCGGCACCGAGGATGCCAAGATGCCCTACATCATCGGCGTCGCCGGCTCGGTGGCGGCGGGCAAGTCGACCACCGCGCGCGTGCTGCAGGCGCTGCTGGCGCGCTGGCCGAACGTCCCGAAGGTCGACCTCGTCACCACCGACGGCTTCCTCTATCCCAACGCGATCCTCGCGCGCGAAGGCCTGATGGAGCGCAAGGGCTTTCCCGAGAGCTACGACCTGCCGGCGCTGCTGCGCTTTCTCTCCGACATCAAGGCCGGTCGGCGGCCGGCGCGGGCACCGGTCTACTCGCACCTCGTCTATGACGTGATCCCCAACCAATGGGTCGAGATCGATCGCCCGGAGATCCTCATCGTCGAGGGCCTCAACGTGCTGCAGACCGGCAAGCCGCCAAAGGACGGCAAGGCCATTCCCTACGTCTCGGACTTCTTCGATTTCTCGATCTATCTCGATGCCGCCGAGGACGTCCTGCTGAGCTGGTACGTGGACCGTTTCCTCACCTTGCGCGGCACCGCGTTCCGCGATCCGAAATCCTACTTCCACCGGTACGCCACCTTGTCCGACGAGGAGGCGATCGCGACCGCGACCGCGATCTGGACGCGCATCAATCTCGTCAATCTGCACGAGAACATCCTGCCGACGCGCCAGCGCGCCGACCTCATCCTCAACAAGGGCGAAAGCCACCTGGTCGAGAAAGTAGCGCTGCGGCGGTTGTGAGCGGGACCTGATCCGACGCTACGCCGCCAACCGCTTGGCGGCGGCCGCCGCCAGCGTCGCTGCCAACCGCTCGCGGTCGAGCGGCTTGGTCAGGAAGCCGCCCATGCCGGCGGCGAGGCAGGCCTCGCGGTCCTCGTCGAAGGCGTTGGCGGTGAGCGCGATGATTGCGGTGGGCGCCGCGCCCCGCTCGGCCTCGAGCGCGCGGATGCGGCGCGTCGCCGCGATGCCGTCGCTCCCCGGCATGTGCACGTCCATGAGCACGAGGTCGAACGGCTCGTCCGCGGCCTGCGCCGCGAGCCAGGCTTCGACCGCGGCATCGCCGGTCGCGGCAAGGGTCGGGCGGTGGCCCAGGCGCTCGAGCAGCGAGCGCGCGAGCAGCGCGTTGATCTCGTTGTCCTCGGCGACGAGAATCGCGAGTCCGCTCGCAGTGCCGTCGACGCGCGTATCCGCGCCATCGGGCTCGCCGATTTCGCTCGTCCCGCGTTCGAAAACGTCGAGCTTGGCGGTCATCTGCGCGGCCAGCGACGCCGCCCGCACCGGCTTGACCAGATAGCCGGTGAAGCCGACCTGCTTGAGCGCGGCGAGCCGTTGCCGCTCGGAAGGCGTGATCAGCACGATGCGCCGCGCGATGGCGGCGGTGGCCCGCGCCAGCCGCTCGCAGGCGGCGGCGCCGAGCGCGTGGTCGACGAGCACCGCGCTCCAGCGCCGCTCCGGCACCAGCGCCGCCGCGACCTCGGCGTCCGCCACCAGGCAGGTGCGGGCGCCCCAGCCGCTCAGCCGCCGCGCGTCGAGCGAAGCCGTGATCGCCGTCGGCGCGACGATCAGCACGTCGGTGCCGGCAAGGCTCGGCGGGGCGAAGCCCGGCTCGCCGGTCTCGCCCGTCGCCGGCAGCGGCACGGTCACCTGGAAGCTCGATCCGGCGCCGAGCGCGCTGTCGACGGCGAGCTCGCCGCCCATGCGCTCGATGATGCGCTTGGAGATGGCGAGCCCGAGGCCGGTGCCGCCGTATTTGCGGCTCGAGCCGGAGTCGGCCTGCTCGAAATCGAGGAAGATGCGGCGCTGCTCTTCCGGCGCGATGCCGATGCCGGTATCGCGCACCAGGAAACGGATTTCGTCTTGCCGGCGGCCGGGCTCGACGGTGATGGCGACCCCGCCCCGCTCGGTGAACTTGATGGCGTTGCCGGCGAGATTGAGCAGCACCTGGCGCAAGCGCGCGGCGTCGCCGCGGACGCTGCGCGGCAGGCCGTCCTCGACGTGGCAGGCGATCTCCAGGTTCTTTCCCTGTGCGCGCGGCGCGATCAGCTCGATCGTCTCCTCGATCAGCGTCGGCAGATCGAACGCCCGCGGCTGCAGGTCGAGCCGCCCGGCCTCGATCTTGGAGAAGTCGAGGATCTCCTCGATCAACGACAGCAGGGTGTCGCCGGAGTTTTTCACCGCCCGGGCGTAGGTCGTCTGCTCGGGGGTGAGGATGGTGTCGAGCAGCAGGTCGGCCATGCCCAGGATGCCGTTGAGCGGCGTGCGGATCTCGTGCGAGATCATCGCCAGGAAGCGCGACTTGGCGCGGCTGGCGGCTTCCGCCTGGTCGCGCGCATCCGACAATGCGCGCTCGGCTTCCACCCGGCCGGTGACGTCGCGGCCCACGCTCTGCACCTCGGTATGCGCGCCGGTTCGCACCACGACCTCGCGCCAGGCGATCCAGCGGGGGGCGCCGGCGGTCGCGATTTTCTGGTCGTGCACGCGGGTGCCGTCGTCCTGCAGCACCGTCTCGCCCTGCTCGAGGACCGCGGGCGTGAACGGGCTGCCGATCAGCTCCGCACGGCTGCGCGCGCCGAGCGCGCAATAGGCGTCATTGGCGTAGGTGATGCGGTTGTCGACGTCGCGGCGCACGATCAGGTCGCCTTGCGCCTCGAGCAGGCTGCGCGCGCGCTCCTCCGCTTCCTTGAGCTCCCAGTTGCGGTCGGCGAGGTCCTCGACTTGGCGGCCGAGATCGCGCAACTCGGCGCGGATGAGCCGGATGCGCGAGATCAGGAGCCCGATCGCGCCGCAGGCGGCGCCGAACAGCGCCGCCGAGCCGATCGCGAACGCGTATGGATCGTAGTGCGCTTCCGGGCTCGTGATCGCGGCCAGGAATCCGAATGCGGCCGCATACGACGTCGAGAGGATCGCCAGGGCGCGGACGAGAAACGACAGGACGCTCTTGCCGGTGAGCGCGCGCAGCTTCGTGAGCATGCCGAGAATGACCCGCACGTGCGCCGCCCCGCTCCCCGCGCATGTTCCGGGAAAAGCGGCACCCGGCTTTTCCGAAGCGGACATGCGCAAATCATTGCCGCGACAGCCCATCGCGATCGGCCCGACCGGGCTGCGCTCCGGCGCAGGCTGCGCGCGCCGTTCTGCGGCGGCGTTGCTGCTTCTTGCTCGTCAGGGGGAGCTTGCGCGGGAATTGCTTGCCATTCCCTTGCGGATTGCGGCGGAATGCGGCGCCGGCACCGGCAAGGTTGCCGCAAGGTTAATGCGAGCGGATCGGCACGACGCGGTCTTGCGGGCGTCAGCGGAACTGGGCGAGCTTGCTGGCGCGCTGATCGAGCCGCATCGCCGCGAACAACGCGGCGGCGGCGTCATGGCTGAAGCGCGCCGAATACACGAACAGCTTGAGTTCCGCGCCGGTGCCCTCGCGCGACAGGCTCACGGTGACGTCGGCCGCGCTCGCCTCGCCCACCAGCTGCACGGTCTTGATGCGGCCGGCGGACATGCAGGCACCGGCGGCGTCGCCGTCGTCGACCAGCGCGAAATCGGCGTCGTCGACACGATCGACGAGCGCGATGCGCAGCTCCGGATCGGCATCGCCGATCTTCACCCGGAAGTCCGGCGCCGCCATGCCCGGCGCCGCCATCCGATACGTGACCGGGCCGGCGGTGAAGCAGGGCTGGGAGGCGGCGGCGAGCGCCGCGGCGACCGGAGCGTCGGGTCGGGGTAGGCCGGCGAGGTAGCAGAGGGCGGCGGCCGGGGTTGCGGCGACCGTGAGCAGCAGCAGCGTTTTTTGCAGACGCCCCATACCGACTCCTCGGGCAGACGGCGAACCGTTGCGGTCGCCAAGAGTTACCCGCCATCCTTTAGCGAACCGTTAAGGCTAACAATTCGTGCATGCGGCCTCGGCCCGTGCTTCACGGCCGAACGAGCGCTCCCGGCTGGCCGGGCCATGTTGCGGGGATTGCGCTTCGCGCGTCGCGCGCTCAGGCCGCCCGTCTGACCTCGTCGGCGAGCGTGCGGTAGGACAGCGCCTCGGCGAGATGCACGCGGGAGACCTGCTCCGCGCCGTCGAGATCGGCGAGGGTGCGCGCCACCCGCAGCACCCGGTGATAGCCGCGCGCGGAAAGCCGCATGGCGTCGGCCGCCTCGCGTAAGAGCGACAGCCCGCCGGCATCCGGCCGCGCCGCGTCCTCGAGCACAGGGCCGGGCGCGGCCGCGTTCACCCGCACCTGCGGCAGGCCGATCGCGGCGTAGCGCTCGGCCTGCAGCTCGCGGGCGCGCGCGACGCGCTCGGCGACCTCGCGGCTTCCTTCCGCTGGCGGCGGCAGGATGAGATCGGCGGCGGTCACCGCCGGCACCTCGATGGTGAGGTCGATGCGGTCGATCAGCGGGCCCGACAGGCGCGCCTGATAGTCGGCGGCGCAGCGCGCAGCCGGGGCGCGCTTGCAGGCGAAGCCGGGCTCGCCCGCCCGTCCGCAGCGGCAGGGGTTCATGGCGGCGACCAGCATGAAGCGCGCGGGATAGGTCACGCGATGGTTGGCGCGGGCAATCGAAACCTCGCCGGCCTCGAGCGGCTGGCGCAGCGAATCGAGCACCTGCGGCTGGAACTCCGGCAACTCGTCGAGGAACAGGACGCCGTGGTGCGCGAGCGAGACCTCGCCGGGGCGCGCCACGGCGTCCTGTTCCTCGACGAGTTGCCGGAGTTCCAGCCG
>WNFA01005864.1_pt1 | contig 10275 bp, 9 predicted proteins | sample 5400481 | NCBI WGS metagenome assembly WNFA01 (sample SAMN13153340, study PRJNA577476) | soil metagenome | isolation source: 120 cm saprolite under Douglas fir tree site 2 hole 1 replicate 2 | place: USA:California | collected 2015-04-18 | reverse complement strand
GTGGGTCTGGCCGGGGATGGAGATCACCGAGGAGATGCTAGCCGTCTTCAAGCGTCCCAAAGGATTTCGTCATCTTCCTCGCAGATGGGTAGTAGAGCGTACATTTGCGTGGATAGGCCGCAATCGACGTATGAGCAAGGATTATGAGTATTTACCGAGCAGTAGCGAAAGTATGGTGCAACTCACCATGATTCGTCTCATAGTCAGAAGACTTGCCGGGGCGACTGAAACCGCCAGGGAGAATGCCCAACGGCGTCGAGCCGCTTGAGCAGCCTTCCTGGACACGCTCTAGCAAGCGAGAACGCTAGAACAGCGTATGGAGCACCATCCAGATAGTCGACGATGCCAGGCTGGCCGTTGACAAGTGCCAGCTGTGAAATGACGCCAGGAGGTATTTTGCGCATCAGACCAAGTAAACCGCGAGCCACTTTGGCAGCCCCATAGATGGGCTTGAGCGCGGCACGGACTTTTCCGCCTCCATCGGAGTGCATTACCACATCATCTGCCAGCAAGGTGAGCAAACCTTGCATATCGCCCGTCGTGCATGCCTGAATAAACTGGTAGGTCAATACCTCTCGTTGCTGCGGTGAGACATTGTAGTGGTGATGATGCTCCGCCAGGTTGTGTCGTGCGCGACGCATGATCTGGCGGCAATTCTCCGGGCTTTTCTGCACAATCTTCGCAATTTCATGGTATTCGAAGTCGAAGACTTGGCGCAGCAGAAAGACTGCTCGCTCCAATGGCGACAGGTATTCCAGCAGGCGCAAAAAGGCCAGCGAGAGCGATTCCGATTGTTCCACACTGGCTTCGGGGTTAAGAGGAGTTTCGGATTGATAGGGCGTAATCAGTGGTTCGGGTAGCCACACACCTACATAAGCTTCCCTCTGCACCCATGCTGAACGCAATAAATCGATACAGAGGCGCGTGACGATAGTGCAGAGGTAAGAACGAGGAGAATGTATCGCTTCCGCCTCGCCATTTTCACATGCATGGTGCCAGCGCAAGTAGGTTTCCTGGACACAGTCTTCCGCGTCCATTACGCTTCCCAGCATGCGATATGCTATAGAAAACAGCAAGTATCTGTGAGTCTGAAAGATACTCTCCTCGTTCATTCTACCCTCCCTACTCTCTCACATAACTATAGTCCGCCTCATTAGTGATTCGCACAGAAGCTGTCTGTTGGCACGCCAGGTGGGCCGCCTGGCGTGCGCTTGCAAGTCCTGCTGCAGTCAGTTGACCTGCCGGGCCAACCCAATCGCCAGCTACGTACAGATTGCGAATGCCAGGAACTTCGGGTCCGGGGCGGCCAGACAGCCCACCAGGCCGTGCCTGCACAATAGCATTCGTTGCATTCATGTGCGGCAAAAATTGTCGTTCCACAACTTCCTCTCGCCAGCCCGGTTGGACGCGGTCAAGCAGAGCCTCCAATTCTTGCTCGCTAGCCTTGGGATCAGAGCGTTCGCCAGGCTTCAGGTATCGTATAGTATGGATCAGCGCGCCTCCCTCCGGTGCCAGCTTCGCAGAAGCCGAGTGAGCCAGTATATACAGCGGCCGCTCAATGCTCAGCGCACCCAGGTGTCGCGGTTCGGGCAGACGCCGCAGCCCAACGTCAAGGCAGGCCACATAAGAAGGCACTGCTTCCCGTGCCCAACGACTCAGCGCAGTGTGCTCACCATGGTCCACCAGCTCAGATGCACCTGTTGGGTCCGTCGCTACAATCACCGCCTTTGCCGCATAGAACTCGCCATTTGCCAGTCGCACCCCCTGCACAAGCTCCTCGTGCTCGATAGCCGCTACCCGCGTGCCGGTTACAATACGAACGCCCGCATTCTCTGCAGCCACGCGCAGGCCATCCACCAGAGTCTGCCAGCCACCATCCAGGTAGAGGACTTTCGGGATCTTACGCAGCATTTCTACGAACAACGCAGCCGATTGTATCTCCGGCGCATTGCTATAGGTAGTGACGCGCCCAAACGCCAGTAATAACGCACGCAACTGCGGATGCCGTACATGTTGCCCCAGCCATTCCGACATGCTCACATGCTGAAGCGTGAGCGTATTTACGCCCATAATGGCAGCCTGTAAGCCCAACAGCTCCAGTTTCGCCGGGACATCTAATAGCGTTGTACGCAATAGAGCCAGCGGTGTCTGAGGTACTCTATGTAGTTTATTATGTGACAGGGCGTAATATGTTGGTGGTTCCTTGCCGCTGTAGACCACACCCAGTTCGCGCAGCACCTCACCTGCCTCGGTCTGATAATAGAGCGCGTGCGCACCCCGATTCATAAAGAATCCATTGCGTTGCTTTGTAATGGCCCGACCCCCAGGCTCCGAGGCTTTTTCAAACAGCATCACCGAGCGACCGCTTCTCGCTGAATATGTCGCCGCTGCCAGGCCTGAGAGGCCCCCGCCCACGATAATAATATCTGCATACGATGGACTATCTAAAGGGTGAGAAAGTTTTTCGTTCATGGTTTTGTCTCCGTCTCATCTGAAATGCGTGTAGCGGGCACCTGAAGTACCCGCTACTTTATGACCGCAAATGAGACGAAAGTGAGGTTGAATCTGTGACAAAATCATTCCTTGCCGGCGAACCCACATCCGGTACTTTGCGCAGGCCCCACGGTTGTGTTGCAAAAACTCGAGCTGAACGGCAAGGAGCGTCTCGTGGCTCGTGTTGCTCAGCTTAGACGATCACTCCAAACAGGCTGGCCACGAACGTGACTTGCCCGCTGATGTCTCCTCGCCCAACCCCGCTCGCTTGCCCTTTCCTGATCATGTTCATCGCCTCATAGCCGGGCCTCGTTCGCCATGCTGTCTCAAAAGAAAAGAAGCCCATCCCCGGTTTGACGAGTCGTTTGATGAAACGATGGTCTTGTTCGACGATGGTGTTGAGATATTTGACTGGCCGCAGTTCACAGACCTCCGGAACAGTTCTTGCTGCTTTGAGCTCCCTCAACGCTTTGGGATAGGCCGCATTTTTGTCCACAGTGATCACGCGGGGAGTCGTGGTGTGGGAGGCGCCGAGGGCTTTCAAGAAAAACCGCTTGGCCGAATCTCGCATCACGGGTGGCACTCAAGAGAAATTCCAGCGTGTTGCCTTCCGAGTCCACCGCGCGGTAGAGGTACATCCAGGTACCTTTGATCTTCACGTAGGTCTCATCGACACGCCAGGAATCGGTGGTAGCCTTCAGGTGGGGTCGGCATCGTTTCTCCAGTTCGGGGGCATACCGCTGAACCCAGCGGTAGATCGTGGTGTGATCGACGTGCAGGCCGCGCTCCAGCATCAGTTCTTCCAGATCTCGGTAGCTGAGCGCATAGCGCAGGTACCAACGGACGCAGAGGAGAATGATCTCGGCTTCGAAATGGCGCCATTTGAACGGGCTCGCATTGCTCATGAAAGGAACTCCTCTGCTTTCTTGAATAGAAGCAGAGTTTACTATAGCATCGTCATTGTTGCAACACAACCTGATTGCCTCGCTGAACGGCGGCAAGCCCACCACGATCGCCACAACGAAGCCCGGCAGCAGCTCGGTCAGCCTTGTCGGCTGGACGACGATGTAGATTGGTGCTCACAGAGTGTAAATCCCAGAATTATCCCGGAGTCGGGCTCCCTTGGCCCCCCAATATTTCTGCCAGGCAACATAATATGCTATACTGCTCATGAAATCCGGGGCCTGGGAAATTCGAGTCATAACATGTTCACGAAAGTTTTAATCGCCAATCGCGGGGAGATAGCCCTTCGCATCATAGCAACCTGCCGCGAAATGGGAGTGCAAACGGTAGCCGTCTACTCCGATGCTGACCGTCATGCTCGCCATGTTCAAGAAGCCGGCGAGGCTTACCACATTGGCCCAGCGCCTGCAGCACAGAGCTACCTGCACATCGATACCATCATCGACGTTGCCAGGCGCAGCGGAGCCCAGGCTATTCATCCTGGCTACGGCTTCCTTTCCGAAAATGTCGCCTTCGTCGAGGCGTGCGAGCAGGCTGGCATCGTCTTCATCGGCCCACCTGCTGACGCTATGCGCGTGATGGGATCCAAGATCGCTGCCAAGCATCTGGCGCAAGCAGTCAATGTGCCCACCGTGCCCGGCTACAATGGAGAGAGCCAGCTCGACGCTGTACTGCTGGGCGAGGCGGAGCGTACCGGCTTCCCCCTGCTCATCAAAGCCTCTGCTGGAGGTGGCGGCAAGGGCATGCGCGAGGTACACGCCGCTGCCGACTTCCCGGAACAATTGGCGGGCGCCAGGCGCGAGGCCCAGGCAGCTTTCGGAGACCCCACCGTCTTCCTTGAACGCCTGCTGCAAGAGCCGCGCCACGTCGAAATCCAGGTGCTCGGTGATGCCTCCGGCCACTTGATCCACCTTGGTGAGCGCGAGTGTTCTATCCAGCGCCGCCACCAGAAGATTGTCGAGGAAAGTCCCTCGGTTGCCCTGACACCCGCTCTGCGCGCCGGGATGGGGGCAGCCGCCGTACGTCTTGCCAGGGCCGCCGGGTACGTGAACGCGGGCACCATCGAATTCATGCTCGATGCAGATGGACGTTTCTACTTCCTCGAGATGAACACGCGCTTGCAGGTAGAGCATCCCGTCACCGAACTGGTCACCGGCTTAGACCTCGTGCGCCACCAGCTGCTGATCGCGGCGGGCCAGCCACTCGTTCTCACCCAGGAGCAGGTCCGCCAGCGCGGGCACGCTATCGAGATGCGCCTCTACGCCGAAGATCCCGCGCGGAACTTTCTCCCTTCCACCGGCGCCGTGACACGCTTTATTCCCCCTGCTGGCCCTGGCATCCGCGTGGACAGCGGCATAAGAAGCGGCGATGAAATCACGCAGTTTTACGACCCTATGCTTGCCAAGCTGATTGTCTACGGCGAGGACCGCCCAGCCGCTATTGCGCGCATGCGCTCCGCGCTGGAGCAGACCGCCGTTTTCGGCGTCACGACAAATGCCCCTTTACTGCACGCCATTTCTACCCATCCCGCCTTCCAGCAGGGGCATACCCATACTGGCTTCCTGGTCGAACATGGCCTGGCAGGAGAGGACGATAATATACACGGTCCACCTTTACAGGATGCTGCCCTGGTGGCCGCTGCCCTGTATGATATCGTGCGCGATGCAGCGCCTGGAGCGCCATCCAACCATCATTCAGCGCAGGCAACAGCGGCCTCCGTGAATCCCTGGCACACGCTGGGACCCTGGCGCATGATAGGCGAAATCAGGCGTATCGCCTATCACTATCAGGGAGAAGAACACCATGTTGCCGCTCACCCACTGCAAAATGGGACTGTAGCGAACAGTTGGAGCATCCAGGTTGACGACCGTCCGCTGGAAGATGTTGCCTATACCTCCGGCAGCGATGACCTCGTGCTGCTCCACCGGGGAGCAAAACAGCTTCAGGCTTACGTGCAGCATGTCAATGGCGAGACACAGGTCTATTTGCGCGGGCAATTGTATCGCCTGGAGCGGCGCCAGCCGCCCAACGTGGACATAGCCGCGCGCGGAAGCAGCGTCGCCACTGCGCAGAAAGCGCTTACCTCGCCGATGGCCGGAACCATCGTCAAAGTTCAGGCGCATGACGGGGACATGGTGCAGCAGCGCCAGGTACTCGTAGTCCTCAGCGCCATGAAAATGGAGCATACCATCGCTGCCCCCTATGCGGGCAAAGTACGGCACGTTTACTACCAGGAGGGCGACGTTGTCAAAGGCGGAGCCGTCGTCGTCGAAATGGAATGAGCGGAAAGGTTAAATGACCATGCAGATAGGTTTCATCGGCATCGGCGTCATGGGTCGACCCATGACCCTCAATCTCCTCAAAGCGGGCTATCATGTTACCGTCTTCGCGCGCCACCCCGGGAAGCCAGAGGTGCAGGAGGTGCTGGACGCGGGTGCGAAGCTGGCTCCTTCGTCTCGTGCCGTGGCGATGGCTTCGGATGTCGTCATTACCATGGTGCCCAACTCTATGCAGGTCGAGGAAGTGGTAGCGGGCCCTCACGGAATACTCGAGGGTGCGCGCAGGGGGCTGATTATCATCGACATGAGCACAATCGCCCCGGCCATGAGCCGCAAGCTGGCCGAGCTGGCATCAAGCCGTGACGTGCATTTCCTCGATGCACCCGTCAGCGGTGGCTCAATGGGCGCGGTGAATGGTACGCTCACCATCATGACCGGCGGTGAGCGGGAGATATTCGAGCAGGCGCGGCCGGTCCTGGAGGCGATGGGCAAAAAGGAGAATATTTTCTACGTTGGACCCAGTGGTTCAGGCGAGGTCGTGAAAATTGTCAACAACATCCTCTGCGGAGCCATAGCCGCGGCCATAGCCGAGTCCTTCGTGTTGGGAGTCAAAGCGGGCGCCGACGTAGACACTATGGCGAAGATCATCGGCGTGAGCAGCGGCGCGAGCTGGCAGCTTGCCAACCAGTTCCCCGTACGCGCCTTCAACGGCTCCTTCCAGCCCGGTTTCATGACCGACCTGCTGCACAAGGACCTGGGGCTCGCGCTCGACCTCGCCGCCGAGAATCAAACGCCCGCGGTCATGACCGCTCTCACACGCCAGATGTACGAGATGGCTCGTGCCGCCGACTACGGCCGCGAAGACTACACATCCTTGCTCAAGGTATTGGAGCAAATGGCTGGTGTCGAAGTAAGATCTTCGTAGGCACCCTGCCTGGGGGCAGGTATCCTGATTATGCGGTTTCACAAAATAATGCGGCTACTTTTTCTTCGGAGGTTCTGGTTTCGGCTGCGCTTTTTGGAGCGGGTCTGTGTCCTTGAGCTTATATTTCCCTTTGGGGGTAATCATAACGGACTCGGCCCAATCAAGATCGTCCTGGAGCTGGCGCTTCTCTTTATCTTCTTGCTCTTTGCCTTTCTTCTTGTCGGACATATCTTACGCTCCCCGTTCGATTGGCTCTCTGAGTAAGGCACCACAACATTCGTCAAACTGATCCCAAGATGGCAGAGCCACCGTGCGCACTCCCGGAAAGAGGTCTTGTTCTGCAAGTGCAGTAGCGCCAAAGGCAACAATTGTTAAGCGCCGCCTTGCCCCTTCGATCATCCGCTGGTAACGAGGATCATCTCCCGCTTGCTCCTCCACCTCGTGTAAAGCTTCAACAAGCTGCGCGTAGCGATCATCAATGATCACATGCTCTCCAGGTTCTCGCATCACCTGGGCGATTTTCTGGAAAAAAGATCGACAGAAAACGACCGAATCGGAGTTGGGAAAGCCCAATTGTGCTAACCAGGCGCGGGTGGTTTTCTGGCTTGGGAGATCATCGCCTCTGATCGTGACATATTTCACTTCTTCTCGTTGGCTCACCCGTCGTAGCTGCGCTACTGCCCCCGGCACTGGCGTACATGCCCGCAATACCAGAAGCGAACCCATGACGTTTTCTCGTATTCGTTGATAGCGCTTCCGATGGAGCTTCCGATATGCGACCACTTCCGGAAGATCAAAGATATCCCACCAGGTGATATCTTCCGGGATATCTACGAGAGCAAGGCGGCAGGTCTCGCGAAAATAGTCCAAAAGCGCCGCAGGCCGACCCTCAGCAATCGTTCCATCAATGTCTACTGCGAACATACGCGTGCCCCTTTTGAATTTCCTGAACTACCAGAAGATGGAGAACCTATTATCCTGCCCTCAGAAGCAGCATATGCGCAATCGTCATGCCGAAGACAAGGGCTGCTGCCAGGCCGAAGTAGGCGATAGAGAGAGCAATGCGCGAGCTGACCGGCACGTTGTAGTATTCTTTCATCGCGGGCGTATTAGCAGTTCCCCGGCGCGCCCAGAACTGCGTCGCAGCTATAACCACAAACAGTAGCAGCCAGATGGAGAAGTAGCCGCTGAGCCACTGCCAGATCTGAAAAGCGAGCAGGCCCAGGAAGCCGATGATCCAGACGCGCCGGTCGATCGCCCCCAGCACGCGCCCGCCATCGAAGGGTAGAACCGGTACGAGGTTAATCAGGTTCATAAAAAAGCCGAAGTAGGCCAGCGCCGCCCATATCGTGGGCGCGTGAGGCGTCAACTCGGCCATGAACAGGCAGGCGCCCGCAGCGAGCGCACCGGCAACAGGTCCGGCAATACCCACCTCCGCCTCGTCTCGCGCGTTTTTCGGCATCTGCCGCATGAAGACCGCCGCCCCCAGCATTGGTACAAAAATCATGCCCCCGACAGGTATGCCTTTCAACTTCATGACGAGCGCGTGACCCATCTCGTGAATAAAGAGCAGGGCAACTAACCCGACGGCGAAGGGCCAGCCAAAAATGAGGGAGTAGACCGCAATAGAGAATAGCGCGGTGAAGCCAGCCCAGCCAAATTTGAGCAGGAATGCCAGTCCCTTCAGTTTCAGCAGCAGCGCTCCAATCGATGCTCCGATGCCGCCCAGGCCTGCCAGTCCCTTGCGTTTCTTGCCCGCCTCTGCCTTGCCGCGTTCGGCTGCCTCGCGCTGCTCAGCGCCTACATCGATCGTGTAACCTTCCATACTTGCAGGCCCGCGATACTCGCCCATCATACCCGGACCTTGATCATTGACCAGCGTCGGGCCATTGGCGTAATCAGCATAAGACTCCATGGGGGGCATCAATGACTGCTTGCTATAGTGTGTTGGCTGCCCGTCCTGGCGATAGTAGTCAGGATCGGCATAATCTATTTTATTCGTGGCTTCTCCATACTGCGGAGTTTCCCCATATTCTTGAAAATCGTTGCTATCCCAGGGCATAATTCATCTCATTCTCGCTCATGGCGTGAATACTTGCTTAACATATAACACTATTGTATCACAGTTATTACGGGTCAGCGCTAAAATGGAGGGACAGAAGAAGATATAATATAAACATTCGTAATGTGTCTCATCATCGCAAGAAAGAGACAGGTGAGGCAAGATGCTGAGAAATCACCAGCTTGGCTTTTCTCTGGATGATAGCGGACTATCTTTCCAGTCCTGGCTCTATGTCGAGGAAGATGGCGCAATTGTGGTGGTGGAACACTATAGTTTCCTGAGGCAGCGGAAGTTTTTTCTCCCTCTCAGTCGCCATTGATGAAGCTGGTTGCTTAATCTTCCACGAGGAGTACGATTATGTTCCGCGAGGTGATGACGAGGGGCGGGAATACCACTACTACATGACGATTCCCGCCACGCATTTCAAGGAGGCTCTGGTGGTTTTTGCCCGGCAGTGCGAGCGCGAGTTACCTGCTGCTGTGGCTCTTGCCGACGAACTGCTGTTGGAACGCCTGCGGAGCCTGGTGGCGCGCGGCCTGGGCAGTTCCGAGCGTATCAATGCCGCGATTACGATGTTGCAGCGCTGGCTTAATCAAGCAGGGATTCCTTATCGACTCTCGCAATATGCGTGGTGATTTGTCTCTTCTGTAGGGGCCACACAATCCCCCAGATGGCGTCCCTTGCGGTCGCCCAATAGGCATCAACCTAACGAAAACCCCATCAATAGCTGTAGGGGCGGGAGTGGTGTGGAGCGGAGTGGGGGCCTTTATGGCCGCCCGTGCCAGGGGACCGTGTGGCCCGCCGCACCCCAATCCCATGCCCCTTTGCATGCGGCCTCATAAAACCCTACCCTTAAAAGACTTTTTTTGGCGAATGACACTGGGAGGCGACCAGGGTGGGGAAGCATGGCAAGGGCAAGCCCTGGTCCCACGATAAATCGGGGACCTACTACCATGAGACGGCTTCGCAAGCCGATGCATGCGTGTCATAGTAGTGGCACCCCTTGGAGCTTATTCGGAAACCTGTCTGAAGCCCCTTCAATTCAGGGCCAAAACCTAGTTTCCGAATAAGCACTTGCGGGTGCCATGCCCCAACTGGGTGCCATAAGAACGAACGGGTGCCATGCCCACTTGCACCATATCTTTCATTCGCCAACGAAGTCTTAAAAGCGCCGCCCCCGCCCCTACAGTGCAATGTGGAATATGGAACTTACCAGCAACAACACCACGAGCACCGCGATCACCGCCACAGTTCCCCATGCAATCACATTGCGTATAGGGCCGTTCACGCGGCGCCCCATCAAACGGCGGTTATTGACCAGTAACACAATGAAGGTGAGCAAAATGGGCGACATGGCGGCATTCACATCTTGCAGGATCAACAACACCTGTATGAGATGGTCAGGCAGACCTGGAATGAGAGTCACCAGCACGCCCAGGATAATCAGGCCAGTAAAGATGCTCTGGAAAACTGGCGCCTCTCTGAAACTGCGCGAGACTCCCCGCTCGAAGCCGAAGGCCTCGCAGATACCATAAGCGGTGGAAAGTGGTAAA
>WNFA01007065.1_pt1 | contig 10277 bp, 9 predicted proteins | sample 5400481 | NCBI WGS metagenome assembly WNFA01 (sample SAMN13153340, study PRJNA577476) | soil metagenome | isolation source: 120 cm saprolite under Douglas fir tree site 2 hole 1 replicate 2 | place: USA:California | collected 2015-04-18 | reverse complement strand
ATGGCGGACCGGGAGGCGACTCGCGTGGCGGCCCGCGAAAGGCGCTTTCTTTTGCCGAGTGCCCTGACGGTGCGAAGAAAAGCGCTGGAGTGGATTATGCCCATTCCTGAGGAGATAGTGTTCATCGCGGACGTCCCCCTACAGGCCGCGGCGCTGGTCATGGGCACGCTGATACTGGATCAGCCGCTTTTTTACTACCGCTACCACGCGGAAAACCTCTATTCCATCGATCCGAAGGATGACGCCAAGCTCTGCCGTAAGTACGAGATGACTGAGCTGGTTTGCGAGCAGCTTTCCCGGAGGCTCGTGGAGCTGGGCGTTTCGGAAGAATCGGTTTCCGAGTTTCTGGCTGGTGTCTGGGTGGAAGCAAAGCGGTTCCGTTTGGGCAGGTTTGGCGGCAGCCGTCAGGACGCCTTCCGTACGGAAATGGAAGCGTTTCGTGCAACTCCCCTGAATCCCAGCGTTGGCTACCGGCTGTTTAGGTACCTTACATTGGGTGCCGCGCTGCTTCTTCCGGCACGAAGCTTCTACAAAGTTCGCAATTGGTATGCAGAGAAAAACCTGGGGCGCTATCGCGACCGGCTGTTTAAGGCCAACGTTACAGGATCGGATTGAACGGGAACTCCTGAGAGTCTACTTGTAGTTACGAGTGGGCGCGCCTGCGTTTTCGCCGGAGCGGCGCAGCCACCGCAATTCCTGCTCGGCTTGAAAACGTTCCTTCGCGATCTCGCGGTCGACGCCGGAATCCTTGGAGGCCCAGTAGTACAAAGCAAGCACCAGGAGAGTTGCCGCGACAACGATTGCCACTAGGCTCAGCCAGAACAAAATACCCTGCTTTCCAACTTAGAAGAGCGCTGCTCTCCAGCACCAGCATCCTCTATATTAGGTGGGAAAATCAATCGGCAACGGTGCCGGTATTTCACATTTCGCCAGCCAGATGTTGTTCATTTTCAATCATTTACAGATTTAGCTTGACCGGTACTGTACTCTCGTGGTAATATGTATAACAAGATTCGGTCGCTGGCTACAATGTCCCAGTGAACTGACTCCCTCTTAAGTCCTTTAGAATGCGCACTTATATAAGTGTTCATTTTAGGCAACTTAATCCTCTTTAGAATCAACACTTATGAAAAACAGGGGGAGGGGGGTCCAGTTATTGTTAACTAGATTTTTAAAGCCTGGTCCTAAACCGGAGCGTTGTCTGGCCGATGCTGACCATTTTCACTACCGCCAAGCCCTTCCGCGGCCACACCGGCGTAATCCAACGCAACGCGCTGCAATCCTGGAAGGCCCTCCATCCCGGCATCGAAGTGATTCTCTTCGGCGATGATCCTGGCGCCGCCGAAACATGCCTCGAGTTCGGCCTGCGTCACGAGCCTTTCGTGGAGCGCAACGAATTCGGCACCAAGCGGCTGGACTGTCTCTTTGCCCGCGCCCAGGCCATCGCCCAGCACGAGATCCTGTGCTACATCAATTGCGACATCATCTTAATGCAGGATTTCCTCCGCGCCCTCGCGCGTGTCCGCGCCATGCACCGCGAATTCCTGATGGTCGGCCGCCGCTGGGACACCGACATCGATGCCCCATTGCCCTTCCGGGAACGCCACCTCTGCTCGGTCCCGCGGGTTCAGCGGGATGAATCTCCCGATCGGCAGTCCGAGGAGCAAGGTACGCATTGGGAGAGGGATCTGCGCCAACTCGCACTCACCCGTGGCCGGAGGCGCACCGCCGAATGGATCGACTACTTCGCCTTCTCCCGCGGCCTCTACGGACCGGACATGCCGCCATTTGTCCTGCGCGTCTTCTGGGACAACTGGCTGGTGTGGAAAGCGCTGGATTCGGGCAAGCCGGTGATCGATGCTTCGCGCGCGGTGATGGCAGTCCACCAGAATCATGACTACAGCTACCATCCGCAAGGAAAGGCCGGCGTCTGGACCGGCGAAGAAGCGGGGCGCAATGCCCAACTTGCCGGGGGGTGGCGCCACTTCCGCACGATCTCCGACGCCACCGAACTCCTCTCGCCGAAAAGACTTAAGCCAAATGTTTTCAGGTATTTGTCAGCCGCAAAACGCTACATTCGCCAAGCAGGCCGCTTTTTGTTTTACAACGTCTGGCACCCCGTTTGGTTCGCACTACTAAATCTTACTCGGCCCCTGCGCCGATCCCTGCGCCACTCTCCCCGCCACTAGCGTTGAGCAAAGCTTGCAATAGTTTTCCCTGCCGCAAGGACAGTGACATTTCCGCTACCACAGTACTTCGCGCCCATTGTGCCGCGAGGCCACTGGCCAGATCATGGTAGGAGAAACCATATGGGTACGCTGAATCGCACTGAACTCGATAAGCTCGAGCGCCGTGAGCTGCAGCTCACGATTCTGGCCTCCGCCTATGTTCTGGTGCAGGCCGCGGGCCTGGCTGTGTTCATGTATCCGCTGGTATTCCTCCACCCCGTGGGGAATAAGGCGACATTGCGGGCCGCCTTCTTCGGATTCTGTGCACTCACGCTGTTGTTTGTGGGCTACCTGCTCGACCACCAGCGCACGGTGCGCAAATTGAAGCAGCAGGTGCTGACGGAGCTGGAACGCAACGTCACCTTGCAGCACCAAGCCAGTGTGGATTTGCTCCAGACCATGCCCGACCAGAATCATTTCTGGGATCGCCTGACGATGGAATACCGGAGGGCCATGACCATGCAGAAGACGCTTTCCATCCTGCTTGTGAAGGCCAAGGCCGCAAACGCGACCGCAAAAGTCGACCGTCCAACGGTCGCCATTGAAAATGAGCCAAGTTCCGAAGCCTGGAGCGACGCGGCGAAAGCGATGTCCCGCAAGCTGCGGCCCACGGATTCGGTCTACCGGCTTTCGCCGGATTTGTTTGCGTTAGTTCTTCCAGGGACCGATGGGCTAAATGCGAAGCGCGTCGCCGTCCGGCTGCAAGAAGAACTCCAGGAAGTTCGCGCCAAACACAATCTGGCGTTTGACATTACCGCTCATAATTATCCGGAACACGTGAGCAGTTCACACGAACTGGAAGATATCGTGAAATCACTGCTGCCCGAGCAGGATGAGTGGACTTCTCCGGTCCTCGTTCCGAAGGAATAAACCCGGCTGACACTTCGTTTTCGCTTTTGTTGCGGCAGGGCTTGACCCGGCCAAGCTCAAAAGCACGATAAGAAATTAGGCGAGCGCTTGTCTCAGATCTTCGATCAAATCCTGTTTGTCCTCCAGACCAATCGAAACACGAACCGTACCGGGGCTGACGCCTGCGCGCCGCAGCTCCTCGTTCGTCATGTTGTAGTGCGAACTGTAAATCGGGAGAATCACCAGGGATTCAACTCCGCCAAGACTTGCCGCAAGCAAGAACAGCCGCACGCGATCGCAGAAGCGCCGCGCCGCGGGCAGCCCGCCCTTCAGGTCGAACGCGAGCATGCTGCCGAATCCACGCATCTGTTTCTTGGCTAGTTTGTGATCGGTGTGCGTCTTCAAACCCGGATAATGCACGCAGGCTACTTTCGAATGGTGCTCGAGGAATTTGGCGACGGCGATGGCGTTTTCGCACTGGCGCTCGACGCGCACTCCGAGCGTTTTGATGCCGCGAATCAGGAGATATGCGGCGCCGGGATCCATCGAGCCGCCAAGATAAATGATCATTTGGCGAACGCGTTCCATCCAATGCGAATTGCCGACGGCGACGCCGGCAATGATGTCGGAGTGGCCGGCAAGAGCTTTTGTGGCGCTGTGAACCACCATGTCATAGCCGAGGGCGATGGGGTTCTGCAAGACTGGCGTGGCAAAAGTATTGTCGATGATGGAGACGAGTTTGTGTTTTTTGGCGAAGTCCACGGCTTTGTGAATATCGACGAGGCGAAGAGTGGGATTCGTGGGTGTTTCGACGTAAAGAACTTTCGAACGCGGCGTGACAAGATTCTCGATGCCCGCGAGATCGGTGCCGACCTGACGGACGGCAATGCCCATGTTGGGGAAAACGTCGCGCATCAAGCGAAACGTGCCACCGTAGGTCTGCGCGGTGGTGATGACTTCGTCGCCGGCTTTTAGCGCGGCGAGCAAAGCGGAGGAAATGGCGGCCATGCCGGAAGAGGTGACTACGGCAGCCTCCGCGCCTTCGAGGGCAGCAATTTTCTTCTCGGCGACGGAGAGCGTGGGATTGCCGTAGCGAGTATAAATGTAGGCTTTGTTTTTGCCCTCGGCCCACAGCTTCATTTCTTCAGTGGAAGAAAAGGTAAAAGTGGAAGAGCGGATAATCTCCGTCACAATGGGGCCGTTGACGCCGCGGCGGTTGGGTTCGCCGCCGTGAATGGCCTGGGTCTGCGGCCCGAATTTTGCAGGCTTGCTGGGTTTCATGTGGAAGAGTGTGCACCTTGCGGGCGGACAAGAATAGCCTCCAAATTGGCTGACAGGCAGACAATTTGGGCTGGAGTAACGCTGATGCCTCGGCGCTTTGCGGCGCGGCTCCCGACAGGGTCGGAACAGGTTCCGCCCCCTGACGAAAACAGTTTATAAAATGACTTCATGGTGCGCTATCTTTCTTGTGCGATAGATATTCTATGAGCATCTATGTCGAGATTCTTATCCGTGGCAGCATGGACGAGCTTTGGGAGAAAACCCAAGAGCCGAAGCTGCACCAGCGTTGGGATCTCCGTTTTTCAGATATCGATTACCTACCTCGTAGTCCCGATGAGCCCCAAAGATTTTTGTATGCGACTCGCATAGGCGCAGGCGTTCGGATCGAAGGCGCCGGGGAAAGCGTGGGAGAACGCGCCGATTTCGGAGGCCAGCGCACCTCGGCCCTGAAATTTTGGTCCGACGATTCGAAGTCGCTCATCAAAACGGGTTCGGGCTACTGGAAGTACATACCTGACAGCGACGGCATCCGCTTCATTACCTGGTACGACTACCGAACGCGCTTTGGCATTATTGGTCGGATCATCGATAAGATGTTTTTTCGTCCATTGCTCGGCTGGGCCACGGCGTGGAGCTTCGATCGACTCCGGCTATGGATTGAGAGAGGCGTTCTGCCGGAAGTTTCTCGTGACCGCACGCTTGTATATTCGTTGTGCCGCCTGACAGTCGCCTTCGTGTGGCTCTATCACGGACTTGTGCCAAAGCTGATCTATCGAGATCCAGACGAACTCCGGATGCTGCACGACGCCGGAATCCCGAATTCTCACTTGCTGGCGATTATGACGTCGCTGGGTCTCATCGAAATCTGCATTGCCTCGTTGCTGCTCATTTTCTGGCAATCGCGCTGGCTGCTTTGGGTTACTTTAGCCGCCATGTTCTCCGCGGTCCTGGGCGTAAGCATTACGTCGCCGAGCTTTCTTACTGCCGCCTTTAACCCGGTGACCTTGAATCTCGCCGTTGCAGCCTTGGCGATAGCCGGTCTGCTTTCCGGGAAAAACCTTCCGACTGCGAGCAACTGCCTACGAAAAATACCGGAAAACTGAATCATGAAATCCATCTACGAACAGGCACTCGGGGGAGAATTCAAGCTCCTGCATCCTCGCATCCAGCAGAGGTTCGGGTTCTCCAGCCGGGACAATGTGGCTTGCATCGGTACCGGAACGATGGAGAAGATTTGGCATGGTGCGTTCTATACAATGCCATTCCTTTACATTGGCAGTTGGCGGCGCATCATGTTTCCTGAGCAGGGGGAATCGATACCCTTCACGATCAAAAATTATGCGTATGTGGACGAACATGGGCGCGAAACCGTGACCTGGATCCGAACCTTCGAAACCGCCGTTCCCCGGCGATTTGACGCATACATGATCTATAGCGAGCAGCGCCGTCGAGTTGTTGATTACCTTGGCACGCATCAACACCTGGCAGTGGATATCGATTTGTCGGTCGATGAACGCGGGGGCCTTCTCCTCCGTTCGGGAGCACAGCGTTTCTACGAAAAATCAATCGGATTTAGCTTTCCCATGACATTTTCCGGGGTCGCGGAAGTTTGCGAGTGGTACGAAGAAAGTGATCAGCAGTTTCATATCGAGGTGGACGTGCGAAACCGGGTTTGGGGCCCCCTCTTTGGTTACAGTGGTTCATTTCAAGTGAAATGGCTTCCGGTCAAGCCCGATGAAATTCCAGCCGATATCATGCCCATCCGCTGCGAGCGCAGAGAGTAGGAAGGCTGTGTCTGTGAGAATATGTTCTCTCTGTTGAGACCCACCGAAGAACGCATCCGCGCAATTCTCGCGCGGCAGCAGGCAGCAAAGTTTTCCTACACCGAGGTCGGCGCATCTCGCGGCCATGGGCCTCAAGGCTATGCTTCTCTTCATAATCGCGTGGAATTAGGGCGAGGTTCAGAGGCATTTGCACAAGCAAGTGAAGCGGTGCGCCAATGGAGAATGTTTGACTTCGCCGGCGTTTGGCTGTGCTGGCCGAACGTGACTCTTGAACTTGGAAACGTCGTGGCCGTCCTGCTCAGGCATTTCGGATTCTGGTCCCTGAACTTCTGCCGAATCGTTTATGTCATAAATGAAGATGGCCCTATCCGGCGCTTTGGATTTGCTTATGGCACGTTGGCGGAACATGCGGAGAGCGGCGAAGAGCGCTTTATTGTTGAATGGGATCATGCATCGGATATGGTCTCCTACGAGATCTCATCCTTTTCTCGTCCGGGCAGTTTGATAACGCAAGTAGCCAACCCAATCGCACGGCGGCTCCAGAGGCGATTTGCGCGCAATTCGTTGCTCGCAATGGTACATGCGGTGCAGGCAAGCGATCAGATCGCGAAATAGGGAGATCAAGTTTGACTGGTCGAGGTAAATCTCTAGATGGCGAGAACATGCGGAAGAAATGGGTGTATACTCCGCGTACCCGAAAAAACCAGCCGTTTATTCGGAGGAGGAGTCTCTGAGGGAAACACAGACTTTTAGCTGAGCCCGGCCGAGAGCTGGGGAGAAGTGGAACGGCCGGCAGTCAGTTAGAGAGGGTGCGATGAAGCAGACCTTCGCTGTCGCTATTGGAGGTGCGGCCGGACAAGGTGTCGCTACGCCGGGGGACATCTTCGCAAAGATCTTCAGCCGGCGCGGTCTTCACCTGAATGCCTACAACGCCTACCAATCGATCATCCGCGGCGGGCACACCTTACTGACGATTCGAACGGGCACGGAAAAGGTCACCAACATGGGTGACCGCATCGACCTGCTCATTCCTCTAAACCAAGACACCATGGATCGCCACCTGCGGCTGCTTACCGTCGGCGCGGCCTGTATCTATAATGCCGACACCATAAAGCCGGGACCCGCTTGCGACGGAGTGCAGGTTTGCCCGCTCCCGGTTTCCGAGTTGGCGGACATCACGAGAAATAAGGTGGCGCAGAATACGCTGGCGATGGGCGCCGGCCTGCACATGATGGGCATCGGCTTTCCGGCGTTGGAGGAAGTGCTTCGCGAACAGTTCAAGAAAAAAGGCGAAGCCGTAGTAGCCGAGAACATTGGCGTTGCACGGGCCGGCTACGATTATGCCGCCGCCCACTTTTCCGATTTTCCGAATCCCATTCCCAAGACAGAGAATCGCTACGCGATTCTCAGCGGCAATGTCGCCATGGCCATGGGTGGAGCGGCAGCCGGCGTAAAGTTTTATTGCGCGTACCCGATGAGTCCTTCGACCGGCGTGCTCCACTGGATGGCAGCGCACGCGCGCAAAGCCGGCATCATGGTGCGCCAGGTCGAGGATGAAATCGGCGTGATTAACATGACGATTGGAGCAGCTCATGCCGGTGTTCGGGCCATGTGCGCCACGTCGGGCGGCGGATTTGCTCTGATGAGCGAGGGTCTGGGCATGTCCGCGATGATCGAGACGCCGGTGGTAGTTATCAATTGCCAGCGAGCGGGCCCGTCCACGGGCGTTCCCACCAAGACCGAGCAAGGCGATCTGTGGCAAATGCTTGGCGCCGCTTTTGGCGATTATCCGCGAGTGATCGCGGCTCCGCTGGACATCGGCGACTGCTTCAAGCTTATCCCTGAGATTTTCAACCTCGCCGACCGCTTCCAATGTCCGGGGCTGGTGCTTTGCGATTTGTTGCTATCGGAAGGCCGACTCAGCGTGCATCCGAACGATCTGGATTTCAGCCAGAACATCGATCGCGGCGAACTCATCACAACGAATGGCAATGGCAACGGAGCGCCGTCCGCAGTTGGCATGAACGGGGATTACAAGCGCTACAAAATTACCGAGAGCGGCATTTCACCGCGAGCCGTTCCCGGCGTGCCCGGCCACATCCACACCGTCGCCACGGACGAACACATGGAAGACGGAGTGCTAATCAGCGATGAATTCACGAATCCGGTCAAGCGCCGCGCGATGATGGAAAAACGCATGCGCAAGGTGGCGGGGATCGAAGCCGCAGTGCCGCCGCCAATGCTATCCGGTCCGCGGGAAGCGGATGTTACGTTGATCGGCTGGGGTTCGACGAAAGGTGTAATCGAGGAAGCCTGCGAGATCCTCAATGAGGAAGGAATCTCCGCCAATCAGCTGCAGATTCGCTGGCTCGTGCCGCTGCATGGTGAAGCCATTCTTGAGATTCTGAAAGACTCGCGGCACACCATCATCGTGGAGAACAACTACAGTGGCCAGTTTGCGCGCTACCTTCGCAGCGAAACCAGTTTTGTGCCGGACGGCCACATCCGCAAGTACGACGGCGAACCTTTCATGCCGCACCACGTTGTCGAGGCCGTGACGGAACAACTCGCCGGGCAGACGAAACTCTCTGTTCCCATGCACGAGATTATGGTCTAAGGAGGAGACGCAAATGGCGACAGGCGTACAGCGTGCCAGTCAGCAACTGACCATGGCGGACATGAAAGGGAGAGTTGATCCCGATTGGTGTCCGGGATGCGGAGATTTTGGCGTGCTCGCGGCGGTGCAAAAAGCCCTAGTCGAGCTGCGCATACCAAACCATAGCGTCGTAACCATCAGCGGCATCGGCTGCTCCTCCAACTTCCCCGGCTACATGAATACATATGGAATGCACACACTGCACGGCCGCGCCTTGGCGGTGGCCACAGGACTGAAGCTCGCCAATCACGAACTGACGGTAATGGTGACGGGGGGCGACGGCGACGGTTTCGGGATTGGCGGCAACCATTATCACGAACTGACGGTAATGGTGACTGGGGGCGACGGCGACGGTTTCGGGATCGGCGGCAACCATTTTGTCCACTCGATGCGCCGCAATGTGGACCTGCTCTACATCGTCATGGACAACCAGATCTATGGCCTGACCACAGGCCAGACGTCGCCAACCAGCCGCGTTGGCATGAAAACCAAGAGCATGCCTTTCGGTAACATCGAAGCGCCGGTGAACCCCATTTCTTTGGCGCTAGCCGCAGGAGCAACGTTCGTCGCGCGCGGATACAGTGCCGAGCAAAAGCATCTCACCGAGCTGATCAAGCAAGGGATCGAGCATCCGGGCTTCTCGTTCCTGGATGTTTTCAGCCCGTGCGTGACCTACAACCACGACAATACCTACCAGTGGTTCCGTCCGCGCGTAAAAAAACTTGAAGACGATTCCGCGCATGACCCCGCCAACTGGATGTCCGCAATGGAAAAATCCCTGCTCTGGGGTGACGAGATTCCCATCGGGAAATTCTTCGAGCGTACCGACGTTTCAACGCTGCATGGAGCGGAGCCGGTATTGAATGAAGGACCTCTTGTACATTGCGACCCGAGAGTGCCTCCCGACGCGGCCCGCTCGTTCATTGAAGAGTTGATGTAGCGACGCTACGCCGCGGGAACTCCGGTATCAAAGGTTTCGCCGGGGGCGGTCCGAGCGGGCCGGCCGTGCCAGGCGGCGAAACCCTCTCGTACAAGGCTGAAGATGGTACGGCGATTTTGATAAATCAATTTCAGCCATGCCAGAGGGCCCATCTGAGGAAAGTAAATTCCGCGGAAACACATACGGGCGATGAAAATGTTTATGCGATAGCCCAGCGGCTTATCCTTGAGCGAATCGACAGCTTGGGCCATAGCTTCCGGGCTGTACGCTTGAGCCCACCCAGCTCGCACTTCGGCGTGAGCTTCCTCAATGGTCATCTTCAGCGGCGTGTGAGCCATTGCAAAGGGGATGAATTCCTGCCAGTGCTTGGGGCGCGTCAATCGCCCGGCGGCTTCCAGCCTTTTGTAAAGCGGCGTCGCGGGCAATGGCGTGAGCAATCCAAAAATGGGAAGCCCCGCGGGCCAGGTGCGAATCTCCTTGAGAGTGCGCTCGGCGACGCCGACGGTGTCGTTGTCCATGCCGAAAATAAAAGAAGTGAT
>WNFA01005863.1_pt1 | contig 10278 bp, 8 predicted proteins | sample 5400481 | NCBI WGS metagenome assembly WNFA01 (sample SAMN13153340, study PRJNA577476) | soil metagenome | isolation source: 120 cm saprolite under Douglas fir tree site 2 hole 1 replicate 2 | place: USA:California | collected 2015-04-18 | reverse complement strand
AATGCACTGAACTGGATGGCGGTCGGTCCTGAGCTGGCGAAGCACTACCACGCCATCGCCATCGACCTCGCAGGCTTCGGGCAGACGCCCCTCTATCACCGCTCCGCCACCGTCGGCGCCAACGCGGAGCTCGTGAATGTGTTCATCGAAAAGGTCGTCGGCGAGCCGGTGGTCCTGATGGGCAACTCGATGGGCGGACACATCACGATCCTCGAGGCCGCCGACCACCCGCAATTGGTGACCGAGTGCATCCTCGTCGACCCAGCCGTCCCCATCCCCCTCAATCACGTACCCAGGCCAGACCCCGCGATGCTCGGCATCGCCGCCGCGCTCTCGATCCCAGGGCTTGGCGAGGTTCTCTTGGATCGGAGGCTGCGCGAGCTCGGGCCTGAAAGGCTGTTGCAGCAATCGCTGGCGCTCGTTTGTGCCGACCCGTCGCGGGTCGATCCAAAGGTGGTCGAAGCCCATGTGCAGCTCACGCGAGAGCGGGGTCACCTCGGCCCGCAGAACAGCCGCGCGTTCCTGGAGGCCTCTCGCTCGATCGCCCTGCGCATGGCGGACCCACGTTTCTGGGCCCGCGTGAAGCGCGTGACCGCGCCGACCCTCGTCATCCATGGATCGCTCGACCGCGTGGTGCCTCCTGGCGCCGCTCGCGAGCTGGTGCGCCGCCGGCCCGACTGGACCCTGCGCATCCTGGAGGGCGTCGGCCACGTTCCGATGATGGAGACCCCGGACCTCTTTCTGAGCGTTCTATTTGAGTGGCTTGCGTATAGAATCGCACCCGAGTCCGCTGCTGTTTCATAACGGAGAGACACTCAGAACTTAACTTGTCCACGATCTCACAACATCACACAAGACGACGCGGACGTTGGGGGGAGATCGCCGCTTCTGTCCTCCCGGATCTGCGGCACTTGGGCAGCTGGGACCCCATCCCGCCGATGTGGCTGGAGGGCCGCATCTACCTCGAATATCTCAGCCTCATCCTGGATCCCGCCTTCCGTGGCGTCGACGTTCCTCCCGGCCTGGGCCGCCCGGTCATCCTGATCCCTGGCTTTCTCGCCGGCGACTGGACCCTGCGAACGCCATACCAATGGCTGCGGCGCGCCGGCTACCGTCCACAGATGGCGGGCGTGGCGTTCAACGTCACCTACTCGGAGGTGATGCTGCGGCCTCTGATCGACGCGCTCGAGCGGTTGAACCACCGTACCGGCGCACTGGTGTCGCTCGTGGGCCACAGCCGGGGCGGCGTGCTCGCAAAGGTGCTGTCGCATCGCAAGCCAGAGCTCGTGGAGCAGGTCATCACGCTGGGCTCGCCGCTCAGCGATCCATTTGACGTCCATCCGCTGACGATGGCCGGCGTTCGGGCAGCGCACCTGTACAACGTCTTTCGCTACGGCCACCCGGCCTCGGTGGAGATGCGATTTCTTCGTGATCTCGCAGCGCCGCCCCGCGTGCCGACCACGTCGATCTACTCACGTTCGGACGGGGTCGTGAACTGGAGGGCATGCTTGCGCCGGGACGTGAATGCCATCGAGGTCAAAGGCAGCCATGTCGGACTGGCCCTCAACCCCGAGGTTTACCGCATCCTCGCTCATCTCCTCCCCGCTCCCTGGCGTGCGTGATCGCCCGCATGGCGGAGCCGGGTGGCTGTGTAAGCTGGAGGCCCAATGAGCAAACGCAAGCGCTCCACGCCCAAGGACGCGGCAGCCGGCACCCCCTCTGAGGGCACGGAAGGCGAGCCCAGCGTCCACATCAGCCCAGACCTCCTCGCCGACAGCCCAGACGTGTTCGCGCCGGGCAAGGACAAGCCCGTCGAGGGCTCGGAACCGGCTGCGATGACCGCCGAGGCACCGCCAGAAGAGGCGGCGCCGGAAGTCGATGCCGCCACGACCGCGGAAGTGCCCGCGGAAAAGCCTGACGCGCCGGCCTCCACCGAGGCTGCAATCGTCGAAGCTCCCCCCGCTTACCAGCCTCGGCCCCCGGCACCGACCGCAACAGCGCAGCAGTCTCGGCGAGCCAGCTCGAGCATTGCGCTCGGCGTGGTGCTGGTCGTGCTGGGCCTGTTCGCGTTGCTGGTCCAGTTCACAGGATTCGATGCCGGCGGGAGCTGGCCGCTGTTCGTCGTGATCCCAGGTTTGACGCTCCTCCTGGTTGGATTCTTCAGCCTGGGCACGGGGGCGCTGATACCGGGCGCGATCCTGACCATGATCGGACTGATCCTGGCCTACATGAATTACACGCAGGACTGGCCGGCCTGGGCTTTCGCGTGGCCGCTGGTGGCGCCGGGAGGCGTCGGTCTTGGAATCTGGCTGCAGGGCCTGCGAACCAGCGATGCGCACCTGCTCCGCCAGGGACGGGTGCTCATGTTCGTGGCCCTGCTGATCTTCATGATCGGTTTCGTCATCTTCGGAACCATCTTCCGGATCAGCGAGATGGACTACGGATGGTTCGGCAAAGCAGCGCTTCCGGGTCTACTGATCGTGATCGGGATCATCCTGCTCGTTCGCAGCATTCAGCGCAGCCGCTCAGCCTGATACAAGAGGGAACCGTCCCGGTTCCCTCTTGTCGGGGCCGCTCAACGGCCGGTGTCGACTTGCCTCTACTCCATCGCCAACGCGGCCGGATTCGCGCCCCTGAACTCCTTCCGGAGAGGATGGGATTTATGAGTTCTACGTCTAGCTACGCCGGAGGCCGGGAAAACAAAGTCGCGGCGGGATAAACCCGGCCGCCCCTTGCCGACACTTGCGAGACAGAAGTGTCGTTGTTCGTTTTGAGTAGCTAGCCGGCTCCGGCGAGCTCCCGCAGTCGCGTCGCGAGCTGTTCGCGGCTCATCTGATACTCGCTTCCAACTCGGTACTGCTTGAAGCCCATCTTCGTGTTGATGGCCAGCATCGGCGCATTGGAGCCCGCATTGTCGGTGGTGAACCACTCGGCGCTCGGATAGAGGTCGCGTAGGTGCAGCGCCATTGCAGCCTTGATCCACTTGCCCAGACCTCGCCCTCGCGCGTCGGGCCGCACACCGGTGAAGCCCTGGTGGACGATGGTGGGGCTGTATGGGGCGTACATCATGTCGGTGATGGCGGAGATGACTCCGTCAGGCTCGCGGGTGAGAATCCAATGGCCGCTGCGCCCTCCGAAGTCCATGCGCGCAAACCACTCCGCCATCATCGGCGGCGTGATGACGATCTCGCCATGGTCGAGCTCTTCGAACGGCATCGTGTTCAACATGCTCGAGAACTGAGGGCAGTAGTCCTCCCACATCGATGTCGGGAGGCGACCGTCGTACACCTCGAGCTTGGTGCTGGGTGACCGTTTGGGGCCCTCTTCGACCCAGCGCTGGAGCATGGCCCAGTCGACGTCCGCGAGCTTGAGCCGGTTCTCGGCACCAGTGAACTTGACGTCGGCCCCGAGCCATTTGAGAAACGCGTGACCAGACGCTTCCTCGGTGCCGACCCCAAGCTTCGTGTAGCCGTTGCGCTCCATGATCTCGAGCGCGATCGGGATCCAGCTCTGCCCGATACCCTGCCGGCGGTGATCGGGGTGCACCGACCAGTCCGCCCACACAAGGTGCTTGTTGGTGTCGTAGCCGGGCGTCCCCGGCCGGGTCGCGCCGGCACTGAACCAGCTCAACATCTGGCTGTCGGACGAGATCTCGTAACGGAAGTGCAGCTCGAATGGGTCTTCCCGCTTCATTTCGTGCTCGACGACGCCGTCAGGCGTGATCGGATCGTCTGGGCGCGTCTCGGCATGCCGCAACCGGCGATAAACGTGATAGCGCGCCCAGAAATCAGGGCCTGCGTCGGCCGAGTCGACCTCGACCGGCATCCACCCACTCTTCACGGAACGGTGAGAATAATCCTTCAGCGGTGTCCGAAGCGAGGCGTTTCAAAGTCGGCGTCACGATCCATCCACAGCAGTGCACGATCGAGCAGCTGCGCGACGCATGGCGGCGCGCCGACGAGCTGGGCGTCGACAGCATCTGGTTTTGGGATCACTTCTTTCCACTCTACGGCGAGCCCAATGGCAATCAGTTCGAATGCTGGTCTGTTCTCGCAGCTGCGGCGATCGACACGAAGGCGCCACAGATCGGCCCTATGGTCACCGCGATCGGGTATCGCAACCCGGACCTCATCGCCTACATGGCTGGCACCATTGACCAGCTGTCAGGCGGGCGGTTCGTGCTCGGGCTTGGTGCGGGGTGGTTCGAGCGTGATTACGACGAGTTCGGGTTTGAGTTCGGTGAGGCCAGGGACCGGCTGCGCATGCTGAAGGAAGCGCTGCCCAGAATCAAGGGGAGGATCCGAAAGTTGAAACCGGGTCCTGCGGGACCGATGCCGATCTTGATCGGCGGCGGCGGCGAGAAGGTGACGCTCCGGTTGGTGGCCGAGCACGCGCAGATGTGGAACGCGCTCGGATCACCAGACGTCTACGCGCACAAGTCCAGAATCCTCGACGAGTGGTGTCATCGCGTAGGGCGTGACCCGAAGGAGATCGAGCGCACCGCCAACGTGAGCGTCAGCACTCCACGCGAGATCAAAGATTGGCTCGATGCAGGACTGCAGCACTTCGTGTTGCGGCTGGCCTATCCATTCGACACCAAGGCTCTCGCCCGCGTCCTCAAGGAGTCGCGGGCATAGGGGATGTGTCCGGGAGAAACCACCCCTTAGGGACGCCCCGTTTGCTCGCCCGGACGCGGACGGCGAAAAGGCGGCGCCTCCGCCTCGACCGCGAGCCGCTGCCACTCGCGCATCGCCTGCAGCAGTTGCTCAGTGGGCACGCCGAATGCGTTACGAATCGCGCCGTCGTAGTACGAGAAGCCGCGCAGGCGCTGGAGCAGCGTTTTCGGCGTGTGCACGAGCGCGCGATTGAGCCGGAAGAAGATGACATTCGGCCGCAGTTTCGGGTCCTGCCATTCACCCGCCTCCGACATCCGCATACCACTGAATGCGCCCAGGCGGGCTCCGACCAGCTCGGTGACGTGGATCCAGCGCACTGACCGCTCGCGTCCTCGCACCCCCAACCTGAATCCGTCCTGCGTGAGAGTGAGCGGCTCGCCCAAGCCCTGCATCGCCGTGAAATAGAAAGCGTTGAGTCCCACCATGACGATGACCGCCAACGGAGCAATCCATGGGAAGCTGCGGTTGGCGAACACCGACAGCACGAGCGCGATTGGGAATACCACCCAGCCCACAAGGCGCACGCGGCGGAACGCCGGCGGCAGAGCGGGCGCCTGGAGCATGACTTCACCCTTGCCCCTCGGCGCAAGGCTGGTGACTTTCGCAGGACGCCTTCGCCAGGCTTCACTGACGCGGATCGCGGTCGCCGTCGCACCGCCGATTGCGACCACGTACAGGACCAACAGCGCGACCGTGACCAGCAACACGATCCCGCTGCCGTCCACCAGCCCGATTGTAAGCACGGGGGTTCCCTTCGTTGCGACACAACGACAACGGCCTGGATTTGTAGGCTGGCCACTAACGACTTTGGTGGGCAGCGCCTAGGATCGATGCACCACACCCTCTTCGCGGCGCGAGCCTCCTGCTGTCACCGGCCGGGGGCTCGTGTCATTTGTATCGGGCAGGCAGGCCTGCCCGATGGTTGGAGTAACACATTGCCAGGCGACGTCTGGTAGGTGCACGTCGGGGGACGGCCGGAGTAAATCCGGCCTACGGCTCCACTGTTGTCTTTGTCAAAGGGGTTAGACGGCTTTGACTGCGTTCGCCAGCTTGGTCAGGGAGTCCTTGGCGTCGCCAAACAACATGATTGTTTTTCGGTCGTACAGCAGGTCGTTGTCGATACCCGCAAAACCCGGTCGCATCGAGCGTTTCAAGAACACGATGTTCTTCGCCTGGTCGGCGTTGAGGATCGGCATGCCGTAAATGGGACTGCCGGGTGAAGTTCGCGCCGCGGGGTTGACCACGTCGTTTGCGCCCACCACGAGCACGACATCCGCGTCCTTGAACTCGTCGTTGATCTCGTCCATCTCCTTCAGCTGCTCGTAGGGAACGTTGGCCTCGGCGAGGAGGACGTTCATGTGACCGGGCATGCGGCCGGCCACCGGATGAATGGCGTAGTTCACCTCCACGCCTCTCTTCTCCAGCAGGTCGGCCAGCTCGCGCACCGCATGCTGCGCTTGCGCGACCGCGAGCCCGTAGCCGGGGACGATGATGACGCGCCGCGAATATGCGAGCAGCGTGGCGAGGTCCTCGATCGAAGCCGTCCGAACGGTGCGGCCCTCCTTCCCAGCCACGGCTCCCGCGGTTGCCCGCACCTGGCCGAATGCGCCGAACAGCACGTTCCCCAACGAGCGTCCCATGGCATCGCTCATGAGCTTGGTGAGGAGGCTGCCCGAGGCACCGACCAGTGTCCCCGCGACGATGAGCGCGAAGTTGTTGAGCGTGAATCCGCTTGCGGCCACGGCCAGTCCCGTGAACGCGTTGAGCAGAGAGATCACCACCGGCATGTCGGCACCGCCGATGGGCAGGACGAACGCGACGCCGAGGATCAGCGCGAGCACCATGAGCGCGAGGAACGAGAACGGGATCGACGCGATCGCGAGCACGGCGATCACGAAGCCGATGATCGCGGCGGCGATCAGTCCGTTGACGAGCTGCTGTCCGGGGTACGTGATCGGGGTGCCGGTCATCAGCTCCTGCAGCTTCGCGAAGGCGACCATGCTGCCGGCAAACGAGACCGAGCCGATGACGATGCTGAACACGCTGGGCAGCGCTTCGGCAATTGGTGGGTGAGGACCGAACTTCAGCAGCTCGGCCACGGCCACCAGCGCCGCGGCACCGCCACCGGCGCCATTGAACAGCGCCACCATCTGCGGTATCGCGGTCATCTTCACCTGGCGCGCACCGACGGTTCCGACCGATGCCCCGATGATGACCCCGATCACGACGATGATCGCGCCGGCGCTCGTGAAATGCAGCTGCGGCACGGTCGCGGCCAGCGCGATGACCATGCCGGCGGCCGCCGTGTAGTTGCCGTTGCGCGCAGTCCTCGGCGAGCTCAGCTGCTTGAGGCCAAGGATGAAGAGGACTGCAGCCAGCAGGTAAGCGAGGGTGAGAACCGTGCTCACTTGGCCTTCGCTGCTTCCGGCGCCTTCGTTGCTTCAGGTGTCTTGGTGGTCTGACGGCCTTTGAACATCTCCAGCATCCGGTCGGTGACCACGAAACCGCCGACCACGTTGGTGGTGGCGAGCACGACCGCGAGGAAGCCGAGGATGACGGTGACGGGAGAATTCGCGCCGGCAGCGATCAACAGCGCGCCGACCAGGATGATGCCATGGATCGCGTTGGTGCCCGACATCAACGGCGTGTGAAGCATGGTCGGCACCTTGGAGATGACCTCGATGCCGACGAAGACCGCAAGGACGAAAAAGGTGAACTCGTTCAGCAGCTCGCTGGTCAAGAGGCCACAGCTCCGATCGCCTGCTTGGCGCGCTTGTTGACGATCTCGCCGGCGTGCGTTACGCAGCTGCCCTTCGTGATCTCGTCTTCGAAGTCGAGCACGATCGCTCCGTCCTTGACGAGGTGCAGGAGTAAGTTGGCAACGTTGCGCGCGTAAAGCTGGCTCGCGTGGAGAGGCATCGTCGATGGCACGTTCCGCGTGCCGATGATGGTCACGCCGCCGACCTCGACGTCCTTACCTGCCTCGGTCAGCTCTACGTTGCCGCCGGTTTCCGCGGCGAGGTCGACGATCACCGAACCCGGTCGCATGCCCTTGACCATCTCGCCCGTCACGAGCAACGGCGCCCGCCGGCCGGGGACTGCGGCGGTGGTGATGACCACGTCTGATTTGGCGACGTGCTCACCGATCAGCTCGCGCTGCTTGCGCAGGAACTCCTCCGATTGCTCGCGCGCGTAGCCGCCTTCTCCCTCCTGCGTCTCGAGGGCCAGCTCGATGAACGTCGCGCCGAGGGATTGCACCTCTTCCTTGACCGCGGGGCGGACGTCGTACGCGGATACGACTGCGCCAAGTCGACGCGCCGTTGCAATCGCTTGCAGGCCGGCCACGCCTGCACCCATGACCAGCACTCGGGCCGGGGGAATGGTTCCCGCCGCGGTCATCAGCATCGGGAAGAACTTTCCGAGTCGTCCCGCGGCCATCAGCACGGCCTTGTAACCCGCTGCCGAGGCCTGCGACGAGAGTGCGTCCATCGATTGCGCGCGAGAGATGCGCGGCACCAGCTCCAGGCTGAACGCGGTTACTCCGTGCTTGGCGAGAGCCCGAACGATGTCACCCTGGGTGGCCGGTTGCAAGAAGCTGATCAGGACCGCACCCTTCTTGATGAGCTCGACCTCGGCGGCCGAGGGAGCCTGCACCTTGAGCACTGCATCCGCCTCCCCGAGGAGGGCCGAGGCGCCCTTTACGATCTTCGCGCCGGCCTGCTGATAGGCCTCGTCGGTGATGTAAGCGGCGGAACCGGCGCCGGACTCGACGCTGACCTCGAGCGCGGCGGCGGCAAGGCGGGTGGCGGTGTCGGGAACGAGGGCGACGCGGCGTTCGTCGGGCGCGGTTTCCTTCGGGGTGCCGACCTTCACAAGTTGTCGACTCTAACCAATCCGACGGCTGGACTACTTAGTTGAGGGTGACGTACGCGTAAAATTCACAGTCCCCTCCCAAGTGACCGACCAGATCATCAACGACCTCACAATCCAGGCTGCCACAGTCAACGGCTCGGGGAGCCAGACGGCGAACCTGATCTTGACCCGGGCGATTTTCCACATGGGGATCCCTGTCGCGCCCAAGAACGTCTTCCCCTCGAACATCGAGGGTCTGCCCACCTGGTACCAGCTCAGGGTCACGCCTCAGGGGCACATGGCGAGGCGGGACCAGGTCGACATCCTGATCGCTTTCAACGTGGCCACCTGGCGCCAGGACCTGCAGACGGTGCGACCCGGCGGCGTGGTGGTGCATGAAGAGGCTTTCTCAACCGCCGACGCTCGCGCCGACCTGACGTACTATCCGGTGCCTTTCTCGAAGCTCGCCAAGTCGAAGATCCAGAACGACACCCTGCGCAAGCAGCTGGCCAACATGATCTACGTCGGCGTCGTCGCTGGTCTGCTCGGCATCCCGTGGGAAGCGCTGGAGCACGCGGTCACACGACAGTTCCTATCCAAGCCCAAGGCGGTGCCGCTCAACCTCGATGCCATCAAGGTTGGCTACGACTACTGGCAGGACAACTTCTCGAAGAAGGACCCGTATCGCCTCGAGCCGATGAGCGGCGTCGTCGACTCCAAGGTTCTTGTGGAAGGCAACCAGGCTGCTGCCCTGGGCGCGCTGATGGGTGGCGTGACCGTGGCCGCGTGGTATCCGATCACCCCCTCGTCATCGCTGTGCGAAAACCTCATCGCCTACGCGGAACGATTCCGCACGGATCCCAAGACGGGCGAGAAGCGAATCGCGATCGTACAGGCGGAGGACGAATTGGCCGCCGTAGGGATGGCAATCGGTGCCGGATGGGCCGGCGCGCGCGCGATGACCTCGACCTCCGGACCAGGCATTTCGTTGATGGCCGAGTTTTCGGGCCTCGCCTACTACGCCGAGGTGCCCGTCGTCATCTTCGACATCCAGCGCATTGGGCCATCCACCGGTCTGCCCACGCGCACATCCCAGGCGGACGTTGGCTTCGCCTACACGCTGTCCCACGGCGACACGAAGCACCTGGTGCTGCTGCCGGGGACGGTCGAGGAGTGCTACGAGTTCGCTCGCGACGCATTCGACTACGCGGACCGCTTTCAGACACCGGTGTTCGTGCTCTCGGACCTCGATCTCGGCATGAACCTGTGGATGACGCCAGAGTTCAAGTACCCAGACAAGCCGTTCGACCGCGGAAAGGTCCTGTCCAAGGAGGACCTCGAGCGGCTCGCAGGCGAGTGGGCCAGGTATCGCGATGTGGACGGTGATGGCGTGCCCTACCGCACGCTCCCGGGCACGGACCACCCCGCGGCCGGATATTTCACGCGGGGATCCGGTCATGACGAGCACGCCCGGTACACAGAGAACGCTGATGCATACGCGGCCAACATGGACAGGCTGACGCGCAAGTTCGAGACCGCCCGGACTGCGCTGCCCGGGCCGGTGATCGACGAGTCGGCCAAATCACCGATCGGGCTCATCGCGTTCGGCTCGACGCATGCAGCTGTCGTGGAGGCGCGTCCGGCGCTCGCGTCCGCGCAACGCCCTGTCGATTACCTACGCGTGCGCGCGCTGCCGCTTTCGCCGGAGGTCGAGAGGTTCGTCTCGCGGCACGAGCGTGTGTACGTGGTC
>WNFA01035293.1_pt1 | contig 10279 bp, 7 predicted proteins | sample 5400481 | NCBI WGS metagenome assembly WNFA01 (sample SAMN13153340, study PRJNA577476) | soil metagenome | isolation source: 120 cm saprolite under Douglas fir tree site 2 hole 1 replicate 2 | place: USA:California | collected 2015-04-18 | reverse complement strand
GGCAATTGTGCGGGCTTGTCGGCGCGCCATCATCCTATATGCGGCAGCTTCCCGCGCCGTTGGCCGGGATCAATCTGCAACATGGCTTGCTCTCACACCGCGCCGAGTTGCTGAAAACATTGGAAACCGATGACGGTCGCCTCACACTTCGCGCCGTCACCGGCCCGGATTATGGCCGTTATCTAAACAGTCAAGCTGTCTCACCGGCTTTTCACTGATCCCTTCCCATCGACGTTGAGCCTGACGCCGCGCCCGCAAGCGGTGGCGATCCCGTGCGCTCGCGTCGCTCCCAAGGAGCTTCACGATGACTTCCAAGGTTCAGTCCGGCGCGCGCGCCGACGTTTACACGCGCATTACCGCCGAGATCATCGCGGCCATCGAGCAAGGTGCAGGCGAGTGGCGTGCGCCGTGGTTCCACAACGGTACGAGTGTTGCCCGCCCAACCAACGTCGCTTCGGGCAGGCGCTACCGTGGTATAAACACGCTGGCGCTGTGGCTCGCTGCCATGGGCAACGTTTACAGCGATGGCCTGTGGGGCACCTATCGGCAATGGCAGGCCGCTGGCGCGCAAGTGCGTAAGAGCGAACGCTCAACCACTGTCGTGCTGTGGAAGCAGATCGCTTCGCCCGAGCCGGCTGACGGCGAGGATGGTGATGATGGCGGTCACCGGCGGATGTTTGCCCGGGCATTCTCGGTGTTCAACGTCGCGCAGGTGGATGGATATGAGCTGCCGCAGACGGACGTCCTGCCGGAGAGCGAGCGCCTGGCGCATGCGGAGGCTTTCATCGCCAACCTCGGGATCAAGACCTTATTCGGCGGATCGGAGGCTTACTACCTCCCGTCATCGGACACAGTATTCATACCGGACTTCACTTCCTTCCGCGATGCCGGGTCGTTCTATGGTGTCTGGTTGCATGAGAACGGCCACGCCTCAGGGGCAAAGCATCGGCTTGACCGCGATCTCTCGGGTCGGTTCGGCTCGGCTGCCTATGCCGCCGAGGAATGCTGCGTGGAGATTCTCAGCGGGCTTGTCCTTGCTGATCTCGGCATAGCCCACCATCCGCGTGCCGATCATGCTGCGTATATTGCATCGTGGATCGAAGTGCTAAAGGACGATCCCCGCGCCATCTTCACTGCCGCCAGCAAGGCGCAGCAAGCCGCCGACTGGATGCACGCGCAGCAGCCCCAGACCAAGGAGCTGGCTGCATGAGCAACACCTCACGTCAAGCGGCGGATAAGCTGGACGGAGTTTGGCCGACTGATGGCCGTGATCAATCCTCTGGCGCCGTAGCCCGCCCCGGCAGTTGGCGGAAGGCCTGCGCCGGTCGGCGGACCCGCGCAACGGCTACGCCGTCCTTCGCTTCGCTTCGGCCCTGCGGATGCGCGGGTCCACCTGATGCCCGGCGCGAGCGAGCCTCCGCCGCCGGGACGAGCCCCGGCTTGCAACGGAGGATATCATGTTGTCACCAGCACATTCATACGCCTACCGCTCACGGAGAGCGGCAACCGTCAGGAGTTCGCCGATGCCAATCTCAACGTCCATCGATCCTGTCTTCGTCTTCGGATCCAACCTCGCAGGTCGTCACGGCAAGGGTGCCGCTCTCTGGGCTCGGCAGCACCGAGGCGCGATCTACGGCCAAGGCGTGGGTCCGCAAGGGAACGCCTACGCGATCCCCACTAAGGATCGCCAGTTGCGCGTCCTCGCGCTGAACGTGATCTGCGGCCACGTCCGCGATTTCCTTGATTACGCGCATCGGCGGCCGGACCTCCGCTTCGAGCTTACGCCGATCGGCTGCGGTCTAGCCGGATACCGCCCGGATCAAATTGCCCCGATGTTCGCCAATGCTCCGGCGAACGTGATCCTGCCGGATGCCTTTCGCGCAATCCTGGTCGCGGGAGCGCCGCCCAGTTGACGCGAGCCGGGGCTTGACTGTCAAGATAAGTCGCCGAGATTCTCAGCGGGCTTGTCCTCGCCGATCTGGGCATCGCCCACCGTCCGCGTGTCGATCATGCAGCGTATATTGCCTCGTGGATCGAAGTGCTGAAGGTCGATCCCCGCGCCATCTTCACTGCCAGCAAAGCGCAGCAAGCCGCCGACTGGATGCACGCGCAGCAGCCCGTACCCGCTGGGGAGCGNATCCCTGACGAGACGGATGCGGGCCAGCCTGCTTCTCCTGTTGTCGCTGTCGCGCTGTAGCAGCACGCGGACCTGAACATGCTGGGCGATGACGTCCTCCAGTTCACGCCGGCTCCGCTCTGTGCCGATCTGCGGCGAGCGGGGGGCCTCCAATCGAGATAGCCGTGCGGCCTTGGCCGCCTTCCGCAGTTCCGCGAGTAATGCCGGAGCGCGGTTGGCGGTCGCCCGGCCGACACCGGCCTCCCGTGCCAGATTGGCGACCGTCAGTCGGCCGTCCGTCCGGGCCGCATTACCGGAGACAAGCCGGGTCAGCGCCTCACGCAGCGCTTGCTCCGTGGATGTGCTGATCGGCCTCACGACCGCTCCTCCAGCAGCGGCGCGATCAACTTGCGCATACGATCCCGGTCCTGCCGAATCGCTGTCCGCTGCGCGTTCGACAACCGCTTCTCTTCCAGCATCTCCTCGGCGTGCGCGATCGCAGCCTCCCATGCCGGCAGGTGACGACGTGCGATACATGAGTTCGGGCAGCGGTCAGGAGCGCAGTTCGATAGGATGGGCTGACTTGCCGAGTCCGTCGACCGCCCGAGGCAAAGCGCTGTCGCCGGCTCAAAGAAGCAGTCATTCAGATAGCCGACGTGCAGCGTGCGCGCGAGGTGAGCGAGCATCGCCTTCACGCGCTTGCCATCTGCGATCACGCCTGGCAGCGAACCGATCTCCTGCCTGACGCGATCGATCTCGTGCGTGATGCGGGCGGCGCCAGGACCGGCTAGCCATTCACCACGCTGCGCCGCTTCATAGTGCACAACGATATCGTCGAGCTGACCCAGATGACGTTCCTGCTCCACCTCCTGACGGAAGCCGGACGTCGATGAACCGGCATAGCCGTCGAACATCGCCACCGAGGCATGCTTGTACTGGATCTTGCCGGCGACCACACCGAACGGGCGGTTGGCGATGTACCAGGCCACGGTGCGGCGGAACTGGCGTGTGTTGAAGATCCAGCTTCGTCCATCCACGAGCGGGACTGCCGGTTCTCCCGGCGCGCCGAAGCGCTGATCCAGATGCTCGCGATATCGATTGATCTGCCGCACCACATGCGGCACGCCGCGGTCGAGCGCAGCGGCGCGATGGAGAACGATCCAGATGCCGTTGTCCTCGCGCCGTGGCCGATGCCTTGCCGCAAGGCGTTCGGCCACGTCGACCGCGCGGATGACTGGCCCGATCGTTACCCACTCCTCTGGCTCGCCGCGCTCTTCCCGGCCCTTGTAGACGATGCTGCGTATCGTCAGCCGTTCGATCACGCCGTCGGGGCTGCGCTTGCGCTGAAGGCAACCGGGCTGCATCGCCTGGACTTCACTGTCGCGCATGCCGGTCAAATAGGCGCACAGGATATACGCGGCGGTCTGAAGCTGTCGTTCCTCGTGCGCCAGCGCAAAAGCGTCGAAGCGAGCCCGCCATGGCTGGCCGCAATCGGGATCAATGGCTATCGGTGTGTCCATGCCGCCTAGCTCCACGCCAAGCTCCTTCACGGCATCAAGAAGCAGGCCATAGGCGATCTTGTTCTGGATGAGGTTGCTGGGATGCACGCCGCTCTGCAACGAGATCAGCCGGATGTTGAGAACCTGGCCGTCCAGGAACTGGTCGAGCGCGATAGCGCCGCAGACTCCGCCCATGCGCACCGGTTCGTTCCAGACGGGGATGCCTCGTCCTGCCTGACGCCGCCCCTCGATCCAGCCTGCAAGCCGTCCTTCGACGCTCCCGCGCCGGGCGTAGCGCGGGCGCGCTGCATAGGCGCCTTCAAGAGCGTCGAGTTCGTCGCGAGCGGCGAAGATATCGGCTGAGAACAGCTCGACATAGCGCAGCGACCATCGGAGCAACGCGCCGATCACCGGCTCGGGAATGCGGGGCGTCATATTTTCATATGGTCGCCCGCCGCAGCCCGCCACTTTGTAGGCCGGCGTCCCATTCCAGGGCACGAAGCGCAAACCGCCATAGCTCAGGAAGCGAGCGAGTCGATGAAGCTGCACAGCCGGCCTCAGGCAAGCGGCGACCCGGCTCGGCAACACGGAACGGTTCTTCTGGAGAGCAAGATAGGCGTCCAGCAGGTCCTGATCGATGAGCGCAGCATCGAACCGGCCCTCGCGTTCCCGCACGAACGTCATAAACTGGCGCAGGCTGGCGAGCGCCGCTCGCGCGCTCAACGGCCGTAGCCGCCCTAAGCGGTCCGGAAGGCGTTCGTTGAGCCAGCCGTAGATGTATTCCTTGGCCGTCAGCCTCTCCACCGGACAGGCAATGTCAGTGAAGTCGATCGTCCGGAATGCATTGCGCGCCGTCACATGGAAGATTGCCGGATCGAGATTCCAAACGTCGTCGCCGAAGCGCGAGAGCCTCTCCCGATCGGTCCCTTCTTTGAGTTTCATCGAGCAGAGCACGATGTCGCTCTGGCTGCGTATCGCCGAAGGGGCTGAGGCCGGGGCAAGATTGCTCACCGTCATTGTGCCGTCGCCTCCACCGGCAGATAGAGGAGCGTCGGCCCTTCCGCGGCGATCAGTGCCCGAGCCGCTTCCACGACCTGCGGCGCAAAGGTCGGAAGGATCTGGTTTGTGATCCGATGCCAGGGTCGGCCGAACTTGATCGACCACTCCTCGGTATTGAGGGCGGCACGCTGATCGGCCATGAACGACTGGAATGCAATAAGCGCCGGAAGCTTGCGTTCGGTGATCACCGCATTCTCGCACTCCAGGCATCCCCAGAACGGCGTCGGGCAGGGTTTGCCGGCTTCTGTGAACGGGCTCTGGTAGAAGCTGCCGCATCGCGCCAGCCAGACATCCTGCTCGTCCGTTGCCGGAGGCAGGTCCTGCTGCTTTACGACAACGTCCTCCCGCTCGCTCGCGGCGATGCGCGGCTTTAGCGCAGCGTCAAGCGCATCGTGGAACGCTGCAGCCAGGGTCTGCTCGTGAACATGGCGCAGAGCCGGTATGTCCGCGTAGTGACGGGCCGCGACACTGATCGAATGACCGACGGCGAACTGCTCGAGCTGACCATTCGTGCGGCGATACCATTCGGCCTTGTGGGTCTTCCGCAAACGGGACAGCTTCAGTTGCAGCGGTGCACCATCGTCATCGACCAGTTGGTAGCGCTCGACGAAGGCGGCGATACCTTGTCCGCCTTCTTCATTGGCTGGACGCAGCCCGTCGACCGTCCAGAGGACCCAGAGACGATCCGACGCGGCGTGCCGCCGCGCACGTTCTGTGAGTGCGATCGCCATTCTGACCAGCCCGCCGGGCGTGGCGCTCGATCCGTCCCGCACCCGCAGGCGCTTCCACTCCGAGCCGCGTGCCCGGCGCTTGTGGAACTCGATCTCGACATAGCCTTTGGTGGCATTGCGCAAACAGTCTGCCTTCAGACGGATCAGGCATTCGATCTCCATGCCTGTCTCCAGCGACAGCAGCACCAGGAACGCCGCAAGATCTATCGTCGTGAGGTGGAATCCCCTGTGTGGCATCTCGATCCGGCGATCGACTTTTCGGTAAGTCGCGAGATTGACGAAGCGCTTGAAGGCGGGGTGCCGCGTCTCGATGTGTCCGGATTGCATGATCTCGGCGATGACGGCGTCATGATGGGCGCGCAGCCGCATGCATGCATCGACTCCGGGTAAGGGCCGTGGAACGTCATCGCCGAGCGCGATCCGCTGGCGGGCTTCGGCCACTTGCGCTCGCGCGGCGACACGTAACGCCTCGGCAACCCCGCTGCTGTAGGCGTCGCGCGGTCGGCTGCCGCCGCCGTCGCCGCGGCCGAGATAGCGCAGGCGTGATACGACATCCGGCGCCAGCACGCTGGGGCCATCCTCGACCGCGATCCGAAGTATGCTGATCAATGCCGCAAGAAGGTGCCGCTGGAACAGCCGGCTCCCCGCATTCTGCTCAAGCCAGGCTTCGTAATCGTCGACCAGTCTGACCGTTATTCGCCCAGACCTCGCACTGCGAACTCTCGAGCATTCAGGAAGGACCAGAACCGCCGTAGGTTTACTATCATGCGCCCCACCGAGCGCCCGATCGGCGTCGGCCCCATTTGGCGGATGCGTTCCCGCAGCAGCGGGGCGATCTCTGCAACGAAGGATTGGTGCGACCACGAAGTCAGGTCCACAATGAACTCGCTACCCGTGTCTATGCGCACAGCAAAGCGGCGAGGATCGGCCATGATAATGGTTGCACCAGGTTCTTCATCAGGCGCGGCCGCTCGAGGCGGGAAGGTGGCCCGTCGTCCCCGGCTCATGCCGCAAGCTCTCCGAATGTCGCGTCCAGACCAAGCTTGCCGACCGCCGCGTCGACGATCTCCTGGCTGTCCGCAAGGTGGTCGAGATAGATGTAGGTGCTTTCGATCCGGCTGTGCCCCATCAGCCTCTGGAGCTTCAGCAGCGGATCGCCGACCATCCGGCGATAGGCGGAGCCAAGATGCTGCGATCGTTCGCTGACCACCCAACCGATCTGTTCGCGCAAAAGCAGCGTCAGCATGTGGACGGCAAAGCTGTGGCGAAGCATGTGAGGGGTGACGTGCATGTCCGAGATGCCAAAGCGACGGCATCGCTCGCTGGCCCGCACGAACACGGCTTCCCACGACGCCATCGGAATCGGCAAACCGTCTTCCGTCAGCCACAGTGCCAGCGGCGCGCCTGTTGTAGCTTCGACGAGCCGTGTTCGTTCCGAGGGGCTCAATTGGTCAACGCTTACCCGGACGGTGCGATCGCCGTCGATCAGACGGAGAGCACGATGCTCGTGTGCTGCCACCTGGATCGAGCGTTCCATCCGCGGGATGCGACTGCTCCGCGGCGCACGCGCAAGAGCGTTCTCCCGCTCGATTCGAGTATAGCCCTGTAATTGCCTGATGAGCCGGATCGGAATGCGGATGTCCCGGCCGCGCGAACCCTTCGCGGTTGCAGCGGCAAGACGGAAGGCCAAGGAACGTGCTGCCGAATCGTGCCGCGTGTCCAGCTCCGGCAGCTCGGTCAACAGCAGACTCGAAGCTTCCTGCAACCGCAGGCCTGTTGTGATCAGCAGTTCCGCGAACAGCGCATTGCGCTCTCCGTTGCGGCCTCGCCACGTCGGATCTTCCCGCCCATCGGGAAGTCTGCCGCGCAGCCCGACCTCCCGGAACACCAGATAGCGCGGAAGGTCGAGGAAGCGCATGTCGCCATTGCGAGCCCCATTTTCCTTGGCGCAGTTCACCGCCACGGTCATTACGGCACCCGACGTTGATGCGCGCGACCAGAGCTGCCGGTAGGTGAACGGAGCCGCATCGACTATCTTTTCGTCGACGGCCCACCGATAGAGCTTGTCGAGCGCCGCGATCATCCGATTCCAGGAAGAGGCGGATATGCGGAACGGAGGCTCGGATAGGCGCCGAGCTTCGTGGAATGCCGCGACATCATCACGGTCCGCCGACCATAGAGACTTGCCGTCCCGACGGTCTTCCAGGAAGCGCATCCAGACGACGATATCCCGCGCATAGGCACGAATGCTGTTCAGCGAGCGTACCCCCATTGTCGGGCAAGATCGGAGAAAGCGATTGAGTTGGTGGTCGTAGGATCCATCTCTTCCGAGGACGAATGGCAATCCCTCGATGAGGCCGATGCTCTCCGCTGTCGCTCTCTCGTCCGCGGACAGCTCGTGTGTCACGCCATTGACCGTCACTGAACGGCGCAGGGCGGAAAGATCGGTGAAGTAGAGCTCTGGCAAGGGACCTCCAGGCGGCGTCGAATTTTTTGCCGGGACGGGCTCGAGCCCGCCCCGGCAAAAAATTCGCACCGGCATCACACGACGAGTCTGATTCGGCGATACTAACCACCAACTCTGACACCCGTGAGACAGGTGCACAGAGTGTGGATAATGGCCGGATCTTTGACCATGAGCTGGTTGAAGCCGTGCAGCGCATCGCCGGCAATGGCACGGGCGATACGCGCTGGAAGGTGCCCGGCGTGCTCGACTGGTCGACCGGGATCTACAATCCCCGTGTCGACATTTCCAAGGACACGACGACCCTCTATGCATCGGACAGAGATGTCTTCCTTTTCCTGGTCGATGACCTGAACCCGATCGAAGCTGGCCGTCTCCGGGACGGCTCGCCCGACCTCTATTTCCGCGGCTTCTATTGCTGGAACTCGGAAGTCGGAGCGAAGACGCTCGGCATGGCGAGCTTCTATCTCCGTGCTGTCTGCCAAAATCGCAATCTGTGGGGCGTGGAAGATTTCGAGGAGATCATCATCCGCCATTCCAAATACGCAGCGTCCCGCTTTGCTCACGAGGCGGCCCCGGCGCTCCTGAACTTCGCCAACTCCTCACCGTTGCCCTTCGTCAATGGTATCAAGGCCGCCCGCGAGCGGATCGTGGCAAGCTCCGACGAGGATCGCACCGACTTTCTGCGTCGCCGCGGCTTCTCCAAGGCCGAGACAGCCAAGGTGATCGACGCGGTGCTGGCGGAGGAAGGCAGCCCGCCTGAAAGCATCTTCGATTTCGTGCAGGGCATCACCGCCGTCGCGCGCGACAAGCCGTATCAGGATGCTCGCCTGGACATGGAGGCGAAGGCGAAGAAGCTCTTGGGTCACGCCGCCTGACTCGCGCGAAGCCGCGGAAACCAATTCCGCGTGTGTGCGGCACTTCTCCGTGTCGGCGCTGCCCTTGGAGCGAGAGGGCGGCGCTTCGCTCCGTGAGCGGCTTGGAGGCCGAGAGAGAGGCTTTCGGCCGGCCGTTCTGGAGAAACTGACATGGCAAAAGCCGTTCAGAAGATCAAGCTATCGCCATCGCGCGATATTCCCTTCAACAAGCTCGCGCTGGCTCAATCCAATGTCCGCCGCACCAAGGCCGGCATCTCGATCGAGGACCTCGCCGAGGACATCGCGCGGCGATCCCTGCTGCAAAGTCTCAACGTCCGGCCAATCTCCGACGCCGAAGGCCAGGAGACCGGCATGTTCGAGGTGCCCGCAGGTGGCAGGCGCTATCGTGCCCTTGAGCTTCTGGTGAAGCAGAAGCGGCTGGCGAAGACCGCGCCGGTCCCGTGCATCGTCAGCAATAGCACCGACATCACCGCGGAAGAAGATTCGCTCGCAGAAAACGTGCATCGCGTCGCGCTTCATCCCCTCGACCAGTTTCGGGCATTTCAGACGTTGCGCGAGCAAGGTCGTTCCGAGGAGGATATCGCGGCCATCTTCTTCGTCTCCGTCAATGTGGTGAAGCAGCGGCTCCGGCTCGCGGCCGTTTCTCAAAAGCTGCTCGACGTCTACGCCGGCGACGGCATGTCGCTGGAACAGTTGATGGCGTTCTCCGTCACCGCCGAGCACGCTCGACAGGAACAGGTCTGGGAGAACGTCAACAAGTCGGGCTACGACGAGCCGTACCAGATCAGGCGCCTTCTGACCGAGCGTGCGGTGCGGGCTTCCGACAAGCGCGCGCGCTTTGTCGGCCTCGCGGCCTATGAGGCGGCCGGCGGCAGCGTGTTACGCGATCTCTTCGAAGAGGATGGCGGCGGCTGGCTCGAGGACATAGCTTTGCTCGAACGTCTTGTCGCCGACAAGCTGCGGACGGAAGCAGAGATCGTCGCCGCCGAAGGCTGGAAGTGGCTGGATGTCGCCGTAACCTTTCCCTACGGCCACGATCACGGGCACCGCCGGCTCGAGGGGACACCGGCTGATCTGACCTCCGAGGAGCAGGCGAGCTTCGATGCTCTCCAGGCCGAATACGACGCGCTTCAGGCAAAATATGAAGACGCCGACGAACTGCGGGATGAGGTGGATGCGCGTCTCGGCGAACTCGAGGAGGCGCTCGAAGCCTTCGCGAACCGGCCGGACGTCTTCAAGCCAGGTGAAATCCTCCACGCCGGCGCCTTCGTCAGCATCGATAGCGAGGGCCGCTTGCAGATCGAGCGAGGCTACGTCCGCCGCGAGGACGAGACCGCATTCGTTGCGGCGACGACCGAACCTGAGAGCGTGGCAACTCCCGACGTTGATGGTAGCGACCAGAGTGCGCCTCCGATTCAGCGCGCCACCATCACGGTCGCAGGGCAGGCAGGTGCGGATGAGGAGGACGACGATGACGCCATCCGGCCGTTGCCCGACCGGCTTGTGACGGAACTCACCGCGCATCGCACGCT
>WNFA01005862.1_pt1 | contig 10279 bp, 6 predicted proteins | sample 5400481 | NCBI WGS metagenome assembly WNFA01 (sample SAMN13153340, study PRJNA577476) | soil metagenome | isolation source: 120 cm saprolite under Douglas fir tree site 2 hole 1 replicate 2 | place: USA:California | collected 2015-04-18 | reverse complement strand
AAAGCGACCGCGGCAACCATTCTCTTAAAGAACGAAAAGGATGAGCCGACTGCATTGGTCTATTACACCGCCTACACTCGCAGCGACGTGAAGGATCTGAGCCAGCGCCCCGTCGCGTTCGTTTACAACGGCGGTCCGGGCTCTTCCTCGGTATGGCTGCACATGGGCTCGTTTTCGCCCCGGCGCGTGATCACCGTGAACGCCGATGCCACGCCTCCCGCCCCCTATAAGCTTTCCGAGAATCCGCACTGCCTCCTCGACCGGACAGATTTGGTCTTTCTTGATCCCGTGGGAACCGGGTTCAGCCACGCCGTGGGCAAGGCCCAGGACAAGGATTTCTGGGGCGTCGATCAAGACGTCAAGTCACTGGCGCAATTCGTCACCACGTACGTCAGCCGCACGGGCCGGTGGAATTCGCCAAAATTTCTCATTGGTGAGAGCTACGGCACCTTCCGCTCTGCCGCACTTTCCAATTATTTGCAATCGCATGACGGCCTGTACTTCAACGGCATCGTGCTGATCTCCTCCGTTTTGAACCTGGGAACGATTTCCTTCAATCCCGGCGAAGACATGCCGTACATTTTTTACTTGCCGAGCTACGCCGCCACCGCCTGGTACCACAAAGTATTGAAGGAACGGCCTGACAATTTGAGTTCCTTTCTCGAGGAAGCGCGCAAGTATGCGCAAACCGATTATGCTGATGCCCTGATGAAAGGTTCCAAGCTCGGCGAGGCGGAAAAGGCCGCCGTCGCGAAAAGGATCTCCCGCTTTACGGGCCTTAGCGAAGACTACCTCGTCAAAGCCAATCTGCGCGTGAACCTGCCGCAATTCATGAAGGAACTGCAGCGCAGCCGCGGTCTGACCACCGGGCGCCTCGACGCGCGTTTCTCCGGGTGGAGCTACGACTTGCTCGGCGAATATGCGGAGTACGATCCGCAAGACACCTCGATCACCGGGCCGTTCACCGCGGCGTTTAACAATTATGTCCGCGACGAGCTAAAGTTCGGGCAAGACAAGGTCTATCGCACCGGTTCCGACGAAGCCGGGAATAGTTGGGATTGGAAGCATCGCGGCGGCGGCGACAATTTCGGATTCCCCGGGTCGCCAAACGTGGAAGGCGATCTGATTCAGGCCATGCTCACCAATCCGCACCTGCAAGTCGAGGTGGAAAATGGACTCTATGATTTGGCAACGCCGTTTTACGCTACCGAGTACACCATGGAGCATCTCGGCTTGCCGGACAAACTCCAGAGAAACATCCACCTGCAGTATTACGACGCGGGACACATGATGTATCTCCGCGACGAAGATGTCGCCAAACTGAAGACCAACATCGCCGCCTTCATCGATGGTGCTTCCAAGCAGTAAGCAAGAGAACGCCCCGGCTGGCACGCGTGCTGGTCGTTAGGTTTCTTTTGTCTAGCCCCACCTGCCCATTCGTACAGTAGTGCCCAGGAAATTACGTATTAACCCTTCGCTGTCCGCAAGTATCGGTTCGCCTACAATGGGAGTGTCATGCAGGGTACCGTTTAGCTGCGATTCACGCGATTCGCCCTCTTCTCGGGCTTCGCAAGGACACCACTCAATCCATGGCCACATCGACGCCAACAATGCCGCCGCAGACTGTGACTCCGCAAGCGCCGACACCTTCATCAGCACCCTCCGCGCAGCGCACGATCCACACCGCCCAACTTGTCACCGCCATGCTGAAGTCCAATTCGCACGTTAGCGACCTGATTTTCTCCCCAGGGCGCGCCCCTCAAGTGGAAGTGAGCGGGCAACTCGTGGAGCTCAAATACAAAGGACTGGAGTGTCTGAGTTCGCAGGACACTCTTTCTATTGCCAACGACATCATGGGAAAAAACGAGACGCCCGTCCGCAAGCTCGAGCAGGACGGCTCCGCAGACCTTTCCTATGGAATCGCGGGCGTGGCGCGCTTTAGAGTGAATATTTTCAAACAGCGCGGAAGCTGCGCCATTGTAATGCGTGTCGTTCCCGACAAAATCCCCGGGTTCGATGAGTTGCATCTCCCTGAAGGCTTGAAGGAAATTGTGGATCTGCGGAACGGTGTTGTGCTTGTCACCGGGCCGACGGGTTCCGGGAAATCTTCCACACTCGCCGCCATCCTCGACAAGATGAATGAGGAGAAGGCCTACCATATCCTCACCATTGAAGACCCCATCGAGTTTCTTCATCGACACAAGAAAGCGACCATACATCAGCGCGAACTGCACTCGGACACGCCGACCTTTGCGCTCGCTTTGCGCGCGGCGCTTCGACAGGCCCCGAAGGTCATTCTGGTCGGCGAAATGCGCGACCGGGAAACGATTGAGATTGCTCTGGAAGCCTCGGAAACAGGTCACCTGGTCATGTCCACGTTGCATACCATTGATGCATCGAAAACCGTGGAGCGCATCGTTGGAGTTTTCCCCATGGCCGACCAGCAGGCCATTCGCACCCGTCTTGGTAAGGCGTTCCGCTACATTGTTTCCCAGCGCCTGCTTCCGCGCAAAGACGGCAAGGGGCGTATCGCCGCCGTGGAAGTCCTCAAATCCACCATGCGTACAAGGGATTACGTTGAAAAGGGAGAAACGGAAGGTAAGTCTCTTCTCGATGCTATGCGCGATGGCGACACCGAGGGCATGCAACACTTCGATGGCGAGATTGAAAAGCTCATCCGCGCGGGGATCGTGGATTTCGAGGTCGGGATGACCTATTCATCGAATGCGGGAAACTTGCGTTTGGAAATGGCCGACTTTGTCGACCAGCGCCCTAAGCCGCCTGCTGCAAGCAAGCCCGCCGCACATGATCCAAACCGCACCACCGAGATCGAAATCGAGCGCTAAGCAGCCGTTCTGTTCATTCGGGGCAACTCGGGCACCATCCGCCCTTTGTACTTCTTCCGGCGCGTGCCACAATCCAAGGCTGAAAACTCGCTCACCTTATGAGTGACTTCATCGACATTCTGTTGACGCGCGTTCCTACTGTGCTGCGCATCGCCTTTTACTTCTCCCTTCTCGCCATATTTTTCCCGCGCGTGGTGCCAAGGGTGTTCCACGCCATCGAATCCCTTTTCTCGCGCTTGGCGGAGCGCAAGGCGCTGGCGCTCATGGCCCTTTTCTTCATCGTCATCGGCGTTCGGCTTGCTCTTCTGCGTCAGTTGCCAGTGCCCGTCCCCGGAATCCATGATGAATTCAGCTACCTTTTGATGGCAGATACCTTCGCTCACGGCCGTCTGGCCAATCCTCCCCATCCCATGTGGATCAGTTTCGAATCGTTTCACGTGAATTGGTTTCCGACGTATTCGTCGAAATATCCGCCTGGGCAAGGAGCCATCCTGGCCCTCGGCCAATTGATGGGACATCCCTGGATCGGCGTGCTCCTTAGCGCTGCCACCATGTGCGTTGCGATTCTCTGGATGTTGCAAGCCTGGCTCCCAGCAAGGTGGGCCTTCCTCGGCGCAGCATTAGTCGCGCTCAAATTCGGAATCGCCAGCTATTGGATCAACAGCTACTGGGGTGGAGCTGTCGCGGCCGCCGGTGGCGCGCTGGTACTGGGCGCGATACCGCATATCATGCGCCGCGCGCGTACACTCGATGCCTTACTTCTCGGCCTGGGAATCGCCATCCTGGCAAACTCCCGGCCTTATGAAGGACTGCTCTTCTGCATCCCCGTGGCAGGCTGGTTCCTGTGGTGGCTCGCGGGAAAAACAAAATCGCCTGTGTCGCCGCGCACTCGCGTCGTCCGCATTCTTGCGCCACTCGCCGTTGTGATCTTGTTGACCATCGGCTTCATCGGCTACTACAACTGGCGGCTGACCGAAAACGCCTTGCTTTTTCCGCACGTTTTGAACACGCGGACCTACCGCACCACGGGTCTGTTCTTGTGGGACCATCCCAAGGATCCGCTTGAGTACCACAACCAGCAGTTCGAAGACTTCTACAACGGTTGGGAACGCGAAGACTATAAGAACACGTGGGCGGACGTTCGCAAGGTCACCGCGGAAAAACTCGATCGTATCGGCAGCACTTACTTTTGGTGGGGCGCTCTGCTTCTTTTACCGGGATTGCCTTTCGTTTTCTTCGACCGCAAGATGCAATTGCCGATCCTGATCTTTCTGATGGGGACGGTCGGATGCCTGGCGTTGATCTGGTCCTTTCCTCACTACGCCTCCCCACTGACTTGCGTAATTTTCCTGCTGCTCGTTCGAGCCATTCGCCACTTGCGGACGATTCGCCTCGCTGGAAGGCCGCTCGGCGTCGCACTTTCCTGGGCTATCTTCTATCTCCTCGCCACTGATGTTGTTCTATCTGTGAAGAACCATGTCTGCGACCCGTTGCAGTGGACCTGCCAGGGAGATCCGAGCCGCGCGGCCATTGCAAAAACACTTTCAAACACTCCCGGCAAGCACTTAATTATGGTTCGTTACGAAGAGGATCACAATCTGCACGACGAATGGGTCTACAACGGAGCGGAAATCGACACCGCCAAGGTTCTTTGGGCCCGCGAACTCAATCCCGCCCAAAATGCGAAACTCTTCGCTTATTTTAAGGATCGCCAGATCTGGCTCGTCGAACCCGACACCGACAACACGGAGTTGCTTCCCTACCAACCGCCTCAACCACCACATCATTAGTAGTAAGGTCTTACTCGGTTCCTTCCCCGCCTCAACGCCGCAAATTCAGAGTCACTTCAAATCATAATCTCCGATATACGTCTCGCGGCTGATGCCCAGCATGCTAAGGAAGAAAGAAGCAAAAATCACCTGCAAACCAAGGAATAGCCACATCGACCAGAAAAGCACCTGACGGATTTGGTGCAGCTCGCCGAATCCGCTGGCGGCCCATTGCCAGGTGACCCACGCGCACCCGGCAAATCCCATAAGAAACACCGCGCCGCCCACGAGCAAACCCGTCTCCAGAGTGACGCGCTTCAAAACGCGCCGCAGAGATACGGAGCCGCGGTCGAACCGCGCTGCATAGCTGAATACTTTTGCAAATGCTCCGATTGAAAGGATCTGCGTTCCCAAAAGCGTGAAAATAACTCCGAAAATCATCGTGTGAATGTCGAGCCCCACATGCGGAGCAATTTGCCGTGGTCCCGGCAGCAGCCAAAACACCAGGAAGAGTCCAGCCAGCACGAGCGCCGAGCCCGGCAGCAGAAAAAGCCAATTCGGCGCGTAGAGCAACATGAAACGCAGGCTGCGCCAGCCGTCGCGAAAACTGCGGAGATGTGGCGCGCGCCCGCGCTTGTCCGGCCACAAAATAATGGGAATCTCTGCGATGCGCGCTCCGATTTGCGCAGACTTGATGATCATCTCCAGCGCGAATTCCATCCCCGTACTGCGCAGGTCCAGCCGGTCATACAAACTGCGCGTGAATCCCCGCATTCCGCAGTAACCATCCCCAATGCGCGCATGAAATAGAGTATTGAGTATCGCTGTGAGCCCAGGATTGCCAAAGTACTTGTGCAGCGGAGGCATGGCGCCCGGTTTGATTCCCCCGCTAAAGCGGTTGCCCATCACGATGTCATTGCCTTCGCGAAGTTTTTCCACGAACTTCGGCACGTCTGTGAAGTCATAGCTATCGTCCGCATCACCCATGATGATGAAGAGACCTCGTGCGCCGTCGATGCCCGCGCGCAGCGCAGCGCCATAGCCGCGCTCCGCCACGCGAATCACACGCGCCCCGCGCTCTTCCGCAATCTGAATCGACCCATCCGTCGATCCGTTGTCCGCAACAACCACTTCCCCGCTTAGCCCGGCCTCCCGGAAGGCCTTCATCGCTTTGTCCACACAATATGCCAGCGAATTCGCTTCATTCAGGCAAGGAATGACCACGGACACTTCGACTCCGTGCGACACGTCTCTGCGCTCAGACTGCGGTCTCTCAGAAGTTAGAACTGTCCCCATAGGCGGCACCATCATATCGCGCTCGGCTCGGCATTTCACCCGCCTATGCTCGCGCAACTCCTATTTGGGTTATTCCCTTCTTTCGCCCTGCCTCGAAAAGAACTGCGATCTGTGGGAAACTCGGTGGGGCGTGATAGTGACGCCACGGAAAATGCGTCCTTCATAAATGGAAAAATTGTCTGAATTCCCGAGCCCGGCCGAAAAGAGTTCGCTTTCCCCTGACCCATGGGAAACCGCGTACCTGCGTTTCGAAACTCCGGAAGAGGAAATTCAAAAGTTTATCGCGCGCCTCACTCGACTCGGCGCTCCCCAGTGGCCGCGTGACGCCGAAATTGTCGAACTTTTTTGCGGCCGCGGAAACGGCTTGATCGCGCTCGATCGTCTTGGCTTCACGCGCATCGAAGGAGTAGACCTCTCGCCCCGCCTCATCGCTCAATTCAAAGGCTCCGCGAAATGCACCGTCGCCGATTGCCGGAAACTTCCCTTCGCCGATCGCAGCAAGGACATCCTCATCGTTCAGGGCGGCTTGCACCATCTCCCCGCTTTGCCTGACGATCTCGATCAGACCTTCTCGGAAATGCAGCGCGTGCTTCGAACCAGCGGCCGCGTCATGTTTGTCGAACCGTGGCGCACTCCCTTCCTCACCTTCGTCCATTTCGTCTCCGAACTTCGTTTAGTTCGCCGTCTTTCAAACAAGATGGATGCCTTCGCCACCATGACCGAGCACGAGCGCCGCACTTACGAACAATGGATCGGCCAGCCCGAACTCATCAAGAAAATTGCCCGCGCCCATTTCGTCCCGGTTCACGAATCTTTCGCCTGGAGCAAGTGGAACTTCGTCGGGACTCCAAAATAGGCCGTCACAGGGAGCCCGGGTTCAGTACCTCGGGCTTTCGGGCCTGAGGTGCTTTATTCCCTGGTGCAGAGAAATCTTCTTGCTCCCTCTTGCCAAGAACCTAAAACTTACAACTTAAACCTCCTCGCCACTTCCAGCTTGCATTTTCGCCTCTCCCCGATATGATGGCTGCGTTTCGGGCATCCCTCGAGACCTCACATTGTCTGAATTATCGGAAACCTCTTCCACAGTTAGCTCTACGCACGCGGTCGGCCGTGGTCGCCTGCTCCAGGTTCTCGGCATGTGGTTTGGCATGGCCGCGGCGATCGGCAACACCATCGGCGCCGGCATCCTTCACACGCCCGGCGACGTTGCCAAGCTTCTCCCTCACGCCTGGATGTTTCTCGGTGTTTGGCTCCTCGGCGGTCTCTACGCGCTCTCCGGCGCATCCTCCATGGCCGAACTCGGTGCCGCCGTTCCCCGCAGCGGCGGCCAATATAATTTCTCTCGGCGCGCTCTCGGCGACTACGCCGGATTCATCGTCGGTTGGAGCGACTGGCTCTCCACCTGCGGCACCGCCGCCGCCGTTTCCATGGTCATCGCCGAATACAGCGGCGACCTTTTCCCCATCCTCGCCGGCAACACAAAAAAGGAAATTATTACGATCGCCATTATCTGCGGATTCGGCGTCTTGCAATGGCGCGGTATCAAATGGGGCAGCAGTGCGCAGCTCGTCTCCGCCACCATGAAGGCCGGCGCATTCCTGGCTCTAGTTATCGCTTGTTTTCTTCTCGGCGGCCCCGCTCATAAAGCCGTGATCGCGTCCGGCCCCTCATCGCTTCCGATGGCCAGCGGATGGTCCCTCGTGATCGCCTTCATGCTTGGTCTGCAGGCCGTGATCTACACCGTCGACGGCTGGGACGGCATCATTTATTTCGGTGAAGAAGTTCGCAATCCTGGCCGCGACATCCCCCGGGCCATTTTCGGCAGCGTCTTCTCCATCATGGGCATCTATCTGTTGCTCAATCTCATCGCCCTATACGTCCTGCCCATGAAGGACATCGCCGGAAACAATTTCGCCCTTGGCTCCGTCGCCGACCGCGTCTTCGGAAGCCTCGGCGACCCGATCATTCGCTCCATCATGGTCGTCTCCATGTTGAGCTGCATGAACGCCAATCAGCTTTTCTGCACGCGCACTCTTTACACCATGAGCTGCGACGGTTTGTTTTTCCGTCGAGCCTCGCAAGTCAACACCGGTGGTACGCCCACAGTCTCGCTCTTTCTCAGCACCATCGTCGGCGTGCTCTTCGTCCTCATCTCTTTCCTCAACAACAATGCCTTCGGACGCGTCATTGAGATGCTCTCGTTTTTCTTCGTCGCCAACTACACTCTCTCCTACTCCTCCTTATTTATTTTGCGCAGGCGGGAGCCGCAAATGAATCGTCCCTACAAAGCGTGGGGTTATCCGTGGACCACAGGAATTGCTCTGACCGCTTCCGTGCTTTTTCTAATGGGGTCGCTCTTGCCTGATTTTATTGACGCCGCGCGTGCAGGAAAATATTGGCCGCCCAGTCCCGCGATGCTGGCCCTGGTCGCTCTGTTCCTCAGCTACCCCGTTTTTCGGATCTTGAAGTGGGTCACTCAGCGCACCGCCGCTGCGAAAGAGTCCTAGTTCACTTTTTCGGCGATGGACTTGCCTTGCATGAACAGCAGTAAATAATCTTTCCCGCCCGCTTTTGAGTCCGTTCCGGACATGTTGAATCCGCCGAATGGATGCGCCCCCACCATTGCGCCGGTGCACTTCCGATTCAGGTACAAATTGCCGACGTGAAACGCCTCTTCGGCTTTCTTGATTTTCTCCGGATTCTTCGAGTACACCGCGCCGGTCAATCCAAACTCCGTATTGTTCGCAATTTCCAGCGCCTGGTCGTAGTCTTTCGCCTTGATCACCGCCAGCACCGGGCCGAACACTTCCTCCTGCGCCAGCCGCGCATGAGGATCCACATCGGCAATAATCGTCGGCTCGATGAAGAAGCCGTCGCCCGCCGCGCGCTTCCCTCCTGTCAGCAGCTTCCCTTCTTTCTTTCCGACTTCGATGTAGTCCAAAATCGTTTTCAACGCCGACTGGCTGATCACCGGCCCCATATAATTTCCCGGGTCATCGCTCGGGCCAACCGTGATTTTCTTCGTGCGTTCCACCAGCTTCTGCACGAACGTGTCGTAAATTTTTTCGGAAACGATCACGCGCGAACACGCCGAACATTTCTGCCCCTGATAGCCAAACGCCGCCTGCGCCGTGCCTTCCACTGCCGCGTCGATATCAGCTTCGTCGTCCACCACGATGCCATCCTTGCCGCCCATCTCCAACACCGTGCGCTTGATCCAGATCTGCCCCGGCATGGCTTTGCCCGCAAGCTCACTGATGCGCAGCCCCACTTCCTTCGAGCCCGTGAATCCGATGTAGCGTGTCTTGGGATGCTGCACCAGCGTGTCGCCAACGGCGCCTCCCGGCCCGGTGATGAAGTTCACCGCTTCCTTGGGAATGCCCGCCTCAAAAAGGATATCAATAAATTTTGCCGCGATCGTTGGCGAATCACTGGCCGGCTTAAGGACCACAGTATTCCCCGTAACCAACGAAGCCGCAGTGATTCCCGCCATGATGGCGCACGGAAAATTCCACGGTGGAATCACCACGCCCACGCCCAGCGGAATATACATAAGGTAGTTGCGCTCGCCGCGCATCGGGACCAACTTTTGCGGCTCGCCCAAGCGCAGCATTTCGCGGCCGTAGAATTCCAGGAAGTCGATCGTTTCCGCGATGTCCGCATCCGCTTCCGGCCAGGTCTTGCCGACTTCGTAGCACACCAGCGCGTTCAGCTCATACTTCCGCTCGCGCACGATGTGTGCCGCACGGAAAAGGCACTTCGCGCGCTCCTGCGGCGAAACGCGCTTCCACGTGTCAAAGTATTTGTTGGCGTCTTCGATCGCCTGCCGCGCCATGTCCGCCGTGGCATTCTGGAAAACGCCAATGATTTCCGTCGGGTGCGAAGGATTGGCGGAGGTACGTTTTTCCGTCGTCGTCACCTTCTTCCCGTTCAGCCACATCGGGTACTCGCGCCCAAACTCCCCCTTCACTTTTTTCAGCGCCTCTTGCATGCGCGCCCGGTTTTCCGCCTTCGTAAAATCAATAAACGGCTCGTTGGTGAACTCTGAAACGTGGACAATCTGTTCGGCAGTGGCCATGGCGGGTCCCTCCTGGGTGTGCAAACATCTATTCTACTGCCCTGCAAACTACCCTACAAGCGAAGGCCGGGGCTGGTCTTCGCAGTGCAATCATTCCCTTGTGGACGATTCCAGAAGCGCGCACTTGCGCCGATATTCCCTGGGAGCTAACCCTATCTCTCGCTTAAAGACACGACTGAAAGAACTTTCCGATCCGTATCCAACCGCTGACGCCACTTCAGAGAACGACGTACCGTTCGAACGAATCATGTCGCCTGCTCGGTACATCCGCCACTGCGTAAGGTATTCGA
>WNFA01007891.1_pt1 | contig 10280 bp, 8 predicted proteins | sample 5400481 | NCBI WGS metagenome assembly WNFA01 (sample SAMN13153340, study PRJNA577476) | soil metagenome | isolation source: 120 cm saprolite under Douglas fir tree site 2 hole 1 replicate 2 | place: USA:California | collected 2015-04-18 | reverse complement strand
GGGATGCAGTGGATGGAGGCCATGTCTTTGTCTATAATGGCCATACTGATGCTGTAATTACAACAGCCTGGTCGCCCGATGGAACGCGCATCGCTTCATCCAGCTTTGATAAAACGGTGCAAATATGGAGCCCGGGGTAAATTGATATCCCGCTGATCTGAAGAGCTATCTAGTGGCCTGTCAATCTTGATGTGCTAGACAGAAATGTAGGGGCGATGCTTGCCATCGCCCTGCTGACTATGCTGTCTTGAGCGTATGGCTCTTACCACGAAGAAAGCGGCAAGCGCAACAAATACAGGCCACGCTGGAATATTGAGGAGGGTACGCCCATCCTTATCTATCACCATGAGCAAAGAGAAGGAATTTAATTTGCTGAAGAAGTCCTGCTTCTCGCCGCGCACAGTGCCAAGAATTAAAATAGTGGTCCGATCTTTGGTCGGATCTTCTTGTACCATGAGCCTCTCCTTTTTGTTTTGTATGCTTATTCCCTGTTGTAAAGATTTGCTGAGTCAAGAACCCACACCAATATGCAAAGCATATTCCACCGGAGTTCTTCCAACGATGGTTTTAAAGTCTTTGATGAAGTGCGCTTGATCGGAATATCCCAGCTCCACTACCATCCCCGGCCAATCCACCACTTCGCCCCCGGCCAATCGTTCAGCCACCTCGTGGAGTCGATAGCGTTTGATCACCCACTTGGGACTAACACCGACATACTGCCTGAAAAGCCGTTGTAGTGTCCTTTTGTTGAGATGGAGCTGGCTCACAACGTCATCAACCTTGGTGATCTCTCGATGAGCGATGATATAGTCAACGATCTCATTAATGACCCTGACATTCTTATCCCGCTCCGGAAGTCTCTCGCGCAGGAAATTTTCCGCGAGCGCTACCATCTCTCTTTCGTCCTCCCGTGAGAGAATCGCTTCTTCCAGTGCTTTGCAATCGACGCCAAAGGCATCCCAGAAACTGATGGAAGCATTCGTTAATTGGGAAACTGGCGCTTTCACAAAAGGATAAAAGGCTCCGGGCTTGAATTTAATGCCAAAAACCCGGCCCTTGTTTTCGAGGAGGCGCGCGAACTTTCCCGTCTCCACGCCATAGACCCTCGATTGATCTTGCTCAAAGACCAGGTTGATGCAAGGATAAGGGAGCGTCTCCTGCACGTATGGCTCTTGCCCCCTGAGATCCCAACTGACGATCCAATAGCGCTCTACGAAGTAACTCAGGTCCTGTGCGGGCAAATGTCGTGAAAGCTGGAACTTCTTTTCACCCGCCTTGAGGTTCAAAATGCCCCTGGAGTTCCCGGTGTTTGACTTCCCTATTTATAGCACAAATTTTCTTAAATGTCGCGTTTTTACAATACTCTCCGATACTTGCGCGCTATGATAACCCTGATCGTCGCACAAAAACAAAAGAGTCAAAGAGAGGATACTATGAACCGCTATATGCAAGAGAAATGGCCGTGGATTGAGGGAACACATGGGATGCGCTCGCAGCTGCTAGACATTCTGAGCGATGCCGACCTCGCTTTTAGCCCTGGCGGGCAGAATATGACCTTAGGCGCCTTATGCCGCGAGATGGGTGAAATCGAACATTCGTACATTCAGTCGTTGAAAACCTTTAAGCAAGATTGGTCATATCGCAACACGGAAGCGGGTTTGGAGAGCAGCGTCGCCCGGCTCAAGGCCTGGTTTCAAACGCTGGACGACGAGCTGAAAGCAACGGTTTCTGCTTTATCGGACGAGGACATGAAGAAGGCGGTTGATCGCAGCGGCTTCACGCTGCCAGTTGAACTTCAACTCGATGTCTATCTCCAGGCACTGCTGATTTTCTTCGGAAAGGCCGCAGTCTACCTCAAGGCGATGAACAAACCATTGCCTGAGCAAATTAAGGAATATATTGGGTAAGAATTAGCAAGCGGCCTATCGCAGAAGTTTAGTGAAGTCTTCCCCTAAAAGCTGCTCGAGGTACGGAGTGACCTTCCAGAAATCTTTGAGATCCTTATATTCCTGCACGAACTTAGGGTCTCCAACCTTTAGAGATTTCACCGCCCGGATCATTAAGTTTTTTGCTGTGTGCTCACTTGAGACAAACTGAACCACATCCGTCTGATAGCCCATGATGCGCAAGATCAAGGCACGGAAGGTGTCGGTCAGAATATCGCCCAGCCGTTCCTTTAAGATATTATGTCGCTCTACCGGCTCGAATGGACGAGGGGTGGGCTGGTGATCGAGTTGTTCCTGGAGATGATGCTGACAACATGGTGCGCTGATAATCAGTTTGCTTTGCCATCTTATACCCTGGGCCACCGCTTCATCGGTGGCGGTATCGCACGCGTGGAGAGCCAACACGATGTCCGGCGGCGTAACTGGCTTAAAATCTATAATGCTAGTCATCTGAAAGCTGAGGCCGGACCAGTCTAAACTCGAACTTTTCTCGGCGTGCCCCCTTAAGAGTCCTCCATTGACGTCAATACCCGTCAGATGGGTTTGTATGTTCAACACACAGTTTAGATAATAATAGAAAGCGAACGTAAGGTAAGCGTTGCCACAGCCGCAATCTACAATATAGAGCGGAGATGTGTTGAATTTTTCCAATTCCCCAGTTTGCTGTACAAGCTTTAAAAACTCATTGATCTGCCGGAATTTACTCTGCATATCCGCTCTGATCTTACCGTCTTGAGTCATGATGCCGACCGCTTTCAGAAAAGGAGCAGCAGCATCGACCGCCAATAACACTTTCTTCTGGCGATCATGAGATAGATTCGTTTCCATTGGTGGGACCGGGGATGTAGCGTTGTGAACGAGAGCCTTCCCCTTATTAGTGATAGTAATGTCAATAGTGTTATGAGCAGTCTGCACATGCACATTTTTAAACTCAAGCGCCAGGATTTGTGCAAGCTTTTCTGCAATTTCGTCGCCCAGATAGTTCTTAGTGATGTCCTTCTTCGCGTCAAAGTACGAAAACTGGATATGCTTCTGCCCTCGCACCAGCACGGGCCGGACAATCACTTTCATCCATGCACTAGCTCGATCCCGGGGTTGGCCGCTAAAAGTAGCCTTAATAAAATCCTCATTGTTAAGGGTACTGTCCCTGATTAGCTGTTTATAATCGTTCGTTACCGATCCAATACTCATTTCTTCTCGCCGCATTTACTCCTGTAATTATGAATCTTAAAAAATCAGTAACTACTCAGGTGCCTGATTCCTCGCCGCCTACGGCAGCTCGTGTCTTTGTTCCTGCGGGCGGTGCAGCCTGCGGCTGCACCGCCCGCAGGAACAAACCCTCTTGCGAACCACCGAAGGTGGTGAGGAGTCCTGAGCAGTTACGAGAGATCTAATTTAAAATACTGCGGTCGGGATAGTCGATAAAATGGCTCCCGCCGGTAAGCATCTGGTGCATAAAGGGCACTTCGCGGCGCAAGACGGTGATCTCTTCCTGCAGGCGCTGCAGCGTTGAAGTAGACTCAAGCAACTGCTGCTTCTGCTCAAGCTCCATATCCATGAGATAAGCGATGAAGTAGGAAAGTTCTTCGGGGAGAGCCGGTATATTGACCGGCGACGGTTTCTTACCCGCCGCTTGAAACAGCATCTTTAGAAAGGTATTGAACAGGTCCTGGGCCTGCCTGGCAGCAATAGTCAACTGCTGCTCTGGCTCGGGAACATCTTCATATCGCTCTACCAGGCCGGAAAGATAGGGCTTTTCGCGATGCTGGCTGAGAATACGAAACCGGTGCACCCCCATGGCCATGAGATTGTAGCGGCCATCCGCAAGCTCATCCAGTTCTTGAATATCCGCTGTGGTGCCGACAGGATATGGTTCCTCCCGCAGGTGCTCGCTTTCCGCCCTTGCCAGCACCACGCCGAAGAGCTTGTCCTCCCTTTGGCACTCGGCAATCATCAAACGATAACGTGGTTCAAAGATATGCAGGGGTAACACCATGCCTGGAAAGAGCACTACATTCAACGGAAACAATGGCAGCTCTATTGTGCCGGGTGACATGGGTCTTCTCCTTTGTGGTTCAGGCATATTGACTATGAGATCCACTTTCTAGTATCTTACCATAACATAAGAGGAAAATACCCGGAACCTTCGTTTTCGGGTCTCCATCCATCCAGGTGAACTGTAGGGCCCGAATTTATCGCGGCCACCGCCGATTTATCGGCCCGTTCTCGTACATCACCCCAAAGGATGGAGAGCCTGGTTTTCGCATCAGGACTTTCCTGAGCTTCTCCTCTCGCGCATGCTTGTTGCAACAAAAAGGTGGACAGATGACAGAAATATTCGTCGGGGTTGATACCGGAGGCACCTTTACCGATTTCGTCCTCCTCCAGGACGGCAAAATCAGGATTCACAAAGTCCTTTCCACACCTGGCGACCCCGCACGGGCCATACTTCAAGGTTTGACCGAGCTTGGCGTATCCGGGAACCTCGATGCGCTAGTTCACGGCTCGACCGTCGCAACCAATGCCGTACTCGAACGCAAGGGTGTGCGCACCGGACTGATCACGACGGCCGGTTTTCGCGACGTTCTCGAGATTGGCAGACAAACGCGTCCGAAACTCTACGATCTAAACGTGCAGAAGGAACCGCCGTTAGTGCCTCGCCCGCTGCGAGTCGAGGTAGTCGAGCGCCTCAATGAACTGGGCGAAGTGCTGATCCCCCTCGATGATATATCGCTGAAGGCCGCGCTTGAGCACTTGCAGGCGGCAAACGTGGAAGCAGTCGCCGTCTGCCTCCTGTTCAGCTTCACCAACCCTGATCACGAACGCAGGGCAGCCAAGGCCGCGCGAGCCGCCGCTTTCTATGTTTCAGCTTCATCAGAGGTACTGCCGGAGTTTCGCGAATACGAACGTACCAGCACCGTTGTGCTCAATGCATATGTCGGGCCGCTGATAGAACGTTACCTCTTGCGGCTGGAAGAGTCGCTGCCCAGGCATACCTCCCTGCGCATCATGCAGTCGAATGGCGGCTCGATCTCAAGCGCGACGGCGCGGCGCGAGGCTGCCCGCACTCTCCTCTCCGGCCCGGCCGCAGGGGTCGTCGGGGCGGCATTCGTAGCCGGGGCCTCAGGCTTCAAGCAGGCCATCACCCTGGATATCGGGGGCACATCTACCGACGTTGCCCTCGTCGATGGTATAATTGCCCAGACTACGGATGGCAAGATCGGCGGCCATCCCGTCAAGCTGCCCATGATCGATATCAACACGGTTGGAGCTGGTGGCGGCAGCATCGCCTGGTTTGACACCGGTGGGGCGTTGCGCGTTGGACCGGGGTCGGCGGGCGCCGATCCTGGGCCGGCCGCCTATGGCCGGGGAGGAACTGAGCCCACGGTCACCGATGCCAACGTTGTCCTGGGCAGGCTGCTGCCGCAGGCATTCCTTGGAGGCACAATGTCGCTCGATAGCACGCGAGCACGTGAAGCGGTGCTGGGTATTGCTGAACGCCTGGGTACAAGTCCAGAAGAAGCGGCATTGGGCATTGTGCGTGTGGTCAACGCCAATATGGAGGCCGCCATGCGCGTCATCTCTGTCGAGCGAGGCTTCGATCCGCGCAACTTTATACTGGTTGCCTTCGGCGGCGCCGGTCCACTTCACGCCTGCGAACTCGCGGCCGCCTTACAAATCCCGCAGGTTCTTATCCCGGGCTCGCCAGGAGTGCTCTCGGCTCTTGGTATGCTGGCCGCCGATATTATAAAAGACTACGTCCGCACCGTTATGCTGCCCAGCGAAGCAGCGCAGGCAAAAGTAGATGCAGTCTTCAGCGAGTTGGAGCAGCAAGGACGAGCAGACCTTGCCAGGGAAGGCTTTTCCTCTGAGCAGATCGCTGTCGAGCGCTTGCTCGACCTGCGCTACCTGGGGCAATCCTACGAGATCGTAGTGCCTTATACTGATAAAGTCACCCAGGCAGTCGCCAGTTTTCACGCGGCTCATGAGCGCCGCTTCGGCTACCATAATCCACTTGAGCGTGTGCAGGTAGTGAGTGTACGGCTCAAAGCGCGCAGCCGCCCCACGCGCCCGGTTTTAGCACAACGAGCCGGAGAGAAACAGGCGATTGTAACACCGGCAGCGGTGCAGCCGGTTATCTTCACGACCAATGGCACAACTCCTCAGGATACAGCGGTATACAAGAGAGAAGCGCTCCTACCGGGGATGACGTTCAAAGGCCCTGCCATCGTGACGCAGTACGACACGACGACGGTACTACCGCCCGGCTGGCTGGCAGAGATCGACGCGTTTGGACATATTATCGCCAGGTATACAGGCGAGGAGGAACAGGCCGGTGAGTGATAAGACATCCGTTAATCCCGTTACCCTGGAACTGTTCAGGAGCGCGCTGACTGCTATTGCCGAGGAAATGGGAGCAGTGTTGACCCGCAGCAGCTATTCTCCAAACATCAAGGAGAGGCGGGACTTCTCCTGCGCGCTCTTCGAGCGCGAGGGACGGCTCGTGGCCCAGGCGGCTCACATTCCGGTCCACCTCGGCTCGATGCCTGACTCGGTTGCGTCTGCACTCCACATGTTCGATCACTTCTCTCCTGGCGATATCATTGTGCTCAATGACCCTTTTTTAGGCGGGAGCCATCTGCCCGACATCACCATTATTGCGCCAATTTACGTGCAAAGCGCGGGCCTACCATACCTGGTAGGTTTTGCCGCCAACCGCGCCCATCATTCTGACGTCGGGGGCATGTCGCCCGGCTCAATGCCGATGGCGACCGAAATTTACCAGGAAGGCATCATCATTCCCCCGCTTAAACTCTGGGATGCTGGCCAGCTGAATCAAGTAGCGCTTGACCTGATCCTGCGCAATGTTCGCACACCGCAGGAGCGCCGGGGCGACCTGTCCGCGCAAATCGCGGCAAACCGCACCGCTATACGGCGCATACAAGAGCTGGTCGATAGGTGGAGTATCCCAACCACAGAGGAACACATTGCCGCTTTGATCGCCTACGCCGAGCGCATTACCCGCGCGACCATAGCGGCAATTCCAGACGGGTGCTACGAGTTTACCGATTACCTTGACAACGACGGGACCAGCGACGAACCCATCCCAATTACTGCCAGGGTCACAATACAGGGCGACACGCTTACGGTCGACTTCACGGGAAGCGCGCCACAAACCCGTGGCAATGTGAATACAGTTGCCTCGGTTGCCAAATCAGCTACCTACTACGTCGTGCGTTGCCTCATGCCGGGCGACGCACCGATGAACCACGGCACCTTCGCGCCGGTTACAGTGATCGCGCCTGAAGGAACCATAGTGAATGCACGTCCACCCGCGGCGGTAGCCCAGGGCAATGTAGAAACGTCGCAACGCATTACCGACGTTGTGCTTGGAGCGTTAGCCTCGGCACTGCCCGGGGTTATTCCGGCAGCGAGCCAGGGCACAATGAACAATATCACAGCCGGGGGTATCGACCCGCGCACGGGGCAGCCTTTTGCTTACTATGAGACCATGGGAGGCGGCATGGGAGCCAGGCCCGGGCTCGATGGGCTCTCGGGCGTCCACACGCACATGAGTAATACGCTCAACACTCCCATAGAGGCCTTCGAATATGCTTACCCCATGCGCATCACAGCCTATCGACTACGTGACCACTCCGGCGGGAAAGGCGCGGCGCGAGGAGGTGACGGGCTGGTGCGAGAGATCACCTTCGAGGTGCACACGGAAGTCACACTGCTTACAGAGCGGCGCGTCACGACACCTTACGGCCTCCAGGGCGGCGAACCCGGCACGCGCGGTGAAAACCGCCTGCAGCACGGAGACCAGGAAATACTCCTGCCCGGCAAGGTACATTTCCAGGCATCCCCTGGCGACCGGTTGACAGTCCTTACGCCAGGCGGCGGCGGTTGGGGCGAAGCGCCCTGATCGTGAGCTTTAAATAATTAATCCGGCATACGAATGGGTGTAGCCGCGCGATTATGCGGTTTCACAAAATAATACGGTGTATAGATAGGCGTAGCCGCGCGATTTATCGCGCCCGGGGGTGGGGCAAACCCCATCGTAATTTTTTAAACTCCATTATCAAGGTGCTCCATAGCGCCTGAGCAGTTCGCCCCTTGACATCCACACCTCCTGGGGATAAGAACCGTAAGTGCTTCCTTGCAGGAGTCTGTCCAGGCCTCTGGAGTGATAAAGCACCAGCAGGCCGGTCATAAAAAAGCGATCCAGCCAGGTAAGGACGTTCTTTGGACGCTGGCGCAGAGTGAAACCCAGGCGCGGGGCGCCACGACTCAGCAGCGTCACCCCGTAAATAGCACGCACGTTGGCAGGAAAATCCGCTTCCTGCACCCGGGCCGCCAGGGCCTGCAGGTCCTGGGCAATCATCCGCAGCAGGCCCCATGGACTTGTGCGAGTCGCTGCATTCAGGATCGCCTGGTTACTGAAATGGAGTACGCCTATACGGTCGCCTGAGCGAATGTATGTCCCGTCGGGCAACTTCATCGGCCGTCCATGGTAGTGAGCGATCTGCAACTGTAACAGGCCATTTGGAGCGCGAGGAACTGGCTTTACATGCCACAGGTAAAGCGTGAGCCGCTCCCACAGCGGCCAGAAACGCAGGAAGCCTCGCGCCTGCCCCGCGCGAGTCTGAAATGCCAGCCTCCAGCCGACACCCACAGTACGTTGAGGAGCCTGTGCCTTTAGTGCGATGCGTACGTCCCGCTGCACGCGCACTCTGAGAATAAAGTATGCGCCCATGAGCAAGAACAGGGTCGCAAAAGCGAAAACCAGGCGATACCCCAGGGCCGTCTGCCCAAATAGATTGGCGATAAAGATGGTCAGGCCGCCCAGTACGGGCGCTATGATGGCTGGCAGCGTCGATGATGCGCTCCATAGGCCTAAATCCTTGCCCACCGTTTCCAGCGATGGCAGCGCATCGATGGCCAGAGCCCAGTCAACGCTGGTATAGGCTCCGTAGCCCAGCCCGAATAGTACTCCCAGGGGCCAGAGCGCCAGGTTGGCAGGGAAAACCACGAACGCCATGGCAGCAAGCGCCATGCAGACAGTAGCGACAGCAACCACGGGTGTACGCCTGACATGATCAGAGAATATCCCGAGCGTCAGGGCGCTGAAGATGGCTCCCACCAGCGCCAGCACCGCCACCGCCGCCGTGGTCTGTACAAAATTGGTGATATGCGCCACGTTCGCAAAATAGTACTCGATAAATGTCATAAACAGGCTGAGTCCCATCATAACGAAGCAGCGCGTGAGGAAGACCCAGATGAAGTTGTAGTCACGCCAGGGTTCCAGCCAGTTACTCACCAGCCACTGGCGTCGTCTAACCTTGCTGCTCATCTCTGCCTGGACCGCTTGAATTTTCCTGGCAGAGAGGGGGGCCTCGCGCACACCGATAACGGTGATCATGACGCACACGAACAATGCTATCGCGGTCAAAGAGTAGTAATAGGCGGCACCGCGCCGGATAATGCCACCCGCGGTGACATTGAGGCTGACCTGGCCCAGTAACCACGCCGCAAGCCCCAGGCTGCACACATTGCCAATAATAGTCATCAATCCCATATAACCGGAGGCCTCGCCGCGCTGCTCCTCCGGCACACGATCTGGTAACAGGCTCTGGTAAGCGGCAGTAATGCCATTGTTACCTAGCTGGAAGACCAGAAGCCCCAGCACAAAGATAATCGCGTTTGCAGCCATGGCCAGTATGAGCGGACCAAGCAGCAAAAACAGCATGCCTGCCAGGATATATGGTCTCCGCCGCCCCCAGGGGCTGCGTGTATTATCGGAAATGGTGCCGACTATGGGGGGCACAATCAACGATAGCAGCGCCCCCAACGTCGCGATCCAGCCCAGAAAGGCTGCCTGCTGAGCATTCCCTACTTCACCGGGCGAAATAAAAAGCAAGACCTGGGTGGGGATTACAATCGGCAGGAGGGCGGCAGACTGGAAATTCAGCGCAAACCATAAATTGCTGAGCGTGAGTTGCTCGCTTATGGTGAGCCGGTGTGATTGATGGGAATCTTGTACAGTCATACATTCAGCCTGAAACTACAGCCATCCTTCTCTCCTGTGAGGTAGGGAGCATGATGCAGCTACGAGGAGAGTTACCCGCTTGCAGCACGGAATCGCCCGTGGCTGGTGTGCAGACAGGGTAACTTCGTTTCATCATATGGATTAATATACCATAAAGAAGTGTCGATGTGTGCTCTAAGAACAGGAGAAAGGAACTGCTCTTATAATCTTAGCGCTGAAGACTCTGTTGGCGAATGCGACTGGGAGGCGACTACGGTGGGGAACCATGGCAGGGGCAAACCCTG
>WNFA01013219.1_pt1 | contig 10281 bp, 11 predicted proteins | sample 5400481 | NCBI WGS metagenome assembly WNFA01 (sample SAMN13153340, study PRJNA577476) | soil metagenome | isolation source: 120 cm saprolite under Douglas fir tree site 2 hole 1 replicate 2 | place: USA:California | collected 2015-04-18 | reverse complement strand
ACGTGTTCGCGACCTTCATGATGACCGGGTCGCGCTCCACGAGAACCTCGGCGCCGAACAACGACCGATAGAACTCACGGGACCGGTCCTGATCGGAAACAACCAGAAAGTGCGTAATGACGAAACCGTCCCTCGGTGCGGGAAAGTCTTCGGGATTCATCTGATGACCTCCACCCTTTGTGCCAGCGGTACGATGACTCTAAGCGCTCGAACCCATAGCCGAGACCTAGTTTTCGCCAGCGGGTGACGTCATCGCCGGCGCCACAGAACCTCATGAGGCGGGTCGAGTGGTCCAAAGATCGCTTCGAGCTCAGGGTCGTGCGGGTTGATGACGACATCGCTCGGGTCGAAGCTGAGCCGCTCCCACCCGCGCTCCTGGAACCAATCTGGGTTTTCAGGGCTGATCAACGCGAGGACCCCGCCAGGCGCAGTTGCCCGCTCGAGTTCAAGGACTGCGCCAGGATTGGGTGGAATGCTGGCGCAAGACACGGTCAGCTCGGCCCAACCGTCGACAACTGGGAGCGCATCGAAAAATCCGGCGCGTATGTCAGCACTCGGGCAGCGGGTGACAAGAATGCGTCGAAGCCCCGCGGACGGCTCTACGCAGACTAGCTCAGCCGCTCGGTGGCAGAGGAATACCGTGAGCCGGCCGCTGCCTGCGGCCACCTCCAGGACCCGCCGTCCGTCGACCTCGAGCTTCGCGAGAATGCTCGGATGGATCGGCTCGGCCTGGCTGACGGCGTCCCATAGCTCCGGTTCGAGCTCGTATACCATCGGCCAGAACAGAGCTCGACGAAGCCGCTGGGCCGCCTCCGCGTTGCCGTGGGCGGCCGCCTCGTATTCACCGACAGGGACGCCGGCCAGGTACTGGGTCGGCAACCGAGCAATATCATCGAGGCTGTAGCGCTGCCAGCCAGGCGGAGCGGTGGAAGCAGCTTGGAAGTAATCCACTTCTAAATCGATTTACAGGAACAGACATGAGTGAGGTGCCGCGCGTCAACGTGACCAGAAGACTTACCTTTGCGGCCGGTCACATCCTTGCCAGGCCAGAGTGGGACGAGGCCCGCAATCGCGAGGTATTCGGGGCATGTGCCGGGGACCACGGCCACAACTACGAGGTCGAGGTGACTGTTAGTGGATCGGTGGACGTGGACACGGGCATGGTGATCAATTTGAAGGAGGTCGACCGGATAGTGAAGGACCTGGTCATCCATGATGTCGACCATCACCATCTAAACCGCGACGTGCCTTGGCTCGAGGGTTGTCTGCCCACCACCGAAAATGTCGCCTTGGCAATCTGGCGCCGCTTGGAGGGCAGGCTTCCGTCCGCACGGCTGGAAAGGGTCCGCTTGAAAGAAACCGAGAACAACGCCGTCGAGGTTGAACGCGGATGAGCATCGCGGCTTCATTTCTTACGCACGGTGACGAGCTCGCTGAGACGGTGGCAACCCTCCTCGAGCAGCTGGGCGAGAATCCAGACCGCGAGGGTCTGCTCAAAACCCCAAGCAGGGTCGCTGAATCCCTTCGATATCTCACCGAAGGCTATGCCGCCAATCCATCGACCATCGTGGGTGATGCCCTCTTCGCCTTTGATGGTTACGACGACATGGTCGTAGTGAAGGACATTGCCTTCTTCAGTCTGTGTGAGCACCATCTGCTTCCGTTCTTTGGGCGCGCGCACATCGGCTACGTTCCCGACGGTAGGGTCGTAGGTCTGAGCAAGCTGCCGCGCCTGGTCGACGCCTACTCTCACAGGCTTCAAATTCAGGAACGGATGACTCGGGAGATCGCGGAGGCAATCAACACCGTGGTCACACCGCGCGGGGTGGCTGTCGTTGTCGAAGGCCGCCACCTATGCATCGAGATGCGTGGTGTGGAGAAGGAGAGTTCCCAAACCGTCACATCGTGCATGTTGGGGGTTTTTCGTAGCGACCAGCGCACGCGCGCGGAGTTTCTGTCTCACATCCAACAAAGCCACTGAAGATCGCGGTCGTCGCTTCGCTGGTGACTCGACTTCAACCCGCCCAGCTTGGCGGTGCACAGGCGTTCCTATGTGATCTTGCAACCGGTCTGTCCCAGCGCGGACACGAGGTTCTCATCTACTGTGCCGAGGGCTCAGAGGTGCCTGGGGTGAATCTCATTGAGATTCCAGTGGAGCCGGGTGCGGATCAGGCGCTCATGATGCCGGGATCGAGACACGAACCTGCGGTTTCGCCGGCCATGAGACGAGCCTTCGAGCTCCTTTTCAAGGAGCTTCGCCGGCTGGGTGCTGATGTCGTTTCACAGCACGCATTTGATGCGGAAGCAATTGAGATGTCGGATGGCCTGCCTGCGCTTCACACCCTCCACTTGCCGCCGATTTCAAATCGAGTCCTGGGCGAAGTCCTCAAGAGCCGGGCCACCTTTGCGACGGTGTCGGAGTCTTGCCGGCGGGCGTGGGCTGCGGCAGGTGCCGGCTCGGTCAGTGTCATCCGCAACGGAGTGCCGGTGTTCCAAGTAGAAGCAGTCCCGATCCGCAAAGATGCGCTATTGGCAGGCAGGCTTTCGCCTGAGAAGGGATTCGAAGACGGCATCGCGGCCGCTCGCGCGATTGGCTTGCGACCAGTTGTGGTGGGCGTACCTTACGACCGGAGCTACCAGCTCGACCTGAGCGGGGCAGTCGCTTTGCCGCCGCAGCCGCGAGCCAAGTTGTGGCAGCTGATGGCTGGATCGACAGTCACTCTGCTGCCCGTGCACTGGGATGAGCCATTTGGAATGGTCGGCGCCGAAGCGCAGATGGCGGGATGCCCTGTCGCCGGATACTCTCGCGGAGGATTGGTGGAGATTGTCGAGCCGGGTGTATCAGGCTTCTTGAGCGAAACCGGCGATGTCAAAGGCTTGGCACAGGCCGCCCTGGCGGCCGCCAAGCTAGATAGGGCGGCGGTTCGCGCATCCGCCATCAACCGCGTCGGTCTCGAGGCATCGCTTGACGCCTACGAGGCTGCACTGGCGGCGGTGGCGGGTTGATCGCGGTAGTCAGCGGCGGATCCCGAGGAATCGGGGCCGCGGTCATGCGGGAGATGGCGGGCCGCGGTTACGACTGCCGCGACCTGAGTCGAACGTCGGGTTACGACGCGGGCGACGAAGCATCAGTCAACCGATTCTTCGGCGAGCTGGACCGGCTCGATGTGTTGGTCAACAATGCCGCGGTCCTCGAGCTGGCATCCATAGTCGACATGCAGGTCGAGACGTGGGATGAAGTAATGCGTGTTGACTTAAGAGGCGCGTTCCTTTGCTCGCGAGCCGCCTTCCGGCTGATGGTCCATGGTGGGACGATCGTTAACGTGAGCAGCCTGTCCGGCGTTTCTGGGACCGATAAGTTTCCCAAGATTGAGGAAGTCGCTCGCGTAATCGGCTGGCTCGCGACATCAGACTCCGCTCCATTGACGGGCGCGAATATTCGGATCGATCCTCCGGTCCGCGGATAACGCCGTGGCGAGCGGCATACAGAATGTCGTGGTCGTTGGCGGAGGACTGACCGGCGGCAACGCAGCGCTTGAGGTGTGCCGCCTTGCCCCCGACGCTCAGGTCACCCTCATCGGTTCGGAGGCGCATTTGCCGTATCAGCGGCCGCCACTATCGAAAGGTTTTCTTCGAGGCACCGAGCCGTTTGACGCCGCGCTCGTTGCGCCCCGCAGCGAATACGACAGACTCGGAATCGACCTGATGCTCGGCCGGAGGGTCCTCAAGCTTGAACCGGAATCCAAGTTGGTTCGCCTTGAGGGCGATGAAGTCGTTCCATACGATCGAGTTCTGATCGCGACCGGCGGCCGCAATCGCCGCCTGCGGTTTCCAGGCGCAGACCGAGAAGGCGTTCTTGATCTGCGCACGGTTGAAGACTCCGAGAGGATCCGGGCCGCGGCTCGCGCCGCGCGGCGAGCGGTGGTGATCGGCCTCGGCTTCATCGGCTGCGAGGTGGCAGCTTCGCTACGCATGCTTGGGCTCGAGGTGACTGCCATAGATCCGGGGCGGGCGCCGCTGGCACGTGTGCTCGGGCCGGAGGTTGGAGGCGTGATCGCCGCACTTCATCAATCGCAGGGAGCGCACCTGGTACTGGGTGACGGTGTCGAGCGGCTCGAGGGTGGAGAACGAGTCGAGCGCGTACTCACCACGTCCGGACAGCGATTCGAGTGCGACTTCGTGGTCGCCGGCATCGGTATCGAGCCAGAGGTCGAGCTCCTTAGAGCGGCTGCCGCACGGATCTCAAACGGCGTCGAAGTTGACGAGTATTGCCGGACCAGCCTGCCGGACGTCTATGCGGCCGGAGACATTGCAGACCACGCTCACCCCTTGTTTGGACGCATACGAGTCGAGCACTACAACAACGCCGAAAAGCAGGGGCGAGCGGCCGCGGCATCGCTCGTGGGCAAGGGTGTGCCGTACGACTATGTGCACAGCTTCTGGAGCGACCAGTTCGATCGCACCCTCGAATACGTCGGTTTCGCTGCGGAATGGGACGGGATCACCGTTGAGGGCTCGCTTCAGGATATGGACTTCATAGTGCGCTACATGCGCGGCGGCAAGCTGCTAGCCGCGGCAGCCATGGGCCGCGGCGGCGACCCTGAAAGCGCCGAGCCAGGTGAACTAAAGAACATCGCCAACCAGATCCGCGCCGAACACGAGAAGCCCATCGACCACGCCCCACGTAAGTCGAAGGTGAGACGGTAAGCGCCCTCATCCAACCAATGCGACCGTACAGCCACGCCGGCGATAAACCATGGCAAACGGCGGCACTCAGCGGCACTGTGCAAACTCAGGCTGGCATATTTGAACGGGGCGCTGCGATCTCTTAACCGCAAGGTTCAGGGTTCGAATCCCTGGTCCGGAGCCAGTTCCCGACGCGTGCAGCGACGGGCGGGAAGGCGACGGGCGCCGCCCGAGACACCGCTTGAACACCTGCATCAGACCCGAGGCGAAAGGATCAAGCCCGTCCTCGAAGAAGTGACAGGCGCTGTCAACGAAGGCGTGTACTCCGGCTGGTGGCCGGAGCGCTCGCTGATTCGGGAGCTTGAAAAGCGCCTGAGCTGATCGCGACGCTACGCGGCGTTGAAATGGGGCCAGGAGTCGATGAATGCGGCGATGATCGAGGTACTCACTGTCCCGGTGGCAAGGTCGTGGATGTAGGTAAGTCCGGTCGGCGGTGGCCCGTTGAGGTTCGTTTCGTTGTAGCCGCACTGGACCGTTGGCCCACAGACCTGTTCCCCTGCATACCAGACCAGTGTCGATGTCAAGAATCCGGCGCCGGCCCGAGGGAGCGCGGACAGCTGCACTTGGGTGGCCGGCTGGTCGGTCAATCGGAGGTAGGCGGCGAAGTGGTTGCCCTTGGCGTCGACTGTCGAATACGCGATTCTCTTGCCGTCTGCGCTAGGCCATGGATTGATCCAGGCCAGGCCGGGAGCAACAACTTGTACGCCCGACGCGGGATCCCAGGCCTCGACGCCTGAACTGGTGCGGAAGTAGAGCCGCGCGCCTTTGGCCGCCCATGTGGCCATGATTCCATCCGCTCGGCTGTAAACCATCTTGTGATCGCTGAGCCGGACAACCTCGAACTTGGAGGGGTGCGGAACCGTGTTGGTCTGAGATGCGAGCGATTGATCGAGGGCAACGTATTGCCCGTCGGCGGAGAAGCCAACCGTCTCGCTGTCTGGTGAATTGACGTTGAAGTTGTAGCCCGGCATTGTGCCCAGAGTGCTCAACGCCAGATCGCCGGCGGCCGACCACAGCCGCCACGCGGTGGGGCTGAGGTAGCTGAGGGTGTTGCCATCGGGGCTCCACGCGAAAACCCAGTAGTACGAGCCGTCGTCGTCGCTCCACGCGCGGATCAATTTCGTGGTACGGGTCTGGAGGTCGGCCAGGTACATTGCCGCGCTGCCGCTGCCATTGTTGACGATATAGGAGATCTCAGTGGCGGTGACAAACCGAGTGAACAGTGGGCCGAATGTCTGGCAGTACTGGCTGCACGTTTTGAATGCGCATCGGGTTACCGGTGTCGAGATATCAGACATGTCGCGTACGACGATGTCCGTGCTGTTGCGAAGCGTGACTAGCGCGAGCTCGTGACCAGTCGGAATTTGCGACGTGCACGTCACGGCGACAGGCGGCGGCGTCCCGGCTGCTGCGGGGCTTGGACTTGGGATTAGGGCAGCGCTGGGGGAAGGGGCTGAGCTAGGCAACGGGGTGGCGCTTGGGGAGGCGGCACTACTGGGCGATGGCGTGCTGCTGATGGTTGTCGAGGGTGTCGAACCGGCGTTCCGGCCCGTTGCGCCGGAGGCACTGCCGCATGCCAATAGCCCCAACAACGCAACGAGAACCACGGCCTTCATGTAGGCGGTAACGCGAACGTCGGGTGCGAGTTACGACGCCCTATCCTGACGGGCCGTCGGCGAAGCCGAGGCGGGGCGGAGGAAATGCCGCGAGTCATCGAATCGACGGCATCCTATTCGACGAACTCGGACCTGATTCGGTGAGGCCACAATCTTTCAAAACAATGGCCCACCGTTGACTTTCGTACAGCAACGCCGGCGGCAAAGGGTGAGACTTGGTGCTACTGAGCGGCACTCAGCGAAATTCAGACCGGCATTTCTGAACGGGGAGCAGGGATCTGTTAACCGCAAGGTTCAGGGTTCGAATCCCTGGTCCGGAGCCAAATCTGAATTCGAAATCGCGTATTTCTGTGGATCGCCTCTACTGCCGGGTGAGGGGTATACAGCAACCCCACAGTGGTTCAGGATCTGGTGAATTTCCACGTAAATTCGCCGAATGGCGTAAACTGGCGGAATGATAAGCCGAACCGAGATGGTCTGGCGCCATCTCCTCGTCGCTGCACTTGATCTGGGCATCCGGCGCAGTTCGCTGACTGAGTTGAGCGTCGAGTTGGATTTACCCGTGTCCACCATCCATAAAGCACTCGAGCGCCCCCGAGCCATCGGTGCTGTACGCGGCAACGCCAGTGGCCTGCGCGTTTTGGATCCCAAGCGGCTCCAGCTCATGTGGGCCGCGCAGCGTGACCTCAACAAAGACATCCTCTACGCAACCCGAGTCCCAATGACCGTCAATGAGATGGAGGCACGACTTCCGGTCTCGGCCATCCCAACCGCGTACACGGCTTTCGTTCTGCACGAGGGGCGCAACCTCGTCGCTGATTACGAGCAGTTGGTCGTATATGCAGACGCGAATGAAGTCAGGCGGCAATTTCCGTCTCGGCGCGGTGAGGCCAACCTGCTGGTTCTTGAGGCGGATCCTCTGCTGAGCCGGTATGGGAGAGTCGCGCCCCGCTGCCAGGTTTACGCGGACCTCTTCAACCTTCCAACTTGGCAGGCGCAGCGATTCCTCGAGGCCCTGGACGGCAAACTGCTGCGCGATGTCGCCTGAGAGTCGGACTCGGCCCAACGAGGATCACGTGCAGGCGGTCATGAAGAGGTTCGTGCGGGAGTTTCCCGACGCCGTCCTCATTGGCGGTTGGGCCAGCTACCTGAGGGCCCGCGTTGCCAAGAGCCATGACATCGACATCATTGTCGACCACGCGACGCTGGCCAAACTGCGCGCAAAGTTCCGACTATCACCCAGCCGCCACATCAGCGGTCAGAAGTTCGCAATTGAGGTGGATGGCGTTGGGGTTGACGTGTACCCCGTCTACCAATCGAAGCTTGGCCGGCGGTTGCAGATTCCGGTTGAGGTGCTGATCAACCACACCGAGAAGATCGACCGGACCCGAGTGCTTACCGCAGAGGCACAGTTCGTGGCCAAAATGGCCGCTCTGCTCGACCGTCCAGACAGCCTGCCCGGGGAAAAGGACCGGCGCGAAATGTTAGAGCTCATCAGCTCTAGTCCGGGTTTCGACTTCAGGGCCGTAACTGGAATCCTGCTGCGAGGGGGCTGGGACGGCAAGCGCCAAACGGAATTGCTTGACCATACCTTTGACCTTCTTGGCGAGACGGCCGACCTGAGCAAGCAGGGTCGCGCAATGCTGAGGCTGAACCGAGCTCGTGCCCACCAAGCCGCGGTGTCGGTGAATGAGCACGATCAGGATCTCGAGAGGTGAACTTTATGAGGGCACCAAAATGAGGCGCCCGATACGCAAACCATCCTCGCGTCGCGTTGGCCCCACGTCGATGCGCACTTCGTTATCGATCCGCGTCGAGTTGGTCGAGGGCCGAGGCGTTCGTTACTGGCCGCGACCTGGCCGCTTGTTCGCCGCGGCGAAGAGCCATTCTTATGCACAACTAGCGACAGCGATCGACGACGCCTTCGCTCGCTGGGACCGCTCGCATCTACATGAATTCGAGCTGACGGACGGCACCCGAATCGGCATAGCCGACCCCGAATTGGACAACGAGGGAGTGCTCGACGAGACCCGGGAGAACCTCTCACTGCTAGAGACCTCCCAGCAATTCATCTATGTCTTCGACTTTGGTGATGACTGGACCCATCTCTGCACTGTCATAGATGCGAGCATCGATCCACGCGAAGCTCTAGGTGTGATTCCCAACGCACCTTTGCCCTATTTCGGTTGGGGAACATCCCAGATCAATACGGGCGGGCTTGGGCTGAAGAGGACGCGGAGTCTCAGACACCATTGGATCCCGAACTAAGAGACTTGCCGCCGCTGCGGCCAGGGTGGGGACCGAGCAGCTAGAACCTTCTCCGGCGAGCGCACCGGCGGACGGCCCATTACAAACAGTAGCCATGCCGTACAGCAACACCGGCGATCGCCGCCAGTTCTGAACGGGCTGCAGCGATCTGTTAACCGCAAGGTTCAGGGTTCGAATCCCTGGTCCGGGGCCCAACCTGAATCAATGAGTAGGGCCGGCGCGCGGACAAACCAAGAGCTGATCGTCGGCAGGGCTTGTCATCTATCTAGTTCACGATGCCAAGGCCTGGCAACGTGATCTTGTTGAGCGCCAGGATGCTTTTCGGCAGCTCGAACCGGCAGTGCACCAGCCCGGCATGGGGAACGTACTGGCAGACCCGCAGGTGACCGGCGGCGCTCATCAAGAAACCTGCATCGATTCGATCCATGCCGCCCGCCGACAACAGGTCGACCGCCTTGGCCATCACCGCCTGCGCCGCTTCGTCAAACGTTGCGCCGCCCGCGATCACTGCCACCAACTCGTCGGTCTCGATGAGCGGAGTCGGCAATGACCAGCGCGCGGCGACCGTGACTCGGGCTTGAATCCGGCCCGCGATCTCGACGCCGCTCAGGAAGACCTCGCCATCGCCCATCGCCGCGTGCACATCGCCGAAGTAGAGCATCCCCCCGTCGCGGAAGGTGGGTAGAAACAGCCGCGTCCCTGCCCCGATCAGCAGGACGTCCATGTTGCCGCCGTGCTCGGCGCCTCGGAACGTAGAGACTGCGGCCCCGTCTGGCGCGACTCCCAGCAGCCCGATCATGGGTGTCACTGGGACGCGGAATGCGCCGACATTCGCGTAAGCGTCGTCGCAAGTCACGATCCGGAGCTGTGGCGCGTCCGTGATCGCCAGTCCCGTCACACCCGGACGGGTGACCATCAGGCCGAGCCGGCTGTCGACGTGCAGCTCTTCGATCTCGACGCATATCGTGTGGCCGGCTCTCACTCCGGCGATCGCGATTGGGCCCGTCGCCGGGTTGACGCAGCGAGTGTCGAGCAGGTCGCCGACCTGGTCCGTCCGTGTGATCGTCCCAGTTCGGCAGTCATGCGTCTCGACGATGAACGACTCGCCCTGGCCCACATTCGCCACCGCCGGGTGCCCAGAATCGAGCGAATATTTCGGATCAGCTCGCGAGATCGTCTTCATCTAGGCGTCCCACATCAAATCGAATCTCGCTTCAGTCGCGGTTGAGCCCGGGCGCCCGAATGGGGCACCGTCACCACGTGGTTCACGAGTCGACCAACGCCTTCGATCTCGATCGAAATCAAGTCTCCAGCCTCGGCAGTGTAGGGAGGGGGCGGGACCAAAGACGTGCCGGTCAACAGCCAGGCACCCACCGGCAGCGGATAGGCGGCATGCAGCACCGAAATGAGCTCGGCAGGCTCGCGCACCATGTCCGAGAGGCTGCCGGAGCCATCGAACACCGTTCTGTCGCCGCGGGATATTCGCATCCTGATCCGTGCCCCGGACGGTTCTACTTCCCATGCCAGGACTGCCGCCGGGCCGATCGAGCAGCTCCGGTCGTAGACCTTGGCCTGAGGTAGATAGAGCGGGTTCTCACCCTCGATGCTGCGCGAGCTCATGTCGTTGCCACACGCATATGCGACCACCTGG
>WNFA01005860.1_pt1 | contig 10283 bp, 14 predicted proteins | sample 5400481 | NCBI WGS metagenome assembly WNFA01 (sample SAMN13153340, study PRJNA577476) | soil metagenome | isolation source: 120 cm saprolite under Douglas fir tree site 2 hole 1 replicate 2 | place: USA:California | collected 2015-04-18 | reverse complement strand
CAAGCTCTAGAAGAGTCGAACCCGGGTTCTAGGATCCATTCTCAAGGGTCAAGAATTTGCTACCATCGCGTCTTCTTGATTCCCAACCGATAAGCGCCATAGTTTGTAGCCAGGTGTATCGGAGGCGTCACAACAATTACTAGCAGGATTGAAACAAGCCCTACTTGGAAGAACGGATATCCAAGGAGAAGGCTGCCAAGGATGAAGTCGAGCTGGTCCAGTAGCAGAAAGGGTTTCCCAGGTTCTACCTTGAGCCTACGTTTCACGAAAGCACCCAGGAGATCTCCGAGCACCGCTCCAAGCGCAATCATGAAACCGGCAAACAAGAGCCGAGAGTCCACCGAGGATTCTGCCAATCCAACGAGCGTTCCCGCTACGAGTCCTGCAATCACTCCTCGAATTGTCTTGTGAGGTCCAAAGATCGGCTGACCATCTGAGAGGGTTCTGCCGCCATCAAGGGCAGCACCTCCCCCGAAGACTAGGGGTCCAGCGTTAGCGAAGTAGGCGGGACCGATGAAGAGCAATGCTGAAGTAATGAGTCCGGTCATCTTCCCGAACGACCGTAGCGAACTATCTATGGTTAATAATTCAGGCCCTAGACGTCCTGGATACCATCCTCGCCAATCCTGAATAGGGAATGAGCGCCCGAAACTTCGACCCCGTTCTTCTTCTCCAAGATGCAGTCTCTCACGTCTGTCTTCGGAGTCTGCCTCAATCGTAGAATTAGATCAGACCAATGTTTCAGGGTTCGGGTCGCCACCGGTTCCACGAGCCACTCTCCTCCAGACGGCGTGCTGTGGACCTGTCCAGTCAGGAGAACCCACAATGTGAATCGGGTTGCGAGGCTGTTCAGGTGGGCGAGCTGGCGATTCAGTTCTCGATTGCGTGCAAAGATCTTCTCGGACCCTCCGTTGTCGGCCCGGTAGAGTCCCGTGATCGAGTCCACAACCACCAACGCTGGAGTCTTAGTAAGAACATTCTCCAGATTCTCGACGATTCCAACTTGGTCTTTGAAATTCTCTGGTCGAAACAGTACAATTTTCTCAGCCTGCTGCGGCCCCCCAATGAGGCGTTCAAGCCTGTGGGCCGAGAACGACTGGTCAGCATCGACATAGAAGACTCTGAAATCCTTCCGGGCCATTTCCAGAGCACACTGCATAGAAAGTATGGTTTTGCCTGTCGATGCTTCGCCATACAGGAGGCTTATCTGCCGAAGCGGAAAACCGCCTCCCAGCAACATATCAAGCCCCCGAACCCCTGTGCTGAGAAATTCCAATCTTGAATTCGCATTATTTCCCGGGGAGGTAAGAAGCTTAGCCAGCTCGGATGAGATGTCTAAACCGGTCATACTCGACCTGGAGCAGGGTCACACACTCCTTCTGAAAGGACCGGCTTCGATTAGGGCAAAGAAGGGAGACGTGCAGTGTTTCGCTGCTCCGCTTCAATCTGATGATTGGACAATAGTCGAGGAACCGCGACAAGAACCCATCTACGCTACAGACAATGCCGTTCTCGAAATCCGACGTGGTCCCGGAAGTTCTTGGACAATCGTTCCAGAGTCAACGGTGCCGCCGGCCTGGAGCGAGGCGGCCGACATCGTCAAACGTCAGCGAGGGGTCTGCGTCATCATTGGAGAGGTAGATTCAGGCAAGTCCAGCCTCTGCACATTCCTCGCGAACAAATGCCTAGAAAATGCAGAGAGAGTCGGAGTGGTTGACGCGGATGTCGGTCAAGCCGATATCGGGCCCCCAACGACGATAAGCTCCGCGGTTGTGAAGGCACCGATCATTAGCTTGCACAAAGTAGCAGCAGACCTTTCGTTCTTCATCGGAGACACTAGCCCTTCCTCCGCCCCCGACAAAGTTGTCGCATCGGCGACCCGCTTGAAAAAGAGCATCGCGAGCTTGGCGGACATTGTGCTTGTGAACACCGATGGCTGGCTCGCAGAGTTCAATGCCGTACGCCACAAGGCGCTCCTGCTCGATGAGATTCAGCCTGACCTAGTGTTAGGTCTGGGCCGATCGTATGAAATCATAGATCCTCTTCTTGAGAGAGTGAAAGTCGCGTCCCTAAGGTTGCCAAGCTCTTCGTTTGCAAGGGCACGATCCAAGGAGGAGAGGAAGAAGTCGCGTGAAGCTGGATACAGACGATTCCTGGAAAGCTCCCACAAATTCGGAATCAATCAAGAGACTAGACTGAGAATGTTTGACCAACCGGAACAGACTGTCTTTCCGGTGAATCGACGTTTCAGAGGGTTTGTTGCCGGTCTGTTGAATGATGATGAGGAACTTCTCAGTATCGGGAGAATCAACCGCGTTGACGATGGGCGTGTTCTCGTCGAGACGACAACTAACGAGATGCCTACGGTTCTCGAAATAGGAAACATAGCCCTGTCGTCAAAGTACGAAGAAGTAGGCTACGGAACTCTACATTGAATAGGATTCTGGGATCGAGTACACGTAAATCGTATGCTCGTTGTAGTTCTCTTTTCTTGAGGGCTTCCAACCGTTGATCATGAAGTCATGACTCACGATTCGTGAACCAGGCTTCGCCTCAGCTCTCAGCTTCGGTTTCAGCCGTTCATTCGCATAGGTCGTTAGGTAGAGAGTGATCAGAGTGGCTTCCTTGAGATCGGCCTGAAAGAGATCGCGGTTGTAGACGTGGACCTTGTTCGTCAGGTTGAGCTTCTCAACCTCGCCCGAGGCGGTCTTGAAGAGGTCTTCTCTTATCTCGTAACCAAACGCTGCCTTGACACCGAAGTCTTTCACAGCGGTCGCTAGAATGCGGCCATCGCCGCATCCGAGATCTACGACTACGTCGTCCTTTGTAGCTTTGGCTACCTCTAGCATCTTGCGAACAACATCATGTGGAGAAGAGACGAATGGTGCGCAACTCATCTTGTTTCAAACTCTCTATTCGGTTGCGAGTGGCGTGATGATCAAACTATTTAAACAACTCTGCCCGAGAATCGCGAGAGACTCCTCGATCTGGCCTGTTGTAATGATCAATGACACTAGGATTCATGAACTCTCAAAGGCAGAATTGAAGGAGCCGGTCCTGATCCAGGGTCTGCCGGGTCTGGGCTATGTTGGAAAGGTCGCAGTGGACTATTTTATCGAGAAGCTTAAGCCGAAAAAATTCGCGGAACTCTATTCCAGCTATCTTCTCTTCCCGGACGGGAATCTTGGGATCAATATTTCGGAGGATGGGACCTATTCTCTTCCAAAGTACGAGTTCTACTCCTTTGGCGAGAAAGAGCCTAACGCGATATTCCTCACTGGGGACGCACAGCCCAGCGTAACCGGCCAATACGAAGTCGCCAGCATAGTCCTGGACTTCGCTCAGCGATTCAATTCTAAGATGGTCCTCACGATGGGGGGTTACGGCACTAGGTCAGGGAATGACGTGGGAGCTGTATATGCTGTCGTAGGTGACTCGGTTGTCGGAGAACGGTTGAGGAAGATGGGTGCCAAGCTCGCAAAAGGAGGGGCAGTTACCGGAGCCGCAGGAGTGATCCTAGGTATAGGTCGTCAGAGAGGGCTACAGTGCGCCGGTCTCTTGGGAGCAACAACGGGAGTGTATCCCGACTTAGAAGCGGCTCGAGCAGTGATTCAGATGCTAACAGGACTGGTCGGAATGCCGATCGAGCTGAAGGATTTGGATACGGAGATTGAGGATATGAGGAAGAAGATGGAAAAGTTCCGTCGAACCGAACTAGAAGAGGTCAAAGAAGGAGAAGAGAAGACAGAAGAAGGAAAAGACCGCTACATCACCTAGACATGATGTGCGGTTAGGTCCTAGCCTTGCATGAAGCTACCCTTGAACGGGAAGGCAGGGTCCACAAAGTAAACCTGTTCCAAATGGACAACGCGGTTCTCGCTCTCTGTTATGAGGGAACAATGAAAATCGGAACGCTTGCGATCTCCACCCCTGGTCTGACTGAGGGTGTGGTAGGCACCTCATCCGTCCTCCTTGGAGGGAAATATCTCATTGCAGCTCGGGCCCTTGCGGAGAGGTCGGCCGCGATTTTCAAGAAGATGAGCCTTGTTTCACTCAACACAACACTCTCTGAGGGAGAGGCTCTGAGGATTTATTCGACCCTTCTGGACAAGGTCAGAAGTCCGTGATCGGATTCCAAGTCTCAAAAATTTAGAGATGGAATAAGAACCCAAGGGCGATTGCGATTGCCATGGCTGTGAACGTTACCGCAGCCATTGCATCGTCGAACCTTTCAGTGTTCATCTTATTGTCACTGTCAGTCTGATCATAGAGAGGACTGTGGCAACCTTGGGTGAGATTCTCGGCTTCCTTCCGGACATTGACCATCATCAGAATGATCACTGGTACATCGTCAACGTTATTTCCGGTGTAACAGAACAGCGGGGAACGTGTCGTCCGAGATTCTTTAATACGATGAGGGCCCGATGACAAGTTGGCCGTCGCGTGGCCTCTAGTCGGGACCCAACGTTCTAGAAATGGTGGAGACTAGCGCCAACTGTTCAGCTTAGTTGCGGGAGGTTCTTTGGCCTCTGTGCCGTTGTGGCCTGTGACCCACTCTGGAACGATGACGGCTCTGATCAGTTCTTGGATAGAAATCCCTCTTCGCTTAGCTATCTTCTCTAGTTCCCGGTATATGGTATCGTCGAGTGTTTGCATGAATTTGGGCAGGGCAGGCACCACGGTTTCTTCGGATATCAGTATCATTTCTGGGGTTGAAATAAAGTGCTGATGTAACTTCTAGAATTCTGATCCAGTGACAGAACCTAGAGCGATCGTTGCTAGAGAGAAACCTTGACTGACGATGGCGTCTCGCCGAGGATCTGTCGAGATGCTTCTTCAACTCTAGAACGATACTGTTCCTTAGTGTAGACCCTCACCAAATTCATGAAGGTTCTGAGAACCCCGATTATTCTCGAGATCTCCGAGAGCTGTACGATCTCTTTCTTGCCTGTTAGTCCCCTTCTGAAGACTGGTATATCGAGAGGCTGTATCTCCACAGCGTTATGATAGGGCACTGAGGGAAGGGTTGGCACATCGATCATCACATCCTCGCTCCTGACCCGTGCCTTGCTAGCGATCTCGTCCCTGATCTTGTCGCGTACGCTCTCTTTCGTTATCACGTTTGATACGAGTTCTTCTTGGGCGAAGAGAGTCTTCTCGTAGGAGCACTTTAGCAGTCTCCTAGCTTCTAGGTCCTGCATTATTTTCTTGGACTGCTTGCACTCCTTCAGGTCTGTCCAGACCTTGTAGTCGTCTAGGCGGAGATAGTCTTCTGGTTGGTCGAAGGCTAGTAGGTTGAGTTCGTCTTTTGCAGCTTCTAGGGCTTGGACTATCATGATCTGGACTGCTCTTGAGGCTCTGTGGAAGTAGATGGTTCTGAACGATTCGAGTCTCGCGAGCAGGAAGCTTTCGAGGGTTGCGACAGCTCTTCCATCTACTGAGAGGTTTCCATTGATCACGTCCATAGTGTAGATGAGTCTGTGAACATCAATGGAGCCGTATCCTGCTCCTGTATGGAATGAGTCTCGGACGAGAAAGTCCATCTTGTCGACATCGACGCTGCTGCTAATGATCTGGTCTAGGTAGGGTCGCTTCCGATCCTTGAGACGGCCCACGGCTAGGAGCCCGAGCTTTTGGGGGTCGAAGCCTGCGTTGTTGAGCTTGTCTTTGATTTCTGTCTCGTTCACGAGCCAGGGGACGAAGTCTTCATGGGTCTTTTTCAGATGGTGGACCATGAGCGGCTCGAACACGTGTGAGAATGGACCGTGCCCTATGTCGTGCAATAGGGCAGCTAGGCGCATCTGCTCTTGAGTCTGAGAGTCAAGATTGGTTGGAAGAACCTCGGAGAGGACGCCTGCAAGGTGCATTGCTCCGACAACATGTTCAAACCGAGTGTGATTGGCAGCGGGATAGACGAATTCTGACCCGGCGAGTTGTCGCAGTCGTCGGAGTCTCTGTACGGGTCGAGTGTCAATTATTGTCTTTTCGGTTTCGCTGATCCTGACGTAACCGTGGATGGGGTCCTTGATGAAGCCCCAAGCCTTAGACATGATGGCTCATGCGTTGCGACGGCTTATTCTAAACTTCGCGAGGTGGCGGAAGGATTCAGGAATAAGACGAGAAATAATTTTCGGCGGACCGACGCTGGAGTGGCGTCGACTCTTTACTTCTTCTTCTTTTTCGGATTGTGCGCGGCGCATGTGTCACACAACGAGCTTTCGCCTCCGGCCGGGTGTCTGGCTCGCTAGGTTCGGCATTAGGGCGTTCGTTTTTGATCTTCTGAGGTTCAGTTTCCCCCCATAATATCGGTTCATAAGCCGAATGTCTCGCCTGCGGGTTCTCTTTTTATTCATCTCCAACCAGACAAGCTACTAGGCGCTGTGATTCAGTCGTGGTGAAGGACAAGATCCTGTGCTTCGTCTGTGCGGTGAAGAACATTGAACGGACCTTCAACACTTACTACGAGCTACAGGAGCATCTCTACCGGGATCACGACATGAAGAAAGATCCGGCAATGGACATATTCAACAAATACAAGAACGTCGAGACGAAGACTCCGACTGCTGAACAATAGGCGTCGCTCTCCTTCGCGTGGAGTTTACGGGTACAGCGAAGATACCAGTCCGTAGCCGATGAGAACAATGAGCGTGACCAGGATGAAAGTTAGAAGGCTGCGCTGGCTATCCAATCCCAGGGCAGCCCTGATTGCGAACACGGTCGAAATTGCTATCCATGCCACGCCGACCGCCCGAGCAATGTCGGAAACAGTCGACACGGGGATTAGCATGATGAGAAAGACCAGGCCCGGGGAAGTTGCAAAGAATATAGGCCGTGCAAGGGACCAGTAGTGAGACGTTCCATGGAACAGCCGTGTTCCAACAAGAAATGTCAAGGATAGCCAGATGAAGCCGAGAGCGATGCTGAAGATCGCGCCAAAAGCCGCTCCTAGAAGAAGCGCCACTACCCCACGGTATCCAATCGATGACGCGAATCCGACACCGAAACTGGCTCCGGCAAGAACTACGACAATTAGTGCCTGACGAGTCGCAGAGGAATCCTCTTTCAAGTCCAAGAACGTGTCCCGATCAAACCTGGCCGATTTCACCATTCGACCCAGCATCGTCCAGCGTCGGTTCATGGCGAAGCGGTCGGATCGGGAAATCATAGTTGTGACCTGCTGGATATGTGTGCTGACGCGGATTATCAAGTTATACGAGGAATCTGTTAGCCTGTTCCGAATTGTATGCCTATGAAGGCCAGAATGAGGAGGCCCACGGCGACTGTGAGGATTGTTCGCCGGAGGCTCAGTCCCATAACCAGTTTCAGAACGAATACCTGTGAGAGGAAGAGCCAGACTACTGCTGCGACGGCTACAGTCCCTTGGAACCAGTAGACTGGAACATTTCCTTGGACTATGATTGGAGGGATTGGGACTATGATCAAGAAGAAGAGAAGGAATGGGCTGCTTGCGAAAAACAGTGGCCGCGCGAGTTCCCAATAGCTGGTCTTCCCCTGGAAGAGTTTAGTCCCAACGAGGAAAGCGGTGGCTGACCATACAAAAGCGGCGAAGCAGACCGTGACTAGGTAGGTGAGGCTGCCGACAATTATTCCATAGATCGACAAGTCATGTCTCTGGAATTGTGTCTGTGCAGTGTAGCCGATTCCGTAGGCGAGAGCTGCGAGAACTAGGACTGCGACCGCTTGTCCAGTGGCCGTCATGTCCTCCTTCAGCTCCAGTACTCCTTGATGGTCCAATCTGGTTGCCTTCTTCATACGGGACCACATCAGACCCAGCTGAAGCTTTGATGCGGGTGTGTCGGTTTGAAGTGACATTTTCGACAAGCCACGCCTAAGTCGTGATATCAGTCCATGCTTATGAACGAATAGTCAAATCCATACTTTTGGATGCCTGGAGGCATGTCGAGAACCAAGCCCGTAGACCCTGTCGCAGAGCTGAAGGAGACTCTGACACATGCCAAGCCGCAGTTCAAAGTTGTGGTGATGCCAGACTTCTACCTCGACTACATTCTCACATACCCAGGCAAGCTTGAGGATCTGACAGCGTCATTTCTGGAAGTGGCTCAGAGGGGCGGAGGGAATCTTCTAGGCTGGGGGCACACGGTTGGGCGTGGGGGAAATGCTTCGAATGTGGTAGCTCAGTTGTCGAAGCTTGGGTGTGAAGTCGTCCCGATTATTGAGACGGACGAGTTGGGCAAGACGGTGCTGCAGCATTTTCTCAAGGGCGTCGACCTGTCGCATGTGAGGACGACTGGGACGATGTCCCGTACGATGTCGTTCGAGACGGAGCATTCGGGCCGACGTGTGAACATCATGGTAAGCGACCCCGGGTCTCTGTCAGATTTTGGCCCAGAAAAATTGACACAGCAGGACGAGCAGCTCATTTCTGAGGCGGATTTTGTTTGTGTGCTCAACTGGAATCAGAACCTGAAAGGAACGGATCTCGCTGAGAAAGTCTTCTCCATCGCCAAGGAACAAGGAAAGGCTGTCACTTTCTTCGACCCAGGAGATCCTGCTCTCCGAACAGGCGAGATAGATGGTTTGAACCAGAGAGTTCTGACGCCTGGGCTTGTAGATGTTCTAAGCGTGAATGAGAACGAGCTAATGCATCTGGCGAAGGGAGTAGCAGAGGACACCTCCGAGATCGAGGGTGCTGAGGACCCACTCTTCGGGGCCGCTAGCGTGTTCAGCATGATGATTCCGAGGGTCGATCTTCACACCCCCGAGTTCTCAGCGACATTTGTCGATGGGCAGAGAGTTCGCGTCCCGTGCGCAAAGATCAAGCCCGTAAAAGTAACGGGGGCGGGAGACGTCTGGAACGCGGCCGACATCTACGCTCAAGGCGTTGGACTCGGACATAAGGATCGACTGGTATTCGCAAATGCCGCTGGTGCGGCGTATCTTGAGGGACGGGGGCTTGAACCTCCCACATTGCAAGAGGTTGTCGGTAGAGTCGACAGTGTTGTAGCAGCGCGGAAGCCCTAGGGTTTCACGAGTCTTAAATTGGATAGGCCAATTACTTGGGCTGGCCAAGAGTTCGAGCTGCGACTGTGACTGTTAGAGGGACGAGATAGCATTGTTGAAAGTGGCTGAAGGGGTCTATAGGGTACCGGCTCGCCATGCTAACACCTACCTTGTCGAGGCGGACAATGGACTCGTGCTTGTCGATACCGGGATGCCCGGAAGCGAGAAGCGGATACTGAAGGCAGTCGCGGATCTCGGCCGCGAGCCTAGCGATGTCAAGCTTATTCTTCTGACTCATCGACACTGGGATAACATCGGAAGCGCTGCCGCACTGAAGAAAGCGACTTCTGGAATGCTCGTATCTCACGGGTTCGAAAAGCCATACGTTGCCGGGACCCTTGTGGTAATAACCCCGCGGGCATGGAGTCTCTACGGACGGATAGCCAGGCGTGCTCTGGCTATCGCCTCTTCAACGAAGAAACTGCTTCGGCTCGTCAAGTATCACCCGGTGCTTGTTGACGAGGCCTCCGACGAGGAGTCGATACTAGAGGATGTCGGGCTGGACGGGTCGATCATCTGGACCCCCGGCCATACGAAGGGATCTATCTCCCTATTCGTAAACAAGAGCAGGGTTGCCATTATCGGCGATCTTCTGAGAACCAAGCGCGGCAAGCTTAGAGAGCCATTATTCATGGAGAATATCTCACAAGAAAGGTCGAGTGTTCAACGAATCCTTGATCTGCATCCGGTCATCCTCTGCCCAGGCCGCGGCAAGCCCTTGCCCCCTTCAAAAGTCAGGATCAAAGAAAGGATTGACAAACCGGTGAAGGTCGAGACTAAAAAAGAGGAAGAGGATATATATCTTGAAGGCATGGCAAAGGATCTGTCGGCGGAGACTTCCTAGTTTCCCAAATCCTCGGGGATAGAGCTATCTCTACAGGAACCTTCCGGAAAGAAAAGAGTGGGAGTTTGAATGGGTTATTTTCGAACCTTGTCGAACCGGGCGGCTACATCGTCCCAATTGACTACGTTCCACCAAGCGTCAACATACTTTGCTCTGTCATTTACGTAGTCCAAGTAGTACGCGTGCTCCCAGACGTCAACGACTAGGAGAGGAGTCATACCTTGGACGGATAGGTCCATGTGCTTCTCCGCCTGCAGTGTAATCAGCTGATCAGAGACCGGCTCGTATGCGAGTATTCCCCAGCCTGATCCTTCGACTTGTTTGGCTGTGTTTCCGAACTGTTCTTTGAATGAGTCAAGTTTTCCGAAGTCCTTGTTGATCTGGTCGGCGAGGCGTC
>WNFA01021651.1_pt1 | contig 10286 bp, 8 predicted proteins | sample 5400481 | NCBI WGS metagenome assembly WNFA01 (sample SAMN13153340, study PRJNA577476) | soil metagenome | isolation source: 120 cm saprolite under Douglas fir tree site 2 hole 1 replicate 2 | place: USA:California | collected 2015-04-18 | reverse complement strand
CCCTCGGGCGCCGTGATGCGAAGCACGCGGAAGGCGCCCTCGTTGTTCGGCACGTCGGGGCTGACGATGACCTTGACCCCGTACGTCGTGTACGCCTCCGTGTAGTTCATGACGACGTTGACGCCGCGCCGGCTCGCGGCCGAGGAGCCGGTGAAGTCGACCCAGAGGCTGTCGCCCTTGACCTCGCAGCGGCAGGTGATGGTCACGGGCTCGCCGTAGCCGTCGGAGGTGATGGCGTACTCATAGGTGCCGGGCCGCAGCCGTGCGATGGCCTCGCGCATGGCGCGCTCGGTCCGCGTGACGATCTCGTCGGAGAGCGGCTCCAGGCGCTCGAGCCCGAACTCCTCCATGAACTCGAGGAGGCGATCGCCGCCCACGGCCCCCCCGGCGATCTGGGCATGGAAGTCGCCCATGACGAGGTCGGGCACGCGCACGTTGGATCGGATCATGGCCTCGAGCGACGCGTTGATCCGGCCGCCCTCGTAGAGCTTCATGATGGGAATGAAGAGCCCTTCCTCGTACACCTCGCGCGCCTCCGCGGAGAGGACGTGGCCGCCGATATCCGCGGAGTGGCAGGTGGAGGCGAAGAAGGCGATGAGGTCGCCTCCCCGGAAGACGGGGTTGCAGATGGTGACGTCGTTGAGGTGGCCCGACGTCTTCCACGGGTCGTTGGTGATGACCACGTCCCCGGGCTCCCACGCGTCCACCGGATACACGTCGAGAACGTGCTTCATGGCGAGGGCCATGGAATTGATGTGCCCCGGCGTACCCGTCACCGCCTGCGCCACCATCCAGCCTCGGCGGTCGAAGACGCCCGCGGAGAGATCGCCCGCCTCGCGCACGATGGACGTGAAAGACGTGCGCATGAGCGCAGCCGCCTGCTCGTTGACGACGCCGATCAGCCGGTTCCAGCAGATGTCGAGCGTGATGGGGTCCATTTAAGCCCTCGCCTCACCGCTCTCGTCGCCTTCGGCTCCTCGGCAGCGTTTCGGCTCGAAGAGCAGTTCAGCCCTCGCCTCACCGCTCTCGTCGCCTTCGGTTCCTCGGCAGCGTTTCGGTTCGAAGGGCAGTTCAGCCCTCGCCTCACCGGGCATTTACTCAGCCCTCGCCTCAGGGCTTCGCCCTTCAGCTCGAACTGCCACGCCTGCGGCTCGTCGACCCCGTTTCGGCTCGAAAGTCATCAGCTGGGCTCCATGATGAGGGTGAGGCGATCATCGATCCTGACGCGCGCGCCCGGGGCAGCCACGGTGGTGGACTCGCGCTCCTCGATGATGGCGGGACCCTGGAAAGCCGCGCCCGGCTGGAGGGCGTAGCGGTCGTAGACCGGCGTGTCGACGTAGCCGCGCGCCTCCGGAAAATAGGCCTCGCGCGTCGACTTCGGCGCGAGCGAGACACGCGCAGCCGGCGCGCCGCTCTTCGGGCCCGAGACCGAGATCTCGGGCACCGGACCCGAGACCACGACGCGGAAGTTCAGCGCCTCGATGGGCACGCCCATGGGAGTGCGGCTGTACAGGGCGCGGTAGGCCGCCTCGAAGTTGGCGGTGATCGTGGCCAGGCTGGCCGGCGAGAGCGTGCCCGCCGGTACCTCGACCTCGACCTCGTGGCCCTGGCCCGTGTAGCGCATCTCGGCCGTGCGGCGGATGGTGATGTCGGTGGCTTCCACCTCCGCGCGGCGCAGGACGGCGCGGCCTTCCTCCTCCATCTCGCCGAAGAGGCCGTTGATCTGCCCCCAGTCGGCCGCGTCGAGCCGCTGGGTGGCCGTGCGGACGAAGTCGAAGGCGAGAGGAGCGGCGAGGAGGCCATAGGCCGACATGGCCCCGGCGCCGAAGGGCACGAGGACACGCGGCACCTTGAGAATGCGTCCCACCTGCCAGGCATGCACGGGGCCGGCGCCCCCGAAGGCGAAAAGCGGATAGGCGCGCAAGTCCTTGCCGCGCTCGATGCCGTGCACGCGCGCGGCGGCGGCCATGTTCTCGTTGACCACGCGGTGTATGCCCCAGGCGGCCTCGGTCGTGGTCAGCCCCATCGGCCGCGCCACCTTCTCTTCGACGGCGCGACGGCCCGCCTCCACGTCCAGGCGCATGCGCCCGCCCAGGAAGAAGCCGGGATCGAGATATCCCAGGAGCAGATCCGCGTCGGTCACCGTCGGCACCTGGCCGCCCGAGGCATAGCAGGCCGGCCCGGGATCCGCGCCCGCGCTGTCGGGGCCGACCTTGAGCAGACCCATACGATCCACACGCGCCAGGGAGCCGCCGCCCGCGCCGATCTCGATCATCTCGATACAGGGGACGCGAACGGGCAGCCCCGAGCCCTTCTTGAAGCGGTCGGCGCGCGCCACCTCGAACTCCCGGGCGAGGAGGGGCTCGCCCTTGTCGATCACGCAGGCCTTGGCGGTGGTCCCGCCCATGTCGAAGGAGAGCAGCTTGGGCTCGCCCAGTTCGCGCGCCATGCGGGCGGCCGCGAGGGCGCCCGCGGCCGGGCCCGATTCGACGAGACGGATGGGTACGCGCTTGGCGGTGAACGCCGGGAGCGAGCTCGGCGCAGAGCTGCTGGAGGGCCCGCTCGTGGAGGGGATTGCGATAGGCGTGGAGCAGGCAGATGGCGATGGCCTCGGCGCCCGCGTCGCGGAGCCTGGCGATGGCCGCCCGCGCGCTCCCGTCTTCGAGTGGTACGAGGACACGGCCGTCCGCGGCCATGCGCTCCGTCACCTCGAGCCGCAGGTGGCGGGGGACGAGCGGCGCGGGCGAGTCGATGAAGATGTCGTACATGTCGTAGCGGCCTTCGTGCCCGATCTCGACGGCGTCGCGGAAGCCCGCGGTGGTCAGGAGCCCCGTCCGCGCGCCCTTGCGCTCGATGAGGGCGTTGGTGGCCAGCGTCGTCCCGTGGATGACCGACCGCACCTCCGCGGCGGCGCCGCCCGCGTCGGCGAGGAGCGTCACCACGCCCTGCTCGACGGCCTGCGAGGGGTCCTTGGGCGTGGTCAGGAGCTTGCCGACCTTGACGGCTCCCGTGGCGTCGTCGACCCAGACGAGGTCGGTGAAGGTACCGCCGATGTCGACGCCGATGCGCGAGGAGTGAGCGGGAGGGCTTGTCATGGCTCAGGAGTGTACATGGCGGCGACCCGCGAAGTCAGCCGAGATACGAGGACACGAACGTCCCGGTGACGGCCCGGCCCGCGAAGCGCGAGAGGCGGAAGGGGAGGGGGTCGACCGGGGGCGCGGCGCCCGAGATGAGGGCGGCCATCATCTCGCCCACCGCCGGCGCGAGCTTGAAGCCGTGGCCCGACATGCCCGCCGCCACGAAGAAGCCTTCGAGATCCGTCTCGTCGAGGATGGGCATCCAGTCGGGCGTGATGTCGAAGGCGCCGGCCCAGCCGCGCGCGTAGCGGGCCTCCGCCATTCGCGGCACCGCCCGGCTCGTGCGCTCGAGGGCCACGCTCGCCTCGTCGAAGGAAGGCTCGGCGCCGAGCAGCTCGGGATCCATGGGGTGCTGGGTCTCGTCGTCGATGAGCGAGCCGGTCAGGGTGAGGCCACCCGTCTCGGGACGAAGGTAGCTCCCTCCCGCCAGATCCATGTAGACCATGTGGTCGGGACCGAAGCCGGGATCGCGCTGCACGACGAAGACGGGATGCCGTCCGATGACGATGGGTAGCTCGATGTCGGCGAGCCGGGCCACCGCCGGAGACCAGAGCCCGGCGGCATTGACCACGACCGGGCACGAGATCTCCTCTCCCGCGGCGGTGACGACGCCCGTGATCTTGCCGCTCGACTTCCGGAGCGACACCACCTCTACCCCTTGCTCGATGACGACGCCCCGCCGTCGCGCGGCCTCCGCGTACGCCGCGTTGACGGCGGGAGGGTCCCCGTATCCCGATCCGGGCTCGTGGAGGACGGCGCCGAGTCCCGCGGGATCGATGCGCGGCTCCAGGCGGTGGAGGTCGGCGGGATCGAGGATCTCCGCTCGCACACCGAGCCCCCGCTGGAGGGCCAGAGTCTTCTCGAGGGTCGGGCGCATGGCGGCGTTGACGCCGATGAGGACGCCGCAGCGATGGAAGCCGGCTTCGCCTCCCACCGCTTCATCGAAGCGCTCGAAGACGTCGAGGGAGCGAAGGACCATGCGCGTGGTCTCCGGGGTCGGGTAGAGCTGGCGGATGATGCCCACGGAGCGGCCGGTGCCGCCCGCCCCCACGAAGCGCCGCTCCAGGACGAGGACGCGGCCGAGGCCGGCGCCGGCCAGGTGAAAGGCGAGCGAGCAGCCGGTGACGCCGCCGCCAATGATGACGGCGTCGGCCGCTCTCATGCGGGATCGAGAAGCCGGACGGGGTCGCCCTGCCTGATCGGCCCCGGCTGGAGCACCTTGGCGTAAACGCGGCTCCAGCCGGGATGCCGCTTCTGGGAGACGCGGGCGAAGTCACCGCCCACGAAGCTCGGCTTGATGTTGAAGCAGGGGCTCGTGTAGCGGGTGATCTCGATGCGGACCTCCTCGCCCAGCTCCAAGACGGCGCCCGGCTGCACGCGCTCCCAGTCGACGCCTTCGAGGGTCAGGTTCTCGCCGATGGCTCCGGGCGTCACCGGATGGCCCTCGGCCTGGAGGGCGCGGATCTGCTCGAGCGAGAAGAGACAAAGGGCCCGCTCGGGACCGCCGTGGTGCTCGAGGTCGCGGTGCGCGTCGCCTTCGAGCCCGTCCGGCGTCACGCGCGCGGCGGCGACCGGGAGCTTGGGCACGCCTCCCGGAGAGATATTGATCTGGACCACTCGGCCTTTCACGCTCACAGGAGACCCTCCCGGATCAGGACGTCGCGGCGGCCCGCCGGATCATGCGCTTGATCACGGCCTCGAGGACGAGCTCGCCGCGCTGGTTGACCACTTCGTGCCGATACGTGACGATACCGCGGTCGGGCTTCTTCGTCTCGCGCTTCTCCGTGATGACCACGCGGACGCGGAGCGTATCGCCCACGAGCACGGGGGCCACGATCTTGATCTCGCTGCCCAGATACGACATGCCCGTGCCGTGGATGAGGCCCGTCTGCATGACGAGCCCTTCGGAGAGGCAGAAGGTGAAGGCGCCGGGAGCGGGGCGGCCCTTGAAGACCGAGGAGGTCTGCACGAACTCCATGTCGTAGAAGAGCGGCTCGTTGAAGCCGCACAGGTTGACGAAGGCGCAGACGTCCGCCTCCGTCACCGTGCGGCCCCGTGTCTCGTACGTGGCGCCGGGGTCGTGCTCCTCGTAGGTCAACCCGTGCGTTCTCATCGCGGCTCCTGAATCAACCCTCTCCCCTCAGGGGAGAGGGCAGGGTGAGGGGTGGTCTGCTCGTCACGCTTCTCCCAGATAGGCCCGGCGAACCTCCGGGTTGTCAGCCAGGTCCCGCGCGGAGCCCTCGAGGGCGATGCCGCCGGTCTCGAGGACGTAGCCGCGGCCCGCGATGGACAGGGCCATGGCCGCGTTCTGCTCCACGAGCAGGATGGTCACGCCCTGCTTGTTGATGGCGAGGACGGTCTCGAAGATCTGCTCCACGAGGACGGGGGCCAAGCCCATGGAGGGCTCGTCGAGCAGGAGAAGGGTGGGGCGGGCCATGAGGGCGCGGCCGATGGCCAGCATCTGCTGCTCGCCGCCCGAGAGCGTGCCCGCGACCTGGGCGCGCCGCTCCTGGAGCCGCGGGAAGATCGAGAAGACCCGGTCCATGTCCTCGCGCACGCCGGCGTCCACGCGCGTGAAGGCCCCCATCTCGAGGTTCTCGAGGACGGTGAGCCGGTTAAAGATGCGCCGGCCCTCGGGCACGTGCGTGATGCCCCGGTGCACGAGGGCATGAGAGGCGACGCCGAGGAGCGACTGACCCTGGAAGAGGATATCGCCCTCGCGCGGGCGCAGGAGCCCGGAGAGGGCGCGGAGGGTCGTGGTCTTGCCCGCGCCGTTGCTGCCGAGGAGGGTGACGATCTCTCCCTGGCGCACCTCGAAGGAGACGCCGCGCAAGGCGCGGATCTCTCCGTAGGAGACGTGGAGGTCCCGCACCTCAAGCACGGCCGTCCCCCTCCGCGGGCGTCCACTTTCGCCGCCCCAGGTACGCCTCGATCACGCGCGGATCCTTCTGCACCTCGACGGCGCGCCCCTCGGCGATCTTCTCGCCGTAGTCGAGAACGGTGACGTGGTCCGAGACCTCCATGACCACGCGCATGTTGTGCTCGATGAGCAGGATGGTGAGGCCGAGGTCGGCGATGAGGCGGCGCAGGAGCGCCATGAGGTCCCGCGCCTCGCCCTGGGTCATCCCGGCCGTGGGCTCGTCGAGGAGGAGGAGGGCGGGCCGCGAGGCGAGGGCGCGCCCGATCTCGAGGCGGCGCTGGTCGCCATAGGGCAGGTTGCGGGCGATCTCGTTGGCCCGCCCCCGGAGCCCCACGGTGTCGAGCAGCTCCGCCGCCCGCGCCCACAGGGCCCCCTCCTCCGTCTTGAAGCGCCGGTTTCGCGACAGCGCGCTCCACAGCCCCGTGCCGACCCGCGCGTGCATGCCCACGAGGACGTTCTCCACCGCCGTCATGTTGCGAAAGAGGCGGATGTTCTGGAAGGTGCGGCAGACGCCGAGGGCGGTGATCTGATCGGACCGGAGGCCCAGGAGAGGAGCGCCCCGGAAGCTCACCGTTCCCTCTTCGGGCACGTAGAGGCCGGTGAAGACGTTGAAGAACGTGGTCTTGCCCGCGCCGTTGGGCCCGATGATGGAGGCGATGCGGCCTTCCTCGAGGTTGAAGTCGACCTTGTTCAGCGCGATCAGCCCGCCGAATCGCTTGGTGACGCCGCGCGCCTCGAGGAGCGCTGTCATCTCAGGGCTCCGCCGGCTCCTGGAGCTCGCGCGTGCGGCGCCGCGCGGGCAGGATGCCCTGCGGCCGGAAGATCATCATGAGCACGAGGATGAGGCCGAAGATCATGCGCTCGTACTTGGCCGGCTCGAGCTGGGTGGGCAGGTTGGCGAGGTTGTAGCCGAGGATCATGGTGCCCGCGTTGCGGAGCTCGTTGAGCCAGAGGGAAAAGCCCTTGAGGACCTGGAGGTTGAGAATCGTGACGACGGCGGCGCCGAGGATCGCGCCGGGAATGGAGCCCATGCCGCCCAGGATGATCATGGCGAGCACGCCGATGGACTCCATGAAGGTGAAGGACTCCGGGTTGATGAAGATCTGCTTGGCCGAGAAGAGCACGCCGACCGCCCCCGCGAAGGAGGCGCCGCAGGCGAAGGCCATGAGCTTCATGCGCACGAGCGGCACGCCCATGGCCTGCGCGGCCGTCTGGTCCTCGCGGATCGCCTCCCAGGCCCGGCCGATGTGCGAGTCCTCCAGCCGCCGGTTGACGAGCACGGTGACGCCGACGATGAGCAGCACGAGGGCGTAGAGGTAGAGGGGGTAGATGACGTTGGGGTTCGGATCGATCCCCATGGCCTGCAGGAGCGGGGCGAAGAAGATGGGCGGTCGCCCGATGGGCGTGATGCCCTTGGGCCCATTGGTGAGGTTGATCGGCTTGTCGAGATTGTTGGCGAGCACGCGGATCACCTCGCCAAACCCCAGCGTCACGAGGGCGAGGTAGTCGCCGTGCAGTCGGAGCACGGGCAGGCCGAGCAGGATCCCCGCTCCCGCGGCCACGCCGACCCCAACGAGGAGGAAGGCGAAGAACCACCACGGGGGCAGCGGGAAGGCATTGCCGCCGAAGATCAGGTTGGCCTGAGGCGAGCCGAATATCGCCCAGGAGTAGGCGCCCACGGCGAAGAAGGCGACATAGCCCAGGTCCAGGAGCCCGGCCAGCTCCAGGAGCCCGGCCAGCCCCACCACGATGTTGAGCCCGAGGGCCAGCGCCGCGAAGATCCCGACCTGGATCGCGATCTCCATGTAGTAGGCGTTGATGGTCCCGAGCACGGGCATGAGCACGCCGAGGGCGACCACGGTCAGACCCGCCTTGAGCCAGCGGTGCATGCGGGCGAAGTAGAGCAGCAGGATCGAGCCCTGGAAGAGCATGAAGACCACGACGGAGCGCGGAAACCTCGCGACGCCCAGCGCGGTGCCGCACAGAAGAACGACTACGAGAATCGTCGCCGGCACGGGCCGGTCGAGCGGAGACCTGATCAACTCAGCCCTCGCAATCTACTCAGCACTCGGCTCGCACCGTCGGTTCTTACCTCGAGCTGCCACGCTCTCGTGCCTGCGGGATCAACCCAGCCCTCGTCTCGCGCCGGCCTCAGGCCGTCGCTCAACTCGAACAGCGGGCAGCGTCTCGGCTCGAACATTTCAGCCCTCGCCTCGCCGCTGATCAACTCAGCCCTCGCCTCAGGGCTTCGCCCTTCAGCTCGAATTGCCACGCCTGCGGGATCAACCCAGCTCTTGTCTCGCGCCGGCCTCGGGCCGTCGCTCAACTCGATCATCGGGCAGCGTCTCGGCTCGAACAATTCAGCTCTCGCCTCACCGCTCTCCTCGCCTGCGGCTCGTCGGCAGCGTCTCGGCTCGAACATCAGGCTCGCTCCCTGACGATCTCGCCGAGGATGCCCTTGGGCCGGAAGATCAGGATGAGGATCAAGATCGAGAAGGCGAAGATGTCCTTGTACTCGGCGCCGAAGGCCCCACCCGTCAGCAGGGAGAGGTAGGCGGCCGCGAAAGACTCGAGCAAACCCAGCACGAGCCCGCCGAGCATGGCCCCCGGGATGTTCCCGATGCCCCCGAGCACGGCCGCGGTGAAGGCCTTGAGCCCCGGGATGAAGCCCGTGTACGGGTTGATGAGGCTGTACTGGACGCCGAAGAGCACGCCCGCCCCGCCGCCCATGGCCCCGCCGATCAGGAAGGTCAGCGAGATGATGCGGTTGACGTTGATGCCCATGAGGCTGGCCGCGGCCTGGTCCTCGGCGACGGCGCGGATGGCCTTGCCGATCTTCGTCCGGTTGACGAGGTTATGCAGGCCCCAGAGCATGAGGAGCGCGGCCACGATGACCACGAGCGACTTCACGGAGACGTCGATGGTCTGGGTCAGCTCGAAGCGGTGATTGAGCGCGTCCATGGACGGGTAGACGAGGTTGAAGGCATTGCGCCAGATCGACTCCACGAGGCGGATGGCGTCCTGGAGGAAGAAGGAGACGCCGATGGCGGAGATGAGAGGGATCAAGCGGGGGGCGTGGCGGAGAGGACGGTAGGCCGTGCGCTCGACGACGACGGCGAGAAGCCCGGAGGCGGCCATGCCCACCAGCAAGACCACCACGAGCACCACCACCCAGGGAAGAACGTCGAGCCAGCCGGCCGCCTTGAAGGTCAGGAGCAGCTCCACGCCCACGAAGGCGCCCACGATGAAGATCTCGGAATGCGCGAAGTTGATGAACTCGAGGACCCCGTACACCATGGTGTAGCCGAGGGCGATGAGGGCGTACATGAAGCCCAGGGTGATTCCGTCGAGGAGGACCTGCGGGAAGATGCCGATCAGGAGCTCATAGTCCATCGGCACGGGGTCCCACGGAGGGCGGCGCGGGAAGGGCGGGGAGCCGCCCTTCCCGCTGACGACGGCGCCGAGCCGCTACTTTTTGGCCGCGGGCGGCGCGATGGTGAGCTGCTTGACGATCTTGTTGTCGCCCCACTTTGCCGGGTCGTCGCTGGCCACCGTCAGCACGAAGTACTGCGCCTTGAGCCGGTCACCCTTGCTGTCGAAGGCGATGTCCCCGGTGATTCCCGCGAGCTTTGCCTTGCGGACGTGAGCCGCCACGTCCTCGCGGGTGACCTTGCCGCCCTTGGCCGCGTCCTCGATGGCCTTGATGGCGATGGTCGTCGCGTCGTAGGCCTCCGCGGCATAGGGCTCGGGGTTCTTGCCGAACTTCTTCTTGTACTCGTCCACGAAGGCCTTGGCCTTGGGCAGGGCCGAGGCGGGGCCCGCCGCCGACGTGTAGGCCATGCCCACCACCGCCTTGCCCGCGATCTTCGTCAGGTCGGAGGAGTCCATGCCGTCCGGGCCCATGAACTTGGACTTGACGCCCTTCTCGCGCGCCTGCTTGAAGAAGGGCGCCGCCTGGTCGTAGATGCCGCCGAAGTAGATGATGCTAGGGTTCTTGGCCTTGATGGGCGTGAGGATGGCGTCGAAGTTCGACTTCTCCTCCGTGCCCTCGAAGGCCACCACCTTGATGCCCTTCTTCTCCGCGTCGGCTTTGAAGAACTCGGCGATGCTCTGTCCGTACTGCGTCTTGTCGTGCACGATGGCGGCGCTCTTGACCTTCAAGGAGTGGGCGTACTCGGACCCGACCACGCCCTGCACGTCGTCGCGGCCGCACACGCGGTTGACGTTGG
>WNFA01010958.1_pt1 | contig 10290 bp, 11 predicted proteins | sample 5400481 | NCBI WGS metagenome assembly WNFA01 (sample SAMN13153340, study PRJNA577476) | soil metagenome | isolation source: 120 cm saprolite under Douglas fir tree site 2 hole 1 replicate 2 | place: USA:California | collected 2015-04-18 | reverse complement strand
ATTCCACGACGATATCGGTCGGTCCGCCGATCATCAGCAGATGTTCGATGTTGTCGCGCCGCACCAGCACCAGCCGCCGGCGGCCATCCACGGCGGCGGCGTCGATCACCGCCAGCCGCGGCATCCGCCCGCGATTGGTGTTGGTACCGAGCCGGCTGCCGGCGAATCGGCGAACCAGCCAGGCGGCAACGCCAATCAGCGCCAAAACGGCCACAAACGCGAAAACGAATGTAAGTGCCTGCATGCTTTGTTCCCGGCGGATAACGCTTTGTTGAGGTTTCTGTTCTTCGGCCGTGGATCCGAACCGATACAGAAAACGGCGAAAGCGTGAGATTGGCCCTATGTCTTAACTTCCCACGGCAAGATTTGCCGCGCCCCGTGTCTTAATAAACCAAGAATCGCTGTGGCCAAAACGACTTCTGAGCGTTCCCGCTTCGCTGATTTGGCTGGTTAACGCAGCATTCGTGGCGAAAATGCGCTCGATTGATCTCGGCCGCCGAATTCGCGCCCCCGCGCCGTGCGGTCTGCCGCGCATCTTAACCCGTTATTAACCATACACAGGGCAAATTCTGCCTACCTCAGCGGCGCCATGGCCGCAAGGCGAGAGGCCGATGCGATGTCCATCAACGATCTTCCGGTGTTGTCGGCGCTGCGCACCAAGATGCAATGGCATCAGGAGCGGCAGCGCGTGCTGTCTGAAAACGTCGCCAATTCCGACACGCCGAATTTCAAGCCGCGCGATCTGGTGGAACCGAAATTCGATCGCGCCGGCGGCGTCGCTGGACCGGTGGGATCGCTGGCCATGATGCGTACCAGCGGCAGCCATATCGGCACGTCGGCGGGCGGACCAACTTTCGCGCAGGACGGCAAAGGCGCTTTCCAGACCAGGCCCGCCGGCAACGCCGTCAATCTGGAAGACCAGATGCTCAAGGTCTCCGCCAACCAGATGGACTACGCGGCGGCGACCTCGCTCTACAGCAAAAGCCTGCATCTTCTGAAGACCGCGATCGGCAAAGGCTAACAGGCCGGGTCAACGACCTAGGGGAACCACATCATGGCAGACGATGCAGGGGATTTCGCGAGGTCGATGAGCATCGCCACGTCCGGCCTGCGGGCGCAGGCCGGGCGCATGCGGGTGCTGTCGGAAAATATCGCCAATGCGGATTCCACGGCGCAGACCGCCGGCGGCGATCCCTATCGCCGCAAGGTGCCGACGTTTTCCTCCGAACTCGACCGCACGCTGGACGCCAAGGTCGTGACGCTGGGCAGGGTCCGGACTGATACGTCGCCGTTTCGCGTCAAATACGAGCCCGCCAATCCGGCCGCGGATGCCGCCGGCAACGTCAAATATCCCAACGTCAACTCGCTGGTTGAACAGACCGACATGCGCGACGCGCAGCGATCCTACGAGGCGAACCTCAACATCATCAGCGCCACGCGCCGGATGATTCAACGCACGCTCGACATCCTCAAGGCCTGAACAGGGAACCTTAAACCATGGCTTCACCCACAGTCGCTGCCAATGCCTATGCCAGCCTCGCCCGCATTCTGGACACCGGCGGCGCCGGCAAGGCTTCCGAAGGGGGCGGCGGTCCATCCTTCGGGGCGCTGCTCAAGGACGCGATCGGAAGCGTCCTGGACGCCGGAAAAAAATCCGACGCGCAGACGGTGGCGATGGCGTCGGGCAAGGCCAACGTGATGGACGTGGTGACGGCGGTGGCGGAAACCGACGTCGCGGTCTCGACCCTGGTGTCGGTGCGCGACCGCGTCATCCAGTCCTACGAAGACATCATGAAGATGCCGATCTGATCGTCATTCCGGGGCGCGCGAAGCGCGAGCCCGGAATCTCGAGATTCCGGGTTCAGTCCTGCGGACTGCCCCGGAATGACGAACGCAAATCAAATAGAACGAGATAGAAAAATGACCGGTGCCGAAACCCTCGACGTGGCGCGCGATGCGATCTGGACCATCGTCGTGGTGTCATCGCCACTCATGGTTGTCGGTCTTGTGGTCGGCGTCGTGGTGTCGCTGTTCCAGGCGCTGACCCAGATCCAGGAACAGACGCTGGTGTTCGTTCCGAAAATCCTGGCAATCTTCGTTACCCTGCTACTGGCGTTGCCTTTTATGGCGGACTCGCTGCACAGCCATATGATGCGGATATCGTCGCGAATCATTGGCGGTTGATGCAGTATGCACGAATCATGCGCATCGATATTTCACTGCTGCCCGCGCTCGCCGCCGCCTTCATGCTGGCATTCGCCCGCATCGGCGCGATGGTCATGCTGTTGCCGGGGCTCGGCGAGAGCAATATTCCGGTGCGGGTCAAGCTTGGGATTGCGCTGTTGCTGACGCTGGTGATTCTGCCGCTGCACCGCGCCGCCTATCACATCGACATGCAGTCGCTGACGCCGCTGCTGGTCTTGATGGTTCACGAGATCGTCATCGGCGTCGTGCTCGGCGCCACCGCGCGGGTCACGCTTTCGGCGCTGCAGGTCGCAGGATCGGTGATCGCCCAGCAACTCGGCCTCGGATTTGTCACCGCTGTTGATCCGACCCAGGGTCAGCAGGGCCTTTTGATCGGAAATTTCCTCACCATCCTCGGCCTGACGCTATTGTTTGCGACCGACAGCCATCATCTGGTCATCGCCGCCCTCAACGACAGCTATTCGATCTTTTCGCCGGGAGAATTGATGCCGCCGCGTTTCGGATCGGCATGCAGCTTTCGGCGCCGTTTCTGGTTTTTGGTCTGGTTTTCAATATCGGGCTTGGCGTGCTGGCGCGGCTGATGCCGCAAATGCAAGTTTATTTCGTCGGCGTGCCGCTATCGATTCTTGCCGGATTCCTCATTTTCGCCCTCGTTATCGCGGCGATGATGGGGACCTTTCTCGATTATTTTGTTGGCGTCATGCACGACCTGATCCCGCTCAGCTGAAAGCCTGGAACCATGGCCGACGACGACGCATCCGATAAAACAGAAGACCCGACGCAAAAACGTCTGGAAGACGCCCACGAGCGCGGCGATGTCGCCAAAAGCCAGGAAATCAACACCTGGTTCATAATTGCCGGCGCGACCCTTGTTCTGTCGACATTTTCCGCATCGATCGGCGGGGGGATCCTGATGCCGCTGCGCAACCTGATCGCCAATTCCTGGATGATCCACGCCGACGGGCCCGGCCTGTTGGCGCTGGCGCAGAGCCTCGAATACGCGCTGATCGCGGCCCTCGGCGTGCCGCTTTTGATGCTGTCGCTCGCGGCGATCGGAGGCAACATGATACAGCACCGGCTGGTATGGTCGGGCGAACAGCTCAAGCCGAAATTCAGCAAGGTCTCGCCCGGAGCCGGGTTCAAGCGGGTGTTCGGCAAGCAGGCGGCGGCGAACTTCGCCAAGGGCCTGTTCAAGCTGGTGGCGCTGGGCGCGGTGATGCTGGCGGTGCTTTGGCCGGAGCGCCACCGTCTGGAATCGATGGTGCGGTTCGACCCGGCGGCGATTTTGGGCGCGACCACCAGCCTGACGCTGCAACTGATGGGCGCCGTCGTGGCGATGCTCGCGGTTGTCGCGATCGCGGACTACTTCTTCCAGTACCGGCAATGGTACCAGCGGCAGAAGATGTCGCTGCAGGAAATGAAGGAAGAATTCAAGCAATCCGAAGGCGACCCGCACGTCAAGGGTCGGATCAGGCAGTTGCGGCACGCGCGCATGAAGAAGCGCATGATGGCCGCGGTTCCCAAGGCCTCGGTGATTATCACCAACCCGACCCACTACGCGGTGGCGCTGAGCTACGAACGCGGCATGCCGGCGCCGATCTGCGTCGCCAAGGGTATCGATACCATCGCGCTCAAGATCAGGGAGATCGCCAAGGCGCACGATATCCCGATCGTCGAGAACGTGCCGCTGGCGAGGGCCTTGCATGCCACCGTGGAGATCGACCACGAGATCCCGGTGGAGCACTACCATGCGGTCGCGCAGATTATCGGCTACGTGATGGGTCTCAAGCGCGGGGTTTTCAGCCGCCGGGCGTGAACCTGGTCGCGACCATTTGCAGCGCCCGCTTCAGCGACCTTCGGATCGGCGAGCTTCGGATCGGGAAGGATGCCGGAAACCTGTGATCCCAGCGTGGTTTAGGTTCAGAACTTCTCGCGACGGAGCAGCCGCGACAATGAAGAGAGCGCAGCCCACCGTCACATTGGGAGCGGGCTATCTTACGGAAACCTGCTGGAAACACGGGGGAACGCACGAAATAGCCGCCCGATGGACTTGCGCTCGCCGGGCCGATTCAGGCACTCAGGAGCGGGCGCGCCATTAGCGCGTCATATTCATGTCGACAGGCCGCGTCCTCGTATGACCGCCGATACTGACAACGACCCGTCAGGAGCGCCGACAACCGTCCATGAGCCGGCGCGGCGCAGCGGCAGCATCGTGCTGGTGCTGCTGGTGGCCGGCGGGATCGTCGCCGTGGCGATCGCCTTGATGACCATCGGGCGTGCCCAGGCGCAGCCTTATATCCTGGCGCTGCTGGCGCTGCTGGCGATGGTCGGGCTGTTCAACCTGTTCGCCTTCGCCGCCGGCATTATCCGTTTCGCCGATCGTGCCGCCGACGATCCGGTGACGGGTCGCATCGCCGACCAGGCCTATGACGGGCTGGCGGTCACCGATCCCCGCGGTCATGTGGTCTATTCCAATGCGGCCTATCTCGCGCTCACGGGGGCTGCGACCGCGCTCGACGCGCGTCCGGTCGAGCGGGTCTTCATCGGCAATCCCGACGTGTCCGAGGCGGTGTTTCGCCTGCTCAAGGCGGCGCGCGAAGGCAAGCGGCAGCAGGAGGAGGTTCGCATTGCAGGATCCGATGGCGCGCACGGCCGCTGGCTGCGAATGCGGGTTCGGCCGCTCGGCCAGGCCAAGCGTCAGGCCAAATACGCGGTGTGGTCGCTCGAGGACATCACCCGCGACCGCGAGCGGCAGGAGGACGTGTTTCAGGAACTGCAGCACGCGATCGAATATCTCGATCATGCGCCGTGCGGGTTCTTCTCGGTCAATCCGGCCGGAGACCTGGTCTACGTCAATGCCACACTGGCGAACTGGCTGGATCACGACCTGGCCGAAATCGGGTCCGGCGGTCTGAAGCTGACCGACATCGTGTCCGGCGACGGCGCTTCGCTGCTGACGTCGATCGTGGCGGTGCCCGGCGAAGTCAAGACCGAGGTATTCGACATCGACCTGCGCATGCGCGGCGGCAGGACCATGCCGGTGCGGCTGTATCATAAGCTGGCGTTCGGCGCGAACGGGGTGCCCGGCGCGTCGCGCACGCTGGTGATCAGCCGCGCGCGCGACGAACGCGCCGATCCGCAGCGCGCCGCCGAAGTCCGCTTCATGCGTTTCTTCGATCACACCCCGATGGCGATCGCGACCGTGGACCGGTCGGGCGCGGTGGTCCGCGCCAATGCCCGCTTCGCCAAGCTGGCGCAAAGCCTGAGCGCCGACGGCGCGGCCGGCAAGTCGATTTTCGCGGCGGTCAGCGCCCGCGATCGCAACCTCCTGATCGCGGCCATCAACCAGGCCGCCGAGGGGCAGGGCGATATCCCGCCGGTCGAGGCGATGCTCGACGGCGCCAAGGAGCGATGGGGACAGTTTTTCGTGACCGCGGTCGAGGAAGACGAACGCGAGACCGAGGCCGCCATCGTCTATCTGTTGGAGACCACCGAGCGGCGGGCGCTCGAGAACCAGATCAACCAGTCGCAGAAGATGGACATGGTCGGCCAGCTCGCCGGCGGCATCGCGCACGATTTCAACAATGTGCTCTCCGCCATCATGATGGCGAACGATTTTCTGCTGAACGCGCACAAGCCGACCGATCCCTCGTTCCAGGATATCATGCAGATCAAGCAGAACGCGACCCGCGCGGCGACGCTGGTGCGTCAGCTCCTGGCGTTCTCGCGCCGCCAGACCCTGCGGCCGCAGGTGCTTGATCTCGGCGACGCGCTGAGTGATCTCACCATGCTGCTGCGCCGCCTGATCGGCGAAAAGGTGAAACTCGATCTGGTGCATGGCCGCGATCTGTGGCCGGTCAAGGTCGACGTCTCGCAATTCGAACAGGTCATCGTCAATCTGGCCGTCAACGCCCGCGATGCGATGCCCGACGGCGGCAAGCTCACGGTGCGAACCGGCAATGTGACGTCGGAGGAATCAGGGCATCTTGCCTATAAAGGCATGCCGGCGGCGGATTATGTGCGGATCGACGTCGCGGACACCGGCACGGGAATTCCGGCCGAGATCGTCGACAAGATCTTCGAGCCGTTCTTCTCGACCAAGGAAGTCGGCAAGGGCACCGGCCTCGGCCTGTCGACGGTCTATGGCATCGTCAAGCAAACCGGCGGCTTCATCTATGTGGACTCCGAAGCGAACCAGGGCACCTCGTTCCACATCTTTTTACCGCGGCACCATCCTGCGCTGGAGGTTCAGCCCGATGCCGCTGCCGCCAGCGGCGCGGCCAAGGAGCCGGCCGAAGCCAAGCCGCGGACCGATCTGACGGGGCAGGGCACCATTCTTCTGGTCGAAGACGAGGAAGGCCTGCGTTCGCTCAACGCGCGGGGCCTGCGCTCGCGCGGCTACAGCGTGATCGAGGCGTCGAACGGCATCGAGGCGATGGAAGCGCTGGAGGAGAAGAACGGCGCGGTGGATCTCGTGGTTTCCGACGTGGTGATGCCGGAAATGGATGGCCCGACCCTGCTCAAGGAGATGCGCGGCCGCAATCCGGACCTCAAGATCATCTTCGTGTCCGGCTATGCGGAAGATGCCTTCGAGAAGAGCCTGCCGGAAAATCAGCAGTTCGCATTCCTGCCCAAACCTTTCACGCTCAGCCAGTTGGTGGCGGCGGTGAAGGAAACCATGACGCCGTTATGAAGTCCTGTGCGTGTCCCGGACGCGGTGCAGCGTTCTCCCGGCGATGCCAACGGGTCGCGCGAATGCGCGCCCGATGACAGGCTCCGCATCGTCAGGTCACGGTGCACCGCAGAGCCGGGACCCACAACATCCCCAAAACCCTTCAACCAAGGTGTGCGGCGTGGATCCCGGGTCTGCGGCGCACCACTGCGTGATGCGCTGCGCCCGGGAAACGGCCGAGAACGAGCGTTATCGTCGCATGCCCGCGACCGAGGGCCGCAGCCGCAAATCAGGATAGCGGCTTCACTTTTAGGCAGCGCTGCCCATCTTAATAGCGCTTCCCCCTGCCGGGGATTTTAAGGGAAATTGCCATGAGATTCACGCATCGCGCACGCGGCATTGTCCGGGCCATTGCCGTGGTTTTATCATTCGCTTTACCATTGATATTAGCGGTCTCGTCGGCCGACGCCCGGATCGGCGGCGGCATGAGTTCAGGTTCCCGGGGCGCGCGGACGTTCTCCGCGCCGCCGAGCACGTCGACCGCGCCAGGTACCGCACAGCCGTTCAATCGCACCATCACCCAGCCGGGCAGCCCCGGCTTGGGCGCACCTGCGGCCGCCGGCGGCGGGTTCTTCAACGGGGGCGGCCGAGGCCTGCTTGGCGGTCTCGCCGCGGGCTTCCTTGGCGCCGGCCTGCTCGGCATGTTGTTCGGCGGCGGCATGTTCTCCGGGCTCGGCGGATTGTCGTCGATCTTCGGCCTGATCCTGCAGATCGGCTTGATCATCATCGTGGTCCGCCTGGCGATGGCGTGGTGGCAGCGCCGGCACGCGCCGGCGTCGGCCTATGCGGGCGCGACCCCTGGAGCCACGGCTGGCCCCGGCATGTTCCGGACCGGGAGCGGTTTCGGATTGGGATCGGGCAGCGCCCCGCTCGAGATCGCTCCGGCCGACTACGAAGCCTTCGAGCGCCTGCTCGGCGAGATTCAGGCGGCGTGGTCGAATGAGGATGTCGCCAAACTGCACACGCTGGCGACGCCCGAAATGGTGTCGTATTTCACCCGGGATCTCGCGGCGAACAAGGCGCGCAACGAAATCAACAAGGTCTCCGACCTCAAGCTGCTGCAGGGCGACCTCGCGGAAGCGTGGCGCGAAGGCGATACTGATTACGCCAGCGTGGCGATGCGGTACGCGCTGGTCGACAAGACCTTCGACCGCACAACCGGCCGGCTGGTCTCGGGCGGCGAGCCGGAGGAGGTCACGGAAGTGTGGACCTTCGTGCGGCCGCGCGGCGCGAACTGGGAACTCTCGGCGATCCAGCAGACCTGATCGTCGTCGAAGCAATCATCACGATGCAAGGCGCCGCGGTCCAACCCGCGGCGCCTTTTTGTGAGGCCTTGCCGTCTTCGTCTGGATGTCGCGGGACCGGAATAATATCTTCAAAAACGTGTTGGTATTGGACCAAGCCGGCGCAGCAACGCGCCGGCAGATCAAAAAGACAGGAGGATGAGATGCCCACTCTCGCCAGCAATCTCGCGCGCGCGTGCTTCATCGCGGTCGCGGCGGCCTTCGCGGTTCTCGCGGCTCAACCGGCGCAGGCGCAATCGGCCGACACCAGTTTCTTCCTGACCTCGACCGGCATCGGCAATGGCGGCAACCTCGGCGGTCTCGCCGGCGCCGACAATTATTGCCAGACGCTGGCGCAGGCCGCGGGCGCCAACGCGGCCGGGGTAAAAACCTGGCGCGCCTATCTCTCGACCCAGGCTGTCGATGGTCAGCCAGCCGTGAATGCGCGCGACCGCATCGGCAAGGGACCCTGGCAGAATTCCAAAGGCGTCGTGATCGCCAGGGATGTCACCGAGCTGCACGGCGCCAACAACCTGACAAAACAGACCTCGCTGAGCGAGAAGGGCGACGTCATCAACGGCCGCGGCGATACGCCGAACCGCCATGACGTGCTGACGGGATCGCAGGCCGACGGTACGGCATTCGCGGCGAGCGACGACCGCACCTGCAAGAACTGGACGAGCAGCACGCAGGGCTCGGCGATGGTCGGTCATTCCGACCGCATCGGACTGCGCGACGACGACGCCTCAAAGTCCTGGAACAGCTCGCATCCTTCGCGCGGACCCGATGGCGGCTGCTCGCAGGCCGATCTCAAGAGCACCGGCGGCGACGGGCTGCTGTATTGTTTTGCGGCGAACTGACAGCCTGCGTTCCCCGGACGCTGCGCAGCGCATAGCGGTGCGCTGCAGAGCCGGGGTCCACAACTCTGGCATCCCTATGGGTCCCGGCTCTGCGGAGCAGCGTGACCGGACGATGCGGAGCATCGCCGGGAGAACGCTGCACCGCGTCCGGGACACGATCGTGGCTCACCTGCCCGAAACTGCATCGAGCCAAAATCGCGATGATCTGTTAGTGCTGTGACGGACTCGCGACGGAGGCGCCCATGCGCTACGAACTCTATTACTGGCCGGGCATTCAGGGTCGCGGCGAATATGTCCGGCTCGCGCTGGAGGATGCCGGCGCCGATTATGCCGACGTCGCGCGCGGCGGTCGCGGTGTGGCCGCCATGATGAAGAAGATGGAGGCGCGCAAGGGCACGCCGCCGTTCGCGCCGCCGTTTCTCAAGGCAGGCAAACTCGTGATCGGGCAGACCGCCAATATCCTGCTCTATCTCGGATCGCGCCATGCTCTGGCGCCGAAGGCGGAAGCAGGAAAGCTGTGGGTGCATCAGTTGCAGCTCATCGTCGCCGATTTCGTGCTGGAAGTTCACGACACCCATCATCCGCTCGGCCCCTCGCTGTATTACGAGGACCAGCGCGCGCCTGCGAAAAAACGCACCGAGGAATTCTGGAAAGAGCGCGTGCCGAAATATCTGGGATATTTCGAGGGGCTGTTGAAGAACAATGGCGGCCTCTATCTCAGCGGGCGCCGCGCGACCTATGCTGATTTATCGCTGTTCCAGATCGTGGAAGGGCTGCGCTACGCATTTCCGAACCGCATGAAAGCGTTCGAGCGCCGGATCCCCGGCCTGGTCGATCTGCACGATCGCGTCGCCAACAGACCGAATATCAAGGCCTATCTCGCCAGCGACCGCCGCATCGCCTTCAACGAGGACGGCATTTTTCGGCGTTACAAGGAATTGGACAGATAGAGTGCCCCTTGCCAGGGGGCGGCATCATGAGGGGTGAGAGAGGCGTCCAATGACCGCCGCCCCCACCCCCCCGATCCCTCTCGGCGTGAGAGGGAAACGCGATCGCTACCAGTTATAACGAACGACGCCTTTGCCGGAGTAGCTGTGCGTGGTGTCCGACAATTGGGCATCGGCCGTGACGGCAGCCGACCAGCCGTTGCGCCAGAGCATCTCGGCGGAGGCGGTGGTCAACGCGGTGTCGGCGGCCGGCTGCGCGCCGT
>WNFA01005845.1_pt1 | contig 10291 bp, 8 predicted proteins | sample 5400481 | NCBI WGS metagenome assembly WNFA01 (sample SAMN13153340, study PRJNA577476) | soil metagenome | isolation source: 120 cm saprolite under Douglas fir tree site 2 hole 1 replicate 2 | place: USA:California | collected 2015-04-18 | reverse complement strand
AGCATATCCTTCTCTAAAAGTAATGAGACAATAGACCAGTTTGTGATAAAATCTACTGAGAAATTTCGTTTGTTCTAGGGACATTGTAGAAGTGTACGGGAATAACGCTCATAGGGAGCAATGACGATTATGCCACGCAGACACTTGCTGACGTACAGCAGACGACGGACGACTAAACGATCAAGTAGCCAGCTTGGATGTGCTATGCTTTTTGTTATTGCAGTACTACTCTTATCTGTGCTGGGCAGAGCCGTAAGCTTTTTAAGTTCACCTCCTGGTTATATCTTTTTCGCTATTTCCGTAATAGGGGCAGTCGCTTTTCTTGTGTGGAGGTATTATAGGAAGCAAGCTCAGAAACAACGGATGATTGCCATGCAGCAGCAGGAGTACGCACGGCAGCAGTGGATAAGACAGGAGTGGGAACAGAAGGAAAGGGAGAGGCTAGAGCAGGAACGTATTGAGCGAGAAAGACAAGAGCAAGAGAAAATAGCACGGCTCAAGTCATTGGGAGATATCCTCATATTGACGCCAACAGACTTTGAGGAGCTTACTGGGAAAATCCTGACAAGCAATGGTCTTTACGACATGCGCCATGTCGGTGGAAGCGGTGATCTTGGAGCCGACCTTATTGCACTTGACGAGCATGGGAACCAAGTGATCGTGCAATGCAAGAGGTATGCACCAGGAAGTGCCGTTGGCTCCCGTGATATCCAGAACTTCATCGGTATGATGAATGTTCATCATAAAGCGGAAAAAGGCATTTTTGTGACCACATCCAAATTCACGAAGCCTGCGATTGATCTTGCAGAAAAGCATAAGATACTGCTGATTGACGGAGATCGTTTTTTGAGTCTCATGCAGGCAATGCAGGGAAATCTCCAGCCAAATTAAAGGGAAACAAAAAGTACCCTATAAAATCTGACCCTTAATAAAGGATACGCTACCATAGTTGATAGCACTTTTGACAGCACTCCCCAAAGTATGATATAGTCTCTGAAGCTGTTCTATAAAAAGCAGCGTAGACGGGAGGCACTGTACTACATCAAGGTACTCGGTAGACGAGCTTTCATGTAGACATTGGCTATCCCGCGTAACTGCATGTCCGCGAAAAACTGAATACTAACCCGGAGAACCAGTACCCCACCCCACACTGTGGATACTGGGTTTTTGTGCTGTCCATTTTTATGGTGTCCGATCTAAAATTGGAGAAGGCCATATGCTGTGTTTCTCTTTCAAAAAGACCCGTACAGCCTTGCAAAGTATAGTAGGGGCGCGGCTTGCCCCCGCCCTGGGACTGCGCTTCTATATCGAGGTCGCGCGCACCGCATTCCGGCGACAACTCATCTATCGCTGGGCCAACCTGGCCGGGCTGATCACCAATGCCTTCTGGGGCGCGATCATTAGCTACCTGGTCATCGCGCTCTTCCATGCCCGTCCTGTCGCCGCTGGCTACAATGTGCAGGACACCCTGCGCTACACGTGGCTGGCGCAGGCAATGATAATGATCGTACTCACCTTCGGCTGGTATGACCTGATGCTCACCATCCGCTCAGGCGAGGTCATCTCCGACCTGAGCAAACCCTGCGATTTCTACTGGTACTGGTTCAGCCGTGAGCTTGGCCGGGACCTCTACTACCTCCTCTTTCGCGGCCTGCCCACCTACATCTCCGGAATGCTGCTCTTCAGCATCGGCGTACCGGGCGGATCGAGCCTGTGGCTCGTATTCGCGGTGAGTTTCCTGCTAGGGGCAATGCTGGGCATCGCCTATCGCTTCCTCTACAACGTAATCGCCTTCTGGGTGATCGAAGCGCGTGCAGTTGGCGGCATGGCAGGAGCTATCGCCCTCTTTTTCAGTGGGGGCTACCTCGCCGTGGCGTTTTTCCCACCCTGGCTGCGTGCCATCGCCGATTGGCTGCCCTTCAACGGCCTGCTCAACGTTCCGGCAGAGATCTTCCTGGGTAAACTCTCAGGCGGAGATTTGTGGCTCAATCTGGCTCGCCAGCTATTCTGGCTGATCGTGTTGACACTCGTAGCGCGTTTAGTGGCCGCCTCCGCAACCCGGCGTGTAGTAGTGCAGGGTGGATAAAAGGAGGACTGGATCATGATAAGCAACATCTTGAGTGATCTACGCCTGTACCGCCGTTTGATCGGTATGCAGCTGCGTACCCAGGCACAGTACAAATTCAACCTGCTTATCGATATTGGCACCTACCTCTTTGTCACAACCATAGAGTTCTTCGGCGTGCTCTTCTACTTCGGCTCCTTCAAATCGATTCTCGGTTGGAACATTGGCGAGGTAGCGCTGCTCACCGCCACCGCGTCATTCGGCTTTGGGCTGGCCGAAATGATCGGATCAGGCATCGACTCATTTGATATGACCATCCGCCGGGGCGAGTTCGACCGCCTGCTGCTGCGGCCCGTCAGCGCCTTCATCCAGGTCATCGGCAGCGACTTCCGCCTGCGTCGGCTGGGACGCCTCACCCAGGGATGCATAGCGTTTGTAATCGGGCTCGTGCTGCTGCCAGGCTTTCACTGGACACCTGCTAAACTGCTGATCCTGCTGCTTGGCATTGCCAGCGCGGCGGCCATCTTTGTATCCATCCTGCTATTGAGCGCTACACTGTGCTTCTGGACCGTCGAGACCACGGAGTTATTCAATAGCCTGACCTACGGCGGCCGTGAGATGATGAGCTACCCGATCACCATCTACCACCAGCTCCTGCAGCGTTTCTTCCTCTTTGTCGTCCCCCTGGCATTTGGCGCGTACATTCCCGTCTGCTACCTGCTGGATCGCCCCCTACCGTTCGACATGCCAGGCGTCGTGGCTTTCGCCGCCCCGCTGGTGGCGCTGGCCTTCTCGCTGGTCGCTGGCGCCATCTGGCGCTTCGGCGTAAATCACTATCAAGGAACAGGAAGTTAAAAGAGCATCACTATGTCAATACTGAACCACAACATCTACGATAACGTCCGCACCCGCGTGATCGTCCTTCATAACGATTGCATTCTGCTCCTCTCACCCGAGAGCGAATCGGACGGGTGGACACCACCGGGTGGAGGCCTCGAACCAGGAGAAAGCCTGGCTGACTGTGCCGCCCGGGAAGTCCTGGAAGAAACTGGCATCGCAGTACACGTATTCAGAATCGCCTTTCTGCGTGAATGGGTTGTACCCAGGTACTGCACGCTTCCTGGCGAGGAGGGCGTTGGCTTCGGCCTGGAAGTGTTCCTGTATGCCTCTCCAGCCACAACAGAAATAGAGCCGCGCCTGGAAGCTCCCGGCGCATCAATGCCCTGCTGGGTCCCCTTGAAAGACGTACCGGAGCTGCCGCTCTGGCCGAAAGAACTGAAAGCGCTTGCCTCTGCTTTGCTGTCCGGTGAAATCCCGCAGGGCGTGCCTTCCTTTGTTTCTCAACTGGAAAGCCCTTGGGCTAAACCAGAAGCCATAACATTCGCTTGAAGACCCGTGAAAATGTAGGGGCGACGCTTGCCGTCGCCCAGAAAGGATAAATCTCTTGACGACCATGATCAAGGCTGAGGGCCTTAGCAAAACATTTCGCGTGGCGCGTCGCAGGCCGGGACTAATCGGAGGCCTGCGCAGCGTCTTCGATCCAGAGGTACGCGTCGTGTCGGCCGTAAAGAACCTTTCGCTGCGCATAGAACGCGGTGAGATGATCGGCCTCGTTGGACCCAACGGCGCCGGTAAAAGCACAACCATTAAAATGCTGACGGGCATCCTGGTTCCCAGCAGCGGGACCATGCGTGTTGCAGGACTCAATCCCGTGCAACAGCGCAGGGAGCTGGCTTCGCGCATTGGAGTCGTCTTCGGCCAGCGTTCACAACTCTGGTGGGACCTGCCTTTGATCGACTCGCTGCGCCTGCTGCGCCACCTCTACCGCGTGCCGGAAGCACGCCACAGCGCTAATCTGGCCCGCCTGCGTGCCTTGCTCGAACTGGACGAATTCATTGATACACCGGTACGCCAGCTTTCGCTAGGCCAGCGCATGCGCGGGGACCTCGCCGCGGCTCTGCTCCATGATCCTGAAATGCTCTACCTGGATGAGCCGACGATTGGGCTGGACGTGGTAGCAAAGGCCCGTATCCGCGAGTTCTTGCTGGCAATCAACGCCGAGCGCGGCGTGACCGTGCTGCTGACCACCCATGATATGGATGATGTAGAAGCGCTCTGCCCGCGCATGCTGATCATCGATCATGGCCGCAAACTCTACGATGGTACGGTGGCCGCCATTCGCGAGCGTTTCGGCGGCGAGCGCACGCTAATAGCTGTACTGGACGCGGCTGAATTCGCTACACTTGCGCGCGCTGGCAATGGCTTGCCCATCCTGGGTGACCTACCCGAAGGCGTAACCTTGGTTGGCACAGACAACCCGAAGATAGCCCTCAGTTTTCGTCGCGACGCCATCCCCGCCCATGAACTCGTCGCATGGCTGGGAGCCCGCTATCGCTTGCGCGATGTGACATTTCAAGAACCGGAGATCGAGGACGTGATCCGGCGCATCTACGAGGAAGGCCTGCTGCTGACAGAAGCATATGCCTGATCTTATTGTGCGTACTGGTATTCGTATAGCCTGTGATACACACCCTGGCGGTTGAGCAGCTCCTCGTGAGAGCCTTCCTCCACGATGCGCCCCTTGTGCAGCACGATGATGCGATCGACATTGCGGATTGTCGAGAGCCGATGGGCGATGATGATGGAGGTGCGATTCGTCATCAGCTTGTTCAAAGCATCTTGAATCAGCACCTCCGTCTCGGTATCCACGCTGGAGGTAGCTTCATCCAGGATCAATAGAATCTCCGGGTTGAAGGCGATAGCCCTGGCAAATGCCAGTAACTGTTTCTGTCCCACGGAAAGGCCCGCCCCGCGTTCGCGCACCTCTTCAGCGTAACCATGCGGCAACTGCTTGATGAAGTGGGCTGCATTGACATACTCCGCCGCCTCGTGCATGCGCTCATCGCTTATATCCTCGTCATGCAAGCGAATATTGCTGGCTATCGTGCCGGAAAAGATGAATGGGTCCTGTAACACGGTTCCGACGTGCCGGCGTAGCTCTTTCTGGCGCACCTCTCGTATGTCGATGCCATCGATGAGAATGGCTCCCTTTTGCACATCGTAGAAGCGCGAGATCAAGCTGATGATAGAGGTCTTGCCTGCCCCCGTTGCCCCCACCAGCGCCACTCGCTCGCCAGGCCGGATCTTCAAAGAGATGCCCTTGAGCACCCACTCGCCCGGGTTATAGGCGAACCACACGTCGCGGAACTCAATTTCACCCTTCACCTCGTCGAAATTCCTGGGCTCCAGCGCATCTTGTATAATGATTGGCTCGTCGATGACCTTGAAGATGCGTTCAGAACTCGCCATCGCCGATTGCAGGATATTGTACTTTTCGGCCAGGTCCCGGATTGGCAGGAAGAAGCGATCGACATATTGCAGGTACGCGACCAGCGCTCCTAGCGAAAGCGCACCGATGAGCACTCGCCCGCCGCCGTACCAGATGATCAATGCCACCGCTAGCGCGCTGAAGAAGCTGGTGATGGAGCCGAATAGGATGAAGTACAGGATCGAACGGATCGTCTCTTTCAGGTAATCACGATTCAACTCGTCGAAGCGCTCATAGTTGCGCCGTTCCCGGTTGAACAACTGCACAATAGACATGCCGGCAATATTTTCGGCGACATAGGCGTTGATGCGTGCCAGGCGCACGCGAATGGCGCGGAAGTTATCGCGCATTGCCTTGCGGAAATAGGAAGCTATCCAGAAGAGCGGTGGTAGCACCACGAACGTGACCAGCGCCAATTGCCAGTTGATGACCAGCAGGACTACCGTCACACCCACAATGGTCAGCACGTCACTCAGAATGGAAATGGCTCCCGAGGTGAACATCTCATTGAGCGAATCGACATCATTTGTCAGGCGCGTCATCAAGCGCCCAACCGGGTTATGGTCGAAAAACGCTAGGGCGAGGCGCTGCAGGTGGTCGAACATCTGCGAACGCATATCGAGCATGATACGTTGCCCCATCACGTTCAGGATGTATACGTGCAGGTATCGCAGCGCCATCCCCACCGTCAAAACGAGCAGGTAGATGCCCGCGATGAGCAGCAGGCCATTGCCTCGCGCGCTTAGACTCAAACTTTGTGTTTTGGGAGCAATATATTGATCGATAGCATAGCCAGTCAAGGCGGGTCCGATCAGGTCGATCAATGAGAACAGCACCAGTAGTACCAACGCCGCGATTACTAATCGTAGGTATGGACGCACGTATGTCAGCAAGCGGCGCATGATACGTGCGTCGTAGGCTTTGCCAAGAATATCATCTTCCTGAAAAAAGGTCGCCATGTTCTGTTTCCTCTAGCTCTTCGCCTATCAGTTGCCGCCGGTACATCTCTGCATAAATGCCGCGCAGCTGCAAAAGTGATGTGTGCGTTCCTTCTTCAACAATACATCCTTCATCCAGCACAATAATATGATCGAGGTCCTTCACCGTTGAACAGCGATGAGAGATAATGAGCGTTGTGCGCCCCTGCATCACATCGTGCAGGCGCCTCAGAATTTCTGCCTCGGTATGTGTATCAACGCTGGCCATCGCGTCATCCAGAATAAGGATGGCCGGGTCTTTAGCGATAGCACGCGCAAGTGACGTGCGCTGTTTTTGTCCGCCGGAAAGTGTTACTCCTCGCTCGCCAATCATCGTCGCGATGCCTTCCGGGAAATCCTCCACATCTTTGGCAAGCTGGGCAATCTGCATCACTTCCTGCACTCGTTCCTCGCTAATCTCCTCTACACCGAAGCCAATGTTCTCCGCCAGCGGCACTGAAAACAGAAACGTCTCCTGCGGAACGTAGCCGATCTGGCGGCGCAAGACTGTCAGGGGCATCTCACGTACGTCAACTCCATTGACCAGTACCTGGCCTTTCGTAACATCGAACACCCGTGGCAGCAAGCTGACCATGGTAGACTTGCCGGAGCCGGTCGGTCCTACAATTGCCAGCGATGATCCGGCCTCTACCTTGATATTGATATCGTGCAGTATCTCGCGTTCATCATATGCAAACGAGACATGCCGAAACTCGATATCACCCCGCATCTGTGTTTCACACGCTGGTTGATCCGCTGTCTTTTCAGAACTCGCGATCGTTGGCTCGTGGTTCATGACCTCGTTGATACGGATCATCGAAGCTGCCCCTTGTTGGAGCAGATTCACGACCCAGCCGAAAGCGATCATCGGCCACGTGAGTTGCGCTAAATAGGCGGTAAACTGCACAAACTGACCCAGCGTTATGCGCCCGGCAATAACATCGAGACCGCCGCGCCAGAGCAGAATAATGGAGGCAAGGCCAGCGATAAAGAACATGGACGGCCACAACAGTGCATTAATCCTGGCGTACTTGATGCTCCGCTTTACATACTCCTGGTTGGCGGCGCGAAACGCTTCTAGCTCGGCGTCTTCTTGCGTGTAGGCCTTGACGATGCGGATACCCGAGAAATTCTCCTGCGCCTGGGCCGATACTTCGCCAAATTGATCCTGTACGGACTTGTAGAGGTGCTGGATCTGGCGGCTGACTAAAATAAAGAAAATAGTAATCAGTGGCAATACCGAAACAGCATACAGCGTCAGCTTCACATCGATGGTCAACATAAATGTGATCGTCGCAGCGCATGCCACAACCGTATTGATCATGTTACTGATACCAGGACCGACCAGCCCGCGAACGGCGGTCAGGTCATTGGTGGCTCGAGCTACCAGGTCACCCACCTTGTTATGCTGGAAGTAATCGAGTTCCAGCTTCTCAAAGTGCCGGAACAGGTCGCCTCGCAACTCATATTCAATGCGGCGCGAAACTTCCGCTTGCAGGTAGCGCCCGTAAAACTGGAGTATGGACTGTATTATGCCCACCCCTGCGATCAACAATCCGTAGCGCAGCAAGTGCCCTGAATCGGCGCCGGCTTGCAGACTGTCTACTGCCAGGCGAATGATATAGGGTAGGACAAGTGCAACAGCGTTAGCCAGTATAATAAATAAAAAGCCGCCAATGATGGCGGCTCTGTACCTGAACAGGTACGAACGGAGTGTTATTAATGCAGCCATATAGATATTCTAATCCCTGAAGAAGGAAACGATCAATAGTTCAGCCTGCTGGGCTCTCCATCCTTCCGGGTGAACCGTATGGCCCGATAATGCGGTTTAGGCATGGTTCAATTTGAAGAAAAGTACGTGACCGTGTGAACCGTCACACCGTGTCACCCTGAGCGCAGCGAAGGGTCTGTCTTGATAGGCAGAGAGATGCTTCCCCTTCGCGGAGTTTACCCTTGAGCGAAGCGAAGGGCTCAGGGCTTCGGCTCCTGCGCTGATCCTGAGCGCAGCGAAGGATGACAGGGCTGGACCTTGCTGTTGGTGAGGAATTGTCACGTTCATTTGAACCTTGCCTTAACAATATAATGCGGCAACAGACCGTAGGGCGCGATAATGCGGCTTCACAAGATAATGCGGCAACAGACCGTAGGGCGCGATTTATCGCCGCCATCGCCGATTTATCGGCCCCGGGAGCTTAGACCAGAACCTCGTCCAGATCCCCCACCAGTTTTTGAATCTCACGCAGGCGCCGCTCGGCCAGCTCTACATTCTCTAATGCCTGAGCTAGAATACGAGCCTCTAAGGAGGAGTACGACTCGGCAATCTCGGGATCGATTGAACCGCCAAGTAACTCTAGCGCGCGATTAATTTTTGTTTCTTCAGGAGTTGTAGTTGTCATAGTTTTTACCTCTCCACTATGCAAGGATTGAAAGCGTGACGCCAACAATACGATCTATGTAGATGGCAAGATACGAAACTATCGCGCGCTCTAGGTGAGTATGCGACTCACTAATCACTACGTTGATCTCCCTCAATTTGTTACATCATTAGGAGCAACGTCTCTACGCCTTCTTTTAGAGCTTTTCTACCTGTGCTAATATTATATTAGATGCCCAAAACCTACAAATCTAACTACCATTATTCCTACTCATCGTAACAACCGGGTACTGCTCTACTATTCCGTTATCCAAAACTTACCCAAACATGGACAAGTCATCTTCAGTGTTTGGTTCCTGGTTCTCCCAGGGCCGTTTCACCTCTCATTTTCAATGCGCTGCCCCATCCATTTCAGATGCCATATCAAATGTTGTGTAATGGCGCCTAGCAGAAAAGCCTGGAAGCTAGATCTGGACTGGGTTTAATGCCTTCTCGTTTTACATCATTACACAAAAATCGTTATGGTATCACATTTCATGCCCGTCACTGAACAATGATCGTCAAATTCATGTTCTGGTGAACGGTACAGTAGATGTGAAACGTCCCCGCTGTAGTAAATGGCCCGATCTCAACTGAAGCGCCATTGACCTGCATGTTATTGACGGTAGGCGCTCCCGGCTCTGTCGCTGTTTTTGGAGTGCCGTTGACCCATGAGCCATTTTGGAGAATATGCAGATATGCGCCATCGTCCACCAGCTTAAGCATCGAGCCTTTAGGCACAGTGACGCCGGGCTGTACAAAGTTCGAAGGACCCATATGTACCGTTGGCCCGTTTCCCCCGTTCCCGTTGTTCCCGCTGTTTGATGTATTCCCTTTGTTGCTCGTGCTAGCGCTGGGAGTACCCGGGCGTGAGCAGGCCGCCAGCAAAATACTGCTGAAAGCTACAGCCACCAGCACCAGCAGCAGCAATGATAATCGCTTCTTACTCATAAAAAACTCCATCCGATAATTTCTCATCCAATGTAAACCCGCCTCCGCATAGTACCTCTTCAGCAGGGGGTGCAGGGGGACGCAGTCCCCCTGCCGGAGCGCGAGGTGCCCTCGCTTCCTTCTCTTGTTCCTCGCCTGCCGCCGCAGGCGGCACAAGCAAGGTACCTGAATAGTTACCTTGCGGACTCCCGCATGGATCAGAATAATGCGTAGCGAGCTAAGAGGAGACGTTATCATATTCTATTTCATACTATAGGCGCTTTTGCAACCTGTTAGGAATAGAGTACATACCATCTCTTTTTTAGCAAGCGCCGGGCAATATTCTTACACTTCCCTTTTTGAAGGGCCGACTGGCATTGACTTTCGGGGTTTTCTATGGTATATAAATAGTATTCCCTATTGGGGAATACCAGGGAACCCAAAAGACCCTGGCACTAGGCGAAGGCCTCGCATTGGTAATTCCGAAAGGAGACTTATCATGCCAATGAAGAAACCAATACGCCTTATGGGGGTCGTATTTCAGATTGACAAGTAAAGCCCGTGTAGGCGGGCAAACC
>WNFA01005843.1_pt1 | contig 10292 bp, 12 predicted proteins | sample 5400481 | NCBI WGS metagenome assembly WNFA01 (sample SAMN13153340, study PRJNA577476) | soil metagenome | isolation source: 120 cm saprolite under Douglas fir tree site 2 hole 1 replicate 2 | place: USA:California | collected 2015-04-18 | reverse complement strand
ACGGCTCTTCGTTAATTTACGGCGTTATCCTGACCATTGGCGGTGTTGGTGGCATTGCCGGTGCATTACTTGGCACTCCCATACAAAAGCGATTCCGCTTTGGGACGGTCATTATCAGTACAGTCTGGGTTGGGGCTCTCCTGTGGCCGCTCTATGCCATCGCCCCAAATCCAATCATTTTGGGAGTCATCGCGGCTCTCAGCTTTATCAATGGCCCGGTCTACAACGTCGTGCAGTTCAGCTACCGGCTTGCGCTCATTCCGGACGAGCTGCAAGGGCGCGTGAACAGTGTCTTTCGCCTGCTGGCGTTCGGGTTTCAACCGCTGGGCTGGATAGTGACCGGTGTGCTGATCCAGCTTATCTCGGTGATTCCCACCATCCTGGTGCTGTTCGTCGTTTACCTGGTGCTGGCGATCCTGACTACCTTCAATACGCACGTGCGTCATGCGCGGCCACTGTCTGAGGTGCAGGCGGGTTGAAATGTACCCTGGCATGCTTACCTATTTTCACGTTTATCTTTGGCAATACGAACAGGCAGAGCCGCAGCAATACGTTCGAGTAGATCAGCCGCTGAGATACCTGCTTGGTGTGCTAGGTCAGTAGTAAATGCTAGCCCATTAGCATCAGATGAAATGTCAGGCGCCTCATATAACTCAACAATAATGCGCCCGAGGTAGCGGTTTTCCCCAGGAATCTCCTCGCTGACGATAGGCTTTCCATAAAAGCCCTTCAAAGGATCATGAACTTCCTTCTCTTGCGGCATGATTGTATCCTCCATTCTGTTCTTTTGTTAAGACGAGGGACTAAGTTCCTCCTGCGAAAGACTGGGCGTCTCCATATCTAAGGATACCATGTACGTCGTCACCTCCCCCAAAGAAGTCTGCGTAAACTGGTCCGTCCCCTAGCAAGAAATCGCTAAACCCCGGAATGGTCTGATGCCCATGTGTCGTAGGACAGGATGTTCGCGGTCTGAGAGCAGGCATCTGCAGAGGTCGATGCTGCAAACTTTTCCAGGCATCTGCCTCTGTTGTCGCTGTCGGGTGACCTGGCACCTGAGAGGGTGCGGGCAAGCTGGTCATACAGCCAGCCAGCAGGAGAGCAGCAGACATGACAAGCAGTCCACGTGCATACTGTGTCCAGCGGTAGCACCAACAGACTCTCTTAATCACACGCACAAACACAATGTTACTCCCTATCCTTTCGGTTCATGCTCAGTGCCAGCTTGTGATCACCAACAGGAGGCTCCCTCCAAGGATCCAGAGCGTGTTGAGCCACTGCACCTTCCTGGCCAGCGCTGGCACTATACACCCGCTGCGAAGGTGATGCGCCAACTGCCTCCTCGCCAGTGGGCTTTGAGATAGTAGCAGCCCGCCTTGGGTATGTAAAAATAGGACGGGAAGTCTGTCCAAGGAGCGTTTGTGACAGTCAGATATGCTGGGTCTGGAGTCACAGGCGCTAAGGTAGGGGAGGTAGTAGGGTTCTGATCGCCTATTTGAAACCACAGGAGAGGCCCATTGTGTAGTGGCCCAGCCTGCAGTGTGATAGGGCTGGGAGAACTATCACTGACCCGCCAGAGAAGCTTCCATGTCCACCCATACTGGGTATAGGTGAAATAAGGAGAAAGCCGTATCGTGGCATGGGGGCCATCGATACCGCTGACCCAGAGCGGAGCATGGCCGAGAACTGGTCCCACATCGGAGAACACGTGCTGAGGAGTTGGACCGGGAGGACAGTTCTGTGGCACTGGCCCCAGGGGTGGAGGAGTCAGGGTTGGCGGGGGAACATAGGGAGTTGGGGTTGGCAGTGAGAGAGCCGTTGAGGTGGCTTGTTCTGTAGGTGGCGATGCAGCCTGTGTACAAGATACCAGAACGAGGATCAGTCCTGTCAGTATTCCCACTCGTGAGCAGAATTGCACCTTGCTCATCGTCATACTTCCTGCTGGCAAGATGCACCTGACTTCATGATATCATTTAGTATAATCATTGGGTTCCTCCACCAGGAGTGGTCGCCCTGTCTCACAGGTGAGAGGGTGGGCAGTGCTAAGGGTGGATGCTGTACCAGACGTAGCTGCTTATAACCGGTCCATTAATAAGATGGAACCTCGCCAGCTGCGAATATTATGCGCCAATGTCCCCCCGGCCAATCAGCTTCGAGGTAGTAACAGCCAGCCTTGGGAATGGTCAAACCGCCTGGGACTTCCGTCCATTGCTCAGTACGATTGATGATCGTCGGATCCTGGGTATCTAACACCAGTGAGGTGAGCGTGCTCGTTCCTGTCTGGTGATCAGCATCAGGCAGGAGTGGAGAGCCATCATCTACGTTTGCCCCGTGGATGGTAACAATACCAGTATAGCGAGCTTCGATTAACCAGAGAAATTTGTGAGCCCAGCCATACTGGTCATGGTACATAAAGGCATCATTCGGACTCCATACCAGGGTGGGATGGGTAGAAGGTCCGCTAAAATAGACCCACAGTGGAGAGGCCCCATATTCTAACCCGAAGACTGGTACTTTCTTAGGTGCCAGACTGGCCGGGCAGTTCTGCGGCACTGGTCCCAGCGTGGCTGACTGCCCACCCCACAAGGTAGGAGTAGGCTGCAACGTCGCTATTGCTGTTGGTGTGAGTGTGGAGGAAGCTACAGTTGGTGTTTTTGCTGCCTGTGGCGGTGCAGCCTGAGCGCAGGACGCTAGGGCAGATAGAAGACCTGCAAGTATCATCGCTCGTAAGAGGAAGCGCCGTGTGTTCATGCTCCGGTCAGCAGCGCGATGCTGATCATGAGCAATCTGCACCCAATGCATGTCCAGCGACACGATGTGGCATTTTTATAGACGTACCCCATAGGCTTGTCGCTCCTTTGCAAATCATGCTTTGCCTCCCGCTCAGCGCCAACCCGTTACTACGAAGAGTATACCACCCATGAGGATCCAGAGAACATTTAGTTGCTGCACTTTCATTTTGAGAGCGGGTAGAAAATGTGGTAGATCTTCAGGATGCAATCTCTGCTGTCTTCCAAGTAACGGGAGAAGGGACACAGCTCCACGTGTTCCTCCAAAGAGCGCGCCCGACACACATCCTAAAACGATCCCCGAGGTCAACTGTGTAGCGAGTAGAACTAGGAAAGCTGAATAGGGAATGACTGTAGCAATGCCACTTCCTAGCAGAACTCCCCAGAAGAAGAAACGGGGTCCCGGTGCCATGGTACGTGCCCATGCACGAGGCACTTGCCGCTGAAGTCCTAGCGTTGCGGGGCGTCGACTGAGACTCTGCCAGAGAGCGAAGGCCGCTATCGCTATGACAAGCTCTGGACGCCATGCTGACAGCGATAGCAGCAATCCAAGCCACCCAAGCAGTCCCCCAACGATCATACCTCCAAGAGCAGCGCCTATAACGTGAAGGACACCGAGATAAGTTTTGCGCCACACTTGTCCTCGACCGAGGAGACCCAGGCTCATGGCCATGTTGACCCCTCAAGGGGCATGTGCGCTAATCACGCCACATAGCCCTGAGAGAACAAGAAAACAGGCCTGAAACATTTTAGCCTCCTGATAGTTAGGAAGGAGCTTACCCCCAAACAGTTGTACCACTCCTGAGGTCCTCTCACCTACGGGCCTCACCCAACTTTCTTGACATAGGCGAGCTCTCTGCTTCCTCACTCTTCAACACTTTGGAACGGGTGTAACCTGGTAGCCATGACCACAGGTGCAACCCTGACCATTGCAGTGACAATCACAGCAGACATAGTAAACAGTGTAGCAGCCACTAGTGCATTCCTTTGTACACCAGCACCCCGTACCATGCCAGTTTGTATCATGGGTACAGCCACCAGCACAATGATACCCGTTACAGTATGAAGGATTCAAGTCGTTGCAATATCTGCCATTTTCTGGAGTGCATCCACAATATGCTGAAATATCAGAGTACGGGCAGTATCCCGCAGCACGAGCTGTTCCTGTTTGATCCAGTGCAATAACTGTTCCTGTTGCGAGGCTGAAGATACCAACGGCCAGTCGCCTCAGGAATTTCCGCCGATCAATGACACGCGCCAGTTCTTCACCTGAACGATCCACTAGTGATGATAGCGACATATCGCCAACCTCCTTTCATTATGATCTTTCTCGATCTCATCTAGACCAAACGCGGTGTAGGTTCTGCAGCAGGTTGGAGCAGCTCACTAGAGACCTCTACTCCCACGGAGGCGAGCAGACGCCGCAATCTGCCCGTAGTATTACAAAGTCCCTTGGCACGAATACGCCCATCTTTTGCAACCATGAAGGCAAACGGCGTGACTCGGACACTATACCCGTGATAGGTCCCAGCCTCAGCCTCTGCCAGACAAGTCACTGATTCTGGTGGATGAAACTTGTCTATAAGCTGCACCACGCGTTCACGAGACCCGTCGACGATCAAAACGACCTCAATCTGGTTACTCGTTATGGTCAGTTGATGGATGGAGGGCAGGATTTCCGCACAGGGAGCGCAGGTTGGTGATACAAACATGAGCAGATACAGACTGCCTGGTTGTGGTACCAGTTCTATGGATACACCCTGAGCGGTGACACCCCTGATAGCCGGGGCTACTTCCCCGATGGCCAATCCATCACGTTCTACACCTTCCGCTGTTCCTAGTGCAGCTAACCCAAAGTGCCTGTAGACAAGCAAGAGCAAGATGCCCTCGGCGATCAAGAGCACCCACATCGCGACGTACGAGACATAAAAAATACTGGGCATGCCGGACCTCCCTAGTTCTCGACCTACAATGTTCAATGTACTTGAGCACGCCTTACAATGCCGAATCTACTTCAGTATTTGCCTCAGTTTGTCGAAGTTGTGCCATGGAGAGGATGAGAGCAGCTTTCGCCTGTTGCAAAGACCAGAGCAGCATGACACACATTCCGAGCGAAAGCGCGGTAACTATCATCCAGAAGGATGGAACCGGAAATAAGCTGTGTGTATAGAGGGAGAGGACAAAACCTCCAACGGAGAGAGCAATCAGGAGGCAGTTCCTCAAGATGGTGCCTAGACCAATATCCGCTCTCCCTGGGCCAAAGCAGCCACATCGTAGCCGCAATCCACGGTTATAGACGGTAAGCATCCATATAGTGAAAACGCTAAGGAGTCCGACGGTACCGGCCATGGCAAGTGGCAGCAAGTGCGGCGTACTGAGCACTAATCCGAACGCCAGACATAACTCCAGTATCGGTGTGAGCACCATAAGAGGTGTTATCAGAGCCTTGGGAATGTGGCTCAAACGAAGTGCTGCTGCAAGCTGCTCCGAGTTGAGGAGTTTGCCTGTAGCTGCCACCAACAGAACCACAGCAAGCACTACCTGGCAAGCAAGGAGAAGGAAGGCCATAACTTTTAAGTCTCCTGTTAATACTTACTTTGCCCCGATGATAGCTTCTCCAGGTTCCCTTAGGAAGATTACACGAGCGCCAACAATTTGTCATGCGTTCCAGCCGTATTTTTTCTACGGCCCGTACCGAACTTTTCTTACGGTCTAGACCGAACTTTTCCTACTGTCTAAACCGTAAAACAGGTGTTCGTTTTCTGTTGCAATGGCCCACGAGGCTGCTTTAGACGACGTGTTGACTGTTGAAATTGGAAGGACTATGCGCTGCGTCAGTTCGTGGTTTCCTCAAGTGGGGAGTAGAGACCTGCCAGGTAAGCTGCCAGGAGCACCTCGCTCTCGATGCTTGCCTAACTTTGGTAGATAGAAGCAGGTTGATCTTGCCAATGGCATAGAGAAGGACGATTGCTATGCCATAATACTGCTGGCGTGCTCAATCGCCCCGGGAAAATACTGCCCTCGTTGTGGTCTAACAGTCGTGTCATATACGCGAAGATCAGGCGTGATTGCGCTGCCCGGCGTTTCTGAGCGCGTAGCGTGCGCTGCCTTTCTTTCCTGCTTCCGAAGCTTCTTCGGGCGTCCACTGGTGGGCCGTCCCGCGAGCCTGGGAGGTGCGGCCACCTTTGCTGGCTATCTCTTTACGGCGCTCCGGGCTCATGGCGGCAAGGCCCCGCATTTGCTTCGTATTGTTATACATGCTCATCGTTTACTCCTCTCGATGGATTGCCAGGCAAGTAGTAAATCATAAGGCTGTGTTTTTTGCTCTTTTGGAAAGCATAACAGATGAGGAATGCAAGTGGCAAGGCATTGCGGAGCTCTGGCGAGAACTCTCAGAAATCTCTAAGGAAATGTTCAGCTTTTACTTATGTTACTGAGACCCACTCATAATTCTTTTAGCGGCCCTGCGGCCCGCTTTGAGAGGAGAGGGTGAGAGCGAGGACACCTCGCGCTCCGGCAAGGGACTGCGTCCCCTGCACCCCTATTTCTGAGTGGATCTCAGTATGTTACTCTTGAGCTAGTGAGAGATATAGGATAAAATAGAGAGAAATTGCAAAAGGCTGAAGGGTTCCAGTTACCGTAGTTTTGCAAAGGAGCGATCTATGCAAGGTTTGATGATGGATTACCCGCTGACGTTGCAGCATTTTTTCAATCGCGCCACTCGTATCTTTCCCCGTAAAGAAATTGTCACGCAGACCGACAGCGGACTACATCGCTATACCTATGGCGAGTGGGGGAAGCGCACGATGCAGCTTGCTCACGCGCTGCACAAGGCGGGGGTTGTAGAGGGTGATCGTGTTGCTACCTTTGCCTGGAACACGTATCGCCATCTTGAGCTCTATTTTGCCATCCCCTGCATGGGCGCGGTCCTGCATACGCTCAACCTGCGCCTGTTTGCCGATCAACTGGTGTATATCATCAACAACGCGGAAGACAAGGTGATTTTTGTTGACGGTGACCTGGTACCCCTGGTGGAGAAGTTAGCTGACAAACTGCCGACGGTGAAGCTGTACGTCATTATGGGTGATGCTCCTCAAGCTACGGGTAAGCTGCAGCCGTCGGTTGACTACGAGACCTTCATTGGAAGCGAGCTAGAAAGCTACGAGTGGCCCCAGCTCGATGAGAATGCCGCGGCTGCTATGTGCTATACCTCCGGCACGACGGGCAATCCCAAGGGTGTGCTCTACAGTCATCGTTCCACGTTCCTGCACTCGATGGGGGCCGGGCTCGCCGACGCCATGGCCTTGTCCGAGCGCGATACTATCTTCCCAATTGTACCGATGTTCCATGCCAATGCCTGGGGTATGCTGCATGCTGCCGTAATGATGGGTTCAAAAGTCGTTCTCCCCGGGCGCTTTATGGACCCGGCGCGGATAGTGCATCTTATTGCGCAGGAACGCGTCACGGTCGCGGCCGGCGTGCCAACGTTATGGATTGGTGTGCTGAATGTGCTTGAAAAAGAGCAGGCCGACCTTTCCTCGCTGCGGGCCATCTATTGCGGCGGCTCGGCGGTACCACAGGCCTTGATCGAAGGGCTGCAGCGCAAGAACCTCACGATTGTGCATGCATGGGGTATGACCGAGACCTCACCTTTAGCAGCACTGTCGAAGCTGCGCAGTAATCATCAAGACCTACCAACGGAGGAGCAGTTCCGCATCCGGGCGAAGCAGGGGACGATCATTCCGGGCGTCGATTTCCGCGTTGTGAACATGGAAACAGGAGAGGAAGTTCCCTGGGATAACCAGAGCTATGGCGAGCTGCAAGTGCGTGGACCGTGGATTGCTCGTGCATACTACAGGGACAGCGAGTCCGGCGCAAAATTTGCCGAGGGCTGGCTGCGCACGGGCGATGTGGCCGTGGTCGACGAAGATGGCATCCTACAACTCGTCGACCGCACCAAGGACCTGGTGAAGTCAGGCGGTGAATGGATCTCGTCGGTCGAGCTGGAGAGCCTGATCATGGGCCATCCTAAAGTGCTGGAAGCCTGCGTGGTGGGCATTCCCCATCCGAAGTGGGATGAACGTCCCCTGGCCTGCGTGGTCCCAAAACCCGATTTTGTGGGACAGATCAGCAAGGATGAGATTATCGAATACCTGCGCCCGCGCGTGGCGAAGTGGTGGCTGCCGGACGATGTCGTCTTTGTGGAAGCCATTCCCAAGACAAGCGTGGGCAAATTTGATAAGAAAGTGCTGCGGAAAGAGTACGAGGCGCACAGCGCTGCCCAAAGCTGATCGGGTAAGAATTGAGAGTAGGGTCTTGTTAGTTGCCCCTATCTTTGCGCCACGGCGTATCTGAGCGGCGCAACCAGCGACCATTATAGTATATATAGGTATCCTCGCGATTGAAGAACGAATCTGTAAGGTCGCATTCTTCCCATTGGCCGACTGTGCCTTCTGCACTGATTTTCTTCACCAGGTGATCTATGATAGCTGGTCCATCGCCGAGGTTTACGCCGGGAAAATGCTCTTCGTCGATATCCCCTTCGAGTTCGACAAGCTTTGCAGCCTGCGTTCCGCGCAGGATGTAGTAAATGTACATAGCGTACGTCCTCACTCTTCGATGCTGCTGATAACTCTACACTTACTCTATGATACGCCATATTTTTATTTCTTTCACGTTTACCTTAATCGTGGCGAAGGTTCCTGCCTTCAAGCATGGGGATGAAAGCCGCGCCACCGGCAGGTGGAAAAATCTGTACATTTGTTCTATAGTATGTTATACTTTGTTCAGTAGCAGCCCCCGGCGAAAGCCTTTGGGAGCCGTCACTAAAGTAGACCCTGAGCAGATTAGCAGGGCTTTCTGTCTCCCCTCCGGCGGTTTTAAGTGGCTGCCTGGCTCATTGGTAATACACGTATTGCATAACGACGGTATGTAATGATACACTTGATTGGTCGAGGCAACGAGGCCGACCACCTGGATGCCGACGCCGGCGGATTTTTTGTAGACGTTGCTAGCAATAGGTAGAAGCTCGCACCTATGCCATTTCTTTTGCTCATATTTCTCGCCGTTGCCCTTGTGGTGACGATCATTGGTCTTTTCCTTTCTTCCAAAACCCGGGCGAGCGGTGAACCAGCGACGCATTATGCCGAGCGCAGCAAGTATCGTTTTACCGGGCCGGTACGTGCTCGTGCAGGAGCTATATATCGTAGCACCGAGCCGGTACCTTCACGCGCGCTTGCGCGGAGTACAAGCACTACCATACCAATACTATTTGACCGTGGGCGGCAGTCCGATGGTTCGACTTCGCTGACGGTGATCGTCATCGGTCTGGTATCGGTGTTTGTCCTGGGTCTCTACATGCTGCTGCACTTGCTCCCCAGCCACGCGCTCATCGGCTTCGTCCCATTCTATGGTGATACATCTTCTGCTTCTTCGTCCGGTTCCAATCAAACCACCTCTCAGCCGGCATACGCCGTATCGCAGGCCCTGGCGCGTCTAGGCCAGCTTGATCCAGGGCAATACGCTACTGCGGCCGAGTATAAGACATGGGCATACTCCGCCTGTTCTGCTGCCTCGATGACCGAGGTGATCAATGCCTATGGTCATCACTACCGCATCACAGACATTTTGAAGGTGGAGGCTCGCCTGGGCGAGATTACGCCTGCGCTGGGGCTGCTGGAAGATATTGGAATCCAGCGTACGGTGGCGCAGTTTGGTTTCAAGACGACCTGGGGGCATAACCTCTCGCTGAGCCAGGTCATCGATATCGCGAACAGCGGTCGACCGGTGATTGTCAGCTTCCCCCCTTACAAGTACGAGGGCGGCCACCTGGTCGTGGTGACCGGGGGGAATGCCGAGTTTGTGTACCTGGCCGATTCGTCTCTCTATGACCGCCACGTCCTGACGCACGCGCAATTCTTGCAGTGGTGGGGCGGCTTCTCAGCGATGGTAACGCCGCAGTAAGGCCCCATAACGAGCAGTATCATGCGGCGCGGCTCAAACAGGGCGGGGGCAAGCCCTACCTCACATTTCCTAAACAGGGCGGGGGCAAGCCCCGCCCCTACATTTCCTGGTCTTTTTCTTCTTTGGGTACGTAGAGTTTGATCCTGCGGAAGGCCTCGGCGTACTGCATATCCAGGCCCTTCTTCTCCTTAGCCACTTTGGCGGTTTCAGCGCACCATTTGCGCGTTGATTCGAGCATGTCGGCCTCTGTGCCGAACTGGGTGACGTGGCACTGTAAACCCTTAGCTTTAAGATCAATGGTCTCCGTTATATCGATGTAGGTGTTGTCCTTGCCGGAGAAGAAGAGGTAGAGTTCGTGGACGCGGTAGGGTGGTAGGACTTCCGCCAGCAGTTCACGATATGAACGGGGGTTGCCTACCGCGGGAAAGATGGCATCAAGGACAATGCTGCCTGTTGCCCGGTGGTCGGGATGATTCAGGTAGGCCGTCTGATCGGGTTTCTCGTCGGGGTCGGGCGCGAAGATGTGCTGCGACGGGTCATGCG
>WNFA01005831.1_pt1 | contig 10300 bp, 9 predicted proteins | sample 5400481 | NCBI WGS metagenome assembly WNFA01 (sample SAMN13153340, study PRJNA577476) | soil metagenome | isolation source: 120 cm saprolite under Douglas fir tree site 2 hole 1 replicate 2 | place: USA:California | collected 2015-04-18 | reverse complement strand
CAATCAGTCACACCTTTCCCTGTAGATACAAACATCCATTCTAAGGACCGGCCCCACAAATGTCAACGTAATCGCCTGAACCGCCTGATCCGTGGACCAATTTCCGATTGGCGTTTATCAGATGGGATGAGAAGGCCGGTCTCCGCGGGATGCATTAAGCTCCCAAGGATCGACGCGCTCAAGGGCGCAAGAAAAGGAGACCGGCTATGAAGAAGACTAGCACTGTTCGGGTAAATGGAAACATGATTTTCAAAGGACACAAGCTCACCATTGGTATGGACCTCGGCGATCGCTGGTCGAACTACTGCGTTTTGGATGAAGCGGGCGAAATCCTTCTGGAACAGAGACTAGCGACGACACCGGAAGCGATGAAGCAGACATTTGAGAGGATGCCGCGAAGTCTCATGGCCATGGAGACTGGAACACATTCCCCGTGGGTAAGTCGGCTGTTAAAGGAGCTGGGACACGAGGTCCTCGTGGCGCACGCGCAAAGGGTGGAATTGATCAGCAAGAGCACTCGAAAAGATGATCGGCACGATGCGCGGACACTGGCACGGCTGGCAAGAATCGATCCTGAGCTGTTGGGGCCAGTGCGGCATCGCAGCGCGAAAGCACAAATTCATCTGACAGTGATTCGGGCACGGGCGGAATTGGTGAGTGCACGAACCGGCCTAGTGAACGCGGCGCGAGGGTTGGTGAAGTCTTATGGCCAGCGGCTGCCCAAGTGTGGCACGCAGCAAGTGAGCCGGGAGCTGGCCACGGAATTGAGCGCGGAGTTGCGTGAGGTTCTGGAACCGTTGCTCAAAGAAGTCGAATCGCTGAACGAGCGCATCAAGGAATACGACGTCCGGATGGAGAAAATCGCCAGGGAGGGCTACCCGCAAGTCGAGCTGCTCAAACAGGTGAAGGGGGTAGGAACACAAATCGCGCTCACGTATGTCCTGACGATAGACGATCCGCATCGGTTCCCGAAGAGTCGCGAGGTAGGCTGTTTTCTCGGGTTACGACCTGGGCGCAGGGACTCCGGACAGAGCCAGCCGCAGATGCACATCAGTAAAGAAGGAGATCCTTATTTGCGGACGATGCTGGTGCAGGGGGCGCACTACATCCTGGGACCCTTTGGGGCAGATAGTGATCTGCGGCGATGGGGACTGCGACTTGCCGAGCGAGGAGGGAAAAGTGCTAAGAAGCGAACGGTTGTTGCGGTGGCCAGAAAGTTGGCGGTACTACTGCATCGGTTGTGGGTGAGTGCAGAGGTGTACGAACCACTGCGCAATAGCCAGAAAGCGATGCGCGCCGTGGCCTAGAGTGAAGAGCTCCCCACAAAACAGGGGATGCTAGGGGTCGAAGGAGTTGGCGATCGTCGTTGCTGGGCGATCCTGGCTCGAAATTTCTCTGTGGAAAACTGAGAAAGACGGGAAGAAAGAAAAAGAGCATACGAGAAAAAAGAGAGAGGGTATCCAAACAGCCGAGCTCAACCGCCGAGATCAGGTGACTGCGACAGTGCCTGGACCAGTTTCCTTCGCAAGGGGGAGCAGAGGTCGATAATCAGGTAGCAGCACCTACTGAATCGAGTACACCCAACTTGCACCGAGCGACAATCGCTCAACAAAGAGTGCGGATGGAAGGGTGGCGACAGGAGCGGCTTGGCTCAAGGGTAGGAACTCACAGGGAGGAAGAGAAAAAACATCCTTACAAGAAGAAAAAGAGAAAAAACAAAAAAACACACTTGACTCATACCGGCCTTCTCATGGAAGGCACTGACTTTGGGTAGATTGTGGAACCACTCCGTTCAGTGTTGGTTGTCTCTTGAAAGTACGGAAACTTCCGATAGCTCACGTGATTATGGGACGACAGTGCTTTTGTTATCGAGCCTACATACCATTCTTCCAGACGTGTCCACCACTCCATAGCCTGAACTATCGGATACCGCTGCAACGCCACCTACGAATTCTGTGCCCCAATCGAGTTTGGGGGGAACAATGACGGCGCCAGACTTGTCGATATATCCAAGTTTCCGGTTTTCAGAAAATAACGCCATCCCGCTCCTAAACAGGCTGATGCTCTCAAATTTCGGTGGTATTACGACTTTTCCGGTTCGCTCAATGTAACCCCAAAGAGTTCCAAGTTTCACGGCTGCGCGCGGCTTCACGACTCTCATTCCGTTCCGAAGTCTCCTTTGGTAAGATGCCGCATGCGCCGGGCAATTCTTTTCCTTGCCATAACCTTCCCTGCTTTCGGGCAGTCAACTTTCACCTGCATATCGCCCGACGACGCGGCAAAACACCTTATCAAGAAAGTTGTGGCCGACTATCCTTCGCTGGCTGAGGTGACCCGGATCGAGGGGGTCGTCTTCCTCCAGGTAGGCATTGATGAAGCGGGGAAACCATCCGTTGTGCAAGTAATGTCTGGGCATCCGCTATTAGTCCAGGCCGCTGCCGATGCAGTACGTAAGTGGAAATATAGGCCATTCGAACTGGACGGAAAACTAGCAATAGTCAACACCATCGTGACGGTAACATTCGGGTATGACAGCAGCGACCAGACACCTGAAGTCCATGCTTATGTGCTCTTTCTTATGGGACGGCTCTGTATGGCTCAGAAAAGGTATGATGAAGCCAAAAGCTACTACGAGGAGGCCCTCATGCTTTGGCAAGGCCACGACAAGGATAGGCCTGAACTTGCGGAGTCATTAGGGAACCTCGGGTACCTATATGCACAAGACAAAAGAGACAAGCAGCTTTAACACCGAGCACTGGACCAACAAGCCGGTCTCCAATTGCCGACACGTGCTAACGCTCATTCTATTGCCCGGAGACCAAGCAATTAAAGTGACGATGCGCTTGGGCACCGAGTGCCATGCAGATGGATCGTGGCTATTTTGGGTTGGCGATAACGAAAGAGACATTCAATGGATGCAAACCACTTTGGCTAATCTGAGGGCCAAAATTGAGGGAGCCGACCAGCGTCATTGATTTCCATACTTGAGCCTGACTTCTCTGTGGGCGCTCCCAAGTCCTTCTCATCTGCGCTGTAATGCCTTCGCTGCTGTTTCATCTGCCTCTTTAGCTGCTCTCTCTTATTTCCAACAAGTTAACGGCGAGCGCTCGCGCGGCGCCTTGGAGCCCCCGAAATTTCATAGCTCGTTGATTTCTTGATTGGTTCCTATATGGCAACCGAAGGTTGCTCTGCAGCACCCATTCCGGGGTGATCGTGTCCGTCCAACTCCCGGTGCCGAAGGCACCGCTCTTCACGTGGTCGGCCAAAAACCGACTAGCCGGCGCTCGGCCCAGTCGCATCCGGCTAGGATGACGAGGCTGAAGACCATCACAGGTCACCGCGCTCCACAGTCTGAATGTCCAAAGGAATGCGGGTTTCGGGAAGGTCCCCGGGCCGGGAAGTCAACTCTTGGACCGACTTTCACTCCTGCTCGGACAGACCAAACGGGATGCCATTCTGGCGTGTGCGGACCAATAATTCTATTCCCCGGGCGACCCTTCACTCTCGCCCACATCCCAGACTTCTGCACCAAGTTCAATGAGGGTTACACGCTTCACAGATCGCCGTTTTTCTGGATCGCGAGGTCGCTCAACCATCCCAACTTCCCCCAATGGAATTCAAGGTATACAGGTTGCACGTCGTGTGGGCGAGTGGCCTGACGGTATGCCGTTCCCAAGAAACCAGCAGCTTGAAATGACGCCGCACTTGGCGTATTTGTTGAGAGCAACTCCTAACCTTGAATTTTCTGGAGCGCAACAATGGGAACCTTCTTGCAGAGCCTGCGCTACACCGTCCGGGTTCTGGCCAAGAGTCCCGTCTTCACAACCGTCGCCATTCTCTCTCTAGCCCTCGGCATCGGCGCAAACACCGCCATCTTCACCCTGATCAACGCCCTAATCCTTCGCGACGTCCCCGTGCGCCAACCGGAGCGCCTCGTCTATCTTTCTGCTGTCCGCCAAGGGAACAAGATTACTCTTTCCTATCCTATGTTCCGCGAAGTCGAACGCGGCCAACGCGTTTTCTCCGGCATGATCGGATGGGGCGGCAACTGGACGCCTAATGTGGAAGTGAACGGAGTACTTTCAAAGGATCGGGTACTCTCCGTTACAGCCAACTGCTATTCCGAACTCGGTGCATTTCCTTTCCTGGGCCGATTGCTCACTTCCGAAGATGAAAATCTTAGCGGCGGCGCAAACTCGCAAGTCGCCGTTATCGGCTATGAATTCTGGCAGCGACGGTTCGGTGCCGCACCCGATGTTGTCGGAAAGCAGATTCGCATCGAAGGCCATCCGTTCACCATTATCGGGGTCACTCGGAAGTGGTTCACGGGGCTGACGCCTGGCGAGCCACCAGATATTACTGTTCCGCTCACGACCACGCCCCTCATTCAGAGTGGAGCATTTGATCTCGAGAGCCGCTCGCTTCTCTGGCTCCATCCCGTCGGCCGCCTCAAGGACGGGGTTACCACTGAGCAAGCTCGCGCGCAACTCCAATCCTTCTGGCCAGATGTTCTTCTCGCGACGGCCTCCACGCAAACTCCCGGACTGCGTCGGCAGACGTTTCTGTCGATGGGACTGGAAGTCTCCTCGGCCGCAAGAGGCATGTCCACGGACTTGCGTGACAGATTCACACGTCCGCTTTACGTTCTCGCTGGCATAGTCGGATTGATCCTGCTCGTGGCCTGCGTGAACCTCGCGAACCTCATGCTCGCCCGCGCCGCCGCGCGCAGCCATGAAATGAGTGTCCGCGTTGCCATCGGTGCGAGCCGCTGGTCGCTGGTTCGCCAAGTCTTGACCGAGAACCTAGCGCTCTCTCTCACCGGAGCGATCCTAGGACTCACCTTCGCCTATTGGGGAAGCCGTCTTCTGGTTCTTCTCATGACGGAAGGAAACGCAGTGCCCGTCTCGCTTAATCTAAGTCCCGATCTGCGCGTCCTCTCAGTCACAATCTCGGCGGCAATCCTAACTGGAATTCTCTTCGGTCTCGCCCCCGCTTGGCGCTCCTCCCGCGAAGACCCCCCCTCTATGCTGCAGCAAAATGCGCGCAGCGTAAGCACCGGCACCGGCAAATTAAGTAAGGCGCTCATCATCACGCAAGTCGCGCTCTCCTTGATCTTGCTGCTTGGAGCAGGCCTTTTCGTGCGTAGCCTTGAGCGTTTGCGTTCCCTCGATCTCGGTTTCCAAAAGGAGCGCCTGCTTGAAATCGTGCTCAATCCAAAGCCGGGCGGCTACGACAAGCTCGACATGAGCAGTTACCACAAGCAACTGCTGGAACGAATCTCTAGCCTGCCCGGAGTCCGTTCGGCTAGCTTTTCGGATGCTGCCATCCCTAGCCCGGAAGCGTGGCATGACACGGTTTCTGCGGCGTCGACCGATCCGAGCGTCGGCACGCATCTAATGGCAAATGCAGAGACAGTTTCCCCGGGCTTTTTCCAAACGCTTGGGATTCCTCTGCTTCGCGGCCGGGACTTTAGCAAAACCGATGATGAAAAACACCCTCGCCTGGCCATCATGAACAGCAGCCTCGCGGAACGCCTTTTCCCGGCTGGTGATGCCATGGGGAAGACCGTTCGCTTTGGCTTCATGCCGGATTTTCAAAATATCGAAATCGTCGGCATTGTTAACGTTGCTCGAATCCTCGATCTCCGCGACGCGGCCGCTCCGGTCATTTTCTTTTCGGATCTTCAGTATCCGTCGGAATGGGGCGGTCTCATTTGTGCGCACCGGCGAATCCCCCGAAGCGCTCGCGAAGACGGTGAGCCATGAGATCGAGTCGCTTGGCCACGAATACGCGCTCCGCACAAGGACGGTCGCGCAAACGATCGACGCGGGGCTCGTCGAAGAACGCGTCACTGCCATGCTCTCCGGCTTCTTTGCAGCCCTCGCGCTCCTGCTCGCTTCCATCGGCCTCTATGGCCTGATGTCCTACACCGTCACTCGCCGAACCCGCGAAATCGGCATTCGTGTCGCCGTAGGCGCGCAACGCGAAAATGTTCTCTGGTTGGTCCTGCGAGAAACGCTCGCCCTCGCTCTCTTCGGCATAGCCATTGGCATTCCTTCTGCCATCACCGCCGCACGCCTAATCTCCACCATGCTCTTCGGCCTTTCCCCAAGCGATCTCCCAACCATCGCAGCCGTCTCTTTGCTACTCCTTCTCGTCGCATTGTTCGCGGGCTATCTACCAGCCCGCCGCGCTTGCGCCATCGAACCGATCGTCGCGCTCCGGGCAGAATGAGAGCGGCTAAACGGCCATTAGCACAGGGCGAGCGGATTGCAAAACTCGAAAGACCAGCAGAAGTGCGCTTCAGGCCCTCACTTCAGGCCAAAGGATTTTTCGCTTCAGCCCTGCGTTAGAGCGAACTTAGCAGAACGAAACGAGATACCTCCTGCGGAGAAAACCAGGAGGGACGCGGCCAAATGCGGATGAGGCGGGAGCGACCCCACCCTTTGACGCACCGTGCGTCACGGCTTCTGTGGGGTCGCTCCCGCCTCAGTCACGCGCAGCGCGTGACCCATTCGGCCGCGTCCCAGAGCCGGAGTTTCGGACTTGTAAGATAACGTTCATTACACCCCGTAAGGGAGAGTCGGAGGGGGTCATTCAGTTTCCACCTGAGCAGGTTGTCCCGTAAGGACCCGCGTTACTGACATCGCTGGTCCACTGCTCGGAGTTCGCGGGCTTGTCAATGACGGATTCGAGGTCAAAGAGAGATTTCGGGGCGCTCCCGCACCCATAGTAGTGCTTCACGCGATGAGTCACTCCTCTTATGCTGAGTTCTGTGATTGCGGTTTCCATATCCGTACAAACGCGGCCCTTGCATTTCGCTGCCGAGTAGTCCTCGGCAAGTCCCCAGAATTTCATTTTTGCGAACACCGACGCCAACGCTCTGATCTTATCCGTTTCTATTCGGCCTTCCCTCGTCCCCATTTCCTTTACATTACATGGCTCTTGCCGTTGTACTCTACTCGCCCATCACCATGAATAGCTACCAAGTATGCGGGGCAGGTACCGTAACACCCAGTTCGTTCTAGCTGGATTGTTACCGTCTTGAGATCGGCATCCGACAAGGAACTTAGGTCAGGAGTCTGATCGCCGCTGTGAGCTAACGCTGATTTGATGACTTGCAACGAAAGCCCCGCGATCAGAAGGCTGACCATGAAGACCCTTTGAAAAACCATATCTACCTCCCTTTAATTGCCCTGAAACACGGTCCGTCCTTCCCCCCGAATGAGGACGCCGATTCGGAGTTCCGCTTCCATCACTTCGGCGACTAGGGGCGCGGAGAGCGACCCTCCCCCAGACTATCTGACACCGTCGACCGCGCAGGTGTTCCCCGAAAGAAAAGTGGCAAATCACAAAGATTTGCGTTGAGGTTTTCGTTTCTGGAGGCCTCTTAGTATATAGGGGGCAGTTTACGTTGCTATCTCCCGTAGGCCTGGTGAAGTCGTTTCCACAAACGAGGATCAAAGATGGAAGCCGAGCGCGCTCCGGTGCCGGTCGCAATTTGTTTTTGACATTTTTTGTTTCTGAGGCCTCTGTAGTGGTAGAGGGGCGAAGATCCTAGTGAGATTCAACCGGCTTTTCTGGCGCGGAAAGGTGAACGTGGCATGAAAGACACAGATCACTTTTTGACGGGCGTTCCGTTCACCTCTGCGGTGAACGGAAGTATTGAGGAGCACTGAGGATGCGCGCGGCGCGACATTCAATGTGGGCGCGGGCAAAACACCGGAGTGGGCTGGAGCGACCCCACTTTTGCACACGGTTCCGTGGCCACGGTGAATCGTGGGTCGCTCCAGCCCACACGTTCACTACGATACACGCTGCGGCGCGAAGGGGAATAAGTATGCTGCTAGCCATCCAGAAGAGCTACGAGCTTCTCACGAATTACGGATTCTTCGCTCGCGAGATTTGCGACACGTGCGGAATCGTACTCGGTGCGGTTCGTTTCACGCGACACAACGAATCGGAAGTCTACTGCTCTCGCGAATGTAGGGGTGATGCTCACAGGTCTGCGACCCTCAGGCGAGGCCGCCCGCGCAAACACAAAACCGATCGCGAACGCAGAGCCGCAAAGACGCGACAGCAGCAGGTCTATCGATCGCTTCCTAACGTGGAAAAAATTGTCCGTATTCAATCACAAACAAAGGGTTTGCAGACGCAAAAATCGCCTCTCTCGTAGTACCCACTTACCCGGCCTCTTTGGAGGCTGGAACGAACTGGAAACGGCGCTATCGCAGATTCACAGGCGGAAGGAGCGCAGCACTAAAACGGCATGGCCGGTGTGCTCCAATTCGAGGGCAAGACAAGGTCGCCCGGCGCGCGACTCGACCCAGAAGTGCGCTCATGGATTAGGAATGTGATCGTTCCAGCCATGGTGCGCGAGTACCTCGCCGGACACGGCGGCGCGATTGTTGTTGCGGAGCCAATTGTAGTTGTGCCAGAGTGCAAAGCGAACGCGAGGCTTTCGGCCGAGGGGATTCAGTGAGTCAACTCCGCTGCGCCATCTACGCCCGATACTCCACCGACAAGCAGAACCCGCTTTCCATCGACGATCAAATCCGCAAGTGTCGCGAGTTCGCCGCGCGAAATGGTTGGGAAGTTCTCGATGCGCATATTTATGGCGACGAAGCGATCTGCGGGGCTACGGATGATCGCTCTGGCTTGAAGAACCTTCTCGGGGCGGCCACCGCGGCGGCGCACCCTATCGATGTGATTCTGGTGGATGACACAAGCCGCCTCAGCCGCAAACTCGCCGACTCCCTACGCATCTTCGACCAGCTTCGCTTCTCCGGGGTGCGGTTGATCTTCGTGTCACAAGGGATCGATACGGATTCAGAGCAAGCCGAGGTGCTTCTCGCCACGCACGGGATTGTGGACAGCCTCTATATTCAGGAACTGGCGAAGAAGACGCATCGCGGCGTTGAGGGGCGGGCTTTGCAAGGGTTCCATACAGGGGGCCGGTGCTTCGGTTATCGCAGCGTCCCCATCGAGGATCCAACGCGAACCGACACCTACGGCCGTCCGCAAATCGTAGGAGTGAAACTCGAGGTTCATCCGGAGCAGGCGGTTATCGTCCGAAGAATCTTCGCAGACTACGCCGCTGGCGATTCAGTCAAAACTATAGCGAAGAAGCTGAACGCCGAGGGCGTGACATCGCCGGCACCGCACCGCGGTCAGCGCCATCCGTCATGGGCGCCGTCGGCCATCTCCGTGATGCTGCACAACGAGCGCTACCGCGGAACCGCGGTGTGGAACCGGACGCGAAAGGTGCGCGATCCGCGAACTGGCCGGCGGGTTCAGCGTCTTCGCCAGCGAACGGAATGGACCGTCATGGACGCTCCTCATCTTAGAATCGTGTCTGATGAAATCTGGCAGGCAGTCACGAATCGCCTCGCGTCTGTCAATGCCGCGTTCTCAAGCGGGGTTGGCGCTGGCCTGTGCTCGCGGTCGCACACGGCACGATATCTTTTCTCCGGGTTTTTAAAGTGTGGTCTCTGTGGCTCCAACATAGTGCTGATTTCAGGACGCGGGGGAGCGGGGTGGGCAAAGTACGGATGCCCGCTACATCAGAATCGCGGAATGTGCGCCAATGAGCTGGTGGTCCGCCGGGACAGGATCGAGCAAGAGCTCATCTCAGGCCTGCAACGGGAAGTGCTGCGCGAAGATGTCGCCGCATTCGCCCTCGAGGAATTCAAGCACCAATTGCGGGCGCGTCTGGAGGACACCCGATCACACCTGGCCACCATGCGGAACAAGCGGGAAAAGCTAAAAATAGAGATAGCGAACTTGGCGCGCGCCATTGCGGAAGGGCACAGATCGGCCGCGCTGCTCGATGAGTTGGGGAAGCGCGAGAGAGAACTCGACTCTATCAGCGAAGAACTCCTCGCGGCTGACGGCCGTGGGCTCGACGCACGGTTCCGGGAGATTGAGGAATTCGTTCAGAAACGACTGCAGGATATTCGGGGGCTCCTCATGGCCGACGTGCCCCGGGCCAAGTCTGAACTGTCGAAACACTGCACGGCGATCACGCTCACGCCGGAGGGGTCGACTTTTCGAATTGCGGGAGATTGGAACCTGCTGGGCGGACGTTCGGATGGTGCCGGGGGCCAGAATCGAACTGGCTACGCCCGCCTTTTCAGGGCGGCGCTCTACCAATGAGCTACCCCGGCACAGGCGATTTACGAATTGTAGGGGTGATGCGGAGTTGTGGCAATTCGGTGAAAAACAGGCCGCAAATCACTGTGAGGAATCGTCGAATTCTTTCATCCAGCTGCGGTTTTTCAGGACCTCGCGCGGTTTGGTG
>WNFA01013154.1_pt1 | contig 10303 bp, 9 predicted proteins | sample 5400481 | NCBI WGS metagenome assembly WNFA01 (sample SAMN13153340, study PRJNA577476) | soil metagenome | isolation source: 120 cm saprolite under Douglas fir tree site 2 hole 1 replicate 2 | place: USA:California | collected 2015-04-18 | reverse complement strand
AACTGTCTTCGCCGGACTCATCGCGGTTTTTGCTTTATTAATAGTTGTCCCGCGCATACCCTGGCCGCGGAGTCTGCCACAGACAGTTGCGCCATTCCAGACATTCAAGATGACACCGCTCACGAACGCGGGCCAGTCAGTCTGCGCCGCGATTTCTCCGGATGGCAAATTGTTTGCGCACGCTGAGAAGAAGGACGGCCTGCAGGAGCTGCTCACCACAAACGTGGCTAACACGGGCAGTTCGGTGGTAGTCCCTGCCGGTGACTATGTTTACCGCGGTATTACTTTTTCACGCGATGGCAATTACCTCTATTTCACGCGGAGTTTGGGGAACAGCGATGTTGGCGCCCTTTATCAGGTGGCGCTGCCCGGTGGCAGTCCGAGAAAACTGCTGGACAATGTAGATAGTCCAATCTCCTTTTCGCCAACCGGCGGCCGATTCGCGTTCGTGAGGTGGAACAGAGACATTGGTGAGTACTCTTTGATGATTGCAAACGTTGACGGAACGGGAGAGCGCCCAATAGCAACGCGGCGTGATGGAAAGACTTTTTCTATTTATGGAGCCGCGTGGTCTCCGGATGAAAAATCAATTGTGTGCGGAGCTGGTTGGTGGGATCATCTGATTCACATGAATTTGGTCGAAGTTGAAGTGGATGACGGAAAAGAAAAGCCGGTCGGTGGCGAGCAATGGTACTTTGTCCTGCAGGTTGCCTGGTTAGAGGATAAGAGCGCACTGATAGTCAGTGCGAAGGATCAACCATTGAGCCCTTATCAATTGTGGCGAGTGTCCTATCCCCAGGGTAAAGCAGAAAAAATAACGACGGACGTGACCGAGTATCAGAGCGTCAGCCTGTCACAAGATGCGAATGCCATCGTGTCCGTCCAGAGCCGTTTTGTCGGGACCATATCGACTGGGCCCGGTGATGATGTCCAGAGGTTCCGAGAAATCAAATCGAGTGTCGGCCGGGTGTACGGGCTTGATTGGACCAGCCAGGGAAGGATTTTCTTTTCATCAATGGTCGGAAACAATATGACTATCTCGGCGATCAATCCCGACGGTTCCGATCAGGCCGCCCTAAATGTCAGCGCGAAAGATGACTACAGCCCTGCGAGCTCGCCTGACGGCCGGCTTGTTGTTTTTTCGTCTAACCGAACCGGAAGTCTGAACATTTGGCGCATGAACGCGTCAGATGGCGGCGATCTAAGGCAGCTGACCTACGGCGATGGTAATGCGCATCCGACGTGTTCGGCGGATGGTCAATGGGTCCTGTACGAGAATCAAAGCGGCCCCACGATGTCCGTGTGGAAGGTGCCTATTGATGGGGGTGAGCCGGTCAAGATCATTGACCACAACGCCTGGATGCCGGTCGTCTCACCTGACAATCAATTCATTGCTTGCCGGTATGATGTTGCGGCCGGCCAGCAGGGAATCGCGATCCTGCCGTTCCAGGGTGGTCCACCAGTCAAGCTATTGCGCATCCCAATCAGGGAACGGCAACGAATCCAGTGGAGCGCCGATAGTCGCTCTTTGACCTATGTTGACACCGTCAACGGCGTCTACAACATTTGGAACTATGAAATTGCGAGTGACAGCCGCAAACAGGTTACGCATTTCAAGTCGGACCAAATCCTTGCTTATGCCTGGTCACCCGACCACAAGCAACTCGCCTGCGACCGCGGGGCCGAGCTCCGCGACGTAATGATTATCAGCTCAGAGAGGTAAGGCAGGATTAGACGCTTCGCCGGCACTTACATGAAGCTCACCTTCACGAAGCTAACGAATCTTGCCTTAGTCGGAATTGTGTTCGTCAAAAAAGAACCGGAGGCGTTCCCTTATGGTAAGCCGCCGCCGCCACTTTCACATTTCGGCGGGTCGGCACTGGGAACCTGGTCGTTGAGCTTCTCCGCCTTCTTGAGTTCAGGCGTCTCTATCTTTGACGTCTTTTTCAAATGCGCGATTATCAGGTCTATGGCGTCATAGAGCTTTCCGTTAATCCTTCTTTGACCCCTGATCAGCTTTCTCAGGCTTACTTCGCCCTCGCCAATGCCAAGTTCGTCGAAGACCTGCTGCTCTTCGTCGGTCCATCCAGGATCCGGCTCGTATTGCCCTGCGTAGTGCGCTGCTGCTGTCGCGGTGCCTGTTGTCATCGTGATTCTCCTTTTGCTCAAGGGGATTCTTATTCGTTGCCGTAAAACTGACTCGGCAAGGAACTCGATAAAAAGCCGAAGTATGCCCAATGAAAGGCGAGGTCGATAAATGCTTCTGCCGTGGTGGTCGCGACTTATATAACAGCGGCGATCAACTGTCAATCCTTGGCTTGTGTTGGGCCGTGCCACCCAGAGACACTCGACTCGCTATTGCTCCCGTTTGTGCGCGTCTAACTACTAAGGCGTGAGCCAAAGGAAAACTCCCTCACTAGTTCCCGTGAGCGGATAAGAAAACCGGGTTTGAGTGTCGGTTAAGAAGGATTGGCGCCGGCTTACGCGCCTTGCAGGGCGATGAGAAGCTTTTCGTGAATTCCGCCAAAGCCGCCGTTGGACATAAAGGCGACCACGTCGCCCGATCGCAGTTCGGCGCTCAAGCTCCGCACGATCTCATCGACATCGCTAATCGCAAAGGCGGGCTTGTTCTGGTTGGCAATGCCGTCGATCAGCGTCCTGGTATCAAGCACGCGGCCTTTCGCAACAGCCGTTTCAGTATCAAAGACGCCGGCGACGATCACGTAATCGGCCGCCGCGAAAGCATTCACATACTCTTCCTGGAAAACCGCCAGGCGAGATGACCAGGACCGCGGTTCAAAGACGGCAACCAGGCGGCGCCCCCAAAACTTCACGCGCAACGCGGAGAGGGTTTCCCGTACCGCGGTTGGGTGATGCGCAAAGTCATCGATCACGGTAATGCCGTTTACTTCGCCGCGAATTTCACAACGCCGGCTGACGCTCTTGAAGGTGGCGAGGGCCTCGGCGATCGCGGCGCGCTCGATGCCCCAGGCGTCGGCCGAAACGATCACCGCGAGTGAGTTCAGCACATTAAACGTTCCAATCAGCGGAGTCTCGAAGCCGGCCCATTCGCGACCGTCACGGAAGACGCGAAAGCGCGTCATCCCTCCAGTATGATCAATGTCATGCGCTTGCCAACGCGCCTCGCTGCTGGTGCCGAAGGATTCCAATTGGGTGAAAAGCTTCTCGCCCATCTCAGCAACGACTGCGCGCACTTGCGGACTGTCCCAGCCGACAATCAACCGCCCGTTGGCCGGCACGATATTCATGAAGCGCCGAAACGCCAGTTTGACTGCGTCGAGATCTTTGTAAATGTCGGCGTGATCGAATTCGATGTTATTGACGATGGCCAGCTCTGGCAGGTAGTGCATGAACTTCGGACCTTTGTCGAAATACGCAGTGTCGTATTCGTCGCCTTCGATGATGAAGTAATCGCTCTTCGTTACCCGAAAGCTGGCGCCAAAGTTTTGCACGACTCCGCCGACCAAAAACGAGGGATCGAGTCCGCCCCGGTCCAGCACCCACGCCGCGAGACTGGTCGTCGTGGTTTTACCGTGCGTGCCGGTAACCACCAGCGAGCGACGGCCGCGAATGAATTCTTCTTTGAGCACTTCCGGAAGCGAACGATAAGAAAGTTTGCGATCGAGGGCGCTTTCCATTTCTGGATTACCTCGAGGAATCGCGTTGCCGACGATCACGCAATCCGGCGCCGGATTCAGATGCTCCGCCCGGTAGCCCGGCATCACTGAAATACCAAGTGAGGCCAGCATCGTCGACATCGGCGGATAGACATGCTCGTCCGACCCGGTGACGTGATGCCCGCGCGCTTGCAGCATCCCAGCCAGCGAAGCCATCGCGGTGCCACAGATTCCGATCAGGTGATAGTGCATGTTCGGTTGTTGGTTGTTGCGGAGTCGGATCTGCTGAAATGATAGACGCTATTGGCAAGCTTCCGCACAGAGTTTTAGCAGAGTCTCTGCTTGCCTTCGCGCAAATTCGCGTTCGGTCGCGAGTGCTGCTGTCTCCAGGCCTTTGTTTGGTCCGGGCTCCAACTTACCCCAATGCTCGGCGAGCAGACTCGCGAGCACTTCAGGCTTATCGCAGGGGAAAAAGCCGAGGGCGCTCGAAGCTTGCTCGCGGTGTACAGCGATGTCCGAACATATTAGCGGACGCCCCAGCGCCTTGGCGTCCTGCACAATCGTGCTCCAGCCTTCAAAGCGCGAGGGTTGAATTACTAACGCCGCGGTTCTCATCAAGTTCACCAGATCAGCGTACGACACCTGGCCCAGAATTGTGATCTGACCATTCAGTCCGGCGGACGCAATTGCCTGCAGCAACGATGAAAGATTGCTGTTTGAACGATCTCGGTGGTCGACCGGGAGTCCGGTCATAACTATCGGAACAGCAGTTCCGCGGTCGCGCAATTGCGCGGCGGCGCTAACTACCGCCTGGTGATTTTTGTGCGCCCAGAATTGATTGGCGACCAGGGCGAACTTCTCAGGGAGATTGAATTTGGTTCTGCTTGATTCAGGATTTTCCGATTGAGCTTCAAGAGCGAGAAGCGACGGAAAATACAGGACGCGCGCTTTCTGGCCACCTTGAGGCGCGAAGGAAACGAAATCCTTTCGCGCGGCATTGCTGGACAAAATAATCAGGGCCGCACGCTCGGCTAACCGTTGAATGGTGGCGTTTCGTTTTTGTAGTTCCGGCTCACTAAAGAATTCGGGCAGGTAAACGTGCTGCAGGTCCGGAACCCAACCGATTAGTTTTGGCGACACGTCCCACGGAGGCACATCCAGAAGCGGCAACAAGACGTCGATTCCATTCTTCCGGGCGACCGAAAACGCATCTGAATCATCCGCGAGGCGCAGCAGATTGCGCAGCCGCGCCTCGCCCTTCAGCGCGCGCGCCTTCTCACCCATCCCCAGCGACCTGCGAATCTGTCGCTCGCCCGGCAGGTAATCAGCCGGTGCTAAGTGAATCCGTTCGGCGTTGATCGATTTGTCGCTGGCGTCGAGATCGCGCGACGAAAGGAAGTAAAGCTCGATGCCCGCCTGATGACAGACCGAGTCGAGCGATTTGAGCATCATCCGCGAGTAAATACCGGCCGCCGTCCAGCCGGCAGAAGATTGATCCACGACGCCGATTCGGCGCGGCAATGATTTATGCTCCATGCTGTAAAGCGTTCGAGTCTTGCTGCCACGCTGCCGCGCAGTCGTTCAATCCGCTAATCACAGGACGAGGTTTCCACCCAGGTAACATCGAGCGAAGCTTCGAAATCTCCCCGCGCCAATTGAGGGGATCGCCCGGCCGGAAAGTGCCACGGCAACGCACGTCTTTTCCCGGCGCCACCAGGTCGCGAATTTGGCCGGCAAGATTCACTACCTTAGTTTCTTCTCCGCTGGCGACGTTGATGATGTCGAAATAACCGGATGGTGAATCACGAAACTTTTCCGCTAACTGAATTATCGCTTCGGCCACGTCATCGATGTAGAGAAAGTCCCGGGATTCAGAACCGGTGCCATCGAGCCAGGCGATTTCACTCGAACCAGCAAGCTGCTTGAACAATTCCCAGATCAACAGCCGGCGTTGGCCGGCGCCGAAGACTGAGAAGAGCCGGCAGACAATGATCCTAAGACCGAAGCATTCAGCCGATTCGCGCGCCAGCATTTCACACATCGCTTTGTGAAAACCGTATGGGGAGATCGGTTGACTTGCCGCCTGTTCGTCTACCGGCAAAGCAGCAGGGTTCCCATACACAGCCGCGCTTGACGGGACGAAGACCAGCGGGCTTTTGCCGGAGCGGCGCACGGCTTCGAGCATGTTGGCGCTCACCTCAACTGAGCCTTGAAAGTCAGCCAATGGATCGGCCAGCGAGGCGCCAACTGAAGCCGTTCCGGCCGCGTGAAGCAAAACGTCAGGGTCAAAGTTGCTGATGATCTCTGAAAGGCTTTCAGCAGTTGTGTCGTTCGGCTGGTAAAGACCGGGCCATTCGTTGCTCGGCTCTGGTGAACGGCCGGTTCCCATCACCGTGTGACCGGCCCGCGCGCCGTAGCGCCCCAGACTGCCGCCAATAAAACCAGTGCTCCCGGTGATCAGAACCTTCATGGTTTCTCAACAAGAAAACTATGGATGCGTCCCGGCGTTCGATCGCGCCGCGTGTGCCGTCGCAACTGGGCTTGCCGAAAAACATCGGACCAGCCCAACAGACGGCCCAGCCGAAAGTAACTATGGTTGGTAACCTGGCGCAAGGCGATCTGACGCTCCTGCTCTGTGCCCGGGAAAAAATTCAAGATCGATTCCAGCGGCCCCCAGGTTTCCTTGATCCGCAAGCCGGCTTTGGCAAGGCTCTTCAGATAACGATCGAGAGGGTAGGCGTTCTCACCGCCATAGAGCTTATGTAGGGGATGCTCATTGCGAAATGCGATCAGCTGCTGCTCGTCATCGGCAACATGTTCGCGCGTGCTCAGCAACAGACCACCGCGTCGCAGGACGCGCGCAAGCTCCCGGACCATCGCGTCCAGATCCGACGCATGATGAAGAACCTGCCGGGCATGAATCGCGTCGAAGCTCTCATCCTCGAAAGGAAGCTGCTCTCCAAACTCCTGCACGATGTTGATTGGTAAACCGGTCTGCTCGACAATTTCGCGAATCGCGCCGGCGCCAACCTCTGCACTCTCGTCAGGCTCAAGCGCCGTAACCAGCCGCAAAACCTCGGCGAACTCTTCGCCCTTCGCATAGCGTTCCGCCGCCTGAAGCACGGGCAGATCGAAATAATTGTCGCGGACCTCGGCTTCGTTGCCCGGTTGGTCGCGGTACCAGCGCACGGCTTCTTCCCAGCTGAGCAAACTGATCGTCATTGACGTCTGGCTTTGATGAAATATCCCGCACCTTGATCTGGTTGGGTACGCCACGAAAGTTCTTCAATGCGCTGCCGCCAGGCGCGTCGGTGTCTGCCCCCGAAAAACGATCGGTATTGATCGACCAAAGTGCTGGGGCGCTTTTTTATTGAATATCCCGAGAACTCAAAATCCAACTGCGCGAGTGTCCTGGAAGCCTCTTCGGAGAAATATCCGTACACGTCTTCAATCTCGAAACGATGATCTGAAAGGCGGGCCGCCCACTCGTCCAGTCTTAGCGCGTGAAAAAAGGGTTGCCATTCGCGATAAGCCACCATGTCTTCGCGGCTCGTGGGCCACCATTCGAAGTACCGATGATTGAGAACATTGAAAGCAAAGAATCCGCCGGACTTGGTTACCCGGGATATTTCGCTCAGAGCGGCGTCGAGATCCGGGATGTGTTCCAGCGCGCTGTTGTCGAATACGAGATCAAAATAATGATCTTCGTAGGGCAGCCGTTGGCCGGCATCACACCTGTCCACGGTTCCGTGCTTTCCCAGCAAGCGCGCCCGCGTGATGGCCCATTCGTTAAGATCGCACCCAGCCGTAAACGTCTGACCGGGCCAGGTAATTGCCGCAAATTTTCCGTCTCCGCAGCAATGGTCGAGCGTCTGGCCTTCAAGGCGCAGCGTGCTTGCGTACTCTATTTCGGGAACGCGGCAAAGCGCGATGCTGGGAGCCGTCGCATAATCGCTCCAGAGAGGCTTCCAAAATCTGCTGTCCGCAATTCGACTTGAGTTATTAGTCATTCGAAAAGAAATCCTAAACGATCTGATCTGATCCTTGCTTCATGGTTTTAGGACTTCAACTACTTTGGCGGGATTACCAGCCACTATGGTCCATGGGTCCACATCCTTGGTGACGACCGCCGCGGAAGCGACAATGGCACCGCGGCCAATTCGGACACCCTTCAGTATCACTGACTTGAATCCAATCCATGCATCGTCCTCAATGACTATGGGCGCCGAAACCGTTTGGGTTGGCAAGTGATACCCCCGCCCTGACAAGATAGCCTCGCCGTCGCGTCGGCGCTCTTGCCAGTCAAGCGGATGGCTGTTGGTGTCATGGATGTCAACCAGGTGCGCGATCATTACGTGATCGCCAATCGAAATTGAGGCTTGTGACCAGATTCGCGTTCCTTCTCCCACATAGCACCAGGCGCCAAGGCGGATATCGCCTCCGTTCCAGAAGGTTAATAGTTGGCCGCGGACGTGTGTGTTTGGGCCGACCACGATTGCTGCCGGATCACCGTGTATGTTGTCGATCGCAGCAGTTGGATGCAGGGTAGCGGACGGATCTACTGAAGCACAAAAGGTCGCGTGCGCGGCGGCCAACCTGCCTCGCTTGAGTCGTCCAGCAAGACGCGCCAAAAATACGTCAAGGCGCGAGGGTTTTCTGTTTAGCGACATCGTTGAGATACTTACCCACTCGATCCTGGAGGCTGAGCCTCCTAGTGTCGCACCGGGGACGCGTATTGTTCAACTTTGCGCCAGAGTCGGCCCGCACGCGAAGTTATCAGCTGTTCCTGAGGAAACTTCTGCGCATGAGCCTTTTCAGTTTCCGGTCTAATCGTCCTACCAACCTTTCGTTTTACCCTCTTCCATTTCCAGCCGGTAGAAGTTTTCCAACTCTGCGCCGAAGCCGTGTAGCAATCGAATCAACCTTCTTAACGCTGTAATACGCTTCCGACAGCGCATCATCCAGCGCGTAGTTACGCGTCATGAACATGGGGTGCTCAAGGGGGAAACCCATTGCCGCTGCAGGCTGATTAGCAAATGGGAGGCTGACATCCTGATGGTGCGTGGCATCATCGCCAAAACCAATGTTTGACACCAGATTGACGCGCGGCACTATCCGCCATCCGTTTTGAAGCCAGCAGGCCAGCAGCCACTGGTAATCCCAGGCGGTCTTAATTCTCTTGTCGTAAACCTGCTGCATGATATCTTTCCAAAAGGCAGCGTGCCTGGGATTGGGAAAAAGACCCTCGACGACTCCCGCCCTTAAGACTTGTTGCCACGATTCTATCTCCGGATCGAAATAGCGCCACGCTCTGCGCCAGGTGGCCCAGCCCCAGTTCCCGCCGAGAAGAGAGAAAGAATAGCTTTGCGTATCTTTCGGCCACTCCAGCAGAAGATTCGATCCTCCTACTGCCGCCACTCGCTCGTCGTCGCGGTACCTTTCCAGCAATTCTCGACAGAACCGGAAGAAGGTCGGATGTGGCAGGCAGTCGTCCTCAAGGATGATGGCTTCTTCAACCTGTTCAAAGACCCAGTTAATCCCGGTCACCGGCCGCATCTTGCAACCGAGATTGACGTCCGCGTAGTTTCTCAAAACTTCGCAATCCCAATCGACGCGCTCAACAATGGCTCTCGTTGCCGCACAGTTTGCTTCGTCGCCGGCGTGGCCGGCTCGAGGACCATCGGCGATCAATAACAGTTTGTCCGGCTTAGCCCGCGCGACCTCGGCAAACACGCGCGCCGTGGTTTGCGGCCGATTGAAAAATATGAGTGCTACTGGGGTTTTCAAGAGCGAGAACCTTTTGTTTGTCCGGTGATTATTTTACCGCCTCGACATAGAGGCTCTCAAAGGCGCGCGCCTCGGTGTCGATTCCCTGCATCTTCGGAACCAATGATTGCCCGAACTCTTGTCCGACAATCCGCGAGAACCCCGCGCACTCGAGCGCCCGCGTTAAGGACTCCGCGTCGTAGACCCAAAGGTGCTGACCGTCCTCGCGCATCATCTGATTGACGCGGTCCATCGGGGTCCCGGCCGCTTCGCCAAAAGCCGGATCGCGCAAAAAATTCTGATCGCCGGCATACGAGCGCAGGTAACGCCCGGCATCAGGGGTGGAGAGACGCAGCACTCCGCCTTTTGCCAGTACGCGATGGCATTCAGCCAGCAAACGCGCGGCATCCTCTCTGGGCACGTGTTCGATCAGATGTTCGGAGAAAATCGCCGAGCAGCTGCCATTCTGAAAAGGAAGTCCGCGCCTTAAATCCCAAACCACTTGAACTTCAGGGCCCCGAGCCTGGTCCACGTTGATCCAATCCTTCATTGGCCGGTATCCGCAGCCGAGATTCACGCACAGATCGTGCTGCGAGAGCTGAGCAAGAAAGTCCTGGGTCCGCCTGCGGGCGCGCCAATCGTGATACGGTCCGGAAATTTTGTTCGCTCGCTCCCGGCCGATGATTCTCGCCATCGAACGCTTCAACCAATTAAACAGCATGTTGTCGGCTATTGACTCAACCCTGCAGGGGCCCAGTGTCCTGGCCTAAGTATTGTGTGGCATCGGAGATCACGTGAGCGATACCCTCTGAGAGGGACACGCAGGGACGCCAGTCGGGGAGCAGGTCCTTTGGATCGACCAGACACTCCGAACCCTTCGCGTCTCCGAATTCAGTTTC
>WNFA01005828.1_pt1 | contig 10303 bp, 7 predicted proteins | sample 5400481 | NCBI WGS metagenome assembly WNFA01 (sample SAMN13153340, study PRJNA577476) | soil metagenome | isolation source: 120 cm saprolite under Douglas fir tree site 2 hole 1 replicate 2 | place: USA:California | collected 2015-04-18 | reverse complement strand
ACCTCGATGCAGTGGAGAAAGCGCTGCTCGCGCAAAGCAAACCGGTCATTCTGATCGCGGGCGGAAAAGACAAAGGCTTTACCTTCGATCCGTTGCGGCCACTCGTGAAAGAAAAAGTGAGATCGACAATCCTCATCGGCGAAATGGCGGAAAGCATCGCGCACGCCTGGAGCGGCGCGGTCAAATCCGAAATTGCGAGCTCACTCGCCGATGCGGTTGAGCGCGCGCACGCCATCGCCAGGCCGGGCGAAGTGGTTCTTTTTTCTCCAGGCACATCTTCCTTCGACATGTTTAAAAGCTACGCCGATCGCGGCGATCAATTTCGTGTCCTCGTGCAAGCTCTGCCGAAATAAAATCATGAAACTCCCGAAATTCAGCACCCGAAAAAAGCTTCGCGCCACGGCCGTGCACCGGTCGCTCCGAGCCTCGGGCCAGACGGACTACGAAGAAATGTCCGAACCAAACATGAAGTTATCTCGTGCGCTGCTGATCGTTCTGCTTCTGCATGTGGTAGCCGTTTCCGGAATCATCGCTTTTAACGCCATGAAAACATGGCAGGCACCGATTGTTCCGACGTCAGCACCGATAACAAACACTCCGGTTGTAGCCGCTGGATCGACAATCAAAGCCGCTGCCGTCAGTTCGCGGCCACCGCTTGCCCAAAAAGATTCCGTGCCGACCAAGCCGATCGCGAAAGACGCCGGCAGGGTAAAGCAGACCGGAAACGCGAAGAGTGCAGACTTCGGGAAAGTTTACGTCGTGGTAAAAGGCGATAATCCGGTGACGATCGCAAAGAAATTCAAAGTTTCCTACGACGATTTGGTCGCGCTCAATCACATCGATGATCCGCGTAAATTGCAGATCGGACAAAAGCTCTTGATCCCCAAAACGCCGAGAACAAAGAAAGCGGACGAATGAATCTGCGCGTCAATAGGATTTTCCGGGTAGCGCACGCGTCCCGCGTCCTGGTTGCGGCGTCCCGCCGCAACAGTCTTTCGATGCTTAATCGACCGGCGCTAGATTTTGCGCCTTTAGAAAAGTTCGCGATGGCGAGGACGCCATCGCCAGCACGCGAGACGCGTGCGCTACCCAATCTGAAACAATCCGCTGCCCAGATCTCGACGTAATCGATGCACCGCAAAAGCGCCTACATTTTGTTTCTCGCCGTGCTCGGCATGCTCGTCATCGGTATCGTCATGCTTTTTAGCACGAGCGCTTTCGCGCGCGACAGTCATGGGAACGTCTATTTTTTCATCATACGCCAGTCGATCTGGCTCGGCGTTGGGCTGGCCCTTTGCGCGATTACCGCGCTGATTGATTACCATTTCTGGCAGCGAACGTGGTGGCTTTGGTTTGGCCTTGCCTTTATTGCACTCGCACTTTGCTTCGTTCCGCACCTCGGGATGCGCATTAACGGGTCGCGACGCTGGGTTGGTCTTGGCCAGTTTGGTTTTCAGCCTTCTGAGATCGCGAAGATCGCTGCAGTTTTTTTTCTCGGCGCCTGGTTCTCGCGTTACGAAAAAGCAACCAAAAGTCTGCTTTACGGGTTTGTTCTTCCACTCGTGGTCACGAGTTTGTTGCTCGCGCTAATTGTTTCCGAAGTCGATCTCGGAACAACCGTCCTGCTTGGCGCAACAGCGTTCGTAATGATGTTCGTGGCTGGGGTAAATCCGATCTGGCTTAGTCTGGTTTCGCTCACGGGCCTGGGCGGCATTCTCTTCCTCGCCACGCAAATATCGGAACGAATGGGCCGCCTCGCCGCATTTCTCGATCCGGAACGTTTCAAACAAGATGCCGGTTTGCAACAGATGCAGGCATTAATCGCTTGGGGCAGCGGTGGAATGGAAGGGCTCGGCCTCGGCAACGGCCGGCAAAAGATGCTTTACCTGCCCTACGCGCACACCGATTTCATTTTCCCGATCATCGGGGAAGAGCTCGGCCTGCGCGCCAGTTTGCTCGTTGTCTTTTTATTCGTGGTCATCATCGTTTGCGGAATGATGATCGCGCTGCACGCAAAAGACCGTTTCGGTTTGCTGGTTGGCTGCGGCATCGTTTCGCTCGTGGCCTTGCAAGCGGCGGTGAACATTGGCGTTGCCACTTCCCTTTTGCCCAACAAAGGTCTGCCGCTACCGTTTATCAGCTACGGCGGTTCCAATCTTGTCGCGTGTTTGTTTGGGATTGGTTTGCTCCTCAATATTTATCGCCAGGGCGTGCTCGAGCCGGTCCAGAGAAGAGCGGCGTCGATGCAGGTTCGGATGACGCCGCGTATTTAATCGCAAGATCGACAATCAACTTTCATGAACGCAGTGATTGCATGTGGCGGAACCGGCGGACATCTTTTCCCCGGCATCGCCGTGGCGGAAGTGCTGCGCGATCGTGGTCACGAAGTCATTCTGCTGGTCTCCGAAAAAGAAATCGATGCGCTCGCACTCTCCGAGGGCGCGAATTTTCCATTCGAAAAATTGCCCACCGTTGGGTTGCCTTCGCCGTTTTCGCCCATGGTCTTCGGATTCGTCCGGCGGTTTGGCCAGAGCCTCTCGCTTTGCCGCTCCATCTATCGCAAATTCAAACCGCAGGTTGTCCTCGGCATGGGCGGATTCACTTCGACCGCTCCGGTCCTGGCCGGGCGCATACGTGGCGTTTCGACTTTTATTCACGAGTCGAACGCGGTCCCCGGAAAAGCGAACCGGCTTACCGCGCGAATGGTGCGTGCTGTTCTGCTTGGCTTCAAGGAATGCGCCCCTTTCTTTCCGAAAGTGCGCACCGAAGTCACCGGCACGCCGACTCGCAACGAACTCCGACGAATAGATCAACGTCTTGCTCGTCAAGAGCTTGGCCTGCGTGATGATCTGCCCACGCTGCTCGTGATGGGCGGAAGTCAGGGCGCGAGCGGGATTAACCAGGCGCTGATTAAATCGCTGCCCTTATTGCAAGGCGTCCCTTTTCAGGTCATCCATCTCTCCGGTTCGCGCGATGAGCGTCTGGTTGCGGATAATTATCGGCGAGAAAATATTCCTGCCTTTGTCGCCGCCTTTCACCACCGGATGGAAGAAGTGTACAGCGCGGCCGATTTCGCTATTGCGCGCGCCGGCGCAGCCAGTTTGGCTGAACTCGCCGTTTTCGCGTTGCCCGGCATATTAATTCCCTTTCCCTACGCCGCGGACGATCATCAAACGCGCAACGCGGAAATTTTCGTGCGCGCGGGCAGCGCCATTCTCTTGAAAGAATCGGAGATCTCGGGCGACGTGCTGGCGCGCAAAATCAAGGAATTGATCGGTGACACGCAGAAACTTCGGCGGATGTCCGAAAATTGTTCGCGCCTCGCGCCGAAAGATGCGGCGAACCGCGTCGTTGCAACGATGGAAAGATATACGAACCATGACTGCGGCGCTTGATGTCGATCTTGCAAAGGTGCTCACGCGCGCGCGGCACAAAATTCATCTCGTCGGCGTGGCCGGGAGCGGGATGAGCGGGCTGGCCGCGCTTTTGCTCGAGCTCGGGCACGAAGTCAGTGGTTCGGATAAAGTCAGCACGCAGGAAATCGATCGCTTGCAGCGGCTCGGTTTGCATTTTCACGGACAGCATCGAAGCGAAGACGCGCGCGGAGCGGATCTGATTATTTTTTCCTCCGCAATCAAAATTGATAATCCGGTCCTAACAGGCGCGCGTGACGCGGGAAAACCGATGCTGCGCCGCGCCGAAGCGCTCGCTGCCATCATGCGTGGCAAGCGCGGAATCCTCATTGTTGGCATGCATGGAAAAACGACAACCTCGGCCATGGCCGCGCACGTTCTGCGTGAAGGCGGGCTGCATCCATCGCATTACGTCGGCGCGGAAATCCCGATTCTCGGCACCAATGCGCACTGGGACCCGCGCGGCGAGTATTTTGTCGCGGAAGGCGACGAGAGCGACGGGACGCTGCGTTATTTTCATCCGGAGCACGCGCTCATTTTAAATATCGAAGAGGAGCATCTCGATTTTTATGCCGATCTTGCTGCCATCGAAGAAGTTTTTGCTCAGCTCATCGAGCACACCAGTGGAGCTGTTTTTTATAACGCCGACGACGAGAACACGACGCGTCTATGTCGATCTTGTCCGCACGCAGTCTCCTACGGGTTTTCTAGCAACGCGGATTATCGCGGCACCAACATCGAGTTGCGCGATTTCACATCCGTTTTTTGCGTTTATCATCGCGGTCAACAACTCGGCGAAGCGGTCTTGAATGTCTCCGGACGGCACAACGTCCATAACGCCATCGGCGTGATTGCGGTCGCGACCGAGATAGGAATTTCCTTTGAAAAAATTGCCGCTTCCCTTGGCAAGTTCAACCACGCGCGTCGCCGTTTTGAAGTCAAATACTCGAGCGAGCGTTTTTTACTGGTCGACGACTATGCGCACCATCCCACGGAAATTCGCGCCACGCTCAAGACAGCGAAATCGACCGGGCGCAAGCGCGTGCTCACGATGTTTCAACCGCATCGCTATTCACGAACGAAAGCGCTGCGCCGCGAATTCGGGCGCGCCTTCGACGATGCTGATCGCGTTGTTGTCACGGATGTCTATGCTGCAAGCGAGTCCGCGATTCCCGGGATCAGCGGGCAAACGATCGCGGATGAAATCGTTGCGCATGGGCATGGCGGAGTGAGTTACCAGCCGCATTTGGAATGGGTGCATCGCGATGTGGGCAACATGCTCGACCCCGGCGATCTCGTGTTAAGTTTGGGCGCGGGAAATATTCATGAGCAATTGTCGATCTTGGCGGCCGATCTCGTCATCGCCGAGAAATTGAAAGAAATCGTCGGCGAAGACGGTGATGTCCGCCTTTATGAGCCGCTCTCGAAGCACACGACTTTGCGCGTGGGCGGCCCTGCGCAGTTTTGGGTCGAGCCGCGCAATGAAAACGCTTTTGCGGAGTTGATTCGCTTTTCCCGGCAGGAAAATCTTGCGCTTTTCGTCATCGGCCGAGGTTCGAATCTGTTGGTGCGCGACGGCGGCATCCGCGGCGTGGTGGTGCATCCATGCGGCGGCGATTTCGATAAGATCGACATTAACGGTAACGAAATCACTGCGGGCGTGGGCGCCAAGCTGAAGGAAATTGCCTACGCGGGAAAGTCCGCGGGAATTGGCGGACTAGAGTGGATGGAAGGAATTCCGGGCGCGGTCGGCGGAGGATTGCGGATGAACGCGGGCGCGATGGGCGCACAAACTTTTGAAAACGTCGTGCGCGTCCGTTATCTCGATACAGAAGGAAACTCGCATACGAAAAGCCGGGACGAACTCGACGTGCGTTATCGAAATTTTCCATTGCTCGAAAAGAATTTTGCGGTGTCGGCAACATTTCGGGGTCACGCCGCATCGCGGGATGAAATCGAGCGTCGTCTGGAAGAATCGCAGGAGAAGCGCCGCACTTCACAGCCGATTGCGAAGAGCGCCGGCTGCATCTTCAAAAATACCGGCAGCATTCCGGCGGGAAAACTCGTCGATGAGCTTGGTTTGAAAAATGCCTGTGTCGGCAAAGCGCGCGTTTCGGAAGTGCACGGCAATTTTATCGTCAACGATGGAGGAGCGACTGCGGCTGACATGCTGCAGCTGATCGATCAGATTAAAAGCGCGGCACGCGCGAAGCGGGGCATCGAGTTGGAAACGGAAGTGCAGGTCGTAGGAGAAACAGCATGAGGAGGCGCAAAACTTTGCCCAAAAAAATTGCGGTGCTCATGGGCGGGCCGGGCTCGGAGCGCGATGTTTCGCTGGCGACCGGCCGAGGTATCGCAAAAGCATTGCGCTCCTTAGGCGCTGAAGTCCTCGATGTCGATGTTCGCGACGAAAACTTCCAGCTTCCGCATGATGTCGATCTTGCCTTCATCGCGCTGCACGGGACGTTTGGCGAGGACGGCCAGGTGCAAAAAATTCTCGAAACCCGCGGCATCGCTTATACCGGCGAAGGGGTCGAGGAAAGCCGGCTCGCGTTCGATAAGATTCGCTCGAAAGAGAAATTCCGTGAGCACGGTGTGAACACGCCGGAATGGGAAACGGTGGAGGTGTACCGGCATCCGCGCATGGCGTTACCGATTGTCGTCAAACCGCCACGAGAAGGATCCACCGTCGGCGTTTACATTGTGAAAGAGCCGGACGAGCTCGAGCACGCGATTGTCGATGCGGCGAGATACGATCGCCAACTGCTGGCGGAGAAATTTATTCCTGGCCGCGAGCTGACCATTGGAATTCTCGGCGACCAGGCGCTGCCGATTCTCGAAATCATTCCCAAAGGCGGTTTCTACGATTTCATAAACAAATATCCATTTCTCAATCCGCAGGCCGGCGGCGGCGCGCAGCACGTCTGTCCGGCGAAAATCGATCCGAAGAAAACGAAGCAGATTCAGGACCTGGCTTTGCACGCGCATCGCGCACTGGGCTTGCAGGTTTATTCGCGCGTCGATGTGATTTTGTCCGAAAGCGGCGAGCCGTTCGTGCTGGAAGCGAACACGATTCCGGGGATGACCGAAGCGAGTTTGTTACCGGAAGCGGCCGCGGCCGCTGGAATCAATTATGTCGATCTTTGCGTGCGCATCATCGAACTCTCGCGCGCCAGGACGAAGAGAGGTGCCCGATGAAACGGCAGAACCGGCCCCGCGCCCGCAACCGGCGCGTCTCGAATCGGCGGCAGCGCCGTCAGCAACATTTGCTCGACGTGAAGGTCCGTTCCCGCACAGCGACGCAGCACCGGAATCGGCGCGTGCTCGTTTTTGTTTCGCAACTCGCGCTCGTCATCGGACTCAGCGTCGCCGTCTATTTTGGCGCGCGCGAAGGAGCGAGGCGACTTTTCTTTGAGAACCCGGATTACCAATTGAGCACGATCGAAGTGCAGACGGACGGCACGCTGCAACGCGAGCAGATCCTGAAAATCGCCGATCTGCGCGAGGGTGAAAATATTTTTAACGTGAACCTGGGACGCGTGCACGACCGGCTGCAGCAGCTTCCGCAGGTCGATGAGGTGCAGGTCGAGCGCAAGTTGCCGGCCGAAATCGACATTCACGTGGTCGAACGAAAACCGGTTGCCTGGATCACGGATGAAAAACAAATGGCCGACCCATTTGCTTCCGACGCTGCTTTTCTAGTGGACGGGCGCGGGGTTTTGATGAAAGAAAAGAAGTTGTTGCCGGAATATTTGGGATTGCCGCTCATTTCGGGATGCGCGAGCGAGTCGCTCGAGGCGGGCAAGGTCGTCGAATCGTTCGAAGCCAAAGCGGCGCTTGAGCTTTTGCGCGTGAGGACGCGCAGTTTTATGCAGACGCGTTTCCAGATTCGCGAGATCGATGTTTCGAACGGTTACTGTCTGCTCGTGACGGACAAGAACCATGTGCGCGTGACGTTTGGTTTTGATAACCTCGAGGCGCAGCTGCAACGTCTCGAGCAATTCCTGATTTACTCGGATGACTCGAAGCGCGACCTCGCGACGGTGAACTTGCGCGTGCAACGAAACATTCCGGTGACTTTTGCGAAGTCGCCGGCCAGCATCATCAATGATACCATCGAGCCCGACGCGGAGCCGCGCATTTTAAAGGCGATCCCGGTGCAGGCGCCCGCAAGATCGACATCTTTATCGGCGGCGAAATCCCATCCGAGTCCTTCGCCCTTGTCGATCAAGCGCGCGATTCCGGTGGAGCACAAGGAGAAGCAAAATGGCGAGTAGTGATCTGATGGTCGGCCTCGAAATTGGCACATCGAAAATTTGCGTCGTTGTCGGTGAAAGCCGGCCTGATGGCACGATCAAGATACTTGGCGTCGGCCAGGCGCCGTCGCGCGGCGTGCGCAAGGGCGAGATTGTCGATTTTGAAACGGCGATGAAATGCGTGCATGAAGCAGTCGTCGATGCAGAGCAAAAGAGCGACGTCATGATTCGCAGCGTTTACGTCGGCGTCGCCGGCTCGCACATTCAAAGTTTTAATAACCGCGGCTGCGTGATCTTGCCGGAGGAACGGGATGAGATCGACGAGCAAGACATCGAGGATGTAAAAATCAACGCGCGCGAGGTGAGCATACCGGCGCAAAACGCCTTCCTGCATTCGATCATCCAGCATTACCATGTCGATGGACAGGACGGCGTGCTCAATCCCGTCGGCATGCTGGGGCAAAAACTGGAAGCCGATTTTCACATCGTCCACGGGGTCCGCACCCGCATTCAAAACACCATCCGGTGCGTGAAAGAGCTGCCGCTCGATGTCGAGGACGTTGTCTTCAGCGCGCTTGCTTCCGCCCAGGTCGTGCTCACTCAGCACCAAAAAAATCTGGGCGCGCTCGTTGTCGATATTGGCGGCGGCACGACCGATTACATTCTCTATGTTGATGGAGCGGTGAAACAAAGCGGCGTTTTCGCGCTCGGCGGCGATCACATCACCAACGACATCTCGATGGGACTGCGCATCCCAATGACGCGGGCGGAAAAACTCAAGATCGAGGAAGGCAGCGTCATTCTCGGCAATTGTCTCCCCGGCGAAACGATTTTGTTGAAAGACGATTCCGGTTTCGCGGGCAAGGAGGTCGAGCGCGAAACGCTCAACACAATCATTCACCTACGTCTGCGCGAAAGTTTCGAGCTGCTCAAGCGTCAGCTCGAGCAGGAACCATTCATTAACTACATCGGCGCCGGCATTTTCATCACCGGTGGATGCAGTCTTCTCAACGGCATTGATCACCTTGCGAGTGAGGTTTTCGAAATGCCAGCGCACGTCGCGCACGCGCAAACCATGTCCGGACTCACTTCCGCGTTCGAAAACCCGCAATTTTCCACCGGGATCGGACTAATCAAATACGCGCAAGCAGTGCAGGCGGACCGGCCGCGCCGCGGCTTCGGCCGAATCCTCGGAAAATTTTTCAGCGGCATCCGATGAACAACATTGACAATTACAAGATCGACAACGTGACAAAATGATTCAGCTCGGCCACAACTACACCCTGCCGGAACGGGAAGAAGAAATCATCCCAATCAAAGTCGTGGGCGTCGGTGGCGCCGGCTCGAACGCGCTCGATCGCGTCGTGCTCGACGGAATGGAAAAAGGCGATCTCATCGCGATCAATACCGAAGTGCAATCGCTCGCCAGTTCGGTGGCGGCGTGCAAAGTGCAGCTCGGCCGCTCGGTTACGCGCGGCCTCGGCGCGGGCGGCGATCCCGAACTTGGTTATCAGGCGGCGGTGGAATCGGCCGACGAAATCCGCCAGGCACTTGTCGATGCGCGCATGATTTTTATCTGCGCGGGCCTCGGCGGCGGGACCGGTTCCGGGGCGGCGCCTCTGGTCGCGCACCTCGCGCGCGAAGCCGGCTCACTCGTCATCGCTTTCGCCACGCTCCCATTTTCGTTCGAGGGCAAACGCCGCAGCACGCAAGCGCAGGAGGCGCTCGCCCGACTGAACGAAATTGCGCACGCTGTTATCTGTTTCGAGAACGATCGGATGGGTGACATGGTCGCGCCGAAGGCCGGCATTCATCAGGCATTCGCCGTCGCCGACATCACCATCAGTCAAAGCCTGCGCTCGATTGTAAATTTAATTCAACGTCCCGGCCTAATCCGCATCGGCTTCGATGATTTGCTCAGAGCGTTGCGCAGTGACAATGGCCGTTGCTTGTTTGGATTCGGTGAGTCCGATTCCGACAACCGCGCCCACGACGCGCTCAAGCAGGCGCTGAAAAATCCGCTTATGGACAAAGGCAAAATGCTCGCGGACGCGGCGCATGTGCTCGTGCAAGTCGCGGGCGGACCGGGCATGACGTTATCTGAAGTGGAAATCCTGATGCAGGAACTGGGACGTCACGTGAACGACCAGACGCAGATTCTTTTCGGCACCGCCGTGGACGGCAAGATGGGAAACCGCTTGAGCGTAACGATCATCAGTTCGCTTGCCGCAGATGGCGAAGGTGCGTCGCAAACAATATCCTCAACGAGCGAGCCAATTCTCGCCCCGCCGCCAATTTGGGAGCAACCTCCGAAACCGCAACCCAAGATCGACATCTTGTCCGCCAGCCGGACGGACTCGTCCCGTGGCGAACCGGAGCCGGCGAATGTCGAAGCCGGTCCCGTTTCAGAAAATTTAATTCCGCTTGAAGAACCGGCGCCGATTGAAACACCGCCGGCCGAGCCGGAACCCGAAATCAAAAAGCCCGCTCCCGCGCCGCGCTTGATTGTTCCAAACAAAAAACCGCTGCCGGTGAAAGAATCAAAGCCTCCCGCCGAGAAATATGTGCAAACCAAGCAGGAAGTTTTGCAATTCGAACCGGTCACGCGCGGCCGCTTCGAAAAAAGCGAACCAA
>WNFA01006670.1_pt1 | contig 10305 bp, 9 predicted proteins | sample 5400481 | NCBI WGS metagenome assembly WNFA01 (sample SAMN13153340, study PRJNA577476) | soil metagenome | isolation source: 120 cm saprolite under Douglas fir tree site 2 hole 1 replicate 2 | place: USA:California | collected 2015-04-18 | reverse complement strand
CCGAAGCCGATCGCGAAATCGGCGACGCCCAGCCACCGCTTGATACGGTTATAGCGGCGCGATTCCGGGGAATCGGTGAGAACCGGTGCGGTTTCCTTGGCGGCCATCATCCTGAGCGTGTTGTAACTATCCTATCGCGTTGCGAGGCTGGCTAGAACGCGAAAGTACCGGAAAACCCCCGGCCCTTGGCTCTTTAGCTACTGGCTCTTGGCTTCCTGCTTCGGGTCAGTCCTGCCGTACGAATCTTTCGCCGCTCTCCAGAATTTCTTCGACCAGCTCGGGCGTGGCTGCTTCAACATAGCACCGCAGCATACGTTCGGTGCCGGAGGCCCGGAACAATACCCACGCGTCGGCGCCGTTGCCATGTTGGGGGGCGTCCAGGAAGAACTTCACGCCGTCGAGATTCTCCTTGCGCAGGATGGGATAAGCACCGAGCTTCGTAGTCTGCGGATCGGCGGCGCGGCGGATCGCGCTGTTCTTGATCTCATCGGAAATGTGCAGATCGCGCCGGCCGTAATAGTGCGCGCCGAATTCGCGCTGCAGGTCGGCGACCAGTTGGCCGAGCGGCTTCCCTTCTTCCGCCATGACGTTCGCCAGCAGGAGCGCGTTGAGAATGCCATCGCGTTCCGGGAGAAATCGGCCGTATCCGATGCCGCCGGATTCTTCTCCGCCGATCAGAATTTCGTGGTCCATCATAAGGTCGGCAATGTACTTGAAGCCGATGGACGTCTCGTGCAGCTTACGTCCGTGCTTCGCGGCGATGCGGTCGATCATGCCGGTAGTGTTGAAAGCGCGCGCCACATCGCCCGGCCACTTCTTGCGCACCAGCAACCAATTCAGAAGAACGGAAATGCATTTGTGCGAATCGACGAAGCTCCCGTCTTCCGCCACGGCGCCGATGCGATCGGCATCGCCGTCGGTGACCAGGCCGGCATGGCACTTTTCTTTCACCACGGTTTCCTGCAGCAGCGCAACGTGCGGCAGAATCGGTTCGGGATTAATGCCCGGGAATAGCGGGTTCACTTCCTGACGAATCGCGACGTAGCGGATGCCGTGGGTGTCAAATATTTTCGGAAGAACTCCGCTGCCGGAGCCGTACATGGAGTCGACGGCAAACTTGAAGTTCGCACCGCGGATGAGATCGAGATCGGCGAACTCGGAAACCGCTTCGACATAGACGGGCTTCAGATCCACCTCTTCAATTTTCGCGTTTGCCCCACTCCTTCGCGTTCTGTGCGAAGGAGTGGGTGGGCGGTCGCTGGTTACGGCGCCCTCGTCAAGTTCGTCTTCGATCGACTTCATGATCGCGGGCGTGGCCGAGCCTCCAAACTTCGCTTTGAACTTCACGCCATTCCAGTTCCATGGATTGTGGCTCGAGGTAACCACGACACCGCCCGCCGCGCCCAGCTTCTTGACGTTGTAGGAAACTGTGGGCGTGGGCACGTAGTCGTTGGCCAGCAGCACGGGAATACCTGCGCCACCGATGACTTCGGCGAGGGCGCGAGCGACGCGGTCAGATAAGAAACGGGTGTCATAGCCGACAACGACGCCGCGAGTGGGGTCTTCGTGCTTGAGGACATAGCTTGCGATTGCGCCGGCCACGCGGCGCACGTTCTCGAAGGTAAAGTCGTCAGCGATCAGACCGCGCCAGCCGTCGGTGCCAAATTTAATCTGGGTCATAGTTAGTCATTGGTCGGTAGGCTGAATTCCCGTAGAGACGGGGCAAGCCCCGTCTCTACAGGAGGACCGACGATTCTCACACCAGCTTATGCAGCTTCTTGTCATCCAAATGCTTCACCACTTTGCCCACATCCTGCGACTGGTCGAGCGTGGTGACGAGCAGGGCGTCCTCGGTCTCGACAATCACCAGGTTGCTCACGCCGACCAGCGCGACAAACTTGCCGAGCACGTGAACATAATTGTTCTGCGCGTTCAGGGCAAATCTGCTGGACGGAGACACCTGATCTCCACCGCCACGTTTTGCCTTCGCTACGTGGTGCTCATGCAGCGCGGTCCAGGAGCCGAGGTCGTTCCATCCGAAGTCGGAGGGCAGACAGAAGATGCGCGACTGGCATTCTCCCTTGGCCGACCGCGGTTCCAGCACCGCATAGTCGATGCTGATGTTTTCGCACTTCGGGTAGAGCTTTCGGAAAGTGTCCGCGAACTTGCGCGTGCCATAAGCGGCGGCAATCTTTTCGAGAAGCGGCGCGGTGTTTGGAAGATGCTCGCGTAGCGCGTTCGCGAGCGTGTCGGCGCGCCAGAGAAACATGCCGCTGTTCCAGAAGTAGTTGCCCGCGTCGAGAAACTGCCTGGCCGTGGCGACATCGGGCTTTTCGGTGAATCGGCGCGCGCGCAGCGAGCCATCGCGATCGGGTGCGCCGGCCTCGATATACCCGTAGCCGGTTTCGGGGCGAGTGGGGCGGATGCCGAGCACAACGATGTTTTCTCCCGCCCCGGCGATCTTGATTCCAGCGCCGAGAGTAGCGTGGTATTGCGCAAGGTCGGCGATAACGTGGTCGGAGGGAAACAGACCAAGCACCGCATCGGGATCATGACGGAGCAAGAGAAATGCCGCTAATCCAATCGCGGGCGCTGTGTTGCGTCCAGCGGGCTCGGCGATGATCTGCTTCGGAGGAAGCTTCGGAAGTTGACGCAGGATGGCGGGGCGCAGGTCGCCATTGGTGATGATCCAGAAACGGCTCGGTGCGGCCATGGGTACGAGGCGCGCGACGGTCTGCTGGATCATGGTCCGCTTGCCGTCGAGCGCGAGCAGTTGCTTGGCACGGCGCTTGCGGCTCAGCGGCCAGAATCGCGTGCCTCGGCCGCCAGCCAGAATTACGGGATAGAAGTTGTTAGTCTTCACGGTCGTAGGAAGCCTACCATTTACGCACCGGAGTAGAAAAACCTTAACCACAGGGGGCACAGAGGTTCAGGGGAAAACACGGTGAACTCTCCCCCACGACGGAAACTAGGTACGCGAAAACAGTCTCGCGAATTCGGTCTCCCCCGTGGACCTCTGTGCCCCCCGTGGTAGAGGTTTGCGTTCAAATGCGCGTGGCGGGCTCAGGCGTGACAACGCCCGGCACGCTGGCTTTCAGGAATTCGACCGCCCACTGCGGACGCACCGTGAAGCCTTGCAGCGTGGCCGGAATCACGACAGCGTCGCCTTTGGCCAGCGTCACCGGGTCGCGGCCCTGCGCCTCGACAACTCCGCAGCCTTCAACCGCGACCAGTATCTGCACAGAAGTCTTGCCCGAATCGTCGGCCGTCGAGAACACATGCGGCTCCTTCAATTCAAGCAGGTCCACCGTGAAGTAGGGTGCGGCAATCATCGAAGACTGACGGCTCTTGCCGCCGTGAATAGCAACCGGCGCGGGGCGGACCACTTTGCCGGAGGCTACACGCTCCTTAACCGAGGCGAGGCCGCGCTCCAGATGCAGCGGGCGCGGGCGTCCGTAGTCGTAAAGACGATACGTGGTGTCGGACTGCTGCTGCGTCTCCACCATGACGGTGCCCGGTCCCAGCGTATGCACCGTGCCGCCGGCCACGTAAATCATCTCGCCTTGATAGACGTTGATCCAGTTGAGCAGGTCTTCCGCACGCTTGTCATGGATGACTTGTTCGAATTGAGCGCGCGTAACGCCGGGCTTCAGTCCGAGCGCGATCTGCGATCCGGGCTTGGCATGCGCCACGTACCAGCATTCGGTCTTGCCCCAGGGTTCGCCGAAGCGTTGCGCGGTGGCGTCGTCGGGATGCACCTGGACAGAAAGTTTTTCTTCGGGAAACAGAAACTTGAGCAGCAACGGAAAACGCTGCGGGTCGCGCGCGGCCGTGCCCACAAGTTCGGAGCGGAATTCTTTGCTTAGATCTGCGAGCGACCGCTTTGCCAGCGGGCCATTTGAGACCACGCAGTTGTCGCCGGTGAGCCAGGCTTCTCCGATTCGCTCGTTGAATTTGTGATTTGGATAGATCGCGGAAAGATCGAGTGTGCCCCATGGGCGCGGGTCGAAGGCGGGCGACATCAGGAGTGGGTAGAGTTGGGGCATGGGAGCGAACGCGGGAGTGTCTAGTATCTAAGGTGAAATTGCCGCCAGTTTCTGGAAGTAGCGCCGGGCAACAGCGACGTTCCCGGAAGCCTGTGCCGATCGCGCCGCGCCTTTGAGGGTATTGAACCGGTTCGGTGCGACCTTCAGAACGGCTTCGTATTCTGCTAGCGATTCCCGGGGGTGGTTCTCCAGCAGCAGTAGTTCCGCCAACATTTCCCTGCCGGGCGTAACCGCACCCGGCGTCACGGCGTCCTTGTCCATGCTTTCTTCCAACTCCGCAGCCGATCTCATGGTAGCAATCGCGTCGGTGCTTTTGCCGCCCTCCTCCGCAATCCACGCAGCCACTTCGCGCCGCTGCACTTCCACTTGATTAGACCAGTACGCATTGTTCTGTTTGGCGATGTTAGCTGCGAGGAGCGCTAGGGTCTGCTCAGCTTGAGCCGCGCGATCGAGATTTCCAGAGCGTGCGCTGCCCTCGCCGATCGCGGCCCAGGTGATGGCCTGCGCCCAGGGCACACCCTCCTTTCGGAGTTGCAGGTCGCTTGCCTGCTTCCAATTCCCGAGCTCGATGGTGCAACGCGCAGGAATCGCGGCTAGGGCATAGTCGCCAGTGAGAGTGAGGCCGGCGACAGAGGTGAGCGAATTCAACTCGGCGTGCACCGCCTGAGCCTCTTTTACGCGTTCACTCTGTAAATAGGCATAGGCCAGGTAGTCCATGGCGTGAAGGCGCTGGTCCCGCGCCTCACCATTGGTAGAACTCGCTTCCGCCTCAGCGGCAAGCTTTTCGGATCTCTTATTGGAGCTAATGGATTCGTCCCACGAGCCCACCCTGGTAAAGAGGTGAGAAGGCATGTGATTGGCATGGGCCGAGACCGGTGCGATCTTCGCGTACGTGCGTGCGGCGCCGAGGCCTTTTTCCGCCAGGATTGGATTGTCGTAGCAGTGGATGATGTAGTGGGCGATGCCTGGATGATGGGGCTGCAATTTGAACAGCGGCTCAAGAATTTCGCCACACTTGCGCTGATTGGCGAAGGACTTGTCCGTTTTCGGCGCGGTGATATAGAGCGTGAGCGCGTGGAAGATCGCAGCTTCGCTATCCGCTGGATAAGCTGCTTGCACGGCTCCCATTTTCGTCTCAAAGGCTTGGTCGTGCAGTGCGGAATCCTTGCCATCTTGGTAGTAAATTTCCGCCAGAGCATCGAGATAAGCCACTTCACGAGCCGTCGTATGCGGATTCGCCGTGGCGATGGTTCTTGCCTTTTCGAGAGCGACGCGACCGGCAGCGGTGTCCCCGTTCTTCCACAAACCGTGGTAGTGCGACATGGCGACGCCCCATTGCGCCATGGCGCAGGTTGGATCCTGAATCGCGATTTCGCTGAACGCCCGCCTCGCTTGTTCATACTGAAAAGAGTGCAGCAACGCCACTGCTTGATCGAAGCTGAGCTTCACTGTCTTCGAGCAGGATGTCAAAAAGTGGACCGAGCCTATTTCCTCAGCCGAGAGTTCGTGCTGGTGTTCTTGAGCCGCCAACGTCAGCGGTCCGGAGCACAGACCAGCCAAGAGTAAAATTGCAGCGCGGAGCATAAGCCTCCTCCCGCGACAGTCGACCATCACAAAGGCGTAAACCCGCATGAATACTGGCGTTGACAGGATCATCCGGCTGCTGACACCACTTCAAAAGGGAAAATAGCTACTACAGCCCACCAAAGAACTTGTGCATGCGCTCCAGCGCCTTGTCCAGATTCTCCATCGAAGTCGCATACGAGAAGCGAACGTGCTCGGTCGTCCCGAATCCTTCACCGGCCACAGTTGCAACATGCGCCTGGTGCAGCAATCCATGTGCGATGTCGGCGCCTGAGTTCATGCCGCTCTTGCCCCCGTTCTTATCAAAGAATGCTGAGACATTGGGATATGCATAGAACGCTCCTTCCGGCATGGTGCATTTCACACCCGGAATCGAGCGCAGGCCGCCGACAATGTGGTCGCGCAGCTTGATGTACTCCGCGCGCATTTCTTCGACGCACTGCTGCGAACTGTTCAGCGCCGCGACCGCCGCCTTCTGCACGATCGACGTCGGATTCGAAGTCGACTGGCTCTGCAACTTCTGCACGGCTCCGACTACCGCCGCGGGGCCGAGCGTGAATCCCAAGCGCCAACCAGTCATGGCGTAGGTCTTCGAAAGCGATCCGACCACCAGAAAACGGTCGCGATATTCGTTCAAACTCCCGACCGAGAAATTCTTGCCGGTGTAATTGAGATAGACATAGCACTCGTCGGAAATGACCCAGATGCCGCGCTCGTGGGCGAGGCGCACGACGGCCGTCATGTCCTCAGGACTCATCACCGCGCCCGAAGGGTTCGACGGCGAATTCAAAATAATCAGCTTCGTCCTCGGCGTGATCAGGCGCTCTACCATCTGCGCCGTGACGCGGAAGCCCTGCGACTCGTCGGCCGCGAGCAGCACGCAATTGCCGCCGACATAGCGCACCATGTCCTTGAACGAAACCCAGTAGGGCACGGGCAGAATCACTTCGTCGCCGTGATCGACCAGCACCGAGATGACGTTGAAGAGCGCATGCTTGCCGCCGACCGAGGCGCATGTTTCCTCGCGCTTGTAGGCGGAGCCGAAATCGGCCGCGTGGCGGCGGATGATCGCGTCTTTAAGTTCGACCGTGCCACCCACCGGCGTGTACTTCGAAAAATTTGCGTTAATGGCCGCGATGGCCGCGTCTTTAATGTGCTGCGGCGTCGCGAAGTGCGGCTCGCCGGCGGTTGCGTCCACCACGTCGATGCCCTGCTGGCGCAGCTTCTCCGCCTCGGCCACGGCGGCCATGGTAGCGGAGGGCTCAATGCGATTAATGCGTTCCGTCAGGCGGACGGGGTGAGTAACCGGCGTCATTACCGTGCTCATGTTTACTGTGCTCAGGCTTTCTTTTTTCTGGACTTGCTCTTGCCCTCGGAACGCGTCTTGCCCGCAGGCTGCTCGCCGTTCTCGAATTTGAGAGCCACATCCATTTTCTCACGAAGCTTCCGCTCGACGAGGTCGGGAACCAGGCATTCAATGGATCCACCCAGCTGCGCCACTTCGCGCACCAGACGCGAACTGATGTACGAATACTTTTCCGCGGGCATCATGAAAACCGTCTCCAGACCGGGCTGCAGTTTTCGATTCATCAGCGCCATCTGAAGTTCGTACTCATAATCGCTGATGGCGCGAATGCCCCGCAGAATCGCCCTCGCCTCGACCCGCAGAGCATAGTCCACCGTAAGGCCGGCGAAAGTGTCCACCGAGACGTTGTCTAAGCCCGAGGTCATCGCCTCCAGCATCTTGCGACGGTCGGCAACGCTGAACAGCGGATCTTTCTCGGGATTGCGGAGAATGGCGACCACCAGTTCGTCGAAAATCTTGCTGCCGCGCTCGATCAGGTCAAGATGCCCGTTGGTAGGAGGATCGAACGATCCGGGATAGATAGCTTTGATGCGCTTCACGCGGCCCTCGGTCGACGAAAGGTCAAGGAAAGAAGGATTGTATGCGGGGGCAAGCGGGGATGGCAAACCGAGGGCGATGGAGCGCCGGGCGTCACCGCCCGGCCACTTCGGACTGGACGGGCGAGGCGCCCGTCTCTCCATCGATTAACGAGCTCCACTCGGTGGGGGCGGACGAATGCGTCCGCCCCTACGTGAGCATAGCTATCGTCTCGCCGGCACTTTTCCTGCTTCCGCCGCCGACGGCATCGTCGTAACCCGTCCTTGCGTACCGGTAGCTTGCGCCGGAACCGCAGTCGCAGCCGGAGCCGGCGCTGCGGCCGGAACCATTCCCAGCGCCTTGCGTACTTCGGCATCGAGCTTCGCCATCGTGTCTTTATTTTCTTTCAGGAAGCTGCGGGCATTCTCGCGTCCCTGCCCGATGCGCTCCCCTTTGTAGCTGAACCACGAGCCCGACTTCTCCAGGATATTGTTGTTCACCGCGAGATCGATCAGGTCGCCTTCGCGCGAGATGCCCTCGCCATACAGAATGTCGAACTCCGACTCGCGGAACGGCGCCGCCACTTTGTTCTTCACGATCTTGACTCGGGTACGCGAGCCGGTGACCACGTCTCCTTCTTTAATGGCCGCGATACGGCGGATATCAATGCGCACCGAAGAATAGAACTTCAGAGCGCGCCCGCCCGTCGTGGTTTCCGGATTCCCGAACATCACGCCAATCTTTTCGCGGATCTGATTGATGAAGATCAGGCAGGTGCGCGACTTGGCCACCGTCCCGGTCAGCTTGCGCAGCGCCTGCGACATCAGGCGCGCCTGCAGGCCCATGTGGCTGTCGCCCATTTCGCCGTCAAGTTCGGCCTTCGGGACGAGCGCCGCCACCGAGTCCACCACCAGTACGTCAATGGCGTTCGAGCGCACCAGCGCTTCCGTGATTTCGAGCGCCTGCTCGCCATAGTCGGGTTGCGAGACCAGCAGGTTGTCGACGTCCACACCCAGCTTCTTGGCATAGCCCGGATCGAGCGCATGCTCGGCATCGACGAACGCCGCCATGCCGCCCGTCTTTTGCGCCTCGGCAATCACTTGCAAGGCAATGGTGGTTTTGCCGGACGACTCCGGACCGAAGATCTCAACGACCCGGCCGCGCGGAAAGCCACCCACGCCCAGCGCGGCATCGAATGAAATCGCGCCCGTAGAAATCACTGCGATGGGAACGATGGCTTCCTTCGACCCCAACCGCATGATGGAACCTTTGCCAAACTGCTTTTCAATTTGTGCGAGGGCGAGATCAATTGCTTTGTTGCGCTCGTTTGTACGCTCTTCTGTCCTGCTACGTTCGTCGGCCATGATGGCTGCTCCTGTTTATGAATCTGGGGTACGAATCCCTCGTAGCCTACACCCGCGGGCTGGAGCGTGAAGTGTTGGCTGTCACATCAGTTTTGGTCAGTTTAGCACGAAGCGAATAAAAGGCGAAGCGTAGAGTTGATTGCCGTGGTTCGCAAGTTGTCCCCGGTGTTCCCCCGTGCCCTCTGTGGTTAGGCATTTCACACAGCATGCCCCAGCCCGCACAATGGAAGAGACCCGGATTCCGTCCCAAGGCACGGTCCCCCGCTTCTTGCTAGACTCTTCGCATGCAAGCATCGCGTAACGGCGAAAGCTCCGACCAGAATAAGATTGGAGGCCCATCCCTCTACCTGGTCGCCACGCCCATCGGCAACCTGGAAGACATCACCCTGCGCGCCCTTCGCGTCCTAAAAGAAGTCGACCTGATCGCCTGCGAGGACACGCGCCAGACCCTAAAGCTCCTCAGCCATTACGGCATCAAGACGCGCACCGTCAGCTATCACGAGCACAACGAGATGACCAAGGCCGCCGAACTTGTCGTCGACCTCGAAGGCGGCGCGAAGATCCGATTCCCGGAGCATCGGCGTTCCTGGCGGCGCTGGTAGCAAGCGGCCTGCCCACCGATTCCTTCCGCTTCAGCGGCTTCCTCCCCGCCAAGTCAGGACAGCGCCGCAAACTGTTGGGAAGCGTGAAAGACTCTCCGCGAACGCAGGTGTTCTACGAAGCTCCCCACCGGCTGCTGGAGACGCTTGCGGATGTGGTCGAGCTTCTGGGGAACGACCGCCACGTAGTGGTTGCACGCGAAGTGACGAAACTACATGAAGAATTTTTGCGCGGACGGGTGGCGAAAGTTTTGGAACAGTTGAAGGCCAGAGGGGACGTCAAAGGCGAAATCACGCTCCTGATTGCAAAGCCTGAGACCCAGGACCTGAAACCTGAAACCTCCAGCGTAAGCGTCGCCCAGCGCGTGCGTGAAATAATGTCCAAAGAAAAGGCAGACGAAAAAGCCGCGCTGAAGAAAGTAGCCAAAGAGCGTGGGATTGGGAAGAGCGAAGCGTATCGAGAGTGGCAGCGGGGCAAATAGCAGCACGACCGTCCGCTTCGCCACGAACCACGTAGCCCCGGACGCATTCGTCCGGGGAGCCGAGCGAAGCTCGGCAGGGGTTGGCCCTCTCTCCACTGGGAACCTCACACCACAGATGTTCGTGCGTCACCGACAACGTGCCAGCCATCCCATAATTTCGACTAGGTCCACAGCCTTCTGTCGAGCTTGCTCGACGGGCGGACGAATGCGTCCGCCCCTACGTGGCATGTGGTCGCGCCGTCGGCCCGAAACGTGGAAAGGCTGGCTTATGCCCTTCTACCGCCGCAATCTGCCGCATCTGCAACGAGATGCTAAACGGCACTTCGTCACGTTCGTCACCCAAGATCG
>WNFA01005821.1_pt1 | contig 10308 bp, 9 predicted proteins | sample 5400481 | NCBI WGS metagenome assembly WNFA01 (sample SAMN13153340, study PRJNA577476) | soil metagenome | isolation source: 120 cm saprolite under Douglas fir tree site 2 hole 1 replicate 2 | place: USA:California | collected 2015-04-18 | reverse complement strand
AGTAGCTCCCTAATCGACAATGGTCAATCTGAGCGCGGCGAACCTGATCGGCGGTTTTGTCTTTGGATCGATCGGTTTCGTCGCCTTCATTTACGGAAAGCGAATGAACCTTTGGAAGCCGATGCTCCTTGGAATCGCGTTGATGGTTTACCCGTACTTCATTAGCGACAATATCGCACTGTTCGCGGTCGGAATTCTAGGTTCAGCATCACTTTGGTTCGTCCGGACCTAAAAAAACGGAGCCCGCTTTCACGAGCTCTGTTTTGAGAAGCTAATGCCGTGTTATCTGGCGAATCCAATGCCCCTTTCCGTCTCGACGATAGCTCGATCCGTGTTCTCGATCGCGCGCAGACGCCACCCGCCTTTATTGTGCTCGGCCGCCTGTAATTCAGCCCGAGCCGCGCGCAGATGCTCAAGCGCTCTCCGCATATGCGGCTGTTCCGCACGAGCCGTCGTTAAGCTGAAGGCCGAAATCGCTAATAAACTAACAATCTTTGTAGTGAATGTTTTCATCGCATCGATCTAACGATTGCGAATTGCAGCGTTAAGACAGGCGCAACCCTACAAAGTAGACGACTCGGTCGCGTTTTTGTAATCTCATGACCGCAATGGCGGACGAACCGGCAAAAATCATCCTCGGCGATACCGCGATTTCCGCAGTCGAGAGAACTGCGCGCCGACGTTGGTTCGGGCGAGGCAAAGATCGAGAAGCTCTGCCGTTCACGCATTGCGAAAATTGCGAAGCCGAGTTGGCCGGGCCGCATTGCGCGCAATGCGGGCAGGCGGCGATCGATTATCGCCGCTCATTTCGGCACGTCATTGTTGACGTTCTCGATTCGTTTCTAAACTGGGACTCGAAATTTTTCGCCACCATCGGCCTGCTCATCGTGAAGCCGTGGCGACTGACCAACGAATTTCTTGCCGGCCGACGAGTTCGTTATTTGCATCCGGCGCGACTCTATCTTTTGGCCAGCATTATATTTTTCTTTGCCGTCAATTACTGGACGAAAGGGATTCACATGGATCCGAGCAAACTCGGGCCAAAGGACCGCGCTGAGATTCAGGCCGACCTGGAAAAGGAAGATCTGCCGCCAGACGTCCGTGCAAAACTGCAGAAAGTTTTGGAAGAGAGCTCGCCGACGCCTGCGCCTCCAGTCCAGCCTTCGACTCCGGCCGCGCCGCTGGCTTCTGGCGCACCTTCGCTTTCGTCGCCGTCTTCACCTTCGCCCGCTCCGTCAAGCGGAAGCGCCAAAACTTTTGGGCCGGTTACGGAGCGACCCTTCGCGGTTATTGACAAACCTTCAACGCCCTTCGAGCAATGGCTCGAGGCGCGGGCCAAAGAAAAAATGGGCGAACACGGAACGAAAATGGGGCTTTTTATCAGCACGCTCTTCAACAATTTGCCTTACATGATGCTCTGCTGCATTCCGCTCTTCGCGTTTGTCCTGAAGATTCTCTACATCCGTCGCCACATTTTCTATATCGATCATCTGATTTACGCCCTGCATGTCCACACATTTGCTTACACAGGCGTAATGCTGATAGTGCTCGCAACGATCGGATTGAATCGCGCAATCCCGGGAGTGTTCGCAGGCTGGATGATCGCGCTCCTCTGGATCGCGTTCGTTGTTCAAATTTTCCTATCGATCCGCCGGGTTTATCGACAAGGCTGGTTCATCAGCACGCTTAAATTTTTCACCGGCGGTTTTATTTACCTAATAGTGCTATTTCTCGCGCTGGCCGCGACCTTTTTTATCACCCTCGCGCTACCCTGAGCGGTTTAAGTTAGCAAGCGCCTGGCTTCAGCAAGCAGATTGTCGATCTTTCCCGCATCGGTCCCGCCACCCTGCGCGCTTTCCGGACGCCCACCGCCTTTGCCGCCGACGATCGGCGCGATTTGCTGAATGATTTTGTTCGCCTGAAACTTCGAAGTCAGCTGCTTCGGAACAACCGCGACCAGCGCGGCGTTTCCATCCTTCGCGCCCGCAAGAACGATCGGGCCATCAAACTTTTGCTTCAAGGCGTCGGCAACCGCTTGTAACAGTTTGCCGTCGGCATCGGGCACACTGGCCACGCAGATTTTCTGGCCGACCTTCGACAACGCCAAGTCATTCGCAATCTGTGCGGCGCGGCTGCGCAAATCGGCCTCGGCTTGCTTCGCGTGTTTCTTTTCCCACTCGCGAACATCGACCTCCAACTTGTCCAGATGCGCCCCGCGAGCATCGATCTGTTTCAGCATCTCGCCGGTTTGCACTGTGTCCGTGAAAAGCAGCAACGGCGCGAGATCCGGCTTCTTTCGCGACAACGTTTCGAACTTTTCCTGCTGGCGCGTTGCTTCTTCCCGCGCCCACACGCGAGCAGCATCGCCGGCAACCGCTTCAATTCGACGGGTACCTGCCGCGATTGCTTCCTCCTTCACGATCCGAAACGCGCCGATCTCACTTGTCGATCTTACATGGGTGCCGCCGCAAAGCTCCATCGAGTATCCATTCAATTTTCTCGGCTCGCCGCCGATCTGCAGAACGCGAACTTTGTCGCCGTATTTCTCACCAAAGAATTGCTGGATATCCTTCCGCTTCTTCGCTTCGCAGTACTCAATTTCTGTCCACGACACCGGTGCGTTCTCGGCAATCCTTTCGTTCACCAATTTTTCCACGTCGCGCTTTTGCGCCGGCGTGAGCGCCGCGCTCGAAAAGTCGAACGTCAGTTTATCCGGCCCGACATAACTTCCCTTCTGGATCGCGTCTTTGCTCACCAACTGGTGTAACGCCCAATGCAATAAATGCGTCACCGTGTGGTGCCCCTGAATTAGTTTCCGGCGATCGGCATCAACCGACACCCGAACCGCTTCGCCCGGTTCCGGCGCGCGTCCTTGGAGCAGTTCCGCGAGATGAACAACGATGTCGCCGTACTTTTGCGTATCAGTAACACGAAGACAGCCAATCTCGGTCCGATCGTGACCCGGCACATGTAACAAACCACGGTCGCCGACTTGTCCACCCATTTCGGCGTAACATGGCGTTTGGTCGAGAACGACCCCAATCGGTTCGCCTTTCTCTCCCGGCACAACGGTTTCCACCACGGCTTCTGTCTCCAAAAAATCGTACCCGAGAAACGTTGTCGTCGAAATTTCGTTCCTAGGAAGTTTGCGCGCCTCTAAGTTGCCAGAAAATTCAAGCGCGCTAATGACCTGCTTCTTTTGGGACCTGCGGGCACGCTCGCGCTGCTCGTCCATCAACTTTTCAAAGCCCGCAACATCAACGCTCAATCCGCGCTCACGCCCGATCAGCTCCGTCAAATCGAGAGGAAACCCTTGCTCGTCGTAGAGCCGGAATGCGAACTCACCGGAAAGTTCTTTAGTCGTCGTCCCATCTTCAAGTCGTCGCACAACCCCAATACGACGGCGAGTACGCCATGTGTCGCGCACAGCTGACATCTCAAACACTTGTAACTCACCGGGCAACGGATCCATCTGACCCACAACTGCTTCGATTGTTGCAATAGCGCTTTCAAACAGTTCGATTCCTTTATCGAGGGTCTTGTTAAACGATTCTTCTTCGCGCTTGATGACGTCTTTGATTGTTTTTTGCTTGGCGCGGACTTCGGGAAAAACGTCGCCCATCGTTTTCGCGACGACATCGACAAGTTTGAAAAAGAACGGCTCATGGAAGCCGAGACTTCGGCCGTATCTGACTGCGCGGCGCAAAATCCGCCGCAGAACGTAACCGCGGCCTTCGTTTGACGGAACGATTCCGTCGGCGATCGCGAAGCTAAGCGCGCGGATGTGGTCGGCAACGACGCGAAATGCGATATCCACAGAAAGTTGAGGGTTTAGGGTTGAGAGTTGAGAGCGATCCGGCAAGGTCGAGGCGTATTTTTTGCCGCTCAGTTTTTCGAGCTCATCAAAAATCGGACGAAAGACATCGGTCTCGTAATTCGAAATTATTCCCGAGAAATCGATCAGATTTCTCGTGCCCTGAATGATTGCCGTCACGCGTTCAAAGCCCATCCCGGTGTCCACGTGCCGCTGCGGGAGCGGAGCGAAGGTCCCCTCCGGGCTCGCGTTGAACTGAATGAAAACCAAGTTCCAAATCTCGATGCAGCACGAGTCGTCTTTGTTGACCAGCGAACCTCGCGTGTCGCCGTCCGGCGTGAGATCGACATGCAGCTCGGAGCACGGCCCGCAGGGACCGGTATCGCCCATCATCCAGAAATTATCGGCTTTGCCGGAGCTGACGACGTGGATCTTTGGATCGAGATCGGCGTCCTGAAACAATCGCGCCCAGTGGTCGTACGCTTCCTGATCGAATTCGCTCGGCTCGTTCGGGCCGGGTTTGTAAACGGTCGCGTAAAGCCGTTGCGCCGGAAATTTCCAGCGATTGACCACTAATTCCCACGCCCATTCGATTGCTTCCTTCTTGAAGTAGTCGCCGAAGCTCCAGTTCCCGAGCATCTCGAAGAACGTGTGGTGATAGGTGTCGAGTCCGACATCTTCGAGATCGTTATGTTTGCCCCCGGCGCGAATGCATTTTTGGGTGTCGGCCACTCGCGCCGGCTTCCATGACGATTTCTGTTGTCCGAGAAAGATCGGCACGAACTGGTTCATGCCGGCGTTTGTGAAAAGCAAATTGGGCGCGTCCGGCAAAAGCGGCGACGACGGGACAATCGTGTGCTTCTTCTCGCGGAAGAAATCGAGAAACGATTGCCGGATCTGGGCCGAGGTCATGATTCCCGAAATTAAACGCGACATTCAACGGGATGCGAGAACTACTGCAACTCGGAGCAGACGAGTGTGCAAGTTAATCGGAATTTCCGACAGGGTTCGGCTGGCGGATAACTTCGGCGGCGAAGCGTTCCATTTCTTCAAGTTGCGGGCTGCACTGCAAGAGAAGCAGATCGACACCTGCTTCCTCGAATTCCGCAATCCTCGTTGCGACTTGATCGGGGGTGCCGACGAGGTCGGAACGTAAACCGCGGTTCGAAACGGAATATTCTTGGATCGACATCTGGCCTTCGAGCTTGGTTCCGCTCAGCCATTGCTGGTAGTTGTCGAATCCAGCCGCGGACGCTTTTACGTCCGTGATGCGAGCGAGTTCCTTTCTCGCGTCCTCCTCCTTGTCGCGAACGATACTGTAGGCCGCGATGCCATATTTCATTGGCGGCAATTTGAATTTTTCACGGCGCGCTCGCATGCCGGCGATCTTCTCACGAATCCGCGCCGGCGGATCACCGTGCATCACATAGGCGTCGCATCGTTGAGCGATTAAATTCTTTGCTGCTTCCGATTCGCCGCCTGCGTAGATGATCGGACGCGGCTTCGTCACTGGCTTGGGCGCGAGTGTTCCATCTTCGACGCGGTAATATTTTCCAGTGAAAGAAAATCCGTCTCTCTTCCACATGCCGTCGACAATCTCCAACCACTCCGCGGTGCGTGCGTAGCGGTCGTCGTGTTGTTCGAAATGAACTCCATACTTTTTGGCCTCGTCCGCCCACCACGAGCTCACGACGTTTAACGACAGTCGGCCGACGCCGCCGATGTGGTCGATATTGGCGGCCTGTTTGGCAAGAAGCGCGGGCGAGTGAAAGGTGGGACGCACCGCGACCATTAATTCAAGGCGCTCGGTTACCGCAGCCAGCGCCGCTGCTGTGCTCCAGGCGTCCAAGGTAGGTTCGCCGGCGCCTTTGATGTCGTTTAGGTTTAACTCCGCGACCAGCGTTAAGTCGTAGCCGATTTGTTCGCTGCGACGGGCGAGCCTACTTGCGTAATCCCAGCTCGCTTCCATCCCTTCGTCTTCGACGTTTCGCAGCCAGCCGCCGAAGACCGGCAACCAATAACCATAACGCATTATCTATCTCCCAGTTGCTGCTCGAGAAAATCGACCAGGCGCACATTTGGATCGAAGCCGACGATGCGCGGTGCGTCGGCCACGAAGTTCGACAGCGCGTTGATATCGTAGAAAGCGGCGCGACCGTCGCGCTCGTCGATGATGTATTCGACGCCGCCGACATCGATACCGCCCACAGCGACAATTTTCTCGACTGCGTCGATTAGGCTGGGCGGTGGTGTGGTTGGCTGTACTCGTAATTTACCTTCCGGGCCTTTCGTCGGACTACCTTCAAGAAACGCGGCAACGCCTTCGATCTGACAGATTTCAGCCGGGCATAGGTTGAAATTCTCCCCGGTGGTGCGGATGTCGATCGCGTAGAGAAATTTGCCGCCGAGCGTTTCGACGCGTGTGATGTGGCCGTTGCGCGCCGGAATCAGCTCTTGGACAAGCGCGATTTGGTCTATCCCAAAATCCAAGCCCGCTTCGTCTATAGCGGCTCCAAGTTGCTCGATTGAATCAAAACGTACCATGCCGGCGCCGCGGCCGCCAATGTTTGGTTTTACCAGCAGCGGGAAGCCGATCTCCTCCGCAGCCGCCGGTATTTCATCCGTGCAGTTGACGATGCGAGTCTTCGGGAAACGCAGGCCTAACGAGTCGAATAACTGGAGTTGTCGCGCCTTCGATATCTCGAGCGCGAATGCTTGGCTACCGTTAAGTACGCGAACCCCGGTTGTTTCAATATACGCGAGGTAACTCTGAGTGAAGAATATTGCCTGACCGTTCCCGCGCAGATACGCCGATGCGCTCATCCGGTTGAAAAGCAGCGAAAACTCTGTACCGGCCGCCGCCGGATCGAACGAGTGGCGGGACGCATTCAACTTCACGTAGTTGATTCCACGCGAATCGAGCGCGGCCAACAGCGGCCGGAACCAATCCGGATGTTCGTAATAAACAGCCAGCGGTCTGGTCATCGACGCCTCGACGAATGAAACGTACCGATTGTGTATGGCCGATCGATGTAATGGGCGATCCTAACCAAAATGAGCAACCATGGATATGCGACGCACGCCAACCCTTTTAGCATTACGATTGGCACCGGCGTTCTGTTAAATGTTAGCCACCGCCCGATCGCATCACCGTGCGGATGGCGTTTCACTTTTTTCATCGAATAGTTTTGGCTGTCTGACGACTCTGGGGCCGGACTGACTAAGTTCTCGTTCTAACTCATCGCGGGCTGCACCAAACTCTTTTACCGCTCGACCCATCCCTCGGGCGAGTTCGGGTAGCTTCTTCGCCCCGAATAGGAGCAAAACGATGACGAGGACTACAATCATGTCCGGCCCCGCAAAATTGAGGATACTGGCAATTGTCGTAGACATAATTTGAATTGGCATGCCTTTACCCATTCATACCAATCTGACGGATTTATATTCCCGAGGTTGCTGTGAGCCCTAGTGAGAACCGCTATCAGCCCTACAACGGATTTGTATTCTCGGAATGTATCGCGTCGTTTAGCCGGCCTGAATCTGTGACGTCAGGTGTCGTCCGCGAGGTCTTCCTAGGTCTTCCTCTAAGGGAGAGGGAATAAAATTGGGCCGCGCCAGTCTCTAGTAATGGAAGGGAAAAAGCGGGCGCAACCTAATAACGATTCTTGAGCTCTACATCAGCAATGTACTTAACAATTAGTCAGATATTATATCCGAATCGCCAGGCGTTTTTTGAAAAACTGGCACAGAGTTTACCACCGCACCCAGCAGTCAAGATTGGACCGGCGCCGCTCCCTAGCGGAGAGCGCAGGACAGGATTGCGGAATATGCGAAGAGCGGTGCCGACTGAGAGGCTGAGTACGGCACAACGAAGCATGGCGACGAGCCGCTAATCACAGGCCTGTTTCGCTTCCCGTGGGTTTACTCCCGGTCAGGCGATGTCCCATATTCAAAGTGCACTGCCTCGCGCGGACCCAGTTCGTGATCGCCATTACTCCCGATCGCACCGTCTAGGGTTTCCAGACGATGGAAATCGTGACGATCTGGGAGATCGTGCACTGCGCAAACGTCCTTGGGAAAAAGAAGGTCCAGTGTCCAGTCAAATGCCACACGGACCTTCTTATCCAAGCCGGGCAATTTGCTGAGATAAACTGTCCGCCACATCCACCATGCGAAGAAGCCCGAGAAATTGAAACCAAAGATCCGCGCCACACCCATCCGGCGGCCGATCGAAGCCAGTAACCCAATGGTTTTGAATGAAAATGATTTTAAATGGCGACCCGAGAGTACAGCCGCGATATTCTGCGCCACAACTTTGCCCTCACGAATGGCATGCTGCGCGGTTGGTGGATGAGATTTCCCGGGATTTCTGATGTTCGGCACAAATGCACAGTCTCCTACCGCCCAAACGTTAGGCCACTCTGGAACTCGCAAGAATTGGTCTACGAGCAATCGGTCTCGCTCCTTTGCACACGGGAGCGAAGAGATGATGGGACTCGGCACAGTTCCAGCAGTCCACACCAAAGTGCGCGATGGAATTGAAACGCCATCGGTTAAAAAAACCTTGTCCTCCGTCACGCTCTTAACCCGGGTGTTAAGGCGAACTTCCACACCGCGCCCGACGAGGACCTTCTCGGTGTACCGTCCCAAACTTTCGCCCAGCTCCGGTAGGATCGCCGGGCCAGAATGGACCAGGATAAGCCGCAACATATCTTCGCACAGGTTGGGGTAGAACTGCAGTGCTTCCCGGACGAAGTCATTTAACGCCGCAACCGTTTCCACCCCGGCGAAGCCGCCGCCCGCCACCACGAAGGTAAGTAACGACCGCTGCTGTGCGGGATCACCTTCTGAATTTGCCTCTTCTAAATATCGGAGGATTTGACCGCGCAACTGAATTGCATCCCGAAGCGATTTCATCGGCACCGCCAGTTCTGTGAGGCCCGGGAGGTCGTAAAAGTTGGTCGTCGATCCCAGCGCGATTACAAGATGATTATAGTCGAGTTCTTGTAGGGGCTTACGGGAGCCACGCGAAATCAGGACCCGTTTGTTTGGTAGATCGATTTGGTTCACGTCACCCACCAATACCTCGACCTTGCGGAGTAGCTTGCGCAGGGGATTTACGATGTTTGTGATCTCTAGGTCGCTCGCTGCGATCTCGTGAAGCATCGGTGTGAACAGGAAGAAATTATCGCGGCTAACGAGGGAAATCTCCACCGCACTCTGGGGCGTCAGTAATTTCTCAAGATGCATGGCAGCATAAACCCCGCCGAAACCACCGCCGAGAATGACGATTCGTTTTTTGCGCAGCCTGCGGGTTACCTGGACGATCATTGAGTTCCTTCCGTTGCGAGGCGCCGGTGGCAAGCTGTGGAGAAAGGTGTTAAGGCCGCTAGGACTACCGCGGAGACGACAGCTCAGCTTTTTGTGTCTAGGAGTTTAGGCTGCGCTACTCCGCCGGGGTCGGACTGACCTAGCCCCCTCTCAACTTCATCTCGGGCTGCGCTAAACTCCTTGACCGCTCGACCCATCCCACGGGCAAGCTCAGGCAGCTTCTTCGCGCCAAACAGAAGCAGAACAATGAGGAGGATTACCATCATGTCCGGTCCCACGAGATTGAGGATAGAAGCGATCGTAATAGGCATAAAAAATCTCCGAAGTATTTGTTTGGTAAGAAAGTTGTGCAGCGTTCAATCCACTCATACCGAATTAGCAAAGTTATATTCCGAGAAAGTGATCTCCCCATGGTGTGCCGCGCCGATTTCTGGGGATGAAAGTTCGATCCACCAGGCCTTTCTCGTCAGGGGGAGTGGAATAAAAGCGGGCCCGCGCCGGTTGTACTAAACAAATGCAAAGATGTATGAACGAAATGGAACTCCTGGACGCCGCAACCGTCTCGGGACTGCCCAAAGATAGATTCGACCAAATGGAGCGGTCTTATAATTCTCGAAGCTATCGGTGCGCGCTGCACATGCGTGCAATGTTGAGGCGTCCGAAAACGGTTCGGTTTCACTGGCAGGGAATTCTCCGTGAGTTGAGTGGCGCCGAAGTTCGGCAGTTTGCCCCTGCCCATTCGTTGCAATCCTCTGACTTAATCACCCAGGAACCCGCGTATTTCGACTTTCGCAAAGAACCGAATTATTTCACTCGTCTCAATAACTATAACTAATGTTTAGAACGCATTAATTTCTATGAATTACAAAAAACTTATTGCAGTAACAATTGCTCTTACAGTTTGTGCTTTTACGGGCTCGAACGTGACGGCGCATGGCGGTGGTGGTGGCGGCGGTCACGGCGGCGGCTTCGGCGGAGGCGGTGGCTTTCGTGGCGGCGGCTTTAACGGTGGCTTTCGCGGTGGCGGGTTTCACGGTGCCTTTAACGGCGGTGGCTTTCGCGGCGGTCAGTTCAACAATCGCGGCTTCGCCAATCGGTTCTTCTTCTTTGGTGATTTTGGGGACCCGTTCTTTTACTATCCCGATCCATACTACGGGTACTAT
>WNFA01021997.1_pt1 | contig 10311 bp, 10 predicted proteins | sample 5400481 | NCBI WGS metagenome assembly WNFA01 (sample SAMN13153340, study PRJNA577476) | soil metagenome | isolation source: 120 cm saprolite under Douglas fir tree site 2 hole 1 replicate 2 | place: USA:California | collected 2015-04-18 | reverse complement strand
TACCGCAGTCGGACGCAGTCGGCGCTCGACGGACTCGATGCCACCCCGATGGAACCGGACTGGCGTGCCAATAATCGCGCCATCCTGCAGAACAACATTGCGTTCATGGATGATTGCGTTGCCAAGGGCATGATCGCCGCCGCTGCGCTCGAAGCGTTCGGCAAGAAACAGGCGCCATTCCTGGCATTGAACGTTGCATGGGCGGCGCAGACTCAGGTCGGGCACTGGATGACGGTGGTTGCCGACTGGAAAACCCAACTCGGGGCTGACTGGGATAAAACCTATGCCGCAAGCAACACCATCTATGTGGCACGCCAGAACAACGTCTTGTTCAGCGTGCTCGCGCAGTTCTTCGGTCCAGACGCAATCAATAACCGCCTGCTTTTGATCGAGACGATTTCGTTCACAACAACGCCAGCGGACATGCTGGAGTCGCTAACGCGTATCATCGCCGATCGCTCGGTCGGTTCGCTGTTCTTCGGCAACTATCACCTGATGGACTACGAATTGATGGGCGGCGACGCGCGCGCCGCGATCATCGCGGAAACCGGCAAGCGTGGCATGACGGCGTTCCTGCCGCCGGCCGTGCCGTTCGGCTCAAAGCAGTGGCCAACATTGGTCACACCAGGTCCCGGGCCCGCATCCATCGCCGACTTATCAATACGCCCGTGACAGCGTTGACCAAGAGGTAGGAGCATGCAGCCTTCGCGACGCGAGTTCGTGAAGTGGGTGACGGCGAGCGGCATCGCGCTCAGCCTGTCGCGCTTGGGATCGGCTGAGGAGATCGGATTCGCAGCGCGGGAGACTTTGCCCGGACGGCAAAACTGGAATCCGGCTGCGAACGGCGCCGGCCGCGTTGACGGTGTCGCCAAGGTCACCGGAGCAAAGCTCTACGCGTCCGACTTCCGCGCCGCAGATCTCCCCGGGTGGCCGGCTACGACATCGCACGCCATTCTTGTCCGCGCCCCCGATGCAACGCACGTCTACACCGGCATGGATCTCGCGCGCCTCAGCGGCGCGTTGAAGCCATCGGTGGTGGTGACGGCAGAAGACCTCGCGAAGATCGGCACCCGCGTTCCTGAATTTTATGCCGGCGATCTGTTTTGCCCGGTCGGCAAGACGCCGCTGTATCTCGGCCAGCCGGTCGCACTCCTGATCTTTGAAAAATTCGATGCCTTCGATCAGGCACGGCTCGCCCTTCGCGATGGAACTTTCGTCAAGTTCGGCGAGGAAACCGGCCCTGTCGTGAGGCCTAACTACGGCGCATTTCGTTTCACCCGTGTGGCCGGCCCGACCCCTGACGCGCCCGATGTTTACTCGCCGGTCAAGAACGGCTGGGTCAGTCCGGGACGTTTCCAGGACACGGAGCGTCCGATATGGGCGCGGCTCCCGATTCCGACCGGGCGCGGCTATGCCGAAGCCGCAACCCATGGCGAGCAGATCCGCGCCGAGCTTGCCGCGGCCAGTCCGGCGCTGCTGACGCTTGACCGCGAGTTCGAAACGCAATCCGTCGACCCGGTGTTTCTCGAGCCGGAAAGCGGGCTCGCCTGGTACAACACGGGCGCCAAAAACCTCGAGCTCGTGCTCGGCGTGCAGTCGCCCTACGAGACCGCTGAAGCGCTTGCATACATGCTCGGCAACGCCCGGGTTCCGTTCAAGCCGGCGCACATCAAAACCATGTTTGCCTATATGGGCGGCGGATTCGGTGGACGCGACCATACCCCCTTCCCGCTCTATGTCGCGCTGGCGGCGATCTTCCTGCCCGGCCGTCCGGTGCGGCTGGCCCATGACCGCTATCAGCAGTTTCAAGGCGGCATCAAGCGTCACACCTTCAAGATGCGCACGCGGATCGGCGTCGATCGCGCGACCGGCAAGATCCGTGGATTCGCCGCCGATCACGTGCTGGATGGCGGCGGCCTCGCCAATTTTTCAGTCAACGTCGCGACCGTCAGCGCCACCGCGGCCATCGGCATCTACGATATTCCGAAGGTCGATATCACCACGGTCGCGCTGCATTCGCGCGGCGTCACAGCAGGGTCGATGCGCGGCTACGGAACGCTGCAGACGATGACAGCGCTGGAAACACTTATCGATGAAGCGGCAGCGGCCTTGCCGCTCGACCCGATCGAGTTCCGGCGGCGCAACGCGCTCAAGACCGGCGGAAAAACCGTGACGGGAAACACATACAGTGTTTCGGTCCGCACGCCAGAAATTCTGGACAAGCTCGTGAACCACCCGATCTGGCAGCAACGCACGCAAGAGAAAGCGCGCGGGCAGCAGGGCGGGATCGTCGTCGGCACCGGCGTCGCCTGCGCCACCAAGACTTACGGCAGCGGCGCGGACTGCTCGCAGGGGACCGTGGAAATCGATCCGCAGGGCCGGATTGCCATCCATGGCGATCACGTCGAGATGGGCACCGGCCTCGGGACGGCGCTTGCGAACCGGGTGGCGACCTATCTGGGCGGCGTGGCCGATGAAGTCACCGTGCACGAAGTCGACACCTATGGCGCGCTTGCGCTCGTCACCTCGGGCAACTCCTACACAATGAACCAGGCGACCCAGGACGCCGCGGCGAAAAATCCGCGCTGGGTGCCGGCGATCAGCACCGCCACGTTCGCCTCGAACGGCGCGCATGTCGGCACGCAGGCGGCGGCCGAGGCCGCGCGCGTCATATTCCGCTTCGGTTTATGGCCGGCAGCGCTCGACCTATGGGGTTTCGCGCCGACCCATCCAACGGCCAAGCAATGGGAGGCCGCGCGCTGGAAAGACGGGCAGCTAGTCATGCCGGGGCTGACGCCGCTCGCGTTGGCGGCGCTGGCGGCGAAGGCCCATGCGCGCAATTTCGTGACCGGGGCGATGGCGCACGCCTTCTCCCGCTGGGGGTGGTCGCGGGCGACCTTCCCGGTCGCCGGGCGGACCTGGACCGCCGATATCGATGCGTTGGCCGTGCGCAGGGGCGGCGGTAAATACGCGCGCCTCGATCGCACCAGCGTGAAATTTCCGCCCACTGACAACAACCGTTTCGGCACCGTTTACACAGCAATATGCGCCACGTTGGTCCGCGTCGAGATCGTTCGCGCTACCGGCATACTGCGCATCGCGAAAGCCTACAGCGTCCTTGAATGCGGCAAGGCGCTGGTGCCGGAAATCGTTCTCGGGCAAGCGCAAGGCGGATTTGCAATGGGCGTCGGTTATGCGCTGCTCGAAACGCTGCCGCCTTACGAAGGCGGACCCGGCAACGGGCAATGGAATCTCGGACAATACCTCGTCGCGCGCGGGTCAGACCTGCCGCTGCGCGACCTCGAGATCGAGATGCTGCCGCCCCTGACGCCGGACGAGCCGCCAAAAGGCATGGCGGAACTCGTAATGATCCCGGTCGTTCCGGCGATTCTGAACGCTATCTTCGATGCGACCGGCCGCCGCTTCCAGTCTCTGCCGGTCACTCAAGCCATGCTCAAAGGAGCGCTCGCGTGACGACACTCGCCATCACGATCAACGGCCGCGCCTACGGTCCGACCGAGGTGCGCGACGATCTGACGATGAACGATTTTCTCCGAGAGGTGCTCGGGATGACCGGCACCAAGTTCGGATGCGGCGCCGCGCAGTGCCTGAGCTGCGCGATAATCGTCGATAGGCCCGACGGGACGAGTTATACCAGCCCGACCTGCATCGTTCCGGCAGCGAGCTTCGACGGCAAGGCGATCCGCACCGTCGAAGGCCACGCGAAGAACGGCGAACTCCCCATCCTGCAGAAGGCTTTCATCGACCACTTCGCTTTCCAATGCGGCTACTGCACCGCCGGCTTCCTGAACGAAGGCCAGGTTTTGCTCGAGCGTCTGGAGAAGACGCCGGTGGCGCGTGCCGAGCTTGAGACAACCATCGCCGAGGCGCTCGACGGCCACATCTGCCGGTGCACCGGATACATCAAATATCATGAGGCCGTGCGGGACGTGATCCTGGCCGATCCGAAACGCTACCTCGTGTAGTGCATGATCCCGCGCATTGACGGCATTAGGGGACCGAAGATGAAATCCGAGATGCGGGTCAGGATACTGATTGCCGTCGCGGCGCTGACGACAAGCGTGCTGACGAGTTACGCGGCTTCGCAAACCTCGGCGAAGACACTGGCTTCACCCGAGAGTTTCGGGGCGATCAGCGACACGGAGACGCGCTCGGCCGCGATGTTCACGGAGCTCGGCAAGGTGCTGACCCATCCGCGCTGCGTCAATTGCCATCCCGCCGGCGATCATCCCCACCAGGGCGAATTAGGCCGCCTGCACCAGCCGCCGGTGGAACGGGGGATCGATGGTCACGGCACAGCGGCGATGCGCTGTTCGATCTGCCACCAGAATGCAAACTTCGATCCCGGCCGCGTTCCGGGTCATCCGGAATGGCATCTCGCGCCGCGCGAGATGGCGTGGGAGGGCAAGACCATTGGCGAGATCTGCGTTCAGATCAAAGACTCCGCGCGCAATGGCGGCCGCAAGCCTGAAGACCTCATCCACCACATTGGCGAGGACACGCTGGTCGGCTGGGCCTGGGCGCCCGGATATGGGCGCGCTCCCGCTCCAGGCACGCAGAAGGAGGCCGGAGCGCTCGTCGAAGCCTGGGTGAAAACCGGCGCAATTTGTCCAGTCAATTGATTGGTAACGCGCACCTAAGGGGTCCGCTTGAGAAGTTCGTAGAACGTCGGATTGTCCGGACAGGCTCTAAAGCCGCATTCCAGGAGCGTAGAGACGGCGTTGATCGCGGTCAGGCCGATCACCAGCCACACCGCACCGCTCGCAAACAGTCCGACCGGCCGTGCCACCTTATCGTCGCGCTGCCGATCGTCGAACAGCAGCACGATGGCAATCAGGACGATGGCGGCGGCGAATCCGATGAATGCCCACGTATAATAGTGATAGCCGAGAAGCGGGCTGCCGTATCCCAGATCTCGCGGCATGATGTGCAGCAGGATCTGACGTGCAGAAACCAACGGCGGCAAGCAATGAAAGCGCGTAATGACCGGGATGCGGACCGAAGCGGATATTCAGGATAGGTCCGATCGCCAACATTGCGAACAAGACGCGTTGCAGCAGGCACAACGGACAGGGCAGTTCGCCGAGCAAAATCTGACCCGCGAAGGCAGCGACGAGGACCAGCGCGATGCCGTAGAGACCAAGTGCATTGAGGGTGACGCCGATGGAGCGGTTCATGCCTGCACGCCTAAAACGAGGGATTTGCCTAGAACGAAAGATTCAAGGTGTCGGTCGCATGGTGGAGATAGGTTGCCACGGACGCGGCGAGTACGATCGAAAACAGTGCCAGCGCCAGACGGCGCGAGCCCCACCATGACACTGCCATCACAACGAGGATACACAGGAACAATACGGTAAATTCCATCTTTTTTCCCGATTGCAGAGGAGGACATTTCGACTAGCGAATCTTTAGAGGTAGCTTAGACCATGCTCAACGAAAATGCCGCCCGTCCGAGACGCAGACACACCATCATTTCAGGGCGGCCGCCTTTAGGATTGCGTCGGTGTCGGTGAGCCAGACCGCGTCATCGGTCTTGAGGCGCAGGAGAACACGCCGCAAGGCGGCCGCCCCGTCGGGCGTGCCGATGACAAAGGGGTGAATTCCGATGACCACCGTCGTTGCCTCTCGCGCAGGGTTGGCGCGAGCCTCACGAGCCAACTCCAGCACGTAATCCAGCCACAGAGTCTCGATCTCCGCGGGCGTCTTCATTCGTGCCAGAAGCTGGCCCATGTCGACGGTGACGACCGGATAGGGCAGCAACACCAATGACCCATCCGGCGTCTTCAGGCGCGAAATGATGTCGGAATCCATCTGGTCGAGGTTGTAGGTGATGCCCTCGGCGGCCATCGCCTGCATCGTGTCGCCATTGGAATAGACGCTCGGAGACGACCAGCCGGTCGGTTTGACGCCGGTCGTGCCGGCGATCAGGTCCTGCGTCCGGCGGATGTAAGCCTTCTGTTCGGTGAGCCCTCGCCCGAGCGGTAGCATATAGCTGCTGTTGTTCATGCCGTGGGCGATGATCGGCGCATTCGGCTGTGTCGCGCGGAACTCCTTCCACACCGACGCGTGCGTACCGGGAAATTCGGCGTTCAACACGACGGTGAGCGGAACATCCAATTCCTTGAACAACCGGCCGACGCGCGGGATGCCCCAGTCGATCGCGTATTGACGGAAAGCTTCGTTCACGAGGTCGGGATTACGGCTCGCCAGGTCCAGGCGGAAGACCGGGCCCTGGCCGAAGCCGAACTCCTCGACGAATAGTGCGAAGCTGACCGCGACCTTTCTGCCGGCAGGCCAGGCGGCGACATGAACCGGGTCGCGCGCGAAGCCGGTGACCCGGTCGATTCCATCCTGCGCAAAGGTCGCAGAGGGAACGTGAACGGCAAGCACCAGCGCCATTCCGGTGACAAGACCGAACTCACGAGCCTTCCGTGTTAAAAACTCGACGACCGTGTTGGGATTCATGGAAGGTCCACCAAGCTCTTGGCACGGGGCCCGGTGTGATTAGCGAGAAGGATGATGAATTCGCGCCGTCTCATGTTGCCTCCGCCTTCGCCGCATCGCGTCGCAAGTTAACAGGGAAAATATTACGGTGAACAGGGAAACTCTGGCAAATAGCAGGGAAAATTCATACGCAACGTCGGGGCGCGCCGATAGGGACGAAAATGGTCAGCGAGGACCGCTCAATATCCGCTTGTGCGCCGCCGGCGACGATACGGCAGCACCCCTCACTTGATTTCTGGGTGCCCGTGTCTTGTAACTGGCTTCGCAGGGCGAAGGAGATATCCCATGATTTCCAACAAAACGGTCGCTGCACAATTTTCATCAAGTCGAGACGTGGGCCCCGATGGTGGGAATCAAGGCCCTATGGCTCAGCAAAATACTCACGGCTCCGGTAGCTACGAGTTGCATCCGCAAAAACTGGTACAGCTGGTTGGCTGTCGCGATCTCAATGCGATTGCCCTCTCTTCGGAACGAGAGTCACGACTTCAATAGAAGAAGACGATGCCACGCCGATGGACGGCTTTGGCATTCGTGTTGGCAGGTGCGAACGCGGCTTTGGCCGATAATATGAAGACGCCGACCGACTCTTGCATCTCAAATGGGGTCCTGCACCGCCCCTACTACCGAAAGGGGCAGAAATCACTGTTCTGTCGAGCGATACCGTCAAAGACGGACCTTACGTTCTCCGCTTGAAAGCGCCGAAAGGTTACAAGGTTCCCGCCCACAATCACCCGACAACTACAGACTGGTAGTGGAACGAAACAGCAAATAACGTGATTTGGGCGGTAACTAACAGCGCGGCGGTTAGGGAGATACATCATGCGCTTTGGGATCTTCGGGCTCCTGGCCGCGTTGGCGGCAGGAATGATCACGGTGGCGGGGGACGCAAGCACGGCCAACGCCCAGGAGTGCCGCAAGAATTATTACCGGTGCGACTTGAACAGGGGCGGAAGGATTGATCCCGCCAATCCCAATCCCGAGCATCCGGGCTGCTGCTGGAATCTGAGGTGAAGGGACAGACGGCCGCGGCACCGCGGCTCAGAGCCTGTGTCTGTCGCAAAAGGCCATCAAGAACTCCGCGATCAGTACGTGCGCGAGGCCTTGACGCCATGAGCATTTAGCCTGTTTCCAACTTATCCGTGGCCGCGGCCTTGCCATCAGCCCGTACGCCGAGACGCCAGGCCGAAGGCGGGACACCGAACAGTCGTTTGAAAGCGCGGCTGAAGGCGGCCTCGGATTCGTAGCCGATATCGGCAGCAATGCTCGCGAGGGCGGCGTTGCTGCCGATCAAAAGCTCCGAGGCGACCTGCATCCGCCATTTGGCGATATAGTGCATCGGCGGTATCCCGACGAGCTCTGCGAAGCGCTCGGCGAACACGGTGCGTGACATTCCGGACTGCTTCGCCAGCGCGTCGATTGTCCAGTGATAAGCGGGTTGATCGTGGATCAGCGCCAACGCCTTACCGATGAGCGGATCGCGCAACCCTGCCAACCAGCCGGTCTTTTGCGGCGGCAGCGTTTCGATATAGCGGCGGAGAACATCGATGAACATCAGCTCGCTCAGTTTGGTGAGCACGCTGTCGCCACCAGGCCGCTTTTCAGACACTTCCGCCAGCGCAAATCTGATGAATTGGCCGAGCCAGCCCGAAGCGCCATCGCGCGGGTCGCCTGCCTTGATGACCGGCGGCAAGGCTTCGAGTAGCGGATTGAACGGCTGCGCATCGCAGGCGAGATAGCCGCAGACGAGCTTGGTTGAGCCGGCTCCCCCGCCGGCATAGTTGATATGGAACGGCATTTCACCGGCGAAGGCTATGTCGAGCACATCGGCCGTGGTTGGATCAGCGCTCAAGGTGGGGCTGCTCGACATTATATGCGGGTCGCCGCTGGTGAAGACGACGACCTCACCGGCTTCGAGCGCGATTGGCTCCCCGCCGACAAGGCGGGCAAAGCAGCGGCCAGCTGTCACCACATGATAGGCAATCAGATGGTCGGCACCGGGCAGGATTTTCGGCAGGATCCAATGCCGGTCCGGCGATCTGACTGCCCATGAATCCTGCGCCGCAATATCGAAGAATGTCGCGCCGGTCAGCCGCACCGTTCGCAATAAACTGGATAGGGCGTCAGCAACCATTCGGCTTTGCCTGGGATGGAGCGTGGGCGGTTAGCAGCGCGGTTGCCCATTCGGGTAAGCCCTCTCGAATTTCGGACGTCATGTCAAGCAACGCGGACGCTCGATCATTCCGTTCGTGGCCAATGCGTTTAAATCGACTGTCACTGGGCGCACTTCGAACGAGCAGAAGGAGCTACGACTCAATGATTACACATAAAGGCGGGTGTTTCTGCGGCGCCGTCGAAATTGAAACGAAAGGAGCTCCCGAGGCGATGGGCTACTGCCATTGCAGCTCTTGCCGCTCCTGGTCGGCATCGCCGGTAAATGCCTTCACGCTGTGGAAACCAGAGAACGTGAGGGTCACCAAGGGTGAGGAGTTTGTGGCGAAGTTCATGAAGACCGAGGCAAGCAATCGTCAGTATTGCAAGCGGTGCGGCGGTCATCTCATGAACGAGCACCCACCGCTGGGCCTGGTCGACGTTTATGCGGCCACGATCCCGACCCTGAAGTTCAGTCCGGGCGTCCACGTCAACTACGCCGAGACAGTGCTGCCCATGAAGGACGGCTTGCCCAAGCTCAAGGACTTTCCGGCCGAACTGGGTGGATCCGGCATGGCTGTGCCCGAGTAGCGCCAGCGTCCACGAACAAGCGAACGTGAGCGAAAAACAAACCAATCATTGAAGGAGAAGACCTATGGATATTTCGACTTTCCGAACCACACAGGAGCCGATCAAGGAGCTCTACAAGAAGGACGCCAAGGCCGCGTTCTTGACATTGAAGGCCAAGGGCGCAGCGAACGATTCCGCCGTGACCTGTAAGGTGGAAACCGGGCGCGGGTTAGCCCTCGCGGGCATCCATCCGAAGGCTGGCGGCTCCGGTCTGGAGCTCTGTTCGGGAGACATGCTGCTGGAAGCGCTCATCGCGTGCGCCGGTGTCTCGATGCGCGCGGCTGCCGCTGTGCTCGAAATTCCAATCAAGTCAGCAGTCGTGTCGGCTGAGGGTGATGTCGACCTTCGTGGCACACTGGGTGTGACAGAGGGGGTGCCGGTCGGCTTCAAGGAGATCCGCTTGCGGTTCGATGTTGAGACCGACGCCCCGCAGATTAAGCTGGATCAGCTGCTCGAACTCACCGACAGGTATTGCGTGGTCTTTCAGACCATCCAGAACAGTCCCAACACCAAGGTGCAGCTAAACAGGGCAAGGGGCTAAGGGCGCCCACCGTGCGGTGTAGAGTTTGATTCAGCAACGCTGATTCAAACTCGTCGCTGATCCGCCCGAGCGCTGCTTCGGACTCTTCCGAAAGCACAATTTCTCAAAAAGCTGGCAATGGATTTCGGTAAATTGGCTGAATCCAAAACAATCAGCATGCCGGAGTCTCCGCAGGTGGTTCTCGATATAGCACTCATGTTTGCTCTCTACGCGCGCGTCTTTTGGACTTCGTCCCGAACCCGATTTTACACGTCGCCGACGTCGCTCCCCCGTGCGTATTCCGGATTCAAGTCGGAGCCGCGTAACGGGAACCCTGCGTCCGTGCATCAAAGATGCGTAAAGGTTAAGCCGCCCGAGGTGCGAAATCGCCTGACCGCCAGCCCGGTCTAGCACCCTGCTAACCAGATTGCGGGCCCACGCATCTGCGGCGGGGACCCGCAGGATATTGCGCACGGATCGGGCTTAGG
>WNFA01014820.1_pt1 | contig 10311 bp, 6 predicted proteins | sample 5400481 | NCBI WGS metagenome assembly WNFA01 (sample SAMN13153340, study PRJNA577476) | soil metagenome | isolation source: 120 cm saprolite under Douglas fir tree site 2 hole 1 replicate 2 | place: USA:California | collected 2015-04-18 | reverse complement strand
TTTTACGGCCGAAGTGTTGACGGGCGACTCGATAATCCAAGCTGCGACGTCAAGCGGTAAATTTGCCAAACGCTTTCCAAAATTCGGATTCACGATGATCACGACTTTTGTGCTCATACATGGACCCTGACGGTCTCATATTTTTCCGCTTTGCCATGTCTCAAATGGCAGTGCAAAATCACAGCTTGATCTTGCCGCCGACGATCTGCGCGTTGAGGCCGGCGTCGAGCCGCACAAAGGCGTGCGCGCGCGGATCGTCGAAGAAGATCGCATCCGAGGTGCGGTTCGGGTCGAATCCTTGCGCCACCAGGTCGAGCTTCTTCTGCTTGAAGGTCGCGGTCATCTCGAGCTCGCCGCGGATGCGCAGGAAGAGCGGCCGCGCGTAAGCGGGCAGGCACTTCGCGAGATGCTCGCGCAGCGCCGCGAAGTCGACGCCGCCTTCGCACACGATCGCGGCCATGCCGGCGCGGCCGTCGTGGCCCGGAATCGGCACGCCGTACACATTGGCGTCGCGCACGCCGGGGAAGCGGTCGATCGCCTCGGCCACCTCGGTGGTCGACACGTTCTCGCCCTTCCAGCGGAAAGTGTCGCCGATGCGGTCGACAAAATAGAAGTAGCCATCCTTGTCCTGGCGCATGAGGTCGCCGGTGCGGAACCAGGCGTCGCCCTCCTTGAACACGTTGCGCAGGATCTTCCTCTCGTTGTCCTTGGAATCGGCATAGCCCTCGAACCGGTTGCCCGGCTTGCTGGCGTCGTTGAGGATCTGGCCGATCGTCTCGCCCACCTCGTCCGGCTCGCAGCGGATGCAGAAACCCTGCGCGTCGCGGACCGGCACTTCCTTCTCGACGTCGAACTTGACGACGCGCACCGGAAAGCGGCGCTCGAGAAACCACGGCAGCCGGCCGACGGCGCCCGGCCTGCCCTCGAAGTTGAACATGTTCACGTTGCCCTCGGTCGCGCCGTAGAACTCGAGGATGTGCGGAATGCGGAAGCGCTCCTTGAACTCGTTCCAGATATCGATGCGCAGCCCGTTGCCGCAGGCGAGCCGCAGGCGGTGCGCGGTCTCGTTCGGCTGCGGCGGCGTGTTGATGAGGTAGCGGCAGAGCTCGCCGATATACTGGAAGATGGTGCACTCGTGGCGCACGATGTCGTCCCAGAACTCGCGCGCGGAGAACTTTTCGCGGATCACCACGGTGCCGCCGTTGACGAGCACGGCGCCGGTCGCGACCACGCCGCCGCTCGTGTGGTACATCGGGAGGCAGTCGTACATGCGGTCGGTGGGTTGCGTGTCCATCACGCCTGCAAAGCCGAACGCCGCCAGCAGGAGCCGGTAGTGGTTGATGTTCGCCGCCTTCGGCATGCCGGTGGTGCCGGACGTGTAGATGAAGAGCGCGCGGTCCTCGATGGTGAGCGGCCGGCGTTCCTCGGCGGTGAGCGGATCGACCGGCAACGGCTCGACTTCGCGGTCGATGCGCGGCAGGGGGGCCGTGCTTTCGCCGTGCACCCAGATCTGCGCCCGCTTCTGCAGGTGCGGCTCCGCGGTCGCAAAGGCAGGGCTGAGCTCCGCCGCGACGATGACGTGCTTCGCGTCGACCACGTCGATGCAATGGGCGAGCGAGGGGCCGGCGAGATTGGTGTTGAGCAGCGACACCACGCCGCCGACTGCGGTGATGCCGATCCAGATGGCGAGATATTCCGGCCGGTTCGGCATCAAGAGCGCGACGACTTCGCCCTTGGCGAGGCCGTGGTTAAGCGCCCAGCGCGAATAACGATTGGCGCGCTCGGCGAGCCCGGCATAGCTGAGCCTCTCGCGGTCGCACACGAGGGCCGGCTTGTCGAAGTGCTGCTCGGCCAGTTCCTGGATCAGCAGGGGAAAGACGCGGGTCGGATTCTTTGCGATCGGCGTCGTGTTCTTGAGCGCGCGCAGCGCGCCGTTGAGAAAGACCACGTCGTCCTTGAAGCGGTCGAAGAAGTTCATGGGCCTCGCGCCCCAGCCGTGCGAGATCGCCGATCCGTGCCGCGCATATGAAACCACGGCCCCGCTTAAGGATTCGAGAACATGCCGAATCCTCAGGAATTACGCCACATTGCACCATCCGGGAGTCGCGGCAATGCGACAAGAGCGCGGATCAGCGATCCGCGCCGCCGAACGGCACCAGCGGGTTGTCGAGGAGGGCGGCGCGGTCGGGCCGGTCGGGCGACGCCGCATCGAGGAAGGCGTCGAACAGCTCGCGGATCTTGCGCGGCTCGATGTCGCGCACGATGAAGACCATGCGGGTGCGCTGGTCGCCGTCCGGCCAGCGCTCGAGCTGGGCGGTCGGATGCAGCACGTGCTGCACGCCGTGGACGACGACCGGCGTGTCGGGCGTCTCGGCGATCTTCACCACGCCCTTGAAGCGCAGCAGGTTCGGCCCGTGCACCGAGCGCATGAGCTCGAGGAACATGTCGAAGGCGGATGCCGGGACTGCCTTCTCGGTGGTGAGCGAGAAGGCGCGGATGCGCTCGTCGTGGCGGTTGGGGTCGTGGCCGTGCCCGTGGCCGTGCCCATGGTGCGCGTGCGCATCCGCATAGGCCTCCTGCGCGAGCCAGCGCTTCACGTCCGGAATCTTCTGCCCCGGGTCGTAGAGGCCGCAATGGATCAGGCGCGCAGCGTTCGCCTCGCCCGCCGCGGCGTCGAGGATCGGCGCGGCCGGATTGAGGCCGCGGATGCGCGCCATCAGCGTCTTTTGTGCCGCCTGCCGTGCCGGCGTGTCGACGAGGTCCGTCTTGGTCAGCACGATGCGGTCGGCGACCGCGATCTGCTTCACCGCCTCCGGATGTGCGTCGAGGGTCGCGGCGCCGTTGACCGCGTCGACCACCGCGATCACGCCGTCGAGGCGGAAGCGCAACACCAGATAGGGATGCAGCATGGTGGTATGCAGCACCGGCGCCGGATCGGCGAGGCCGGTCGTCTCGATGACGATGCGGCCGAACGAGATGCGGCCGTTGTCGAGGCCGCGCAGAAGCTTCTCCAGCGCGGTGACGAGGTCGCCGCGCAGCGTGCAGCACAGGCACCCGGTCGAGAGCACCACCACGTCGTCGTCGACGCGCTCGACCAGCAGATGGTCGAGGCCGATCTCGCCGAATTCGTTGATGATCACCGCCGCATCGGCGAGCGCCGGATCGCGCACCAGTCGGTTGAGCAGCGTGGTCTTTCCGGCGCCGAGAAATCCCGTCAGCACCGTGAGCGGGAGCGGTGTGGGCGGACCGCGGTCAGCGCGGGGCTCGCTCATTGCGCCGCCGGCGTCACCTTGGGCTTCGCGGCCGTGACCCGTGCGGGCGCCGGCTTGGGCGGTGTGGGCTTGGCTTCGGTGGGCTTCGCTTGCGTCGCGTTGGGCTTTGCTTGAGCGGCGTTGGGTTTCGCGGCGGGTGCCTTGGGCGGCACCGGTTTGGCCTCCGTCGGCTTCGCTGGCGTGGGTTTCGCCGCGTTTGGCGAAACAGCCGTCGGTTTCGCCGCGGTCGGCTTCGCGGCCGCCGCGTTCGGAGCGCGCTTGACCTTCGGCCGCGCTTTCGGCGGCGTGAAGCGCGTCGTATCGGGCCAGGCGGGCGGCGTCGCGCTCAAAGTCCCCGGTTGCGCCGGGGCATCGGTCTTTGCGGGCGTGGCCGGCGCGGCGGCGACCTTCCTGGGCGGACCCGCCCACACCACGACGGGCGGACCGACCGGAATGGTATTCGCGATCAGCGTGGAGGGCTTTGCGACCGAGCCCTTGAGGTTCGAGAGCATGAAGGCGCGCTGGGAATCGTTGTCGAATCCCTGCTCCAGCATGCCCGCGGCCTTCGCCGTGCGCACCGGCGAGGAGCGTGCGCCGAGCACCACCGCGATCAGTCGCCGGTTGCCGCGCGTCGCCGACGCCACGAGATTGAAACCGGAGGCGCAGATGAAGCCGGTCTTCATGCCGTCGGCGCCGGGGTAGTGCTCGAGCAGCTTGTTGTAGTTGCGCATCACGCGCTTGCCGAACTTGATCGCCGGCACGTGCCAGTAGAAATCGTATTCGGGAAATTCGCGCAGCAGGGCACGCGCCAGGATGCCGAGATCGCGCGCCGAGGTGATCTGCTCTTCGGCCGGCAGGCCGTTGGGGTTGACCCAGCTCGACTGGGTCATGCCGAGCCGCTGCGAGGCCCGGTTCATCTCGTCGGCGAATTTTTCGATCGAGCCGGAGACACCTTCCGCCAGCACGACCGCGACGTCGTTCGCCGACTTCACCATCAGCATCTTGAGCGCGTTGTCGACGGTGACCTGCGTGCCGATCGGGAAGCCCATCTTCGATGGCGCCTGCGCGGCCGCATTGCCCGAAACCGTGAACAGCGTGTCGAGCTTGATTCGCCCGTCCTTCACCGCCTTGAGGGTGAGATAGGCGGTCATCAGCTTGGTGACCGAGGCGGGATACCACGGATAGGTGGCGTTTTCCGCCTGCAGGACCTTGCCGGTGTCGGCCTCGATGAGCAGGAGCGCCTCGTGGCCGGCGCGCGCCGGGATCGCGAGCGCCGCGGTCGCCGCCCCGATCAGGAGCGCTCGGACGATGGAGTTCATTGCGTAGGGCACTTCTCGGGTCCGGATCCTGTTCTCGGGCCTACAAATCAGCGCGCGGCGACCCGATCTTAGCCGCATCATGGGAGCGAACGCAAAGCGCTGGCAATGGTTCTCCCGCAGTTTATGCTGACGCTGGTTACCGAGTTACCGAAGAAAGCGACCAAAGTTCGGCAAGGAGGGTTTTTCATGACCGCCTGCATCGTCGGATGGGCCCACACGCCCTTTGGCCGCCACGATACGGACACGGTCGAAGGCCTGATCGTGCGCGCCGCGACCGAAGCGTTGCACGATGCCGGGATCGGTCCCTCGGACGTGGACGAGATCGTGCTGGGTCACTTCAACGCCGGCTTTTCCCCGCAGGATTTTACCGCTTCGCTCGTGCTGCAGGCCGCGCCCGAGTTCCGCTTCAAGCGCGCGACGCGCGTCGAGAACGCCTGCGCCACCGGTTCCGCCGCGGTCCATCAGGGACTGAAGGCGATCGAGGCCAAGGCGGCGCGCATCGTACTGGTGGTCGGCGTCGAGCAGATGACCACGACGCCCGGACCCGAGATCGGAAAAAATCTGCTCAAGGCGTCCTATGTGCGCGACGAGGCCGATATCGCCGGCGGCTTCGCCGGTATCTTCGGCCAGATCGCGGCGCTCTATTTCCAGAAATACGGCGATCAGTCGGACGCGCTGGCGCGCATCGCCGCCAAGAACCACAAGAACGGCGTCGGCAATCCCTACGCGCAGATCCGCAAGGACCTCGGCTACGATTTCTGCCGCGCCGAGAGCGAGAAGAATCCGATCGTCGCCGGTCCGCTCAAGCGCACCGACTGCTCGCTCGTCTCGGACGGCGCCGCCGCGGTCGTGCTCGCCGACGTGCAGACCGCGCTCGGCATGCGCAAAGCCGTGGCCTTCCGCGCCGCCGAGCACGTGCAGGATTTCCTGCCCATGGCGAAGCGCGACGTGCTCAAGTTCGAGGGCTGCGGCGAGGCTTGGCGGCGCGCGCTCGCGAGCGCCGGCGTCACGCTCGCCGATCTCTCCTTCGCCGAGGTGCACGACTGCTTCACCATCGCGGAGCTGATCGAGTACGAGGCCATGGGCCTCGTGCCGGAAGGCCAGGGCGCCCGCGCGACGGCCGAAGGACTGACCGAGAAGGGCGGCCGGCTGCCGATCAATCCGTCCGGCGGGCTCAAGTCGAAAGGCCATCCGATCGGCGCGACCGGAGTCTCCATGCATGCGCTCACCGCGATGCAGCTTTGCGGCACGGCCGGCGACATGCAGGTGAAGGGCGCAAAGCTCGGCGGGATCTTCAACATGGGCGGCACCGCGGTCGCGAACTATGTGAGCATCCTGGAGCGCATCAAGTGATCACGCGGCGGCGCTTCGTTGCCGCGTCGCTCGCGAGCGTCGCGCTCGCCGGCCGCGCGTGGGCGCAGGCCTATCCGGAAAAGCTCATCCGCATGGTCGTGCCGTTCACCGCGGGCGGGCCGGTCGACGTCATGGCGCGCCTCGTCGGCCAATATCTGTCGACCCGCTTCGGCCAGCCGGTCGTCATCGACAACCGGCCGGGGGCGGGCGGCACGCTCGCCTCGAAGGCGGTCGCCGCGGCGGAGCCGGACGGCTACACGCTGCTGTTCGGCAGCGCCGGCTCGCTCGCGATCAGCCCGTCGCTCTACAAGAACCTCGATTACGATCCGATCACCGGCTTTGCGCCGGTCGCGATGGTCGCCAACCATCCGATCGGCATGGTGGTGCATCCGAGCGTGCCGGTGCGTTCGGTCAAGGAGCTGATCGCCCATGCGAAGGCGCATCCGGGCACGCTGAACTACGCTACGGTGCCGGGCACGCCGCCGCATCTGATGGGCGAGCTGTTTTGCAGCCTGACCGGGATCAACCTCACCTTCGTCCCCTACAAGGGCGCCGCGCAGGCGCTCACCGAGCTTCTGGCGGGCCAGACCCAGATGACCATGCTGTCCACCACCGTCATCGTGCCGCCGATCCTCGCCGGCAAGCTGCGCGCGCTCGCCGTCACCAGCACGGCGCGCTGGCCGGAGCTCGCCGACGTGCCGACCATGCAGGAATCCGGCTTCGCGAATTTCCCGCAGGGTTCGTGGACCGGCGTCGTCGCGCCCGCCGGCACGCCGCGCGACATCGTGGCGAAGCTCAATGCGACCATCAACGATGGCCTGCGCTCGCCGGAACTGCGCAACGCGCTCACCAAGCTCGGCGCCGAGATCAAGATCGAGTCGGTCGAGGATTTCGCGGCGCTGCTCGCCGAGGAGACGCGCAAGTGGAGCGCCGTGATCAAGTCCTCCGGCGCGACGATCAACTAGCTGGACCGTGGACTCGGAGCGCTCGGATTAGGCGCGTTTGATGTCCGCTATTCCCCCCTATCGCGCCGCGAAAAACGAACATCGCGCGAGGCCTGGTCCGGGCCAAGCGGCCATTCGCCGCCTCATGAGCTTCCGGGTCGGGCTACGGGCAAATCAACGTGTATTTCACGTCAAACGCTGCGCAGACCGGCCGGCGGGCATATTGCCAGCGACGCTGTCCTCGCCTGCAATTTTCTTCTCTGGTCGGAGCCAGCAACGAGGCGCCGTATCGAGAGTTCCTTCCTTGCCCGAAAAAAGGGAAATAGTGAGCATTAAAGCTGGATTAAATGTAACGAAGAAAATCGGTATCTTCGCCGAAACTCCTGAACTCATGCGAAAGTGTAGTTCGGCTATTCCCATCCGAAATAGCCGCTTCAGCGGCATTTGATGGCAGCTTTCACTTGGGGATGGGCTGATGCTGCTGCGCAGCATTCGATCACGTCTGTTGGGATTGGTGCTCGCCACCGTGGTTCCATTCACCGCTCTCATCGGAGGCGGACTTTGGAGCCAGTGGCGAAGCGACCAAGCCGCGGCGATCGAGCGCGCTCTCGCCGAGGCCCGGCTGCTCGCGGCGCAGGTCGACGACCACATCGGCAATCTCGACAACCTGATGGCTGGACTTGCGCGCGCCGTATCAACAGATGCGGCTGATTCCCTTGCGAACGATGCGATGCTGCGGCGGGTCAAGACCGAACTTCCTGATTTTATCAGTAACATCCTGTTGTTCTCCCTTGATGGCGCAACCATTGGAACGACGCTCGAGCGGAGCGGCGAAGCTTTCAATGCCAGCGACCGTTCCTATTTCCAGCAGGTGTTGGAGGGCCAACGTCTCTCGATCGGCGAAGTGATCCGCGCGCGCAAGAGTGGAGAATGGGTCATTGTGGTCGGGCGCCCGGTTGAGGATCAGGCGGGTCAATTGCGGGCCGTCCTCGCCGTTGGCACCCGGCTGGAGCATTTCCAAGATGCACTCAGGACGCAAGGGTTCCCTGCCGGCAGCGTTGTCAGGATCGTGAATGAGAACGGTATCGTCGTGGCACAGAGCGAGAACGGGCCCAATTGGGTCGGTCGCGATCTCAGCAAATCAGAAAGCCTTGCACGACACATTGCGGCCAAGGAGGCCAGCGATGTCGCGCTCTGGTCCGATAACGTTGAACGCATTACCGGCTCTTCGACCGCCCACCGGGTCCCATGGCTCGTATCGGTTGGACTGCCAACGGACGCCGCATTTGCGGTGGTCGCCTCACGCCTGCGTTGGGGTGCTCTGTTCAGTGCCGGTGCTCTCATTACAGCGTTCACCATCGCCTGGATGCTTTCGGGCCACATTGTTCGCCCGTTGCGGCAACTTGGCAAAGATGCCTCGGTGCTCGCAGCCGGTGAACTCAGCCATCGGACTGCGATTCGCACGCGGGACGAGGTTGGAGATCTCGCTGGCACCTTCAATCAGATGGCGGAGTCACTTGAACGACGTCACGAAGAATCCCTTCGCGCCGGCGATGTGATACGCCAAACCAAGGAAATGCTCACTGCCGTCATCGACGCATCGCCAGTGGCGATCGTGTGTTCCGACCCCAATCGGCGCATCCTGCTTTGGAGTCGTGCCGCTGAACAGATATTCGGCTACACCGCCGATGAGGCGATTGGTCACGTCATCAAGACTGTGCCGCTGAAAGAAATGGTCGAGTCTGAAAACATGTTTCATCGCGCCCGCCATGGCGAGGCATTGCGCAATGTGCGGCTACAGCGGATGCGCAAGGATGGCTCCTTGGTCGATATCCAGAGCACTGCCGCTCCATTGCGCAACCCCGACGGCACCGTGCGGGGTGTCGCGTGGATACATGAAGACATCACGGACCGCCTCAAGGCCGAGGAGCAATTGAAGCGCCTTGCGCACTATGATCAGCTGACCGGCCTCCCCAACCGCCTTTCGTTGCAGAGAGAATTGGAAAGGTTGCTGACAGGCGACAGTTGCGACAAACCAACTTCTATCGCCCTCTACGATCTCGACGGCTTCAAAGACGTGAATGACACGCTCGGTCACTCGACGGGTGATAAGTTGCTTGTTGAGGTTGGGCAGCGCTTGGTCGATGTCGCCGAAGGGTGCGGCCGCGAGTGCCAAGTGTACAGGCTCGGCGGTGACGAGTTCGTCGCGGTCATTCCCAATTGCGGCGATCCGCGTGTCGTCGTTGAAATCGTCGAGTCGATGTTGAAACGGCTTGCAGAACCGTTCAGCATCAACGATCAGGTTCTCCACCTTGGGGGCAGTTCCGGCATCGCTATCGCACCCGCCGATGGCTCGAACGCCGATGAGTTGATCGCGAGCGCCGACCTTGCGCTCTATCAGGCAAAATCCGACGGGGGCGGTACCTATCGCCTTTTCCTCCCTGTACTCCGTGCAAAAGCACAGACGCGACGTGATCTCGATATCGAGCTCAGGCGGGCGTTCGTCGAAAATGAATTCGAAATCTATTTTCAGCCTCAAATTCGGCTGTCTGACGGCACTGCGGTCGGTGCCGAAGCCCTCCTTCGGTGGCGACACCCCATTCGAGGTATCCTTGCGCCGGCGGTGTTCCTCGAGACCCTCGCCGAAAGCTCGATTGCACCAGAGGTGGGCAGATGGATCCTTCGAACCGCATGCGAAAAAATCTCGGCATGGCGTGCCGCGGGACTTCCACTAGGTCGCATCGGTGTCAACCTGTTCCAGGCTCAGTTGCATGACGAGGCATTGTCGAAAGACATCGCAGACGCATTGCGAGAGACTGGTTTGCCAGCCGAAGTCCTTGAGCTTGAGATCACCGAGAACGTTGCCTTGCATCATGAGGACGCGACGGCGTCACTGCAAAAGCTCAAGGCGACAGGTGTCAAGATTGCATTCGACGATTTTGGCACCGGCTACGCCTCATTGAGCTATCTGACATGCTTTCCCCTTTCCCGAATCAAGATCGATCGCGGCTTCGTCGCAAGGATTACCGACAACGTAAAAGATGCCGCCATCGTTCGCTCGATTATTGTCATGGCGCACAATCTTGGCCTCGAAGTCATCGCGGAGGGAGTTGAAACGAACGCTCAAGCAGCATTTTTGCGGAACGAGCACTGCGAAGAGGCGCAAGGCTTTCTCTATGCCAAGCCGCTTTCAGCTACTGAATTCGAGACGTATCTCAAGACGAGACAGGTGTCGGTCCCAGAGGTCCCTCTTGATAGACAAGGTAAATCGGATGGAAATGCTCAACAGCGCGTTGGGATGCGGGTAAATAGTGCTTGAGCAAGGCGGCAGCAGAATGGCAGGTAAGCGCGTTGTCACGGCATGTCTCAGAAGGGTCATGAGCGACCGACCCATTCGGCGCCATAGCCACCTGATGTCCGCTATGCCCGCGAACACGGATGTAA
>WNFA01005812.1_pt1 | contig 10312 bp, 6 predicted proteins | sample 5400481 | NCBI WGS metagenome assembly WNFA01 (sample SAMN13153340, study PRJNA577476) | soil metagenome | isolation source: 120 cm saprolite under Douglas fir tree site 2 hole 1 replicate 2 | place: USA:California | collected 2015-04-18 | reverse complement strand
TAGAAGGGATAGAAGCTCGCCCCGAGAGGTGGCACGGTACAGCCGATACCGGTGGGAAGACAGGTAGCCTCGGAAGCCGGTATGTCGGTCTCGATCTGCAAGATGGAATACGTGCTGTGATACGAAGTACCCCCAGTGGCTGCACTGAGCGGCGAAGTGAACAAGAACGAGGTAGCATTCTGCGGTGTCCCATTCGGCCAATCTTTCTGGTAGGATGTACCATCGAAGTCAAGGTCAGCACCAATACAACCGGCAAGGATAGAGGTTGGACTGGTGGGGAAACATGGCAGATCGTCAGAATCACTATCACCGGTGGCCCCTACTTCGAAGTGACCGATCTCGACAGCAAAGCCGACGTTGGCCTGCAATGCGGCCCACGGCACAGCGTTGCCGAACTTGGCGCTCGAGAACTCAGGATGGAAATCGAATGGGGTTCCGGCGCAGTTGGACAGGGCCGTATTCTGGAAGCCATTGGCCCCGCTGGCAACCATGAAGCCAGTCTGGTGCGTGGTCAGATCGTTGACTTTCGTTTCCAGACCAGCAGGAGTGTCGAAGAGCGTAACCTTGAGCAGGTCGCCCTGATTCATCAGCAGGGTGTTGGTATTCGGTGTGAAGGTTGTGGCGTCCGCCAATTGCGGTGACGGAGGGCCAGGTGGAACGCCATTCGTCTCGAGGAAAGCGAAGTTAACCGGCTCTGTACAGAAAGGATTACAGGCAGGGGTAGTGTCACACTCTAAGCTGTCGATGTTGAGCGCGGCACACCAGTGCGTTCTATCACAGCTAATTTGCGTGCTGAATGGGGCGAAACCAGGAGGATAGAACTGCAGTTCCTCGAGTGCCGATCCAGCAACACTTGGATTATTGGTGTCGCTATTAGGAGTGCAGGGGTTCTGCGGGTAAGAGTTCGGATCGCACAGCGCCATACTGAACCAGAAAGCAATCTGATTCTCGAAGGTTTGCGTGGCCGGCAATCGATGCTCTCTCGGCAGGACGAGCGAATACTGGACGTTATTACCCGAGCCTGGAGTGTTAGAGTTAAACTGGACAGAAGGCTCATCGTGCCCAACATAATGACCGTTGTCTTCCCCTTTTCCGCCGTACTCAAACCCCTTGAGGTCGGTACATGCTTGATAGTTTCTGAACAACGTCTGACCGGTCTTGCTGAAACCGTTGCAGTCCAGATTACCTTTGGCACTTGGGTTTTCTGGTCCAGTGAAGTTTGGTGATGAATCGGCATGGGTACTACGAATGCCTGTAGCCGCGAAGGAAATAGCGATGGCAGCTATTAGCAGCACCGTCGCTATTCCCAATACAAGCTTTGATCGAAAAAGGTCTTTCATGAACTTTTCTCCTACTACAAATACTTTCTTTTTGGATACACTTCCAAATCACCGTGGTTTTGCTTTGCCTTCCACCGACTTGAAACAAGACAGCGAAAAACACTGGAGTGTCTGCTGAGGAATAGAGCAAAAACCTGGAGTATATGCTTCCCTCTCCACACAACCACGAAGGCCCTAAGCGCATCATCGGACAGAATGCACTTCCCCCTTCTGTATATGTATAACGTGGAATTTTCAGAATAGTAACTGTATTTGTTTATTCATATACTTCGATATATAGAAGCAGAGTATAACTCAGGGACGAAGTCCATAAAACGGAGGAACTTTTGGGGGCCGGTTGGCGTCCTCATAGTAGATTCGTTTATCAAACCGGCATGGGAAGACCCGCCTCCATTCATGGGGCGGGATGAGAGTGCCGTTCCTTGTGGAGTGGGGTAGACGGGTACTCTGCTTGACATTTACACCTCCATATACTATCATGTAAGTATGAAACAGAAGCGAGCCTACAAGTATCGAATCTATCCTACTGACGAGCAGAAGCAGATGCTTGCTCGGACCTTCGGCTGTTGCCGTTTCGTCTATAACTGGGCCTTGCGTCAAAAGACGGATGCATTCTATAACGAGCAACGGCGTCTCTACTACAAAGATTTGAGTGAAGCCTTGACCCAACTCAAGAAACAGCCTGAATACATCTGGCTCTCTCTTGTCTCTTCTGTTCCCTTGCAACAAGCCTTGCGGCATCTCGACAAGGCATTTCTCAACTTCTTTGAAGGCCGTGCGGAATACCCCAAATTCAAGAAGAGGCATAACCAACAGTCTGCTACCTACACGGATAATGCCTTTCGGTGGGATGGACACTCGCTCACGCTTGCCAAGATGGATGAGTCTCTCGATATCGTGTGGTCCCGTCCCTTGCCTGATGGAGCAAAGCCTAGCAGTATCACCATCACCAAGGATTGTGCAAACCGTTACTTTGTGTCCATCCTGGTAGAAGAGGACATTGCCCGACTGCCTTCTACTGATACGTCTATTGGTGCCGATTTGGGCTTGAAGTCCTTCGTTGTGCTCTCTGATGGTGAAGCCGTGGGCAATCCCAAATTCTTCCACAAGGATGAGAAGAAACTCGCCAAGGCTCAAAGACGGCACGCCAAGAAAAAGAAGGGCAGCAAGAACCGAGAAAAGGCCCGTAAGAAAGTCGCCAAGATCCATGCTCGCATCACTGACCGCCGCCGTGATTTCTCGCACAAGCTCTCGACACGTCTGATTCGTGAGAACCAAACGATCTGTGTCGAGGACCTTGCGGTGAAGAACATGGTCAAGAACCATAAGTTGAGTAAAGCGATCAGTGATGTCAGTTGGAGTGAGTTCGTGTCCCAACTGGAATACAAAGCCAAGTGGTACGGACGCCATCTTGTCAAAATCGACAAGTGGTATCCGTCCTCCAAACGCTGCTTTGACTGTGGACATATTCTCGACTCGCTTTCGCTTGATGTTCGTGAATGGACCTGCCCTGAATGTGGCGTCCATCATGATCGGGACATCAATGCGGCTAAGAACCTACATGCCGTGGGACTCACGGTATTTGAAGCCTGCGGAGAGGCTGTAAGACCTGGGGCGGTGAAAGCCAAACCTGGCACGCCTCAGCGAAACAGGAAAGCCTCCTAGTGATGGGAGGAATCCTGCCTGCCTTCAGGCGGCGGGAGGATGTCAATGTGCCTGGAGCATAAAGCATTTCATTTTTTACTCTGTTCTGTTGCAGCGTAGTACACTGACCATGCTCAAATGATAGGTAGCATGTGAAAGAAATGTAGTGGCACCCCTTGCGGGTGCCAGGTCTCCACCCATCAAATGACGATGCACAGACCAGTAGCAGTACCCTTCGTGGGCGCCAGCTAAAAGTGAGGGCCGCTTCTTAGCAGCGACCCTCGTCGTTGATTGAACGTTAGCTTTAAGATTAGTCCTCACCAAACTCAAACAGAGGGACAGTCTGTGTGAAGACATCCTGGTCGTTAGCCACTATACCACTAGACACAGTAAGTCCGCAGACCGCAGGGGGTATTCCCGGTGCACCCGTGCCGGAGCAAAGGAACAGATCCTTGTTGCGGGTATCCATCCACAAGGGATGAGCGCCCTGGGTGATCGCGCTGAGGCCTGTGTAGTCGCCATAGAAGAGACTATTTCCTTGCGCATCGGGGAACTCTGTCGGAAGCGGCATAGAGCTGCTCGTGACCCGTATCACATCGAAATGCGGCAAAGGAAAGTTCCTCAATGCGGAAAGACTGACGTCCGTGGTTCCGGTTGTCTCGTCAGAACCGTACTGGCGATCGTAGTAAGAGACTGCCAGCTTTCCATCCCTTGTGATAGCGGTCCACTGCCACCACTGATCGGTCAACTTCTGGCCTCGAGCCGAGCTGACAATTGGCAGCGTTGTCGGATCCGTTACTGTCCCGTTGAAACTCGCACCGCCGTTAGTGGAAACACTCTCCAGGATCTTGTTATTGCAGGCACCAGCAGTCTTCACCCCGGTGTATAGGTTGTTCCCATCGGCGGCAAACCCTGTGGGCACACAGCCGTTTGATGGGTTCGAATCCCCGTTGATGTATGAGGCGAATGTGACCACCACCTGCGCTGGATTCGTTGGATTGACCGCGCCTGACGCGTAGTTAGCGGCTCGGTAGACGGAGTTCTGAGCAGAGCCTTTCTCCGGCACACAGGCACGACCAGGATCCTGCCCAGCCTGGTATGTGGCACAGTCGGGGAGATCGTTGTAGTTTGCTACCAGCACGGGAGCACTGAAGGTTGCCCCACCATCGGTCGACTTGGCGAGCAAGACCTGGTTGTGATTATCGCTCGTCGAAGTCAGTGCTACAGTGTTGTAGTTGTCGTAGATCACGTAGAGGGCGCCGTCCGGCCCGGTGAATGGCTGCGAGAACTGGTTCTCGTTGCAGCTGCCATTTGGGGTTGGAAGTCCGAAGGTGACCGTACAGAGCGAGCTGCTGGCGCTAACGAGAACAGCTGAGCTGAAGGACTCGCCGTAGTCGTTCGAGTGAGCCTCAAAGATGTAGGCGGTACCATCCGTTCCGAACAATGTGTAGGTCACGTAGATGCGATCCTGGAAGGGGCTGCCAACGCGGTCGTCGACGGTCATGTACGGTTTGTCCAGCAAGGGAAGACCGCTGGCAGGACCGGGATTATTGTACAGCTGGGCAACCGGGCGGCCCGGGAAGTTCCAGGAGGCACCATTGTTCTGCGTCGAGCGGAAGAGGTAAATCCCGCTTGACTCGTCAGGGTTATTCGTTAACCCAAAGTCGCCACGCATGAAGGCCATACAGTTGTAATAGGCGTTGCCTTTCGTATCCCAGGCGACCGAGGGATCACCGCTCGCCTGCCAGTACTGGCGCGCAACCTCACCGAAGGCCGCTCCAGAGACGAATCCATTGGGGAGCGTAGCATCGTTCCATATACGGCCTCCATCCAGCGAATAGGAAACACCGCAGGTACCATCGCCCCGGCGGTAATCGTTGTAGCCGGCAACGATGTCGTTGGGATTCTTGGGATTCTGAGCAATGGCAGTCTCATTCTGCGCCTGAGCACGACCCTGCAGACCCGGGTCAGTCAGGTTCAGACAGTTCTGATTGACCTTAATGTTGGAGCCCAGGTGCTGAGCGCATTGATCGTCACCATGGGCCGGGAAGTAGTTGGAACTCGCTGGGGGATCCCCTGCACTCTCAGAGGTCACAAGGCCATCCAGGAGCCGTTTTTGAATCGCGGGCATATCCGCAATAGCGCCGGAACTCGCCTTCACTGTGCCAACACCGGCACCTGAGCCAAAGTGCACTACGGCACCTACCAGCAGCATAGCGATGCCCACTACTGGAATCACGATTCGCAGTATGCGTTTGTTCATAGATACCTTCTTTCCTACATTGACTGAATAAAAATATGACCTTTTAGCTGTACCGGAATACCTGGCTTCTCCTCCATCAGAAGGTTCATTTCACTATTCTGGCCTGAGCGAGAGGGGAAGCGCATAAATTAGGCCTCTACATTGGTAGAAAATACCAGCGTAATAGCAAGCCTGGTACGCCAAATCGTTCACTGTCACAAGTATGGAAGAAACACATCGATCAGGGAATTGAGAAGAGGTTGAGGTTTGGTTAAGAAATGGTTAATTTTTACGCTTTTGGTTGTAATATCTTACTCTATATATAGAAATATTCCAAATCTACACATAGAAATATACTAAATCGCCATTCCTGAAAGAAAAAATGCCTAAGGGCTGCGATTCAACGCGTGTGACAAGGATGGTAATGTTATTGTGCCGGGGGCGTAAAGCATAGGATTGGGTGGGACAGCACGTCGTACTTATTTCCTCCCATGAAGCTTCTCCTCAGCCAACCACAACGCCTCCTCTTTAGAATGTATCTGCCCTTCAGCCTGCGCCTCGCCAATATACTCGAGTAATTGCCCGATCAAAGGCCCTGGCTCCAGTTTGAGACGGCGCATCAATTCCTCCGGGCCAACGAGTCGAGCAGGCAGAATGCTCTCCCGTTCGCGAACATAGCGCGTAAGCAAGAGACGCACGAGTGCGAGATGGCGCTCCCACGAGTTATCAGGACGCTTCGTGTATTCGTCCCACACAGGTCCCAGTGTAGCAATGTGATCGGCCAACGAGAATAAAGCCACGTGGATGCCCACTGGTCCAAGATCGACGAAGTAACGACGAATAGCGCGAGGTGTCACAGTATCAAGGTGTGCCAGTTGGCCGGGACGCATATGGTGAGCGACCACCAACTGTACCAGGCGGCGATCCTGCGTGCCGGCACTCAACCGCGTCATAATCTGCTGGGCGAGTGGTATGCCCGCTTGCGGGTGATCATAGAAATGGATGTTGCCATCTGCGCCTGTGAAGTAGGTAATGGGTTTGCCGACGTCGTGCAAGAGAGCGGCCAATTTCATGCGCGGCGCTGTAAGGCTGTCAAACTGGAAGATACCCTGCTGTTCCGCCTCGCGAAGGAGTGTGCGTATCTCGGCAAGCGTGTCTAACCCAGCGTCAACCTCATCCGTTCCGCCCTCCCCCACGTCTGGTCGGTTATCCCCCTTGTCTGATCGGCCCTCCCCCGCGTCTGGTCGGTTATCCCCCTTGTCTGATCGGCCCTTACCCGCGTCAACACCCACCTCTGGTCGGCCCTCACCCCCGTAGGGGCGGGGGTGGGGTAGGGTAGGGTAGGGACCTTTATGGAACCCTGTCTGGGGGACAGGTATGCCCGCGTAGCCTTGTCGAATCGCCGCAGCCAATCGTTCAAGCGCCCCGACCGACTCCAAAGAATGTTCCAACACATCCCAGTAATGTGGGCTGGGCTGGCGCATCCCCCGTGCCGGAATGAATTCGGGGATCAGAACCGTGAACAAGCCGAGCGCATCCAGGTAACGCAGTTGCACGGTTGCCCCATCCGACTCCAGTATCGCATACAGTTCGTCGTGAATGCGTTCGGGTGCCGCCAGTGCTAGCAGTTTGGCATCGCGTTTGATAAGATTCTCGGTTGCAGGGTCGATGGTAAGCCGATAGCGCGTTTTGAGGCGGACAGCGCGGAGCATACGCAGAGGGTCGTGTTTGAAGACATTATCGTCGACTGCTTTAAGTTGCCGTGCCTGGATATCGGCGAAGCCGTTGAGAGGATCGATGAGGATGTCCCTGGTACCCACCCCGCCCCTGGTACCCGCAAGGGCCACCACTACATTTCCCGTCTCGAGGAGTTGAACGATTTCGGCCAGGGGAGCGGCAATGGCGTTGATGGTGAAGTCGCGTTGCCCCAGGTCTTCCTCGATGCTATTGCCTTTGATTGGGGCGATATCAATGATGGTTTCCTGCCCCTCGTGTTTGACGACGACACGGCTAGCTTTGTTATGCAGGTGGACATAGTAGCCTGCCAGTTTATCGGCCAGGCTGCGTGCTAAGAGGGGAACGTCGCCGTCAGTGACAATGTCCCAATCGCCGCACGGTTCACCGAGCAGGAGATTACGAAGCGAGCCGCCGGTGAGGTAGGCTCGCTGGTTGTGCTCACGGAAGTGTTGGATTGTCTGGCGTAGGAGGTGGAGGGTGTTAGTGTCCAGGTTGTGTTCTTCTGCTTTCATAGTCGAGATATGGGCATACTATTTCATATGGAAACACGATGTCTAACCAATCTCAAGGAGCTTCCTCATGCCATATAGGATACGTCAGATTGCCCCGGAAAGCAAAGTATGTCCAGAAGCAAGCTCACGCCCCTACTGCCCCCCGAGGAGCCTGCTACGTGGTTAGTAGGGGCGTGAGCTTGCCTCCGCCCTGGGGGTCGGAATGACCTGGCTCCGCCCTGGGGGTATGGGGTGGCCTGGCTCCACGCAAAAATCTGAATCTCACCCCGTGTTGATCACACCCTTGACAAACCGCTTTTTTCAAACTATACTAATACCGTACGATGTTCAGAAAATGAAAGATGTTCGGGAAAATGGGAAAAGGCAAGACACGCGAACGGCGCCAGGCACGCACACGCGAGGCAATTATTCAGGCAGCTGAGGCGATTATTCAGACTCAGGGACCCGACGCGCTGAGCATGCGCGAGGTCGCCGAGCTCACCGACTATAGCGCTTCCAACCTGTACGAGTACTTCGCCAGCAAGGACGACCTGCTTGCTGCTGTCGCCAACGAGGCTCTTATGCGTCTGGCGACACAGGTCGGCCAAAGTGCGACGGGCTTGTCGCCACGCGAACGCCTGCTGGCCTACGGACAATCCTACCTGGAGTTTGCTCGCACTCACGCTGACCTCTATTTGCTGACGTTTGGCCGCAAGTTGGCACACTCTGTACTGGCTGACCCGGAGAAGACCCCCTCTACGTACAGCCTCTTGCTGCAGCTCGTCAGAGAGGGCATCGAGGCGGGTGACTTCGTGCCCCGTCCAGACTTTGGCTTGCAAGAGATGGCCTTTGGCTGCTGGTCGCTCGTCCATGGCATTGCCATGTTGCATCTCACCATGCAAGATGTGCCGTGGGAAACCGGTACCGCGGGCGACCGGCAGACTCTGGAGTGCTTTATCGATGGGCTGATCCAACGCTAATTTTTTTATACGTCACTGAACAATGTTCTAAATTTGATTTTCGTTCGGAAATTCAGCGAGTGCAACCGAACACGAAAGGACTTTGCCAGGTACTCAGACCTGCAAAGAAGAAAAGGAGATCGCTATGAACAAACAGACGCCATCGAACGCTACCGTACAAAAGAACGTAGGTCGTCATGCCCTGGTGATTGGGGGTAGTATGAGTGGACTGCTCGCCGCCCGCGTCCTGTCCGACTACTTTGAGCAGGTCACTATTGTTGACCGTGACCTCTTCCCAACGGTACCTGACCATCGCAAAGGCGTTCCACAATCACATCATGCGCATGCGCTGCTGGCATCAGGCCAATATATTATCAGCCAGCTCTTCCCTGGCATTCTGGATGACCTGCGCGCGGATGGCGCTCTGTCTGTCTCCGATGTCGTTCCTATCGCCTTCGTTTCTCCTGCCGGCAAACTGCCCGCACTCAAACAGCCTGGCGAGTTTCTCGCTTTTAGCCGCTACCTGCTTGAGTGGCATGTACGCGATCGCCTGTCGCGGCGACCCGGTATCAGCATCATTTCCAATACCGAAGTGACCGGTTTACAGTCCACGCCAGACCGGACAAGCGTCACCGGTGTCCAGACACGCGAGCGTGGACAGCTAGGCCACACCGCTGTGCTCAGTGCTGACCTCGTGGTGGATGCCAGCGGGCGCTATTCTCAGGCTCCGCGCTGGCTCGTCGAACTGGGATACGAGGCTCCGCCAGAAGAGAAAATCAACTCTGGCCTCGGCTACGTCTCCCGTTTCTATGCCCGACCCGAGCACTTTCCCAATGAGTGGCAAGGTATTATCATAAACGGTCGCCCGCCCCACAATGCACGCGCCGGTCTCATTCTGCCAATTGATCATGGACGCTGGCATGTGACGTTAGGCGGCTTTGCCGGCCATTTCCCGCCGACCGACGAGGAGGGCTTTTTGCAATGGGCCAGCGACCTGCCGGACCCCAGCATCTACGAGGCCCTACGTGTAGCGCGACCGCTGTCGCCCATTCGCGGCTACGGCACACCTGAGAATCGCCTGCGTCACTTTGAACGCTTGCAGCGCTGGCCTGCCGGCCTCATCATCACCGGCGATGCGGTCTGCGCCTTCAATCCCATCTATGGGCAGGGCATGACCGTCAGTGCCATGGATGCGCTGACTCTCAACCGCTGTTTGCAGGAACAGCAGCGCTCAGCCAAACAAAATTTTGAGCAGCGCTTCCAGCAACAGCTTTCCAAAACTGTGGCGAGTGCGTGGCTCATCTCCACCAGCGAAGACCTGCGCTGGCCGGGGGTTGCACTCCAGGGTGCCCATCCTGCTCCTGGTCTGGGCCTGCTGCATCGCTACATGGATCTCGTCCTCTATAGTGCGGTTGAAGACATTCAGATCACGCAAGAGTACCTGGGCGTATTAGCGATGGTGAACGCACCGCTCTCGCTCGCCAGGCCACAGATGCTCGCTCGCGTCTTCTGGAGTGCATTCAAGCGAACATTGAGACGCTTCTCAGATCGTGAGAACGAGCCAGTGTTTGCCCTTTCACCCGAGGCCCTCGATCAACTACACTCTCTGCCAGAGATACGCTACGAACAAGTCTCATGAGATCAGCAGGGGGTGCCGGGGGACGCAGTCCCCAGGCCGGGGCGCGGGAGACCTGGCCTGGGGAGCAGGTAATCCGCCCAAATCCCTTCTTTGGAAAGGAAGCAACTCTTCAGCAGGGGGTGCCGGGGGACGCAGTCCCCAGGCCGGGGCGCGGGGTGTCCCCGCCCACTCCCCTTCTTTTTCCAGGGCCGACCGCAGGCGGCGCGAGAAAGGTACCTCAACTCGACTTTGTACATTTTTGGGAGGAAAGGAGATCAAGC
>WNFA01035613.1_pt1 | contig 10313 bp, 11 predicted proteins | sample 5400481 | NCBI WGS metagenome assembly WNFA01 (sample SAMN13153340, study PRJNA577476) | soil metagenome | isolation source: 120 cm saprolite under Douglas fir tree site 2 hole 1 replicate 2 | place: USA:California | collected 2015-04-18 | reverse complement strand
TGCAACATCGTCGGCCGCATCAAGGACCTGGTGATCCGTGGCGGCGAGAACCTCTATCCCCGGGAAATCGAGGAATTCCTCTATCGTCATCCGAAGATTCTGGACGTCCAGATTTTCGGGGTCGCTGACGCTCGCTACGGCGAGGAGCTCTGCGCATGGATCAGGCCGCGCGCGGGCGAGACCCTGACGGCCGACGAGGTACGCGCGTTCTGTCAGGGACAGATCGCGCACAACAAGATTCCTCGCTACGTCGAATTCGTCGACGAATTTCCCATGACGGTCACCGGCAAGATCCAGAAGTTCGTGATGCGCGAGTCGGTCGAGGCGCGGCTCGGATTGAAGGCGGCAGAGACGGCATAAAAAAGATGCCGGCAGAGCGGGGACAGGCAGTCGTCGTGAGTGGACTTGGTGGGCGCACTGCCTTGCCCCATTAACGGTCGTCATACCCCGCGCATGCGGGGTATCCAGTACGCTGCGGTTTCTCGGTTCCGTCATCTACGTCTCTGGAATACCGGGTCGCCCGGTCAAGCCGGGCGATGACAATCGTGGGTGTGGCGCGTCCGCGTTCAATCACTTTCGCAGACATAACTCCGCGTTCTCGCGGCTCAATTCACCCGAGGTTTGCCCAAACTTTTCGCGCCTCGAAATCAGAGGGCGCGGGGAATGCCGGATGCGCGCTGCACCCGCGGTCTCGTGTGCAAGATGCACAAAGGAAAACGCACACGAGCATACAGGTTCAGCGGAGGCAATCCGACATTCCCTGCGCAATGGTTTTACGGCTTACTTCGTGCTCTCCCCGGCGATCGGGCTTGTTTGACACCGTCGCCTTCCGGATATGGCACATCCGCGCCCGGTCGGGCCGACATGCCTCCGAAAGACTTGACGCCAACCACTGAGGCGTCAGGACCACACGACTTCACCGTACGCAACAGCACCGTTCGTCAGCGCGCCGTTTGATCGCTCACAGATCCTTGCGAACCCGCCCTGCCATCACGTTTCACGCCTGACGCTGCCGCGTCCACCGCATCCCGCCCCGCGTCTCTGACGATCCGGATACGCCCCTCTGTGGGACAGGATGGAGAGGGATATATTGGTGATTTGGGGGAGGCGTCAAGAAGAACTTCGGAAAATCAGAAATATGAAGATTGAGCCCGATTGGATTCACCCGGGGAATGAGGCGGTCACGTCGCGCGCCTGACCCTGCGGTATCGGTAGCAAGCGTCTCTGACGAAGAATTCGACGAAGAAAGACAGCGAGTACTGAGAATCCTCACAACGCATGCCAGCGACTCCATTCTACCCGTGACCAACAGTTGAGCCGCCTGTTATGCACACGGGAAAGGTGATATTGGCAAGCCTTTCAACTCGCCGAGATACCCATGGCTCAACAGCTATTCGTCGGGACGCCCCTCCAAGTCCTGTTTGACAATACAAACCGCAATATCGAGGACGACATCAGGAAACGGAGCGACGACCAGATTTTGTCCACACCGCTCGATATCTTGGTGCAGCAGCTTGTCGAAAAGAGCCTTATTCAGGTGCCCGTGCTCGATATCAACCGGGCGGAACGGACCTTCGAAGATGCGACCGTCCCTGAGCATCAAGTGCCCAATTCCAACTTCGATATTCAGGTGGGCGTGCCTGGCCGGGTTCATACCTTGCACATTCCCTACACTGGCCAAGAGCACATGTTCTATTACATGCCTCCGGTGCCGCCCAGGCACAGCGTTTCTGGTGGAACGTCGAACTCAGAGGTAACCATCCACGCTGCGGGAGCATGGCATACCGCTGAGTCGATCACCCAGAAATTCAAGCAAGACCTTGAAACGTTGGAGGATGCGCTCAAGCGCCTTCGAGAGAACGCGGAACGTTACAATTCAGCGCTCCCCACCTTCATCCGTCCACGGCTCGACACCCGGCACCGAATAGCTCAGCAGACCCGCCAGACCACCGAGGGGATCAAGTTTCCCCTTCGTCAGGTGGCTAATGCGCCCCAAACCTATAGACTTCCAGAAAAGCCACGCCAGCTTGCACCTCAGCCCGTCAAACTACTGGCTGAGAAGTCTTTTGTTCTCTCCGAAGACGACTACCAAAACATCCTCCGCATTTGCGAGAGCATGTCGCTGGTTATGGAGCGAAGCCCCACCGTCTTCGAAAATGCCGAGGAAGAGCATATCCGGGTACATTACCTCGTTCAGTTGAACGGCCAGTACCAGGGAGAAGCAACCGGTGAAACATTTAACAACATCGGCAAGACCGACATCATCATCAGGCACGAGAACAAGAACATCTTCGTGGCTGAGTGCAAGTTTTGGAGTGGTTACGAGGCTTTAAAGGAAACGGCCGACCAACTGTTAGGCTATACAACATGGCGTGACACAAAGACTGCCCTCATCATCTTCAGCCGCAACGTGAACTTCACCAACGTCATCAAAGAAGCCCAGCGTGCGATGAAGGACCATCAGCACTACAAGTCGGGTCCCAAACAGGAAGCCGAGGCGAGGTTTCGGTACGTCTTCACACACCCTAACGATATGCAGCGGGATATCATCGTTACCCTCATGCTGTTCGATATGCCAAAGCCAAAACAGCCAAATGGTTGATATTCAGGGGGTCAAGTTTCCCGGCTACGGCCAGTGTATCTATTGCGGATCGACTGGCCCGCTGAAGGACGAGCACATCATCCCCTTTTCCTTGGGCGGCAAGGCGGTCATCGAGGCCGCGAGCTGCGGCGACTGCGAGAAGGTTACAAGCTATCTGGACGGGTATCTGGCCCGTCAGATATTCCACGAATACCGGGCTCACGCTGGCATGAAATCGCGCCGGCCGAAGGAGCGCCCATTTGAACTGGCCGCCACGATCGTCAAGCCTGACGGCACTCACGAAGTACGGACATTCGCTCCCAAAGAGCACCCCTATTTCCTGATTATGCCGGTCTGGAATCTGCCGGGTATACTGTTGAACGAGGAGCCGACCAACAATTTCGAGATCATGCAGGCCCACGCCTACTGGTGGATACCCGAGAGCATGCAGAAAACCGCCGAAATGGAGCGCGAGCAGGTTCGGGCAACCGGCACTATCAATTACACCGCGTTCGCACGGGGGATTGCCCGAATTTCATACTGCCAGGCCGTTGCTCATCTCGGGCTGGCCGGCTTTGACGCCATGGATCTTCCGGGGCTCATTTTGCGGACATACCCGTATGTCCCCTATTATGTCGGCGTCACGCGGGAAGACCCGCCGCCGCCAGAACCGCAGGGCAACCTACACCGTATCGACATCGAACCGGTCCGCATCAACGACGAGGACCATTGGATGGTTTCACTGCGGTTCTTTGCGCACAGCGGTTACGAGAACCACGGCATGCCGATCTACAAGACGATCGTGGGAAAGCGGTCTAGCTGCCGGCCCTATTCCCATTTGACCCGGTGATTGTCTTCGCCCACAATCCAGTCGATCAGATCGTAGACGAGGCTTCGCAACTTGCTCATTGGCACACCTCATCCATGAAGCGGCACAGGTTGCGCATAAAGATTGCGAAGACGCTCACCTCTTTCGGCACATTCAGATGCCGCCAGGACTTCATTCCGAACTCGTTACCCATGGTTTTCTCTTTCGTTGTGGTTGAATCTTGAGTCCAGCGAGTCGGTCGTCAACTGTTTGACCGCAGATTTTCCGTTCGGCGTGAGGGTGTGTGTTTTCGCCGCCACGCTTTCTCGAACTGTGTGAAGTTGTAGTAGACGGCCAGCCCCATCCTCACCCGGCCAATTCTCCTTGATTTCAGGAAGGCCATGTGGCGCAGAGCTGGGGGAGGTTCAACACTGGCGTTTGCAATGTCGAGAAAGTGCGCGCCGAGTGGGCGATGATCTGCACCGCCCACAACCTCCTGAAGCTGTTCACCCTCGCAAACGCAGCCTGAGCCGGCTACCCTGCAACAAATGTCCGTCACAAAACCTATCTGGACGGGCTCCTAGCAAAGCATATCGCGATAAAGGGTCGGCCCGCTATTGGGACCCTTTATCCGTGACGGTCATCCGTGACGGTCGACCATTGCCACGAAAGACGAAGGGCTGTGCCGCAGGCGGCCAACTGCGGCCGTACCTGGTCACCATGTCGGTGCGCTTGTACTTGTGTTCATCGCTGTCGGCTGCTGAACCGCAAATCCAGCATGTCCCGGCAGCGAGTGCCGACAAATTGGATGTCATATCGCCAATCACCCCGGCTGCGGTTCCCCTCACCCGAAATTCGCGCTGCGCTCGAATTTCGACCTCTCCCCGCAAGCGGGGCGAGGTGAAGAAGGCCCTCACACCGGCAGCCCATTCGCCTTCGCCAATTCCTTCAGCGAAGTCTGCGGCCGCGCGCCGATGTGCTGGATCACCTCGGCCGCCGCAAGCGCCCCTAACCGCCCGGCATTTTCATGGCCGGCGCCGCGCACCAGACCGAACAGGAATCCGGCGGCGAACAGGTCGCCGGCGCCGGTGGTGTCCACGATCTTGTCGATCGGAAACGCCGGCACCGCGATGACGCCGTCTTTCGAGGCCACCAAGCAACCTCTTTCGCTGCCATGCAGGGAGTGATCTTGACGAAGATTACATCGCCTTCTTTGAAGCGGACGTAGCCCTTGGTAACTTCCCGCAGTGATCGCCGAGCAGAAAGGTCGATCTCTCCGGTCTCCTCCGCAACAGCCGCCATCGGGATGAAGGGAATCTCGGAAGCCGGATCGAGCGTGTCGAAATTCGTCGAGGGATTTACGGCGGCGACCGCATCCGTCCTCGTCCAGCACCATCCCTCCGGCAACGCCCACGGCCCGTCCGCCGCGTCATCGTCTAATCTTGTCGTTACCGCCGCATCCATCACGTCACCCAATCCGTCACCATCAGCCCCGGCACGCGCGCGAACTCGCGGCCGTTGGCCGTCACCAGTGTGGCGCCGCGGCGGCGCGCCTGGGCCGCGATGAGACAATCATAGGGGCCGATGGGCGTGCCTTTGCTCTCCAGATACGCGCGGATGTCGCCGGCGTGCGCGGCGTCTTCCGCATCGAATGGAAGTACCGCGATCCCCGGCGCCAGAAACTCCGCCAGCAGGCGATCGGATTCGGCCCGCCTGTCGCTGCGCGCATGTCCGTAGCGCAGTTCAAACAGGGCAATGACAGAAAAGCCGATCTCCGTTCCCAGCCGCAACTGTTCCGCAAGATGGAGCCGCACCGCGGGAACGCGCCGGTTGATGACATAAATTGCGATGTTGGTGTCGAGGCAGATCATTCGTCGAAGAAAACCCGTGGATCGGGCTCGGCCGGCGGCTCGTCAGGAATACCCTCGGGGAGGAAATCTCGTCCGCCGAGTTCATCGAGACGCGCGAACCACGCCTCCACATCAATGGGCTGCTTTTTCAGCGGCTCGAGAATGACCTTGTCGCCGACCTTGCTGACCCGCACCTCGGTGCCCTCGAAGCGGAATTCTTTGGGCAGGCGCACGGCCTGGCTGCGGCCATGCATGAACAGCTTGGCGGTTGCACTCATGATCCGCCTCCTCCAAGATATTGGTAGATACCATTGATAGATATCATGCAACCAGCGTATCTGTCAATTCATCAAGCAGCGCCGGCAATCGCGCGCCGAACAGCGCACGCGCCCTGACGATACCGCCGCGCCCGGAAAATTCCCGTGCGTCCATCATGTCCTCGGGCCTGATCTCGATATTGACCGAGAGGTGATCGCGGATCGCCATCAGCCATGCCCGCTGCTCCTCCGTATAAGTGCGCCCGGCTTTCTCCTCGCGCCCAAGCCAGAGATTGAGTCGCCCGGCGGTAAGTGAGGACAAGGGCTCCAGCGTTTCCGCTTGCCCCAGCGCATAACGCACCAGCATGACGATGTCAGCCAGCGTCCCGGCGCGGATTGCCGCGAACCTTGTCGGATGAAAGCCGCTTGTAAGCTCGCCAGATATCAACAGGTTCAAGCAGCCAGGGCGGACGCTTCAGCGCCTCCTTGAGATCATCGACCGCGTCATAAGTCAGCCGCCGTTGCGCATAAGGCAGCCGGTAGAGGATTTGAAGGGCGGCAAGTTCGTCGCGCCGCTCCTCCAGAAAACGCTTGAAACGCTCAACCGTGTCGGTGGCCTTTTTCTCGTCCCAGCCGGATGAAACGACCGCATCGGTCGAGATCGTGTCGATGCGGATATCGGCTGCGGCCTTTACGTCCTTCAGCAATCGCCGAAGCGTTGGGTCGTCAAAAATGGTCGCAGCCTCGTCCTTAGCAGCCTCACGGGCCTTCTTCTGTTCCGGGTCCGGCGCATCCTTTGGCACACGCATGGCCAGCGCATCCGGGTCGATGGCGTCGAGCAGGCGCGAAGCGAGACCGGAAAGATCGACGCCGCCAGAGGCCTTGACGATCGCCGCGCGGTCCTTCTCGCCGATGCGGCGGTCGAGCGCCGCGAGGCGGCCTGCAAGCGTCGCGAACGCGTCATCGTCGCGCCGGCCGGCGGCGATGTCATCGATCAACCTGTCGAAGGAGGATAGCCCGGTTACGCTCCAGCGGCTGCGACACGGTCTTGAGGCTTTCCGACACGCCGACAGCGTCGATCAGCACGAAGCGGGTCTTGGCCTCGGCGTCAGGTGTCACCTCGCGCAGTTTTTCGGCGGGGACGGTGCGCGCGCCGCGTCCCTTCATCTGCTCGAAATACAATTCGGATTCTACATCGCGCAAAAAGATCAGGACCTCCAGCGGTCGGACCTGACCCTCCTCGCGGACGAGGTGTTTTGGCACATCGGCGATGTAGCGAGCTGCCTGCTCGGAGAAGCCCGAAAGCGTGGTGCCCTCCGGCTTGGCTTCGATCACGCCGCAGAGCTTCCGGCCGACGAACAAGCCATAGTCGACGGGCCCGGAAGCCGTCTGGAATTCCCGCACCGCCACGCCCAGCCCGGCGCCAAGGTTCATGTCAGCCTTGGACTGGATCAGCCATCCGCATGCGACGAGCCGCCTGTCGATCAACGACCGGGCCTTGTCCTCGGGATGGAAGGCGGATTCGTTCATTATCAACTTCTAGGCGAACCCGAGGCTGACCGGAAGCCCGCAGGCCTGCCCGGCCGCAAGCGCTGTCGCCGGTTGCTCGGTCAGTGGGCGTTTCGCAAGCCAGACTCGCGGTGATTCCCCCTCACCCGGATCGCTAACGCGATCCGATCTCTCCCCGCAAGCGGGGCGAGGTGAACAAAGCGCTACACCGGCAGCCCATTCGCTTTCGCCAATTCCTTCAGCGACACTTGCGGCCGCGCGCCGATGTGCTGGATCACTTCTGCCGCCGCAAGCGCCCCTAGCCGCCCGGCAGCCTCAACGCCGGCGCCGCGCACCAGACCGAACAGGAATCCGGCGGCGAACAGGTCGCCGGCGCCGGTGGTGTCCACGATCTTGTCGATCGGAAACGCCGGCACCGCGGTGACGCCGTCTCTCGAGGCCACCACGCAACCTCTTTCGCTGCGGGTGACGACGCCGAGTTTTGTGTCGCTGCGCCATTGGGTGAGCGCGGTGTCGAAATCCGAGGTCTGGAGGTCTGGTACAGCGAATGCAGTTCGGCTTCGTTGGCGAAAACCAGATCGACCGTGCCGCCCCGCATCAGATCGAGAAACTCGCCGCGATAACGGTCCACGCAAAACGAATCCGACAGCGTCAGCGCGACCTGGCGACCGGCGTCATGGGCAATGGTCGACGCCTTCACAAAAGCGTCTTTGGCGCTCTTCGGATCCCAGAGATAGCCTTCGAGATAAATGATCGCGGACGCTGCGACCTGCGCGGCGTCGATATCATCGGGCATCAGCTCCTGCGCCGCGCCGAGATAAGTGTTCATGGTGCGCTCGCCGTCCGGCGTCACCAGAATGTAGGAACAGCCGGTGGCGGGGCCATCCGACGCAGGCCTGGTCTCGAACGCGACCCCCGCCGCGCGGATGTCATGGGTGTACAAACGGCCAATCTGGTCATCCCTGACCTTGCCGACATAGGCCGCGCGGGCTCCCAGATTGGCGATGCCGACAATGGTATTTGCCGCCGAGCCGCCCGACATCTCCGTCGCCGGGCCCATGTCCCGGTAGATCGACGTCGCGCGGGCCTCGTCGATCAGCGCCATGCCGCCTTTGGTCATGCCATGACGGCTAAGAAAACCCTCGTCGGTCTGCACCAATACATCGAATATCGCGTTGCCGATCCCGAGAACGTCGTATTTCGCTGAGGTCATTTACCAAGTCCTGTTGCGGCAATTGCGATGGCGCGGAAAATCCGCTCCAAGTCGGTTTGGTCAAGGTGCAGCGGCCTATCACGATCGACCCCGCGCCAGCAAGCGACGCGATATGGAAGCCCTTATGATCCGTTCTTTTCTCACGGTTTCGACGGGAACGCTGGCCTCGCGGCTGTTTGGATTCGCCCGCGATTCGATGATTGCCGCGCTGCTCGGCGCAGGTCCCGTCGCGGATGCATTCCTGGTGGCGTTTCAGCTGGTCAACGTGGTCAGGCGGTTATTGTCGGAGGGCGCGTTGAACGCAGCCCTGGTGCCAGCCTGGCTGCGCGTGCGCGAGGCCGAAGGCGCGGTCGCGGCGGCGGCATTTGCCGGACGCGTGCTGGGCACCGTCAGCGCGGCGCTGATCGTGGCAACCGCATTGATCGGCCTGTTGATGCCCTTTGTCATGACGGTTCTCGCGCCGGGCTTTGCCGGACAGGCGACGCTGCAACTGGCCGTGGACGATGCCCGATTGATGTTGCCTTATCTCGCCTTCGCAGGCCCCGTTACGGTCATGATGGCGTTATTGAACGCGCAAGCGCGTTTCGCGCTGACGGCTTTTTCGCCGCTTCTGTTCAACATCGCATTGATCGGCGTAATGATCGCGCTGCTGGGCTGGCGACAGGACGCCCATGATGCCGCGCTGATCGTGGCTGCCACCGTCGGCATCGCCGGGCTGCTGCAACTGTCTGTCCTGGTCTTGCGCCGTGGCAGCAGCGTCGCGACGCCGCTGCGCATCGCATTCGACGCCGAGATGCGCGGCTTTCTCGGCACGGCGTCCCCGGGCATGATCGCCAGTTCAGGGCCGCAATTGCTGGTCGTCGGCGGAGCGATCATCGCCTCGTCGTCGCCGTCGGCGGTGTCGTGGCTGTATTTCGCCAATCGCCTGATCGAGCTGCCGCTCGGCATGGTCGGCGCCGCCATGGGCGCCGTGCTGGTGCCCGAACTGACGCGCGCGGTGCGCAGCCGCGATCGGACAGCGATGACGCGCGCGGAGTCGCGCGGCCTCGAACTGGCGGCTGGATTGGCGTTGCCGGCGACGCTCGGACTAATCGTGCTGAGCGAGCCGATCGTGCGGATGCTGTTCGAACACGGCGCGTTCGCCGCCGCCGACACCGTGGCAACCACCCGTGCGCTGATGCTGCTGGCGCTCGGCCTGCCCGCCCATGTGCTGGTCAAGGCGCTGTCGCCGGCATTTTTCGCGCGCGGCGATACGCGGACGCCGCTGTTGGCGACGCTTGAGGGATTTGCGGTTGCGATCGTCTTGGCGGTGGTGCTCGGCCGATTTTTTGGCACCGATGGCATCGCCATCAGCATAGCACTCGGGGCCTGGAGCAGCGCGGTCGGATTGATACGACGTGGGGCTGCGACATTTGGATTTTCGGTCGATGCCGCGGCGCGGCGGCGGCTGCCGCGCATCGTGATGGCGGCGCTGACCATGGGCGGGCTATTGTGGCTGATGGCGACCTACCTGCCGGCGCCGGCCGCAGGCGCGCATTCCATCGCGCAGGCGGTTGTCCTGGGCCTGCTGATTGCCGGTGGAATGGCGATTTACGGCCTGCTGCTGGCCCTGTTCGGTGTCATCACGTGGGCGGACGCCGTCAGCGCTGTCAGACAAACCACGGCGCCCGACTTGCGCGACTGAAGCCCGCATGGCAATGGACGGCGCAGAGCGCCTGATGGCAATGGACGGCGCATGGCGCCTGTTGGCAATGGACGACGCCAGCGCCTGATGGCGCACAGGCACGTGGGAACAAGACAATGGCATTCGTTGAACGGGTTTTTTCGGGCGTCCAGCCGACGGGGAATCTGCATCTCGGCAATTACCTCGGCGCGATCGTCAACTTCGTGAAGCTGCAGGAGACCCACAACTGTCTCTATTGCGTGGTCGACATGCATGCCCTGACGCAGCCGGTAGAGGTGTGGGGCGGTCCGACCGAGCTCGCGCGCAATACCCGTGAAGTGACCGCGGCCTTCATCGCCTCCGGCATCGATCCGAAAAAGCACATCGTCTTCAACCAGAGCCAGGTCTCCGGACACGCGGAACTGGCGTGGA
>WNFA01005811.1_pt1 | contig 10313 bp, 6 predicted proteins | sample 5400481 | NCBI WGS metagenome assembly WNFA01 (sample SAMN13153340, study PRJNA577476) | soil metagenome | isolation source: 120 cm saprolite under Douglas fir tree site 2 hole 1 replicate 2 | place: USA:California | collected 2015-04-18 | reverse complement strand
GATGAAATCCAAAGACAAACTGGTTACACTCTGTACTCATAAAGGCTGTTGCTCCTTCTTGGCACGATCTTTCTAGACAAAAGAGTTATGCCACGAAGCGACAGCCTTTTTCTATTTATTATGAGAAATTCCGGCTAGAGCCTGGAAAGGCAGCCCTGCTCCTGAAAAAATGATTGGTTAGGTCTGATCGTCGACAATCCTGAACTTGTGATTTGCTCACGGTGCAGTGCGCCGCCTAGAGACCAGAACGGGGGACAGACACCTGATTGATTGTCTCTGCCGAATCAAAATCCCTCGTGCGAGTGTCGGCTACCCTTGCAACAAGTGGGTGCGAGGAGGACGAGAGAGCCCCTCCCCGGGACGATATGCGCTGCACCAGCCCTTACCACCACAAAAAGATAGACGTTTCCTCTTCGGGACGAGGAAGCGCTCTGAAGCAATGTAAGTCCGCCGAGCACATCTCCACAGTATCAACCTAGCACCGATACCTTGGCCCACCACTTTACAGGTGAAGAATTACAGGTGAAGTTTTTTTGGTGATTTTTGCTAAGTGATTGAAAACGATGGTAGGCTCGTGGGGACTCGAACCCCAGACCTCTACCGTGTCAAAGGGTCGTGATCGCGTAAATGGGCAAGTTTAATGATTACTGGTCATTTGGAGAACGATTCTAGGGTTCGACGTGAGTATCAAAGACCCCTGTCTGTACGCGGCCATTCCGTTTGATTTGCACAAACAGCCGGTAGTCGCCTGGCTGGGGAAATCCATATGGAAAGGTGACTTCGGCGGGCATCTTCGCTTCGTGCATTTCTGGCGCGTGCTCGACTGCGTCATCGCCGCTTTTCCTCTGCTTTTCCAGGAGCATTAGTGCAGCCATAGGTACCGAACCGGCCGGATGCACGTGCGCGAATACTGTGAAGTCTTGCTTTACGATCACCAAATGCCCGGCCATGCCCATGTACGGCTCCAAGTCGGAAGCCGGGCTGCCGTCCTTGTCGAAGATCCGGAAGCGTAGAAAGACAGGCCGTTGTGCGTGAAGGGGCTGGCCGTCTAGCACCCACTCCCAGTGGCTTCGGTCCGGGAGCACGAAGACGTTCGTGAATTTTTGTGCTGCGAAGGCAGCCGCCACCGTTGTTTCCGAATCATCCCCGGTGGGAGAACCATCGGGCACGTCCGGCAATTCCACTCGCGTCGTCATTGTGTCCGGAAAGCCTGACTCGCGCACAATGTCAGCGAAGAGCGCATAATTCCCTGCGGACATAGAGGGCAATCGTTCCGCGAAGGCGTCCGCACCATTCTTGTCGGGATGCAGGTGGTAGAAGCGACTCAAGTCAGGCACGCTAATCAGAAAGAGGTGCATCAAGTGGCCGTGATCGGGGATGATCTTATCGAGAAGCATCTGCTTGCGACGGTCGTGCCAGGAAGAAAATCCCATCTTAAGGACGAGGGTGTTTCCGTTTTGCATAGACGCCTCGACCGGCGGCGCTTTGTACATCATCAGATCGGCTCGCTCGCTTGCGGCGGCATTCCACCAGAGATTGCCCAGGAACAGAATGGCTAGGAGTACTGCTGCGGTCACGACCATGACGACGCGTCCACGCCGCCGAAGCGACGCAGAAGGTGCCGCGCCCGGTTCCATTTGGCTTTCCCGCGCCGCCGCACCGAAAATGGCAATCATACTGGCCACCAGCAGAATCATCAGTCCCGCGAGCAATGTCCCTATAGTCTTCGGCATGGTCAGAGTTCGCCGCGCGGCTGCTGGCACGGGCACGGCCATCTGGGCTTTGCCCTTTGCGCCAAGGACTTCCATCCGCACTTGCCACGACCCTGATTCCATCAGCCAAAGTTTCCCGGTGAAAAATTGCGTGTCCGCCAGCGACTTTTCCATGCGGTCCGGGGGAGGAGCGTTCTCGGACCCCTCGCCGACGGCGCGGAGTGGCGCGATCCAAATATCGGATATGCTGCCATCAAGCGCCCGCACTTCGATCTGCGCAATGCCCGGGATCATTGGCGGTGTTCGCACAGTCACAAACAAGCGATACGGTCCCGCCATCCCTTCATAGAAAACGTCGGGACTGCCGACGTGTGCGCCGCAGGCGGGCACGAGAAAGAAACAACCCAAGAAGAAGAGAAACGCACGCTTCATAGTTCTACCGCTTCACCCGGCGCATCCAATCGCCCCAGAAGAGGCCTACGCGCGTCATGACAAAGGCGGCCATGAACGCGACGGCCATTCCCGCCCAAAACTGTGCCCGCGTTTTCTCGTAGAAATTGAATTGGTGAACGAAATGATACTCGCTCGGCGCAAGCATGTAGGGGTAGTAGTCTGTACCAAAGACGCGATTCTCGGCGAGGGGAGAAATCAAAAACTTTCCCAAAGGCCACTGCACCGCGATCATCGCGGTCACAAAACCCGCACCAGCCACCGCCGCCTGGAGCCACTTATTCCATTCCGCCGTGCGGTCGAGCAGAAAATCGAGCATCAGCGCGCCGACGATAAGCAAGAGCGGAAAACGCATGGGGACCAGATGAGTTACCCGCGTGTACACAGGTCCAAGTTTAGGCTCGGCCGGAACCAAGGGCACCAGCCACAGTGCCGCCAGGCACAGCACGAGATAAATTCCCGCCACCTTCGTCCCCGCCCACCTGTAGCCGGATGCACGCGCAATCCCTACCAGCATCGGCGGCATCGCCAGTGCCAGCACGCGGTAGAAAATCGCGCTGTGCATCAGGGTCTGCTCCGTGTACTCGTAGATCAGCATGAGCAGCAGGATGGTTAGCATGCAGCCAACATAGAGAAAGATTCGGTTCAGCTTCGCTCGCGTTTCCGCGTTTGCGCGGTTCATCTCCGCAATGATCAGGAATAGCCCGCCCAAGCCAACTGTGAAAATCCCAAGGACCAGCACGACGTGAGGTGGGCTGAGAATCTGAACGTCCAGGCCGAACGCGTTGTGCCACCAATCGTCAAACGGAGCGGAGGTGAGCATCGTGAGTCCGCCCCAGAGCGACACAAACGTTCCCAGGGGCCCGTAAAATCCCCAGACTCTAACCGAGGATTCCTGCGCTGCGCGGTTCTTTCCAAATGTCGTTGACAGGATTAGATACACGCTCGAAAGCCCCGCGACAATCGCACCAAAGTGGATACACAGGTGCGCGGGGGTCCAGAAAGTGTCCCGCCCGATGGAAGTGTGCCAGGAGATGTCCCAGTACAAACCGACTGTGGTGGATGTCACAGCGATCGCCGCGAACCAGACACACCACGGTATATCAGCAACTCGATCGAAAACGGCACTTTGGGCAGAGGCCGACACAGGGTAGGGAACACTGTGTGCCATCGTCTCACCTCATCTGAATCAGGATTCAATTCTGGGGCTGCGCGGTACTATACACCCGACCGCGCTGCACACTCCAACTCAGTTTTGAGCGAACTCTTTGCCCCGCCACTTTACAGGTGAAGAATTACAGGTGAAGTTTTCTGGTGGGTTTTCCTAAGTGATTGAAAACGATGGTAGGCTCGTGGGGACTCGAACCCCAGACCTCTACCGTGTCAAAGCGGCGTGATCAAGTACATCCAACCACTTGGAGGGCGTGGGGCGCTGCCGAAGTACGTGTAAGTACGCCTAAGCCGGACTTCTTACAGGTGAAATTACAGGTGAAGATTCTTTGGCGAACCGAAGTGTGCTGACGTAGCACTTTAGGTATGTGTTTACTTCTAATATATTGTACCGTATGGTTATCGTAAGTTCTAGGAGGGACGCTAACCATGAAGCTCAAGAAGAAAGCAAAGGCGGTAAAGAAAGCCAAGAAATCCACGAAGCAAACGCAAGTTAGGTCCAAGGTGGCCCGTGCGCACATCGTTGAGGGTACGCGGCTCTTCGCTCTCGCTGGACGGCCAACGAAGGCGCAATTCGTAAAGGTGTACGGGCCGCAGGGACCAAAGATGACCTGGGAACAGCGGGCAGAAGCAGGCGTGGACGCAAAACACTTCCAGGAGGCGCTCAAGGCGAAGTCCTAACGTGAGCGCCAAACAACAAAGGCCCTCGGCCGCAAGAACGGCTGGGACCTCACCGTCTGCATTGACAGTATTACTTCCGGTTTGCCCGTTAAATCGGGCACTGGGGAATGCCTCGCCGAAATTTCTCTTGACTCAAGACTCGTCATATCCTATTGTCCTCTAGGCCTAGACAGACACACCCTATTATTGATTAGGCCTAGATCGACATACCTTCTGTTGAAACGCACGTGAGAGGAACTCCCGTTCATGAAAACCCGCGAAAAGCGAGACTTATTTCCCGGTGCGTTGGAGATGATGATTCTCAAAACACTTAAACGGCAGCCACTGCATGGATATGCCCTCGTCCAGCAGATCAAGCGAACCTCGAACGACTTGCTACAGATCGAAGAAGGGTCACTCTACCCCGCTCTGCAGCGCCTTCTCAGGGAAGAGTTGGTCAAAGCAGAGTGGGGCATTTCCTCCACAAACCGTCGCGTTCGTACTTACAAGCTGACGGCAAAGGGAGCGAAGCATCTGGCGCATGAGGTGTCGCGTTTTGAAAAGATGCTCGAAGGGATTACACGGGTCTTAGCGCCGGGTGAATCATGATGTGGCTGAAACAACTGTTTTCGCGGCGCCGCCTCTACGGCGATCTCTCCGAAGAGATTCAGGAGCACCTCGAAGAAAAGATCGAGGAGCTGGTTGCGGGAGGTATGTCGAGGAAGGAAGCCACGTACACGGCGCGCCGCGAATTTGGCAATGTCACCCTAATTGAAGAAGACAGCCGCAACGCTTGGCGCTGGCCCTCCATTGAAGATTTTTTCATGGACCTTCGCTTCGGTGCGCGCATGCTGCGCAAGAACCCGGGCTTCGCGGCCGTGACCATTGTGACGCTGGCGCTTGGAATCGCGGCCAATACGACCATCTTTAGTGCGGTGAACGGCTGGATGTTGCGACGCCCGCGCATCAAGGATCCCGCCAGGGTGGTCGTGATCGTAACCACCGACCCAGCCAAGGGAGGATGGGGATGGGACCGCCAACCTGTTTCGGCCTTTGATTTCGTGGCATGGCGGGAGCAGAGCCGATCCTTTGAGGCTATGGTGGCGGGCGAGCCGGAGGAATTTGCGCTGAACGGAGAAGGCGAACCGGAAAGGGTTCCAGGACTGCGGGTGTCCGCGGACTATTTCCATGCTCTGGGCGTCGAGGCTGCTCTGGGGCGGACCTTCCTGTTGGATGAGGACCAGTCTGGTCGCAACCGAGTCGTCATTCTGAGCCACGGATTGTGGCAACGTCGGTTCGGCTCCAACCCCAAGGTGATGGGGGAGGTCGTGCGCCTGAATGGCGAAGGCTATACCGTGATCGGTGTGATGTCCAGCAACTACCGGATTGGGGTGTACGGCGGCCCCGAATTGTGGGCGCCACTCGTCTTCCCCCCTGAAAGCCTTCTCCCTACAGCCCGTGGGAACCGCAGCCTGGAAGTCATGGCTCGGCTGAATTCCGGGGCCAGTGTTGAGACGGCAAGGGCTGAGATGGCAGCTCTCGCCCAACGCTCGGAGCAAGCCCACCCCGGCACGAGCAAGGGTTGGAGCGGCTCAGCAATGTCGATCCAGCATTACATTGCCGATGAGTTTGGGGTTGGCATGAGGCTGCAGATGGGAGTGGCCTTCTTTGTCCTGCTCATTGCTTGCGTGAACATTGCGAGCCTCCAGCTTGCGCGCGGCGCAGAGCGCCAAACGGAGTTCGCCGTGCGGACGGCTCTGGGCGCGGGCCGTTTCCGCCTGGTCCGCCAATCGCTCGTTGAAAGTCTTCTCATTGCTCTTGCAGGGGGTGGGCTAGGCCTGCTGCTTGCTTCGCTGGGTGTGGACTTGTCCCGTCGGGGTCTCAGCATGACCGCCGACGTTGGTTCGATAGGGCGCGAAATGACCATCGATCATACCGTGATGATCTTCACGCTCGGCGTATCGGTTCTCGCAGCCGTTCTTTTCGGCTTACTGCCGGCCGTGCACCAGACGGCCCTGGGTCTCCACTCGACGCTCAAAGAAGGTAGCCGCGCGATTTCGCAGAGCAAGGCCCGCCACCGGACACAGAGTGTGCTGGTGACTGCGGAAATCGCCCTGGCGCTGGTGCTCCTGATCGCAGCAGGAGTTTTCGTCCAGGAATTTCTCGACAGAGTTCACGCTGGTTTCGGAATTGACTCGAATCAGGTCTTGACAGCAAACATCTCCCTTTCGAACGCGGGATACAAAGATCCCTCCAAGCAGGCGGCCTTCTTCCAGGAAGCTATCCAGCGCCTCGAAGCGTTTCCCGGTGTAATTTCGGCGGGCGCGACGAGTACCCTGCCGCTTGGGGATTACGAGCGCTCAGTCACGTTTAGCATCGAGGGCCGTCCTGCTGTGTCACGCACGGAGAGGGCGCGGATGGATTATTTCGCGATCAGCCCCGATTATCTTCGCACGCTGGGCATCCCGCTGATTCGCGGCCGCAATTTCTTATCTTCCGACAGCGTGCAGGCGTCGCCGGTAGCCCTTGTTAATCAGGCTTTTGTTCGGCGTCACTTCCCGAATGAGGATTCCATCGGTAAGCGCATTCGGCTCGACACCAGTGGATTGGACCGGTCGGATTGGAGTGAAATCGTGGGCGTAGTCGGTGACGTGAGAGACTCGTTTGAGCAGCGGAAATATGTACCCCAGGCCTACGAGCCCTATCTACAGAAGTCATCCTCCTTGATGACTCTCGTCGTGCGGACGGGATCCGATCCGTCGGCCTTCGCTCCGATGTTACGCCGCGCTGTCTGGGGTGTGGACAAGGACCAACCCATCGCCACCGTCCAAACCATGAACCAAGTAATGGCCCAGTCGGGCGCCGGCATGCGCGTGGCGAACATTCTCATGGGCACGTTCGCGGGTCTCGGGATGGCCTTGGCTGCGGTAGGAATCTTTGCGGTGATGGCTTACGCAGTCGCGCGGCGGACACATGAAATTGGAATCCGCATGGCACTCGGCGCCCGAAGAAGCGATGTGCTCAGAATGGTGATGAAAAAAGGAATGGTTCTGGGGGCCGTGGGGATTGGAAGTGGTTTGGCTTTGGCCGCTCCCTTAGTGTGGCTCAAGCTAGGCCTCGTTAACGACGATTTCCTGCCATTCGGTCAACGCGGCCCCGTCTTTTTGGCCGCCGTTTTGCTGATTTGGCTTGTGGCACTCCTAGCCAGTTACGTTCCTGCGCGGCGGGCGACCAAAGTGGACCCGATTGTCGCCCTGAGGCACGAGTAGAGGAGCTGCAGCCGACAACCTGTGCTCCGCACAGATTGAAACAGGCGGCTTTCGAAGGAAACTAACATGGCAGGGACTAAGCCAAAAATCCGATTCAGTAAAGTGATAGAGATCCTTCTCTGGCTTGCCGGGCTGCCTGCGAGCCAGCGATGGCGCTGTCCTTGGGAATTTCAAAGTTGGGAAGGCCCCCGGTGGCGTTGCATTTGACGGAACGAACATCTGGGTGACGAATGAGGACAGCAACAATGTGATGAAGCTGCGAGCAAGCGATGGCGCCGTGCTCGACACTTTCACTGTGGGGGCCCTCCCGCTCCAGGTCACTTTTGACGGGAAGAACATCTGGGTGACCAACGGGCGTAGCGAGAGCGTGTCCAAATTGAAGAGGTGACAAGTATAAGTAGTCTAAGAAAGTGAATACGGCTTTAGATACTCTACCGGGCACGGGCAGGGCGAGGATGGTCAGTTTCTTCAGAGCTCACAGGCGCGCGATCGTTTTTTGGTTGCTTTTTGCTTTTTGTGCCTACCCGCTCATCGACCACGGCAAGTTCCAAGCCATCCGAGTGGCCTTCCGCCTCTTCCTCGTGATGCTTATTGCCAGCCAGTTTTTCTGGATTCGGCGCGCCCTCGACCTTGGGGAGCGATTCATCCCCGGGAAGCCCCGACGCGTCTGGCTCACGGCTATCGCCTGCTTCGTCGAACTGTTCTTCTTCGTTTACAGCTTCACGCATATGGGAGTGGTTCACCTGTTCCTAGCTACTCATATAATCGACGCAGCCGACCCCAGGCTGCGCAGCGTTCTGATGGAAGGAGCTCTCTCGTGGTGGCTTGCCGGGTCGGTGCTGGGATTCGGCCTAGTGATTGTTTTTTGGTCCGTGGACCGAGCGGCGAGCGCTGCAGCGTGGGTTTACCGAAAAGCGCGTGCGCCTGCGGCAGGCAGCGTCGACACTCCTCAGCCTGGCACCGTGGTCCCCGACCTGACTTCTCCTGCACGACGCCACTTCCTGCGGCAGACCGCCTTCGCTCTAAGCGCCACACCGTTCGTGGCCTCGGCCTACGGGATTCTCTACGGCCGGCTCGACGTGGAAGTCACTCGCCGGCGCATTCGGCTGGCCCGCCTTCCCAAATCCTTCGATGGCTTTCGCATTGTCCAGCTTTCTGATTTCCACATCAGCCCTTTCCTGCCTGTGGACGAGATTCGTCGTTGCGTCACGATCACCAACCAATTGAAACCCGACTTGGTCGTGATGACCGGGGACTACCTCCTCTGGGACCCTGCGGCGCAAGGCGACGTGGTGCAGGCGCTCGAGGGTCTTCGCGCTCCTTATGGTGTATTCGGCTGCCTCGGGAATCACGAGAGCATCACCGACACGGAAGAATCCATCACCCGGTTGTTCGCCGCGCAATGTATCCACATCCTGCGCCAGGAGCGCGCCACCATTCGATTGGGCGGCGACGCGCTGAATCTGATCGGCGTCGACGACAGCTTACCGGACGATAAAGCGGTCGAGTATTTGGTCGTGCCGGGAACCGTCAACATTCTGCTCAATCACAACCCCAACGACTTCGATCAAGCGGCCGAACTCGGCTTCGACTTGATGCTGGCCGGCCACACGCACGGTGGACAGTTGTCTCTCGAGTCCCTCCATCGCGGCCTTTCCCTCGCTCGCCTGGAAACGCCCTACGTCAGCGGATGGTTCGAAAAATCCGGTGGACAACTCTACGTGAACCGCGGTATCGGAACCACTATCCTCCCCATCCGCTTGGGCGCAAGGCCGGAAATTACGTTGTTCGAATTGGTGCGGGAGAACTGACATGACGGAGGTCCGGAATTCTTTCGGCGCAAAGATGGCAAGGATGATCAGTTTCTTCAGAGCTCACAAACGCACGATCACTTTCCTATTGATTCTTGTTCCTATCCTTGTTCTTGGCGCATTCCTGATCGCGGACGCCGAATTGTTCCTTTTGTTCGTGGTCGCCTTGCTCTTCATCGCCAGCCAGATTTTCTGGATCAAACGCATTATTGATGTTGGCGGGTGGCTCCTTCCCGGTCAGCCCAGCCGTGCCCGGGTAGCGATCATCGTCGGCCTTGCCTACCTCTTCCTCATCGCTTACAGCTACCCGACCACAATCGGCCAAGGCCACACTTTCCGCCTCGGCTTCTACCGTCTGCCCAACACCGTGGCCGAAGCGGTGTTCTGGTGGTGGTTCGTGGGATCGATGTTGGCTTTCGTATTAGTGATTGTGTTCGGGATAGTTGACCGTGCTGCCCGTGCGGCTGTCTGGGTGTACCGTAAAGCACGCCGGACTACGCAACGGCGAGTCACCGCTGATTCCGAGGTCGCTGCACCTTGGCCCAGCCGCCGCCACTTCCTTCAACAGGCTTCGCTCTTGGTGAGCGCCACGCCGTTTGTGGCTGCCGGCTACGGGTTTCTTTGCGGGCGGCTCGACGTAGAGATCGTTCGCCAGCGCATCCGCCTGGCACGGCTGCCTAAAGCCTTTGAGGGTTTTCGCATCGCCCAGCTTTCCGACATCCACATGGGCCCTTTCGCTACTGCGGACTACATTCGTCGGTGCGTCGCAATCACCAACGAATTGGAACCTGACTTGATTGTGCTGACCGGAGACTACATTGCCTGGGATCCAGGCGCCGCAAAGGAAGTGGTTCATGCACTGGCGGGTCTGCGTGCGCCTCACGGGGTTTTCGCTTGCTTGGGGAATCATGAGTCCGAGGGCGAGACAGAACAATTCATCACCGCCTTATTCACCTCGCAGGGCATCCGCGTCCTGCGCCAGGAGCGCAAGCCGATTCAATTGGGCGGCGAAGAGCTAAATCTGATCGGGATAGACGATCCGCGAGGTGAGAGTGAAGCAGAATGGAAACGTGATGTCTACCGGCGCCTGCACCAAGGGCTGGCCGCACTTTCGCAGTTGCGGACATTTTTCGGCTTTTTTGCCCTTATTTTTATTGTTAAGGCGTGTGTTTTCATCGGCGCTGTCCCGGAAAACGGTAGAGTGGAGACCAAGTGCCTTCCCTTCGACAACAGACTTCTGG
>WNFA01015520.1_pt1 | contig 10314 bp, 5 predicted proteins | sample 5400481 | NCBI WGS metagenome assembly WNFA01 (sample SAMN13153340, study PRJNA577476) | soil metagenome | isolation source: 120 cm saprolite under Douglas fir tree site 2 hole 1 replicate 2 | place: USA:California | collected 2015-04-18 | reverse complement strand
ATACGCGGCCGCGCGGCGGTAAAGCTTCAGGCTGATTGCGCGCAGTTGCTCTGCAAGCGGGCCGCCCACACGTGCCACAGCCTGGTCGAACGAAATATTTTCGTCGTGGCCGGTAGTGGCCTTCGTCGCCGGTGTGAAAATCGGTTCCGGTAGCCGGTCGGACTCGCGCAGGCCCGCCGGCAACTGTATCCCGCATACTTTGCCGGTCGCCCGGTAGTCCCTCCAGCCTGACCCGGACAAGAACCCACGCACCACGCACTCGATCGGCACTGGCTGGGTGCGGCGGCAAAGCATGGCCCGCCCGGCCAGTTCCTCGCGATACGATGCCAGTTCGGGGGGAAAATCGGTCGAACGGATGACGTGATTTGGCACTACGTCGCGTAGCTTTTCAAACCAGAAAAGAGAGAGTTGGGTCAGCACGCGCCCCTTGTCCGGAATTGGCGTGGGCAGAACGACGTCGAACGCCGACAGCCGGTCAGTGGCCACAATCAACAGGCTGTCGCCCAACTCGTAGAGGTCGCGCACCTTGCCGCGGAAGTACAGCGGCACGCCCATGAAATGGGTTTCCCAAACCACCGCGCTGACTTGGGGAAAGGACACAGGCCATTCCGTCCCTTGAGGGCGGCGGGTATTCTAGCGCAGCGCGTCGGGTTGTCAACGGGGAAGAAAAATGACCTGAGGAAAACTGTTGGGAGTGCTGCCAAACGTTTGCAAGACTGGAGCGAGCTGGCGCAGAGGAAAAGTCTGAAGCTACGCCGCAGCGGACGCGGCGGCGACCTTGGCCTTGGTTCCCGCGCCATTCTGCGCTTCATCCCAGCGCACGGAGACGAGTTTGCTGACGCCGGGCTCTTGCATTGTCACTCCGTAGAGCACCGGAGACATCTCCATCGTGCGGCGGTTATGCGTGACGATAATAAACTGCGTCTGCGCGCTCATCGCACTTACCATCGCGGCAAACCGGCCGACGTTGGCCTCGTCGAGCGGCGCGTCTACCTCGTCCAGGATGCAGAACGGGCTGGGCTGGTAGCGGAAGATGGCGATCAGCAGCGCCAGGGCCGTTAGGGCTTTCTCGCCGCCGCTCAGCAGCAGGACATTTTGCAGACGCTTCCCCGGCGGCTGCGCCACAATGTCGATACCGGCTTCGCCGGAGCTATCGGGTTCGGTCAGGCGCATTTCGCCGGTGCCGCCGCCGAAGAGCGCGCGAAAGGCCTCGGCAAAATTGCTGTTGATGAGGGCGAAAGCCCCTTCGAATTTCTGGCGAGAGACCTGGTCCAGTTCGCCGATGGCCTGCTGGGTGTCCTCGATGGACTTCAGCAGGTCGTCGCGCTCGCGGGTCAGGAATCCGTAGCGCTGGTCGCACTCGTTGTATTCCTCGAGCGCCATCATGTTGACCGGCCCCATGGCCTCGACGCGCGCCTTCATCTCGCGGTAGTTGGTCTCCGCGGCGACCAATTCATCGACCGCCAGCCGCCGGGGTTCCTGCGCAATCAGGTCTTCGGGATGCAGGTTCAGTTCCGCGAGGCAGGTTTCGCGGAGGTGATCGCGCTCGGCGTCGTTGCGCGCGCGCTCGACTTCAGCCCGGCTGCGCTCCTCGCGCAGGTCGCCCAGCTTTTGGCGCGCCACCCGCAGCGCGTCGTCCACTTCGAGGGTGCGCACCCTGGCCTGTTCCCACTCGCGCTCGAGCTCTTCCTTGCGCGCTTCCAGTCTCGATTTCTCGGTGCGCAGCGCTTCCCGCAGGCGCTGGTGCTCAGTGGTTTGCTCCTCGACCTCCTTCCGCTCGCGGGTGAGTGCCGCCTGCTGCTCCCGCAGCGCCGCTTCGCGCGTTCCCATCTCGCGCCGGTCTTCGGCCAGACGAAGAGCGACCGATTCGGCGCTCGCCAGCCGCTCGGCGAGTGTGGCCATCTCCGCGCGTTGCGCGCCAACTTCTTCCTGATGCGCCGCGGTGGCCGAGCGCAGTGTAGCAAGATGCTCGCTGGCCCGGGCCGCCTCGTCTTCGGCGGCGGTGCGCGACTCCGCAGCCCGGGTGAGCTGCTGCCGGGCCTGCTCGGCGCGGCGACGAGCCGACTGCGCTTCACTGCGCAGCCGTGCGAGGTCGTTCTGGCAGGCAGTCAGCTCCGTTGCGAGGCGAGCGAGTTCGGCGCGTGCCTGGTCACGCTGGTGCTGGGTGCTGATGACGGCCTTTTCGGCCTCAACGTGCTGCGAGTTGGCCTGCTCGAGCGCCAATTCGCTTGCGCGGAGCTCTGCTTCGATGCGCTCGAGTTCGGCCTGGGCTTCGGCGGCGGCGCGTTCCAGTTGCTGCGTCTCGGCATCCAGCCGGCGCAGTTCGCGCTTCATCACCAGCGGCCCCGCTTCAGCAGGCCGCCCGCCGCTCACCATGCGGCCGTGGTAGCAGGTGCCATCAAAGGTGACAAAGTGGTATTGCGAATTCTCTTTCGCCAGGCGCTCGGCCACCGCGGCTGTCTCCACCAGAAATGCCGATCGCAGCCGCGGCAGAAACTGCTTTGCGGCAGCGCCCAGCGGGTCGCGAAACTCCACCAGCTTATCCATCCGCGTGACCACGCCCTCGCTTGCCCGGAACAGAATGATCGGCTCGTGCTCGTTCAGCCTCAGGTGGTGCAGCGAATCGACGAAAAACGTTGCGCGCCCGCCGACTTCTTCGCGCAGCAGGGCGATTCCGGCGCGCGCGTGGTCAAAGGTTTCCACCACGACGTATTCAAGTTCCTCGCGCAGGAACTGCTCCACGGCACTTTCGTACTGCTCTTCCACTTCGGCGTAGTCGGCCACGACCCCGACAGCGCGAAAGCCGCCAGAGGAATTCTCGCCGTTCGAGGCGAACAGTTTCTGCACCGCGTCCGCAGTGTAGGAGCGGTCGTTCAGGATCTGCTCGAGCGAGGCGCGCCGGGCGCGGGCTCCCGCCAGAGCGTCGCGGGCAGCGTCAAAGCGCGCCTGGGTCTCCTGCTGTTCGCGGCGCAGCTCAGCGATGCGCGCCTGCCCGCCGCGTACGGATTGTTCGAGCGCCCGCGCGCGGTCCACCGCCGCCTGCCAGCCGAAAGCCGTGGCGTCCGCGCGTTCACGATACTCGAGCGACTCCTCGAGCAACTGCTTCTCGGAGGCCTCCAGGCGTGCCTGCGCCTCGGCGTAATGCGCCAGTGCCTGTTCGGCCTGGGCCTGTTCGCCGTGGAGGCGTGCCAGCTCTTCGCTGAGCTGTCCGGCCGAAAGACGCAGCTCTTCGATACGCGCCTCGGTGGCTGCCACGGTGCCGGCGAGCTGCTGCGCGTGCTCGCCCAATTGCGCGAGCAGACTTTCGAGGCGCTGCATTTCTCCGCGCAGCCGCGTCACAGCTTGTTCATGGGCCAGGGCGCGCGCTTCGAGTTCCCCCGCCTGGCTCGCCGCCTGCTCGATCTCAGTGGCCAATTGCCGGCCGCGGAGTTCCAGCTCTTGACCCCGTTGGCGGTTGAAGCCGATGCGGTTCTCGCTTCGGTCCAGCTCAAGCGCCGTCTGCCCCAGTAGGTTCTGGTTCTGACGTAATTCGGAATCCAGTTCGTAGGTGCGCGCGCTCAGGCGTTCCTGGTCGGTTTCCATCTGCTCGAGCGCGGCGACTTGCCGGGTTTCGCTCGTGGCGATTTCGCGCAGCAGGTGATCGAGGCGTTCCGCCTCAGCATCGAGTTCTTGAGCTTTGCTGGCTAGGACCTGGCGCAGGAGACTGCGCATCTGCTCGCGGATTTCAGCGTAGCGACGAGCCTTACTGGCTTGGCGCTTGAGCGAGGCAAGCTGCTTTTCCACTTCCACCAGGATGTCGTTGACGCGGGCAAGATTGAGTTTAGCGGATTCGAGTTTCGCCGCCGCTAGGCGCTTCTTGGTTTTAAACCTGGTGACCCCGGCAGCCTCTTCAATGATGGCGCGGCGGTCCAGTGGCTTGGAGCTGAGGATTTGCCCGATGCGGCCCTGCTCGACCTGCTCGATAATGGCGTAGGAATCCGGCCCCAGGCCCATGCCCATGAACATTTCCTGGATGTCGCGCAGCCGCGCGACCCGGCCGTTGATCAGATACTCGCTCTGCCCGGAACGATAGAGTCGCCGCCCGATGACCACCTCGCCGGGACGAATGTGCGTCGCTGGTTTCTCCGCTGCCCGCTTTTTCTTCGCGCCCGCCGGCTTCCCCTCCCCCTGCTCCTCGACGCTCTCCTTGCCGTCTGTACTCGGCGTGCTCTCCGCGCTTTCTTTTCCCGCCGCATCCCCTGCGGAGGCGGCCGGCGCGCTTTCCGAGCCCTCCGAGGGTTCTCCGCCCTCTCGGTTGCATGTTTCTGTTGCTGCGCTGGCTCGGTCCCCAGCCTCTTTGACCTGCTCTGGCTCCCCCCCGCCGCCTTCCAGTACAAATCTTGCCGCCTCGGCGAGCTCCGGGTCTTCCAAGTGAAGCACCACTTCCGCCAACCCGAGCGGCGGCCGCTTAGCCGTGCCGTTGAAGATGCAGTCGGCCATGCGCTCGGCCCGCAGGGACTTGTGGCTCTGCTCGCCCAGCACCCAGGAAATAGCGTCGACGATGTTCGATTTGCCGCAACCGTTGGGTCCAACGATGCAGGTAATCCCGCTGCCGCTGAAGGTGATCTGCGTCTTCTCGCAGAACGACTTAAAGCCCACCAGTTCGACTTTGCGCAGCCTGAGCAAGTTTGCCCCTCTTACTTTTTTGCCCAGCCCCTGCGCCCGCGAGCCGCTGCCACGGGGCAGGGCAGAGACCAATTCCGATTCCTCGGTTGGAGCGGATCTTCGACAAAAACCCTGGTGGGTCGCTCAGTGGTGGCCCAGCCGCCCGGCGCTTGGATGGCGGATACGATGTGCGACGATAGCACACGAGCCCGGCACTGTAAAGCCGTGGCGCACAGAATGTGCGTGTGGAGTACCCCAGCCGCTGCGGAGCTACGCCGCGAGCGCAAGATTATGGAACAAGCCGCGCGGTAGAGACCGTCCAAGTTGCCCCAAAACGCTTGCCATTTGTATAAAGAATTATATAGTCCAGGCTTGAGCCTGGGGCACATCCTGCTCGGCCTGCTGCGCCGGCCAGCCAGTGGCCATGCTCACCCTGCGGATCGGCCTGCTTTCCCTGGCCAGCAAGCTGAAATGGTGCGAGGAGTCGATCCGCAGGCTGCGGGCTCGACTCGAAGAGGAGGAGCGTCATGGCCGAGCTATTTCAAGGCCTGCGGTGGTTGCACATCGCCGCGGGAGCAGTGGCTCTGGTGCTGTTCTGGATTCCGTTGATCGTGCGCAAGGGCGGTACGCTGCACATTCGCATTGGCTGGGCCTACGTCGCGTGCATGTCGTGTGTAGTGGTGACCGCGTTTGCCATGAGCGGCATGGTCTTTGCCAACCCTCTCGGTGTGCGCCAAATCCAAGCGCCACTCTCGGCGGAGGAATTGGCCAAGTTCCTTCGCAACCAGCGCCTGTTCTCAGCTTTCCTCGCCTATCTGGCTGGAGTGACGCTGGCTGCGGGCTGGCAGGGCATCTGGGTGCAGCGCACGAAGCGCACACCGGAAGCCCTGCGCACGCCCTTCAATGTAGCGCTGAATGCGCTGGTAGCGTTCTCAGGGCTGGGGGTTCTGCTGCTGGGTCTCCGCTTCAGCAGCGCTGTCTTTGTGGGGCTCAGTCCGGTGGGCGTACTGGTTGGCGGCGGCAACCTCCGCTATCTGCTGCGCGGGCCGGCCACCAAGATGGCTTGGTGGTATGAGCACCTCGGCTCGATGATCACCACGGGCATCGCCGGCTACACCGCGTTCTTCGTATTCGGTGGCAGTCGCCTGTTTCCGTCCGTGGCAAGGACGCAGCTTTATGCCATCTTTTGGGTCTTGCCGACCTTGATTGGCGTCCCGGCGATCTACCTTGCTGTATTCTATTACCGAAGAAAATTTCACGAGAACGGCCGCCCCGCCACCTTCCACGAGCCGCCTGCGAAAACGGCGGTTTAGCGAGTGGATAGGCTCCTCTCGAAATCGATGTGATCTTGCGCAAGCGCTTTGCCCTGCGCACGAGCGTTTGTCTCTGTCTTCGCGCTCAGGCACAACAACTTCGCCAGGAAGATCCGATGTGGGTAGCCTTTTTCATTCGGTGGCAGCGGTTTGCCCGGTGAGAGCGGGTCGGCTACAATGCTGCGTTTACACTGCGGCGCTTAGAAGCGCATGGGCGACATTCTTTTCCAAAACACCCTGACGGGACGCAAAGAACCCTTCCTGCCGCTTCGCCCGGGCGAAGTGCGCATGTACACCTGCGGCCCTACGGTCTATGACTTCGCCCACATCGGTAATTTCCGGACATTTGTCTTCCAGGATATCCTGCGGCGCTTCCTGCGCATGAAGGGGTATCGCATCCTCCAGGTTATGAACCTGACCGATGTGGACGACCGCATCATCCAGAACGCGGCGGCAGCAGGCATCGGCATCCGCGAGTACACCGAGAAGTATATTCGAGCGTTCCTCGAAGATACGCGCACGCTCAATATCCAGCCGCCCGAGCATCTGGCGCGCGCCACCGACCACATCGACGACATGGTGCGGCTGATCCAGCGCTTGTCGGAGAAGAGCTTCACCTACTCAAGCGACGGCTCGATCTATTTCCGCATTGCGAAGTTTCCCGGTTACGGCAAACTCTCCAAGATCGACCTGAGCGGCATTCAGGCCGGCGCGCGTGTCGACGTGGACCGCTACGAGAAAGCAGACGCGCGCGATTTCGCGCTGTGGAAGGCGCCCAAACCCGGCGAGCACTTCTGGGAGACTTCCATTGGTCCCGGGCGCCCCGGCTGGCACATCGAGTGCTCGGCGATGGCCATGAAATACCTGGGCGAGACCTTCGACATCCACACGGGTGGGGTGGACCTGATCTTCCCGCACCACGAAAACGAAATCGCGCAATCGGAAGCGGCCACCGGCAAACCATTCGCGCGCTTCTGGCTGCACGCTGAGTTTCTGATCGTAGAGAGCGAGAAGATGTCGAAGTCGCTAGGCAACTTCTACACGCTCCGCGACCTGTTCGCCCGGGGGCACAGGCCCTCAGCGCTGCGGTTCCTACTGGCCTCAGTGCCCTACCGCCGGCAGCTCAACTTCACTATGGATGGCCTGCAGCAAGCCGCGAGTTCAGTCGAGCGGCTGCGCAACTTCGTTGCGCGGCTGAAGACGGAGAAGTTTCCCGCGGGTCAGAGCGACTCGATGGCGGGGCGCGTGCGCCAGGCCGCAGCGGATTTCGAGAAGGGCCTGGAAGACGACGTGAACACGGCTCAGGCGCTCGCGGCGGTTTTTGACCTGGTGCGCGACGTCAATACCGCCATCGACCGCGGCGAATTCCGTCAGGGCGACGCGCCGCAGGTGCTTGCGGCGATGCAGGAGTTTGATTCCATCTTCTCCTTGCTGGTGGATGAGGATGCGGCAAAACTCCGCGCGCTGGGTTTCGACGCCGCCGCAGGCCCGGATGACGTTGAGATCGAAGCACTGGTCGCCGAGCGCCAGGCGGCGCGCAAGCGAGGCGATTACCGATACGCCGACCGCATGCGAGAGCAGTTGGCCGAGCGTGGTATCATCTTAGAGGACACGCGCGACGGCGGTGTCCGCTGGAAACGCAAATGACGCGTCTCTTCTCCAATCCAATTCCTCTGCACACACTCCCGGCGAAAGACCGCCCGAGTCTTTTCGGCGTAGATTAATCTCTCTTCCTCCGCTCGCGAGCTTTCCTCGCGATTCCTCTGCACACACCGACAACGAAACTTCAATTCTTTCCTCTGGAGGAAGCCATGCTTGAGACGAAGATTGAAACGAAACTGCCGCGGCTGGTGACCCCGCTGCCGGGCCCCGCTGCCAAGAGAATTTTGCAACTCGACAGCCGCTACATCTCCCCATCCTACACGCGCAGCTACCCGCTGGTGGCCAAGACAGGCCGGGGCGCGATGATCGAAGATGTGGACGGCAATGTGTTCCTGGATTTTACCGCGGGCATCGCGGTGGTCTCGACCGGGCATTGCCACCCGGAAGTGGTGGCAGCCGTCCAGAAGCAGGCCGCTGAGCTGATCCACATGTCCGGCACCGATTTTTACTATCCGCAGATGGTAGAGCTGGCCGAGCGGCTCTCCGCCATCGTGCCCGGCAAGGAGCCCAAGCGCGTTTACTTCTGCAACTCCGGCACCGAGGCCATCGAAGCAGCCATCAAGCTCGCGCGCTACCACACCAAGCGCGATAAGCTGATTGCCTTCTATGGCGGCTTCCATGGCCGCACCATGGGCTCACTCTCCCTGACCGCCTCGAAAGCAGTGCAGCGCAAGGGGTTCGGCGCACTGCTGGCTGGCGTCACTCATATCCCTTACGCCTGCAGCTACCGCTGTCCGTATGGGCTCAAGCCCGAGTCCTGTTGCACCGAATGCGCCACCGTGCTTGAGCGCCAAGTCTTCAAGACGATTGTGGACCCGGAAGAGGTGGCGGCGATCATTGTCGAGCCTATTCAGGGCGAGGGCGGCTATGTGCCCGGCCCGCCGGAGTTTCTCCTCGAATTGCAGCGCGTTTGCCGCAAGTACGGCATCCTGCTCATCTCCGATGAGGTGCAGTGCGGCATGGGCCGGACCGGAAAGTGGTGGGCCGGGGACCACGTGGGACTCGAACCCGACATCCTTTGCGTGGCCAAAGGCATCGCCTCGGGCATGCCCCTGGGCGTGACCGTCGCGCGCGCCAGCGTGATGAATTGGATTCCGGGGGCGCACGCCTCCACGTTTGGCGGCAACCCGGTCTCCATCGCTGCGGCGCTGGTGACTCTCGACCTGCTCGAGCGGGAGTACATTGAGAACGCGCGCCGCATGGGCCAGTTCATCTTTGGACGCGTGGCGGATTGGCGGGAGCGCCACAGAATCGTTGGCGACATCCGCGGCAAGGGCCTAATGATCGGCATCGAAATCGTCCGCGACCAGAAGACCCGCGAAAGAGCCCACGACCTCCGCGATCGCATCGTGGAATTGGCCTTCCGCAAGGGCGTGTTGCTGTTGGGTGCCGGCGAGAATACCCTGCGGCTATCGCCCCCGCTGGTGATTGATGAAGAGCAGGCCGACTTTGCTGTGCACACGCTGGACGAATGCATCAGCGAGGTGGAGAAGTCCGCATAGGCTGGCTGCGGGGGCCTGCAAGGTAGAGGAAGTAAAAGGAGTTGAGGCAAGCCTCTTCGGGTGCTGTTCGCATAGATTCCGCGCTGGGCTCGGATGAACAACGACGGTGCCATTCTGAGGGTGCAGGCACCCGTGCTGCCCCCTCATCCCGAGCCTGCCGCGGCGGGCGATGGGATCCCGAAAGGGCCAAGAGTTACGAGCGATGCCTCTATTTGCCTGCATCATGTTTGGGCTGGTGGACTTTGCCGCACGCAAGGGCTTGGCCACCGAACCGCCCGGGTCGCAATCCGACGCCAAGCAACAGGCGCGCCTGACTGGTATCCGCGGAGAGACCTACGCCTACTGGTATCTGCGCCGCCATGGTTACATCATGGTGGCGCGCAACTTCACCGCCATGGGGCTCAAGGGCGAGATTGACCTGGTGGGTTACGACGGGCCGGTGCTGGCCTTTGTCGAGGTCAAAACCCGCGCTGGGTCACACACGGAGTTCGCCAAGCCGGAAGACGCAGTAACGCTTGAAAAGCGCCGCCACCTCTTCCACATGGCCCGGCGCTTCCTGGTCGAACGTCGCCTCGAGCAGGTGTCCTGCCGGTTCGACGTGCTAGCCATCGAAAGCCCCCCCGGCCAGCGGCCGGTGGTGCGGCTCCACAAGGGAGCATTTACCGGTTATAATTACAGTTAGGGCGCAGGGGTCTGCAGGTACAGTTGCGCCGAACCGGTGCAGTAGTAAAATGCTTGCCGGGATTATCCCACCAGAACGTGCAAGCGACTGAGATAGCCCTCGGAGGAAGTTTTGCCTGAACTTCGCAAAGATCCCATCACCGGTCGATGGGTGATCATCTCGACCGACCGGGCGAAGCGGCCTACCGACTTCGTTCGCGAAAGCGTACAGATCAAGGGGAAGGGCTTTTGCCCGTTTTGCTACGGCAATGAGGCGAAGACGCCGCCCGAGATCTTGGCCTACGGCCGCAACGGCGGCCCGCGGGATAGCTCCGGTTGGACTGTCCGCGTCGTCCCTAACAAGTTCCCGGCGCTGGGCATCGAAGGCGACCTCGATCGCGAGGGCGAGGGATTGTTTGACCGCATGAACGGTGTCGGGGCGCACGAAGTGATCGTCGAAACGCCGGATCACCAGAGCACGCTGGCCACGATGCCCGAGAGAGCCATCGAAGAGGTGTTGTGGGCCTATCGCG
>WNFA01006407.1_pt1 | contig 10316 bp, 9 predicted proteins | sample 5400481 | NCBI WGS metagenome assembly WNFA01 (sample SAMN13153340, study PRJNA577476) | soil metagenome | isolation source: 120 cm saprolite under Douglas fir tree site 2 hole 1 replicate 2 | place: USA:California | collected 2015-04-18 | reverse complement strand
GAAGGGCATTAGAGCGATTGCCACGTGGGCTAGCCCACGTGGTACATTACCTATGTAGAGGTCTGTACTACTAGTACGCAGCACTACCCCTGGTTTCCATGTACTCGTTGGACACTATTTGATTGCTGGAAAGTAAATACTCGAGAATTGCTCTTTCCCGTTTTTATCGATGAGCAGCACAAGTACCCTTAAAGGGGGAAGGCTGGGGGCATTTACCCTCCAAAAAGCGGTGACCTGCATAAAAGGAGTAGCTACGCTAAACGAGGTCGGCGGAGCAACACTGTAGCCAACCAGGCTTATATCAGTATTCGAGCCAACATTGGTCGAGAAATCAACCTGTAGAGCATGCCTTACTTCACGTGGCGATACTTGCACAAACGAGCAAAAGCCATCCGGGAGATTTGGTACGACATCGTCACCATCCGGTACAGGTGAATTTGGCGAAATGCCAGGAGGAGGAAGTCCTCTTTTGAGTAGCAGATATCCATCCTGCGCGGCGGCGACTCCATAGTTTCCGCTTAGCAATACCTTCTTCACTTCAGATGTGTATTGACTGGATTCGAACGGGTAGGTAGAACTCGTAATATCCAGGAAATCATAATCGGCACGGTCATCTTCATAGGGAAAGAGATAGATAGTAGAACGCTCACTGAGATGCGGAGCCAGGCTCGATTGCGCAGAAACTGACGCCGATGAAGGAATCATGTCAACGAAGCTCTGTGCCAGGATATCATGGGCTGTGATTTGTGGCCAACCAAACCCCCTTGAGAATGGTAGAGCGCCATATGTAAAATCCTGCCGCACCATAGCAAACAGTACAAAGCCCATCAGTACAAAAAGCGAGGCTGGACGTAACCAACGTTCAAGGTGCTGCGGCGCAAAAGCAGGTTTTTCTCCTGGCCGCGCTTGTCCCTGCTCTGCGCGCTCGCGTAATCGGTTGACGAACCACTGGAGTGCCCAGATGATAACTACAATAGCCTCGATAGTTGCAAAGATGAGCACGGGCACAATCTCAGCACTATACTGAAAGATGCCGAGATACTGATTTCGATCAGAACTAAACAGGTTAATTGCCAGCGAAGGAACAGCAAGCACCAGTATCCACGGGGCAAGTAGGGGCAAGTACCCTGCAGGAGCCAGTAATATACGCAGGTATTGACGGTGATCATGTTCTAAAACATGTTGATATAGCATGCTTCGCGGGTGTAATAAGACATTACGCGCAATTTCAACAATACCACTACCCAGGTAGGAATAACGCGAGGCCAGCAGTGGATGCCCGGTTGGGCTAAACAGGCGATACATCAATAAAGTCAACACTAGCCAACCAAATGCGAGCAGCACCAGAACCGACCCACTACGATAGCGTTGTTGAAAGAGCATAGACCACAAGCCAAAGATGGCAATCACCGCTGGTATCTCTTCTTTACATGCCATCGAAAGGATAGCAAAGACGAAGAGCCAGCCGGTACGCCTGGTGTACATGAAATACAGAGTAAAAAGTAGGAAAGCAGCTGTAAAGGTGACGGCATGAAACTCAAAGATCGTCGCCTGTTGCTGTGCAGGGTAGAGCAAATAGAGCAGAGCAATCCCTACGGCAGCCAGTTCGTTTCGCAGACGTAGGCGCGCCAACCAAAATGCAGGGAAAACGCCGCTCGCGACAACCAGCGTTTGAATCACTAGCAGCGTTGTTGGGCCAGGCCAAACCAAATAAAAAAGCGAAACTGGAAAGAGAATCGGCTCAAAGTGAATCGCAAAACGTGAAATACCGGTGGCACTATAACAGTTCGTATCGCTTACGATATTGCAGATAGTTTGATGCAACAACTGCCCGTGTATGATGCTCCAGACAGCCTGATCCATATTGCCCAGGTCTTCGGCAGCGGTTAAATAGGCATTATGTTTAGCCACAAGAAAAGCAATGAAAAAGACTGAGAAGAGCAAGGCCATCAAGGTAACAAGCCCCATTGCTACCCAAAATAAAGTCGTGCGGGGCAATGGTTCGGGCGCCGGATAGAGATAAAGGCGGCTTCGCCATATCACTAGACGCTTTTGCCAGGTTGTATTACTCACCCATAACACCTCCCTCGGCAGATACACTCTCAGGTATCTCTGCCGAAAGCATCCTGGATTCTTGTTTCCCCCCGTTTGTATCTTCTTTAAGCAAGCGGGGTTGTGTACCTTTCCCAATCTTGAGTACCTGTTTTCCGCCGCTCAGATAGGCCATGCTCACACATACAACCTCGGCTATGGTAGAAACAAAACGGGAGAGGAGTGCCAAAACCGTCGCCAGGCCGACAGGTAAAGGCAACGCAAGCGCAAAGAGTCCCACAATTGCAGCTTCGCGAACCCCCAGTCCGCTGGGAGTTATGAAACTCACAAAACCTATATCCCATGCAAGCGCATAAATACCAATACATATGGGTAGTGCCACGAACGGAGCATCCGGCCAGAGCGCCAGCATCAGGATATAAAAAGCGCAGCCCGCCACGCACCAGCTTGCGCACCACGCTAACGTAATAAGCAGAATATCATTGTAGCGCAACGTAAGCTGTACAGGATCACGTTTCAACAAACGCAACGCCAGGTTGAGCAGGCCATTTAGCACGCGTGGGTGCAAGACTATAAGAAGCGCGAGTATGCTTGCGAGACCAAGTATGTCCACCAACGGTCCATGAAGTAGCGAACCAACCGCGCCGAAGTCACGCCAGAACAAGAGGCTGACAGAGAAGACAAACATACCCGCGGCAAGTTTTGTTATCAACTCAATTGTCATGCTGGCGAAAGCAACAGGGCGCGAAACGCCATATCTTCCTACCCAGAGTATACGTGTCAAGACATGCCACACATTGCCGGGGATGTAGCGCACAAATTCCGAGGCAAGGTAAACGCGCAAGCACAAACGCAAACCAAGGCGAGAGCCTAGATGTGCCAGGATTGACTGCCATATCAAGCCGTAGGACAGTTCTTGCAGCATAAAACCAAGAAATGCCAGAGCAAGCAACCAGGGATTCCATTGGAAAGTATGCGCGGTTAACTGAGTCCAGTTCTTTTTTAGCTGGTACAGAAACACCGCCAGTATCACAATGGGCAAGCCGATTTGCAGTACGCGCTTGCTAATTTTTTTCACAGAGGATGCACTCATTAGTCAAGTTCCTGCCTGATACTGTACTCTTCATCAGGTCGGAAGGCATAGTGGCGAATCATCTCACTTTGCAGGCCTGTTAAAATAAAATTAACGCCAAAGATCATCAGGAGGATGCCTACAAAAAGTAGTGGATGGTTGCGGATCGGATCATGTGTAAACACGTAGCTGCGAACGACCACAAAACCATCCACTAATACACCTAGGAGAAAGGTCCAAAAACCAAGGGGGGCGAAGAATCGCAGAGGGGTGCGTAAAAATGTCGTAAGAAATAGTACATTCATCAGGTCGATTAGTCCTCGCGCAAAACGCCTCGCGCCAAATTTCGAAACGCCATATTGACGTGGATGATGATGCACCTTAATTTCTGTAACGCTGAACCCTCGCCAATGTGCCATAACAGGCACAAAACGATGGAATTCACCGTAGAGTTTCAAGTGATTATCCTCGATCACTTCACGCCTATACGCCTTAAAGCCATTATTGATGTCATGCAGGTGAACACCTGTCATGGTACTCACCAGGCCATTGAAAACACGTGAGGGAAAAGTTTTCGAGATGGGATCAAGGCGTGGGTATTTCCAACCAGAAACCAGATCATATCCTTCATCAAGCTTCTCGAGAAACCTGGGGATCTCTTGAGGGTCGTCCTGCAAATCGCCATCCATTGTAAACACGATCTCACCATGGCAGCGGCTAAAACCTGCTACCAACGCAGGTGTCTTGCCAAAGTTCCTGCGGAAACGAATTACTCGCACTATGCTAGGATTGTTGGCGTGCAACGTTTTCAGTTCCGCAAAGGTTTTATCGGTGCTGCCATCATCAACAAAGATCACCTCGTAGTTCCGTCCAAGCGCGTTAAGCTGTGCCGATAGTTTTTCATATAATGGCCGTACATTTTGTTCTTCGTTCATGACAGGTACGACGACAGATATGGCAACCGCCTGCTCTGGGGATACCGATAGTGGTGACTCTGGTTCAACAAATGTCGAGATCATTTCTTCTGTTTGTGGCATGCTTCTTATTCTCCACCGGCAATCATTGGCTTCTCGCTAACTGTATCCACAGCCAATGATTGCCGCAAATTATAGCATATTTTCAATTGAAAACAGTACTCACCTGGTACTATTGAGCAGGCTTTTCAAGAGTTCTGACAGTACAGTTCAAATAGGTGGTGAACCTCCCGTACCCTCACTTTGAAAAGCCTTGACTATTCAGCAAGGCATTTATGTATAAAAGCCATTGATAAGGCTATCGATTTCTCAATACATAGAACGGATAAAAGGCATAAAGGGATACGCATTCAACTAAAATTCGTAGCCTGAATGATGAAACTTGAGCAAATCTTGAGAAATGCATGTGGTTCTACATCTGAAGAACCGCAAACAGGTCAGGCCGGTCAGAGGTCAGAGAATCAACACCAGGTGCGGCAAAGTGTCGCAGTTCCGCTTCTGTATTTACCGTCCAGACACCCAGCTTAAAGCCATGCTTGTGCGCGGCTGCAAGCATGGCATCAGTAAAGAGTTCACGGTTCACGTTGATCCAATCGCACCACAGCATTTTCACTTGATCAATGAGGGTCTGCAGTGCATTTTCAGCACGAGGATTCCACACGTCGTCAGAGACAAGCGCACCAGTCTGCATCGCAGGTTCCAGTGACTTAATTACCGGCAGTACCGTCCAATCGAACGAGATCACAAGTACCTGGTTAAGCATTCCCACCGAGCGAACTTCCTCGACGACCGTTTTGGCTATGTTTGGATAGCGTCCAAAAGTTCCGTTCCGCTTGCTCTGTTTGATCTCGATATACACCTGGACATGCCCTTTTGCAAGCTCCAACACTTCACGCAAGGTAGGGATCTGTTGGGGTTCCGGCCATCCACCGGGGAAATGCGCAGCCGCATTAAGGCTACGCAGGTAGGCAAAGTCGAGATCAAGTATATTTCCAGAGCCATTTGTACGCTTATTGACGGTGTAGTCGTGAAAGACGACCGCGTGCCCATCACGGCTCATATGTACATCCAGTTCAATAGCATCTATAGGCAGCTTGAGCGCATTGCGAAACGCGGCAAGCGTATTTTCCGGGGCAAGATGAGAGCCTCCCCGGTGGGCAACTCGCTGGATTTGGTGATTCATAAGGCTTTTCACTTCCTTATCTAGTTAAATATGTGTATACTAGAGCATCCTTATGCCTCCATAATATCATGGAAAAATGTAGTCATTGCTCCAATTATGACATTTTTGTTGTATATTTTATGGCAGCACTAAACCCAACTACAAAGAAAGGATTTCGTAAGATGGCGCTTAAACCAGGTATGACAGGAGAAGCTACTACCACGGTTGTCCACGAAAACACTGCCGCGTACGTGGGGGCAGGGGGAGTTGAAGTTTTTGCTACCCCTATGATGATCGCATTGATGGAGAATGCCGCGTGGCGCGCAGTTGCAGATAGCTTGGAAGAAGGAGATGTTACCGTGGGCACGTTGGTGAATGTCCAGCATCTGGCAGCCACTTCCCTGGGACAACATGTACGCGCCACTGCCGAGCTGATTGAGATCGATGGGCGCCGCCTCGTCTTTAAGGTCGAGGCATATGATGAGAAGCGAAAAATTGGCGAAGGCCAGCATGAACGCTCCATAGTTAACCTGGAACGGTTCCTGAAAAGATTAGATTGAACTATTTCAATACGAAAACGAGCATGTAGAATGCACCAAAAAGTACTTTATTTTCTCTGCTCTGTTGCCTTCAGTATGAGGGGGTCCCTATACTTGTTTCTATATGGTCAAGGCAACAACCTTGGTTCTTATCAAACAGGGAATGCTTATGTCAAGGACATAGCGTAATATGGTTAAAATTAACGACAAAGAACAGTTCATTAGAGATGCCGAAGCCCCAAAACCAGCTGGTGAGCAAACGCCATCAAGAGCATTTAGCAATCCATTTTGGAAGTATCTGCTCGATGCCTGCATAATAGTGGCAATGGGAACACTGTTATTTTGGGGCATTTCCACACAATTTTCAAATCGATATAATGACGCGACGAGATACCAATGCTATGCCATTGCTTTCTGGCACGGCCAAAGCGGATTGCATGCGCTTGGGCTTGATGCCAACTCAAAAAGCCAATGTGCTTTTCTAGCTGCCAGTTCTTCTACCATACTCGTGCAAAAAATGCAGGCCCGGCATTTCCCAACGTTCCTGATCAAGCTTGTTGCAACACAACCCACCGCTGAACCTTTTCACGCGCTGCCCCCGGAGTATCCGCTAATCACCCTGGTTCCATTTTCTATTCCTCTGCTAGCGCCAACCCAATGGTACCAGGTCGTCTTTGCGATTTGCATGGCAATCGTTGCCGGCATCATTTATCTTATCTTGAAACGATACCGGTCCAGAAGTGCAGCAATCGCATTTGCCGTCTATTTAGTGCTCGGAAGCTGGGCGACGGCAGAGGGAAGATTTGACCTCGTTCCCGCTGGTTTTACGTTGGGTGCGATCATCCTGGCAGGTCGAGCGAGATGGAAATGGGCATTTGCAGTCCTGGCCCTGGCAACGCTCTGCAAATTTTATCCAGCAATACTCATCCCGCCGTTCTTAATTGCCCAGCAGATGCAGTCCAAAGAGAGGTGGCTTGCATGGAGCCGATGGTCAGCTTTAGGGGTGTTTATTGGAATATGCACGGTGGTTACTTTGGTCTCACTCATTCTAAATGTTGCGAATACAATTGTTCCACTCACCTACTTCCAGAATCGGCCAATTCAAGTCGAATCGTTTCCGGCAACTCTGCTCTGGCTCGGTGGTTTTCTAGGTTATCCAGTTCATTATATATTCACATACCAATCGCTTAATTTCCTTAGTCCGCTGGCTAACAAAATTTCACTCTTGAGTACACTGTTATTGGCAGCAGGCTTACTGTTTACATTCTGGCTGCAATGGAGAGGAAAAATTGATTTGCACATGGCCTGCCTGCTGACCTTGCTGATCCTCTTAATAACCGGCAAAGTATTTAGCCCGCAATACTTAATCTGGGTAGCGCCGCTGGTAGCCTTTGTTGGCAAGAGTAATTGGAAGTGGCTTGTAAGTTGGGGTATTATCGCAGCCTTAACCACGTTCATCTTCCCTTACATGTACGTTGACATTCCGCACGTCACTACCTATTATCCCGTCATTTTTGTGCGTGATTTGCTCATCCTGGCAATTGTGTCTGTGCTGCTATTCAATGCTGCTCGTGCTTCTCAAAAAGCTGAGCTTGTAACCGCACAGGATTCATAAAGGTGGTCATTTTGTCTTGCTATCCCTCAAGAAATGTGATATGATGACAGTGCATTAAGGCGTGGATACAAACGACTTGATGCATATGTCTTCTCCTGGGGATGTCGGGTTTCGACAGGCGAACAGGTTGAAGAATTGCAGGTCGAGGTGTCGGTACGCACTCTCGTTAAACAACCGACAAACAATAGATGCCAAACAACCGGCATACAATTACGCTCTCGCTGCCTAATAACCAGTGATGCGTCGTCCCCCCGGCTTTTTCCCGTGGAGTCGGGACAGGGCGTCGAAAACGCGGGACGCTATCACGAGGATAGCTCTCTACTCGTGATCTAAGACCAGAGGGCCAGCGCTGAGGAATCTTGTTGATGGGAGTCCAAAGCGTATAGAAAAAACATCGACTAAACCTGTAGTACATTCTTCGATGGGTTTGTTTGGACGGGGAGTTCGACTCTCCCCCATCTCCACCAGGAACAAGGCTAGAAGCAATCATGAGAATGGCTTCTAGCCTTGTTTTGTCCTGTCCTCTACGTGATTTCTCTATCCGATCTCGTGCAATTGGCAGCAACCTAGTGATGATTGGGGTTGGTATGACTCCTTCATCACAAGGAAACTCTTCAGCTCTCTTTTTTGTTCCCTCCTCTACTCAACCCTTAGAGATCGATACGCTACCAACATAAAATCAAGTATTGACTTAATTAAGGAAATGTTGTATTATCCACATATGGATATGTTTGTGGCACTTGCCGATCCGACCAGAAGGAACATTTTAGAACTCCTTGCCACCAGTGGTGAGTTACCTGCTACCACTATCTACGAGCAATTTCCTGTCAGCCCACAAGCGGGCTCACAACATCTCAAAGTCTTGCGTGAGGCACACTTAGTGGAGAAGGAAAAACGTGCGCAAAAGCGTTTGTACCGCCTCATTCCACAGACGCTTTCTCAATCGAGACGCCCAGGGAAACGAATTCGCGTTTCACGGCGTGTATCACGAAGTCCTTGCCCCTGAGCGCATTATTGATACCTTTGAGTTTGAAGGGTTACCGGAAACAGGACATGTGACGCTGGAGACGATGAAACTGGAGGAATTGCCTGGAGGAAGAACCAAACTAACGGTCCAATCGGTTTTCCAGTCAGTCGCTGACCGTGATGGCACGCTCCAAAGTGGCATGGAAGCAGGAGTCAAAGAGACCTATGATCGTCTTGCAGAATTGCTGAAACAGATGTAGAGGCTCTTCCAGTCACGTTCGCCGATACTTGCGGCAAGGCGCAACTCACGTTGCAAGCCGAGGTCTGGAAGTCGACGCCCATCGTCTCCGCAGCCCTTGCCGGCATGGAGGAAGGCTGGATCGCCGAGCCTCGCACTTGGGAGAAGTGAAAGGAGCAATCAGTATGGCAACGAACAAGGACGCCAAGGATAGCTACGCTTGCGTGAACGGCCTCAATCTGTACTACGAGATCCACGGCGCCGGAGAGCCGCTGATCCTGCTGCATGGCGGCGTCGGCGCGATCCAAATGTTCGGCGAAGTGCTGTCGTCCCTTGCCCAGAACCGGCAGGTCGTCGCCGTCGATTTGCAAGCCCACGGGCGCACAGCCGACATCGATCGCCCGCTGAGCTTTGAGCTGATGGCCGGCGACATCGCTGCCCTGATCAAGCATCTGGGGATCGAAGAGGCCGACGTCATGGGCTACTCCCTGGGCGGCGGCGTCGCCCTCAGGACCGCCATCCAGCACCCGGAAGTGGTGAGAAAGCTCGTTCTCGTCTCGACCCCCTTCAAGCGGGATGGATGGTACCCAGAGATTCTCGCGGGAATGGGGCAGATGGGTCCTCAGATCGCGGAGCCGATGAAGCAGACCCCGATGTACCAGCTCTATGTCGGTATCGCGCCGAAGCCGGAAGATTGGCCAGTGCTGCTCACCAAGCTCGGCGAGCTGCTCCGGCAGGACTATAACTGGTCCAAGGACGTGGCTGCGATCAAGGCGCCCACGCTGATTGTGGTGGGAGATGCCGACAGCGTCCGCACCGCGCATGCCGTGGCGTTCTTCGAGCTGCTTGGCGGCGGCAAGGTCGATGCTGGTTGGGATGGGTCCGGTATGTCCAATGCCCGGCTCGCCATTCTGCCCGCCACGACACATTACAACATCTACTCGTCTCCCCAGCTTTCGGCCGTCGTCGCGCCGTTCCTCGACGCGCCCATGCCCGGAGCCAAGTGACTGGTGACCATAAACCAAAGGAGCAATCATGATGGCAGATACCAACAAAGAGAACATTCCTGCAGTCCCTGCTATGAAACTTGAGCTGGTGCCGGTACCGGTTTCTGATGTTGACCGCGCCAAGGCTTTTTACGTCGAAAAAGCCGGTTCGATCGTCTTCGGGACCGGGATGGGGGACATTTCTGCCATGCAGCCCGGATCGGTCAAGGGTCTGCATCTGGTGGTAGCGGATATACACCAGGCCCGCGAAGCGCTCGTGAAACGGGGGCTTGAAGTAGCCGAGGTGTGGGACATGCAGGGGGTGAAGTATGCCGGATTCAGCGACCCCGATGGCAATTCTTGGCTCCTGCAGGAATTCCCGGCTCACCTTCGGTCTTGACCTGTGCTACACTCTGTCTACATCTATCGCGAGAAGCTCCCTGCCTTTAGGCGGGAGAGCACCTCACTAGCGCAGGGATACTTCACGGATGCGGAACCTTCTTCAGCAATTCAAGCTGCTGCTGGCCGCGCTTCTCCAGGGCGGCCTTCCACTCGTCTTTATACTTGCGCATGCTTTGCACCATCGTGTGGGCCACCGCCAGGTTCCTGTACCACTTGTGGTTGGCCGGGACAATATACCAGGGGCTGTTGTCCGTGCTGCACTGCGCTAGCGCGTCCTCGTATGCCTCCTGGTAATCTTGCCAATACTTGC
>WNFA01005805.1_pt1 | contig 10316 bp, 10 predicted proteins | sample 5400481 | NCBI WGS metagenome assembly WNFA01 (sample SAMN13153340, study PRJNA577476) | soil metagenome | isolation source: 120 cm saprolite under Douglas fir tree site 2 hole 1 replicate 2 | place: USA:California | collected 2015-04-18 | reverse complement strand
GCCAGGCCTGCGCCCGTGGTCAGGCCGAGGACGTGTCCGCCGCGACTGCGGTCGGCACTCAAAAAGTGGAAATGCCAGCCAGGCACGTTGACGGAGGTGGTAGCCGCCGGGAAACGGAAGCCGATCAGGATACCGTCAACCTCCTCGAAGGTGTGGACGACCTGCTGCGCTTTGATCACCTCGGGCAAGGGGCGATAAGGAGGTTGTTGTTTGGGCTCGCTGCGGATGGCGATGGCTCGAAACCGGCCGTCGATGCGCGCCGCAAGCACGCGCGAGGCGCTGTAAGGCAGCGCGTCGAGCGCCGCCTCCAGTTGCTCCAGCGATTGTCCGGCGACGACAGGGGCGGACCCCTGCGGGCGGAACACGACAACCACCGCAAATGGGGTCAGCGCCGAGTCGGCGACCGCATGCGCACGGCCGTCGATCGTGCCGCGGTAGACGCGGCCATCGAGCACCATCATCTCCCCGTCCACTCCGTTGAAGGTCCCCAGTCCGAAGCCGCCATGGCGGAGCAGTTCGGCGACGGTGGTATCGCCGTCATAGCCGCCCGCCAGCAGGCTGGAGATGGTGGAAATCTGGTAGACCTCGCCGGCGTGGGCGGGCAGCGCGGCGGCGAAGACGGCGAGCGCCAGCGCGCGCCAAAGCTTCAGGCGAATCATTGTGAGCTCCGTGCGATGGGCCGGCTTCGCGCCAGCAGCGCGCCGGCGGAATGACCTCCGGCCGAAGGCGTCGACGTCTATCTTGGAATTTGCACCAGTTCCTCGAGTTCCTTCGCGGTCAGCGGCTGGCTCAAGTACTTGAACTTGACCGCGTCGGGCATCAGGTCGCTCAGTCCTACCACACGGTCTGGAATGACCATCTCCTTGGGATCGAATTCCTCGCGCACCCGCCGCGCATCCTCGATGCCGATCTTGGCGAACTCCGCGTAAATTTTCACCGCCTCGTCGCTCGCATACATCCAATCCACCGTCGCGCGATAGGCACGCATGAAGCGGCGATAGACGTCCGGTTTGCTGTCCAGACTTTGCTTGTTGGCGATGAGCACGCGAATGGTGTGCCCTTTGACCAACGGCAACTCGCTCGACCGCGCGATGACACGGATCTCGCCCTTACGCAGCGCCTCCATGGCGTAGGGAGGCGCCGACCAGCCGGCGTCGATTTGGCCGGACATCACCATGGTGAATGTGGCCGGGAAGCCACCGGTCGCGATGAGCTTGGCGTCGACCTTGTAAAGTTCCACGAAGGCGAGGGCATTCGCGTGGGTGGATGAGCCGTTGGTCGAGTAGGCCAAGCTCCGGCCCTTCATGTCGGCCATGGATTTGACCGGCGAATCGGCACGCACGTACCAGTACGAATCCTCTCCGGTCGATTCCGCCCCGATGATGCGCACCGGCGCGCCCTTGGCGTAGGCGCCCATGACGCCGAGCGTGCCGGCGGCGACGCCGATGTCGACGCTGCCGGCGATCACCGCCTGCATCGTCTCGCCGCTGCCGCTGGTGAACAGCAGCTCGAGGTCGAGGTCATGCTTGCGGAAAATGCCAGCGCGCTCGCCCAGCGCGGCCGGCGCCCCGTGCCATATTTCGCGCTGCCCGACCGCAAGCTTGAGCGTGTCCGCGGCGAAAGCGGGCGTTGCGGACCAGCCTGCGATGACAGCGGCGAGACAAATCCCGGCTCTATGGATCACGGCGGCCCTCGTTGCGGTCGCAAACATCTGCGCCGCGAGAACAGTTACGCCCGCGTCGCCGGCCGTGAATGCGACGGGCTGACGCGCGCGTCGGATCGCAATGCCACGGGTCAAGCGGGAGCGTCGGGCAAAAATTTCAAGGCCGCGCCGTTGATGCAGTAACGCAATCCCGTGGGCGGCGGTCCGTCTTCGAAGACATGGCCCAAATGTCCGCCGCACCGCCGGCAATGCACCTCGGTGCGTGGCAGCAGCAACAGGTAGTCGGTGGCGGTGCCCACCGCGTCCGGCAGCGGCCGATAGAAGCTCGGCCAGCCGGTCTTGCTGTCATATTTGGTGTCCGACGAGAACAGCGCAAGCTCGCAGCCCGCGCAGGCAAACGTGCCCTTGCGCTTCTCGTTGTTGAGCGGGCTCGAGCCCGCCGGCTCGGTACGGTGCCGCCGCAGCACGTCGTATTGCGCCTTGGGGAGGATGGCTCGCCACTCGCTGTCGCTTTTCTGGATTTCGAAGTTGCCGGCGGCTTCGACATCGGTGCTCCACAGCGCGCGCAGGCCCGCGATCAGCGCAAGCGCCCCCACCCCCGCCAGCAAATGACGACGATCGACCATGGTCTCAGTCCTTCTTGCCCCACACCTCATCGAGCCGCGCGTCGCGTCCGCAATTGAACCGGTAGAATTTATAGCGAATGGGATTCTTCAAATAGTAATCCTGATGATACTCCTCGGCCTTGTAGAACGGACCGGCCGGCACGACCGCCGTCTGGATCGGCTGCTGGAAGCGCTTTTGAACCGCCGCCTTCGAGGCTTCCGCCAGCGCCCGCTGCTCGTCGCCATGATAGAAGATCGCGCTGCGGTATTGGTCGCCGTGATCGCAGAACTGCCGATCCTTCGCCAAGGGATCGATGTTGTGCCAAAACACGTCGAGCAACTTGTCATAGCTCACCTTGGCCGGGTCGTATACGATCTCCACCGCTTCGGCATGCCCGGTGCCGCCGTGCGAGACCTGCTCGTAGCTGGGATTGGCGGGGTGCCCGCCGGTGTAGCCCGAGGTGGTGCTGATCACGCCGTCGACCTTGTCGAAATCGGCTTCCACGCACCAGAAGCAGCCGCCGGCGAAGGTCGCAGTGGCGGTCTTCTGCGTCTCGCTCCCCTGCCCGGCGGCGCTCGCGAGGAGGCCGAGGGAGAACAACAAACCGAGCCCGATCCGTCGGCCGGCGGCGTTCTTGCTTGTTGGGCGCCGCATGCGGTTCTCCCGGGGTTGGCGCAAGCGGGTGGTTGCTGTCGCTATATACGGCATTTTGCCATCGCCGGGAGCGGCAATTCGGCTCACGTTCGTGCGATCACGGCGTGACGCCGCCGCCATCCGGTTGAAGTGCGCCCTCTTCCTCCGCTATTGCTCCCCTCTCCACACGGGACCAACCCATGCGTTTCGAAGGAACCAGCGCCTATGTCGCCACCGACGACCTCAAGGTCGCGGTCAATGCCGCCATCACGCTCGAGCGTCCGCTGCTGGTCAAAGGCGAGCCCGGGACCGGCAAGACCGTGCTCGCGCTCGAGGTTGCCAAGAGCCTCGGCGCGCCGTTGATCGAGTGGCACATCAAATCGACCACCAAGGCGCTGCAGGGGCTCTACGAATACGACGCGGTGTCGCGGCTGCGCGACAGCCAACTCGGCGACGAGCGCGTGCGCGACATTCGCAACTACATCAAGCGCGGCAAGCTGTGGGACGCCTTCGTCGCGGATGCACGACCGGTGCTGCTGATCGATGAAATCGACAAGGCGGACATCGAGTTTCCCAACGATCTGCTGCTGGAACTCGATCGCATGGAGTTCTTCGTCTACGAGACCGGCGAAACCGTCAAGGCGCGGCGGCGGCCGATCGTGGTGATCACCTCGAACAACGAGAAGGAGCTGCCCGACGCTTTCCTGCGCCGCTGCTTCTTCCACTACATCCGCTTCCCCGACGCCGATACCATGCGCGCGATCATCGAGGTGCATTTCCCCGGCATCAAGCAGCGCCTGGTGTCGGAGGCGCTCAAGCTGTTTTACGAAATCCGCGACGTACCGGGGATGAAGAAGAAGCCTTCGACCTCGGAGCTGCTCGATTGGCTCAAGCTTCTGCTGGTCGAGGATATCGGCCCTGAAATCTTGCGCGAGCGCGACCCGAAGAAGCTCATTCCGCCGCTGCACGGCGCGTTGCTCAAGAACGAGCAGGACGTGCATCTGTTCGAGCGGCTTGCGTTCTTGGCGCGGCGCGAGGGGCGAACCTAGGGACTGTTCGCGAAGCGGCGAATCAGACCGGCCGCGTGGGGCGCGCGTTCGGGGCCGGCCGGCTGCGCGCGGCATCGTCCTCGACGACCGAGACGTCGGGCAAATCGGCCCGCACAAAGCTCTCCTGCGCGGGCGCCTCGAGTGGCGCATCGACGCTCTCGCGCTTGATCGGCGAGACGATCTCGCTTGGCGCAAGCGGATCGGCCGGCAACTCGGCGAGCGCCGGCTCTTCCGGCAAGTCCGCCCGCGGCACGACCGCCCCGAGCCGCGCTTCGACATCCATCTCGTCGTCGCCCTCGCGCCGCGCCGCGCGCCCGGCCACGCGCTGGTCCTCCGCCTCGCGTTGACGCGCCGCGCGCGCCTCGAAGCGCTCGAGCCCGTTGAACCACCAATAAAAGACCTGCATCGCCGCGCGGCCGAGGCGGCCGCCGGCCCAGACGAGCTCGAAGGGCGCGAACAATCGCCACGTGTCGTCGCCCTCGACGACGGCTTGGGCCAGAATATTGCCCGCCATGGCGGTGGTGTTGAGTCCGTGACCGCCAAAGGCGCTCGCGAGCCAGAGGCCGGGCGAAAGCTCGCCGATTTGCGGCATGCGATGCAGCGCATTGCCGAGCACGCCCGACCAGGCGTGCTCGACTTCGACCTCGCCGAGCTGGGGGTAGACCGCCATCATGTCGGCCTTGAGCCGCCCCACGTAGCGCTTGGGATCGGCCTCCCACGTGGTCGTGTGTCCCGACCAGAGCAGGCGGTCGTTGCCGATGATGCGGTAGTGGTTGTTGGCGAGGTCGGTATCGGTCACCGCGCCGCGATAGGCGATGGCCTCGGCCAGGCGCGGACCGAGCGGCGCGGTGGTGATCGTATAGCTCCAGATCGGCACCACCGTGCCGGCGATGCGCGGCTGGAGCGAGCCGAGATGGACGTTGCCGGCAAGCACGATATGGCTGGCGCGCACGCGCGCGGACGGCGTGACGATCCGCTTGCGCACGCCTTCGACGTCGACCGCGAGCGCCGGCGTGTCCTCGAAGATGCGCGCTCCCGCCGCTTCTGCGAGTTCCGCCAGGGCGAGCGCATAGTTGAGCGGATGGATGTGAAATGCGCGCGGCAGATGCATGGCGTGGAAGTAGTGATTGGTCTTGAGCATCTCGCGCACGCGCTCGGTCGACCAGGCCTCAACCTCGGCGCCGAACTCCTCACGGTAAAGCTCGACCGTCGCCGACACCTCGTCGCCGTTGTCGACCTTGGATGCTTTGAGCCAGCCGGCGATCGGCGCGACGCCGGGCATGCGCGCCTCGGCAATCGTGGTGCGCACGTATTTGAGGCCCATCTCGGAAAGCGCCCACAGCGCCTTGGCGTGCTCCAATCCGACGCGGCTGATCAGCCGGTCCATGGAGGCGGCAAAGCCGGGCAAAACGAAACCGTCGTTGCGGCCGGACGCGCTCCAGGCGATGCGGCGGCCTTCCACCACCACCACCGACCACCCGCGCCGTGCGATCTCGCGTGCCGCGGTGAGCCCGGCAAGGCCCGCGCCGACCACGCAGACATCGACGTCGAGATCGAAGGTGAGCGGCCCGCGCGCGGACGCCGGCACCATACTCGCCGTGTACCAGGTCGGCACGTAGGAGGCTCGCTCGGACGCGTTCACCTTTTCTTCCCCGGCGGTCAAGTCATCACCTGACATGCTAGTGTCCTGGCTGCGCGCGTCACAAATTTTCCGCCACTCCAATGCGAACATCGCATCCAAAGGGACACTAGCAAATTTATGATTTTAGTATGGTTTCGGATTTGACCCTCCTATGAGGGCTTGCTGATACAATGGTAGGAACTTCAAATCCACCGCCCTAGACTACTGCGCGCGGGACATCGATGCTGCTGCCATGCGGTTGATACTGCTTCGACACGCCAAGTCGGAAAAGGCCGAACCCGGTATGAGCGACCACCCGCGCCGCCTCAATGCGCGCGGCAAAAACGATGCAGCGGTGATCGGCGCTTACATGGCCCATCATGGGCTCATGGCGGACCTCGCCCTGGTGTCGACGGCCGAGCGTACGCGCCAGACCTGGGAGCGCGTGGCCGCCGCGCTCGCCAAGCCGCCGCGGGTGGTTTACGAGGACCGCCTCTACAACGCCGGCCCCGAAGCGATCATCGCGCTGGTGAAGAAGACCGCGCCGGCCGTGCGCAGCCTGCTCGTGGTCGGACACAATCCGGGGCTGCATGAGGCGGCGCGGCGTCTCATCGCCTCCGGCGACGTCGAGGCCCGCGAGCGGCTCAACGAAGGCCTGCCGACGTCCGGCCTCGCGGTCATCGATTTTGCCGGCAAGGATTGGCGCAAGCTGCATCCCCAGGGCGGACGGCTCGAGCGTTTCGTCAGCCCCCGCTCGCTGGCGGAGGCCGATCGGGTCTGAACCAGCAGGCGTGGGGCTCGCCCGTCACAAAGTGGCGCCGGGGGCGGCTCGTGCGCGCCCCGCGACCCGGCCGTCTGGATCGCCGCGACCGACCACATCGGCGGCGTGCCCCACTCACGGTCCGCCCGCAAGCGTGGCAATATGTCCGAAAACCAACTCAGAGAGAGGGACGGTGCCATGTACAAGAGAATCCTGGTTCCGATCGACCTCGCGGATCCGGACTTGGCCAAGCCCGCCGTCGCGACTGCGTTGATGATGGCGGCGGCATCCGAGGGCACGATCCGCTTCGTCAATGTGCTGCCGCTCACGCCGGTGATGCTCGCCGAATACGTACCGCCCGACTTCGAGGTGCAGCAGCGCAAGGCGGCGGAAGACGCGCTCGCCATCGTCGTCCAGGAGACCGGCTTGCCCTCCGGGCGGGTGTCGTGGACGGTGCGCCAGGGCGGCATCTACCAGGAGATCCTGGACGAGGCGAATAGCATGCAGCCCGATCTCATCGTCATGAGCTCGCACCGGCCGCAGCGGCACGCGGTGCGCACCTACTTCCTCGGGTCCAACGCCGGCCACGTGGTGCGCTACGCCAAGTGCTCGGTGCTGGTGGTCCGAAATTGATAATGGACGCACGCATTTAAGCCGCCGAAATCAGGGTAAACCCGATTTCGGCCGGCCCATAACGACGTCGCCAGCAATGACCGCGGGCGCAGAGTCAGGCGAGGCAGGTTCGAGCTCTTGATCTGCGGTCGGCGCGAGCGCCGCCGTCCGATAGGAAGTGGCGTAGAGCGGCGAGCCATTTGGCAAAGCCCTCCTGCGCGAAATGCCTCACCCATTTGTCTCGGTCCTCGGCGGCGCAGTCGAACGTGGCCCACCACTCAACGAACGCGGCGCCGTCCGCGACGATCGGCGTCACCCGTATCGTCGCCACATAATCCTGCACCGGAAAAGGCGGGGCGCCGCAGAATGCGTAGCTATAGGAACGCTCGATGTCGGAATGGGCCAGCAGCACCTGGCGGATGACGTTTCCCCCGAAGCTGACCTGGCGCACGGCCCCCACCTGATCGCCGGCCTTGCCGCGTTCGATGATGGTCTCGCTCTCGACGCCCGCCCAAGCATAGTGATCGAACGGGCGGATCACCGCCCACACTTCATCGGCCGGATGGTAGAGCATCACGCTGTAATAGGACCTCGCCATTGTTGCGAACCTCCGCCGCCTTCGAGGCGGTACCTACTCGTTGCATCTTGGCGTGAGCTGCGGCGATCCGTTTCTTGCGGCTCAATTCTCGCGCAATCTCGCCGGCGCGGCGGGCGCGATGCAGCGCCGGTTTGCGCGCGCGGCCGCGCGGGTCGGACGGACCGGCGACTGCGGCAGACGGTTGATCCCGGCCGATTACCTGACTACAGTCAGAGAATGGATACGGAGCAGGTGCGCCGCGTGCGCAGCTTCAACCGAACGGTCAGCCAGCGCATCGGCGCGCTCAAGGACCATTTTCTCGATCGCAACCGTCCGCTCGGGGAAGCGCGACTGCTCTACGAAATCGGCCGCGCCGGCGCGGAGGTCCGCGATTTGCGCGCGAGACTGGAGCTCGATTCCGGTTACGTCAGTCGCCTCTTGCGCTCGCTCGAGCGTCAGCGGCTGGTGCGAGCGCAAGCGGCCGCGAACGATGGCCGTGTCCGTCGCGTGAGATTGACCCGAGCGGGGCTGCGCGAAGTCAGAGAGCTCGATCGTCGCGCCAACGTGCTCGCAAGATCCGTGTTGGCCCCGCTCAGCGTCCCGCAACGGGATCGCTTGATCGCGGCGATGGCCGAGATCGAGCGACTGATGCGCGCGTCTGCCGTTCAGATATCGGTGGAAGCGCCGGACAGCGCCGATGCGCGCTGGTGCCTCGAACAATATTTTCGCGAGCTGGCCGGCCGGTTCGAAACCGGCTTCGACCCTGCAAAGAGCATCCCCGCGAACGCCGATGAACTCACGCCGCCCGCCGGCGCCTTCGTCGTCGCCCGCCTCGGCGGTCGGCCGATCGGGTGCGGTGCGCTCAAACTCAAGGATCGGATGATCGGCGAGGTCAAGCGCATGTGGGTCGCCGCCGACGCGCGCGGCCTCGGCGTCGGCCGGCGCATTCTCGAAATGCTGGAAACGCGCGCGCGCGATTTTGGAGTGAGCACGCTCAGGCTCGAGACCAATCGGACGCTTGAGGAAGCGCAGGCGCTGTATCGCAGTTGCGGATACGCGGAAGTCGAGCCGTTCAACGACGAGCCGTATGCGCATCACTGGTTTGAAAAAACCCGGATATGACGCTGCGGATGCGCGAACCATCGGGCTGGCCGCCGCACCACCGCAGTGCAGGCGCCGGACGCGCTGTCACGCAGCCGAGATAAATGCATGCCACGCTGTTCGGCTGCCGTCGAAGCCTTGCGCTGAGAGGAAAGCGATCATGATAACCGTCCCGGAGCTCGCGGCCGACGCCCTTGGCACTTTTCTCGCGAGCTACATGCAACGGCGGTACCGCTCCGCGGAAACCCGTCTGGTCGAGCTGGTCCCGTCGATCGCCCGCATCGCGCTGGAATGCATCGGCAACAGCGATGCACTCTACCACAATGTCGAGCACACGATGCTGGTCACCCTCGCAGGCCACGACATCTTACGCGGCCGGGCATTGCATGCCCACATGCCACCGGAGGATTATGCGCACCTGATCATTGCATGCGTGACGCACGACATCGGCTATGTGCGCGGCATTTTCGTGCAGGATGATGAGAACGGCGTTTTGATCGATGCCGCCGGCCGCAAGGTCAAGCTACCGCGCGGAGCCTCGGATGCGGCACTGCTGCCGCACCACGTCGACCGTTCCAAGCTTTACATCATGGAGCGCATCCAAGGCATCGCGGAGCTCGATGCCGTCCGCATCGCGCACGCGGTCGAAGGTTCACGCTTCCCGAGCAGCATGCCTGCGGAAGTGGAACGCATCGACGAGGAGGCTGCCCTGCTGCGAGCCGCCGACCTGATCGGGCAACTCGGCGATCCGCATTATATCCGCAAGGCCAACGCGCTCTATCACGAGTTCGAAGAGGCCGGCCTCAACCGCCAGCTCGGCTACGACAGCCCCGCCGACATCGTCCACAAATATCCGCAGTTCTACTGGAACAGCGTGGCGCCATACATTCAATCCGCCATTCGCTATCTCAACGTCACGGCGAACGGCCGGCAATGGATTGCCAATCTCTACTCCAATGTTTTTCGCGCCGAACGCGACCTCGCGCTCGGGGGACCGCAGAAATGATGTCGCGCGGCCCTATCCCGCCGACGGCCAACGTCACCTAATCCAAGCCCACTTTGCGCCGCGCGTCATCGCCGGCGCGGCGCAAAGTGGGTTTTCGGTGTGTCTCTCGCTCGCCGCCGTGCCGCAAATAGCGCCTGAGAAAAACTAGGCCCGGGTGGAGAAAAGATGCTTTGCCCGCGGCGCGATTCCGACCTCTCCTGCCGGCACATTCATCTGCCCAGGAGTTGCCGGCCATGCCGGATGTCGTCGTACTCGGATTCCCGCGCAGCACCTTCGTCCATATCGCGCGACTGGTGCTCACCCACAAACAGGTTCCCTACACATTCCGGGATCTCGAACCCGAGATGGGCTCTGCCACCCATCTAGCGTTGCATCCGTTCGATCGCGTTCCGATCCTGCAGCACGGCGACTTCACGCTGTACGAAACCAGCGCGATTGCCGCCTACGTCGACGAAGCATTCGACGGCCCGGCGCTGCAGCCCAACGACGTGCGCACACGCGCGCGCATGAACCAGTGGATCAGCGCCGTCAATTCCTACTACTACCCCTACATGATCTATCACGTGTCGCATGAACGGCGCGTATTTCCCGAGCTCGGCATTGCGTCCGACGAGAAGGTCGTCGCGCACGCGCTTCCGAAAATCGAAGTGGGCCTTGCGGTCTTGGAACGCGAGCTGGGCCACGGGAA
>WNFA01005804.1_pt1 | contig 10316 bp, 6 predicted proteins | sample 5400481 | NCBI WGS metagenome assembly WNFA01 (sample SAMN13153340, study PRJNA577476) | soil metagenome | isolation source: 120 cm saprolite under Douglas fir tree site 2 hole 1 replicate 2 | place: USA:California | collected 2015-04-18 | reverse complement strand
TACTGGTGCTCAAAGATGGTCTGGAGACCCAGATCGGGCCAAAAGGAATCAAACTCTCTGGCGGCCAGATTCAGCGGACTGCCGCTGCGCGCATGTTTCTTCGCGAACCTGACCTCCTGGTCTGTGATGATCTCTCAAGCGCGCTCGATGTCGAGACAGAACAACTGCTGTGGGAACGTCTTTTCGTAAAGCGGGATCAAACCTGCTTGATGGTGTCGCATCGCAGGTTTGCATTCCAGCATGCTGATCATATCGTTGTTTTACAAGATGGACAGATTGCAGCCGAGGGGATGTTAGCAGACTTGCTGGAGTCGAGCGACGAAATGCGTCAGCTCTGGCAGGGAAAAGGTGAATGATGTGGCAATGCAAGCAGTATACGTGTTTCAACACGACGCAATCCGCTCGCTCGAGGGGAATGTAGGCGCAAGAGTGATTGCGCGGGAGTCTGCCGATCACTCGCGAGGCGCAGGAAAAGTACCTGTGGAACTGGCATGCCAGTATTCATGAAAGAAAAGACAGGATGGAATGAACGATGCGAAAACCACCGAGTATTGCAGAGGAACAGCTTCGAGCTTGTTTCCAGAACCAGTATGACCTTTACCCCGTCACGCTTGAGTTTCTTCCCCTGGGACTGGATTACCATGCCGGGGTGTATCGTGTGGTGAGCGAGCAGGGAACTGCCTATTTGCTCAAAGTCACGTCGAGACCTCTCTACGAACCACGGTGTCTGGTTCCTCGCTATCTCAACGATCAGGGGATCACATCAGTCGTGGCTCCCGTTCCCACCAGGAGCGGTGCCTTGTGGACCCTGTTGGAGGAGTGGACCGTGATCGTGTACCCTTTCATTGACGGAGAGACGAGCTGGACGGGGATGACGAATGAGCAGTGGAAGGAGGTGGGAACCATCTTCAAGCGGATTCACCAGGTCCGGCTTGAGCCCGTAGGCTTCTCTTCACTGCGAAAAGAAACCTTTGATCCGACAGAGTATGCCCGATGGGTACGTGCCTTTGAGACCCAACACCTGCATTCGCGACATGGTGGAAGTGTCTCAGAGCGCGCTCTTCGCGCCGACTGGCGGGCGCATCAGTCCACGATTCACACGGCAGTGACCTCCCTGGAAAAGCTGGCAGAGGTGCTTCAGTCGCGAACCTTCCCATACGTCATCTGTCACGCGGATCTGCATCCAGCCAATCTGCTCCGTGACCATGCTGGTCACGTGTGTGTGATCGATTGGGATGAGGTGATGCTGGCGCCCAAAGAGCGCGATTTCATCTTTGTCAGGGAACCACAAGCCGATGCGTTTTGGGAAGGCTACGGACAGGCGGAGATCGATTGGATGGTACTCACATACTACTGCTGGGAACGGGTCGTGCAAGATGTGATCGCGTGTGCCCAAGACGTGTTTTCCATGGACGATTTGGGAGAAGAAACCAAGGCTGATGCCGCCCAGTTGTTTCATGAGCTCTTGGCTGAGGATCAGAGCAACATCGATGCCGCCTCTGCTGCTGCGGCCCATCTCCCCTCAGACCTTACTATTCACACCAGGAAGAACTCTTGATGAGAGAGAGCTGGCTGAACCCAGAAACCTGATGCGTGATGAACCATTTCTGACGCATCTGACTGATTCGCGAGCCAATTTCCCATTTTAGTCCAAAAGGTATGAATCACATATGTCCACAAGATGTTGAGCAGGTTTCGTACCAGGACCAAAAAGGAGTTCCGCACCCATCCGAGGTGTGAAGGTGTCTAAAAACGGCCCAGTATGCTATAATTTGAAGCATCTTGATACATTTTCCTTAGAAGCGTCTTTCTTGACATCTTGCCAGCCATCTTTGATAATGTGGCAAGAAGTGTAAAATATAAGACAGTAGGCTCACTGCGCAGTTCAGCAAGGCGAAAGAAAGGGAGAGCTAATGCAGAGTGATGAGAAGCAGCCTCGGCAGAAGCGGCCCAAGACAAAACAGGACGACTCGACTGCATTTGATATACCAGATACGCAAGACGATGTATCCTTGCAGGATACGCAATCGGATTCCAGGCCCTTGCGTTACCGCAGTAGCTCCATTCGCCTGCGCGATCCAATGAGTATCCAGACTACCGGCCCCCAGACTACTCGTCGCAACGTCAGTATTCCCGATCAGGCCGTTGGTCGGGTAACTACCCCGACGCCTGGCGCGATGCCGACCCGCTCTGTACGTGGTTCAGTGGCGAAACAAGGACCGGCGGACAGGGGTCAGCGCAGGGGACTGCATTGGCTTCTCTACGTTGGGGTGGGGATGATTGCCATGCTCGCACTCTGGGTGGTTGGTTCGTCGGCGCTTGCCTGGGGTCTTGCCAGGTACGATGACTTGCGCTACGGGAATCCTCGCACCTTCCAGATAGATGCTGTCGTTGGTCACGGCGACGATGCTGCTCACCCCAGCCACTTTATTGCTGTCAACCTGCATCGCCATATCGTCATCGTTGAATTTATGGCGGGCAATCCAGCCAGGGCCATCAGCTATAGCGGCCCCTACCTCTTCGATCCAGGCGGAGATCTCACCCCTGTCACCCTGGAATTTCGCGATGTTACCGGAGATGGCCTGCCTGACATGCTTATTCACATCCAGGATCAGACCATCGTTTTCGTCAATGATGGCACGAAGTTCAGGCCGCCAAACAGCAGCGACCACATTCACCTCTAATATTGTTTTTCGTAGCTGCGCGATTTATCGCGCCAGGGGCGGAGTGGTGAGGCCCCACACGCTCAGGTGGGATGTGCCCCAACCCTGCGGCGCGATAATGGAGATTAAGAAATTACTGCGGGTTGTGCCCCACCCTCCGGCGCGATGATGAGTTTTAATACATTCATCCGGGTATCGGAACAGCCACCGAAGGCCGATACATCGGCGCTGGCGGCGATCAATCGCGCCCTACGGTCTGTTGCCGGATTATTTCTTGAAAGTTCATTATCGCGTGCCTACGCCCATTCGTATGCCGTAGTATTTTGTTAAACCGCATAATCGCGCCGCTACGCACGGTATATCCTGCTTCATTTGTTAAACTTCATTATATCGCTATTGTGTCTGCATATAATAATAGACCAGCGCACCTGCTCCTACCAGCCCGGCATTTCTACCCAGTTCTGCCAGCACAATGCGTACCGCATCAAGCGGAACCTTCATCGTACGCTCCTGGACGATGCGCAGAGCGGGTTCCATGAGCATAGTTCCCATCTGAGTGACCCCACCACCCAGGACAATCACTTGTGGATTGAAAATGTGGATGACGTTGACGAGGCCAACGCCAATAGCTTCCGCCGCGTTTGTAATGATTGCTCGTGCCAGTGGTATACCAGCCTGCGCCGCCTGTGAGACCATATGGGCAGTAATACGCGGCGCCTCTAAGTTACCGGGGCTACCTTCGTATCCAACCCCTGCAGCCTCGTGTGTGGGTAGCTCCAACTCATTGCCTTCCTGGACATGCTGCTGCAATGCTCGTGCAAATTCGAGCAGTTCGACACCTTGCCCGGCTGCTATTGCCTCGTTAGCATACCTGGCAATAGCAGTACCGGAAGCCAGGTATTCCAGGCAGCCATAGTTGCCACATCTACAGCGTCCCCCATGCCAGTCAATGGTCATATGTCCCAGCTCTCCAGCGGTCCCGTTTGCGCCTTCCACGATCTTGCCATCAACAATCACCCCGCCGCCTATACCTGTACTGATAGTCAGGTACACCATGTTGCTGCACCCTCGCCCCGCGCCAAACAAGTACTCTCCCAGGCCTGCCGCATGCGCGTCATTCTCTACAAAGATACGCAATTGGGCAGCGTCGCCTCCCTCACTTGCAGGCGAAAAGTGTTGTTCAAAAATATCGCGCAGTGGTACGCGGTCCCACCCTGGCATATTTGGCGGAGCATAAACTATGCCTGTGCGGTGGTCTAACGGCCCCGGCGTGGCTATCCCGATGCCTGCAACCTGCTCAAGCGTCGTTCGGGCTTCATCGAGCGCCTGTTGTATCGCATTGAAAATACGTGGAATTAGGTGTTCGGGGGCAGTATCCTCACCCGTGAGCTGCGCGACCCGCGAGATCAGCTCGGCGCCGCGCAGGACCGCCGCGCGAATCTGCGTCCCACCAAGGTCTACCCCGATTACCACCGGACGCGCTGCTAAGTTTCGGGTCTCATTATTGGTAAGAGCACCTGCAAGAGGTGCTCTCATGGCTGGCGTCTCTTCACTCATAGCGGCTCCCCCTTACTGGGGCTACTCTGCCTCGCTTTAACTGAAAATGCTGATAGGATTATCAGTCGGAATGGCCCCCGTTGGAGGCTTAATCGTCACAGAAGCATTAAACTTGCTCAGATCAAGGGTTGAATCGAAGCTCGTGATCACACCTGCCGGTAAGGGAAACGTCACAACAGGTGTCAGGGATTGGCTCAACGAACTTATGTCCTCATCTACCTTGAACTTCAACTCAGTGCGATGCACGTAGAAGTTGGTCTCGTCTATCCACAGGTCCAGGCTTGACGCAAACAATTTTGTGCTGTTGAGAATTATCTCGATGTTCTGCTGCCCGAACAAATTGCCCAACTGGGGATCACTATTGAGAATCTTCTTAAAACCTGCTTTGTCCAATGCCACGCTAATGTGGCGCAAGCTTTCTCCGTTTAGCAATTCATCGCCGTGATCGGTAATCTGGGTATCCTGCAGCAGGCCGAGTAAAGCATTTGGATCAAGCCCGTTGATGCCAGAAAAGGGATTGCCCGTGAAACCTTCTAGCGCACTTTTGTTTAGAACGTACCACTGTCCTTTCGTATTCTGTACGTAGACCTTGTCCCCCTGGACAATTTCTGCCAGGTTAGCTGGTACACTGTTCTCTCCTTGAGAGACTGTAACCTGTAGCTGTTCCTGATCTGGCAGCGCCTCGTCACCACTCCCGCTGACTTTGAACATAAGAGAGCTGGCAGTGGTTGGTGCCGGTGTGCTTGTGCTAGTTGTCGGTGTACCTGGTGTGCCTAGTGTCTGTAGTGTACCGGTGGTCTTTGTCTCGATATGTGCCGACTTCAGATCCTTCATCGCCTTTGCGCTGTTTTGCAGCACCTGTAAAACGGTCAAAGAACTGTTCCCCGTGCCTAGAGACGGGCTACAGGCGCTTATCAATAGCAGGACTGGCAATAAGACCAGCGGGATGTAGCGTACCTTGTATATATTCATCGGATGCTCCTTTATATGGCTTTACAATATGTGTCTACGTAGTAGAACGTATTACCACGCTTTGGAGTTTCTGGATAAATCTTTCGCAGGCCAGGGCTTTTTGGTGTTCCCACATGGCATGGGATGCCCGATAGGCTCGCGACCCGCAAGCGGGTCGCGCGACCAGAGGGTGTGCTGGCGTGGCCGCTGCGCGGCCACGCCAGCACACCCTCCTCCTTTCGAGCAGGGCGCAGCCCTGCGAGTATGACGGGAGAAACGGGAAAACCAAAAAGCCCTGTTCGCAGGGCTGATATAGATGTTTTGTTCTTCCAATCATGTTATAATGCGCCTGGGGATTACCGCTTTTTCGCTATAAAGTGAGAACAGAGAAGTGGGAGACCAGTGCTGTCACCCTTGATTTGAAGGGCAGAAATGTAGGGGCGACCCTTGCGGTCGCCCTGCTGACCAGTAGAAACGCGCCATCGCGTTCGCCCATTTCGTGTTCGTTGGGAAGGTTGCCGCAAAATGCTCATAACACGCGTTGAGTTAGAGAATATCAAGAGTTATCGTCACCTGACAGTAGATTTCCGGCGTGGTACAACCGCGATCAGCGGTGCAAATGGCTCTGGCAAAACAACCCTGGTCGAAGCCATCGGTTTTGCCCTTTTTGACTCTCTACCTTATACTCAAGGACAATTTGTGCGTGAGGGCGAGAAATATGGGCATGTTACCGTCCATTTTATAGGCAATGATGATCGCCCGTACACAGTCGAGCGGCGCTGTGGCGCTGGTGGCCGCTGGTTCGTGTACGATTGCGAGGCGGATCATCGCATCGAGCAAAACACTGATGTGCTGGATAAACTTCATGATCTCTTCGGCATCGATCGTGAGCGGCCCCTCGATACGCTCTTTAAAGACGCTCTAGGTGTTCCACAGGGCACTTTCACCGCTATTTTCTTGCAATCTGCCAGCGTGCGCAAAAAAACCTTTGACGCCCTGCTCCAGATAGAAGATTACAAGACAGCCGCCGACTATTTACTGGATGTGCAGAAGCTCTACAAAGAACAGGCGCAGGCGCAGCAGCTTGAGATCGGACGCCTGACCTATGAGACACGCGAACTGGAAACCTGGCGTGCTTCTCTGAACCAGGCTCGCCAGCAAGACCGTGAATACAAAGAACAAAACGTCCTCTGGACACAGCAGCTTGCGCAGTGCGAAAAACGCCTGACCGCCCTGAAGCAGCAAAGGGAGCAATTGCAACAACTTCAGCACCAGCGTGAGCAGTGTAAAGACAGAGATAAAGATGCCCAGCAGCGCTTGCAAGAGCATCTTGACGCCCTGAACCTTGCGCGTACTGCACATAAGGCGGTGCAGGAAAGCAGCGCCGCTTACCAGCGCTATCAGCGCACCGATGCCCTTCTCAAGCAGTTGCGCCAGGATGAGAAGCAGCGCAACCAGCTGCGTCAAAGCCAGGCCGGTCTCCGCAGCAATCTTGCAACAATTGAAGCCAATGTCGCCAACTTGCAGGACAGGCTGCACGATGTTGCCATGGCCCGTCAACAGGTGGTAGATCTATCTCCTCTGGTCGAGCAGCAGTATGAATTGGAGAAACAACGTGACGAGCTGGCGCGGCAGACCATGCATCATGAATCACTGCTCAAAGAAAGTAAACAACTGGCCGCCCAGCGTGCCAAACACCTCCAGCAGCTAGAGACACTGCAGCAGCGCATTACTGCCATTGAGCCATTGGAGGCAGTGGCAGCGCTTTTAAATGAACGTATAGAGACATTGGCAAGCTTACGCGCCCAGGCCAATGGGCGCGGCTCCTGGCGCCAGCAGTTGCGGGAAAAACAGGAACAATTGAAAGACAAACGCGGTGAACGCGAGCAGACGGCCGCCCGTTTACGCGCAGCCGAAAGCCAGATAGCGGCCATCGAGGAACATCGCCACGAAGCCGAGGAACTGCCTGCCTTGCAAGAACAGTACACGCAGCTCTTCGGTCTGCAACAGCGCCTGGAAGGCAATATTGCTGGTTATAAGAAATCACGCAAGCAATCAGCAGGTGGGCAGTGCCCTTTGCTCAACGAGGCCTGCCTCAACATTAAGCAAAAAGGCCTTGTCAGCCTGGAGTCCTACTTCGATGGTCTGCTGGAGGAGGAATACGCGCAGCTCAGCGACGTTACGCGGCAGTTTGCTCACTTTAAAAGTCGCGTTGACGAGATTAAGCCATATGCCGAGGAACTGGGAAAGCTGGGCCAGCACGTGGGGCAGCGTGATGGCCTGGCTGATCACCTGCGGCGGTTGGCATTGGAAATCAACCGCCTGGAGCGCGAGGAATCCGGCCTGGTGCAGGAACTGGAAGCGCTTAAGCACATCGACCAGCAAATCGCCCAGGCCGAGAAATTTCATGCCCAGAGTAAAGAGGCTGACCAGCAGGTGCGTGATCTGCCAGGCCTGCACAAGCAGGTGCAGCACTTACAGGAGCAGATCCAGCAGGCGACAACAGATCTACATGAGCGACAACAAAAAATCGAGGAACTTAGCGGGGTTGCCGCTCAACTGCTTGACGTCAAAGCACAACTTGAGACACTTGATGACCCGCGTTCCCTCAGCAAGGCTCGACAGGAGATCATTAAGCAGGAACCGGCCTATTTACAGCAATTGCAAGTGGAACAACAACAACAGCAAAAAGTAGCGCAGCAGTTGCAGTCGCTGGAGCACCAACTACAGCACTATGCTGACCTTGATACCACGATCGCCCAGCAGGAGACCATTCTTCAGCAGAGTCTGGCCGGGTACCAGGCGTACCTGCAAAACGAGCAGGCCGCGCGCCTTCTCCCTGATCGTGAGCAGGCGTATCAACACATGCATCTTATGGCCGGGGAAATCCGGCAGGCCCTACAACTCGCCGAACAGGCCTGTCTGAAAGCAGAGGCCGCTTTCCATCTGGAGGAGCTTGAGGCGGTTGATAAACAGGTGAATCAACTGCACAAAGACCTGGGCCAGTTAGCAGAGGCAATGAAGGGCCTGCAGGACACGATCAACAAACTTGAGCAGCAGATCCAAAGGGCAGAGACGCAGCTCATCGAATTGGAGGCAGCAGAACGAGAGAAGCGCACACTTGAAGAATTGCAGGTGATGACGGAACTCTTCCGCAAACTTATTAAGGAGGCAGCGCCTCAGGTTTTGAAAGCTGTGCTAAGTGATATTTCTGCCGAGGCAAATCGCATCTTTGGCGAGATCATGGGTGATCGCAGCGCCCAGCTTTCCTGGCAAAACGACTACGAGGTCATCCTGCGCCGTCAGAGCGTCAGCCGCAGCTTTGCTCAGTTGAGCGGCGGCGAGCAGATGAGCGCAGCGCTTTCAATGCGCCTGGCCTTACTCAAAAAGCTCTCAAACCTCAACATCGCCTTCTTTGACGAACCGACGCAAAACATGGACGAACTGCGCCGCGTGAACCTTGCCGAGCAGATCCGGCGCGTGCGTGGCTTCGACCAGCTCATCGTCATCAGTCATGACGATACCTTTGAGCAGGGACTTGACAGCCTGGTCCGCCTGCGCAAGATAGATGGCGAGACGCGCCAATGGGATGAGGACGAGACTATGCAAGAAGAAAGAGAGCAAGCGCGAGCCCATGCTTCATAAAGGGAAACTTCAAACAGCGCTCAATGCGAAGCAAGCTATGTTCACCAGTTATGACGGTTCATTCAGCGACCAGTTGAACGCTTACCGGCATGCGCTCGAAACCCTCTACCTGCATTACTCCTCAGGCGCCCAGCTTGAACATATGCTGCCGCCTGATGACCCTGGCATGCCGCCAGCAGGCGCCCGCCCCAGCATCGAGTTCGATCGCTGGTTGGTCAATGCCGCTCACAATACCTATCACGGCCCTTTGTTTCCTTTCGGACGCGAATTCGCTAACCATGAGCAGGCGCGCCAGTGGGCCGAGTGCATCGAAGGTATCACCACCCTGGCTGTCGATGGCAGTCAATTGCAGCCCTGGCGTGATGCTTCTATCCCGGTAGCCCTCATACAGGTCGGCTTTTTCGCCAATCCCCATATACATGGTCGTCCCTACACTAAGGATGTGCATATGGAAGTACTTGCTCCTGATGAGATCGTCGAAGAATCCAGGAGCGAGAGCATAGACCCTGATAGCTACCCTTATTCTGAGTTACAAGTAACACTGCGACGCTATACCCTGGAGATCGAGACCATTTGTCACCAGATGGAACAGTATGCTCGCGCTCGTCGCAAAAACGAACCGGCACATAGTCCTGTCGTATTTTTCGATGGTTCGCTTGTCGTCTCCTTCGCCTTGACCATGCCAAGTCCCTACCGGGAACGTTACATCACTGCTGCCACTTCCTTGCTCCAGGTCTCAGAAGAGTACCGTGTGCCTCTTATCGGTTACATCGATACCAGCTATGCTCGTGATATGATCACAATGTTACGCCGCCTCGATGCCATGCAGCCCAGGCCTGCCCTACGCGAAACAAAAAAAATTCACGATACACTTCTCTGGCAGGGACGTTTGCGTTGGGGTGATCGCACGCCTGCAATGATCTGTGCTCGTGGCGACATTCTTACCGGCTACGGCGTTTATCGAGAAAGCGTCGCTTTCTGTTACTTGCAAACTTCATCGGCGCGTCCTCCCGCTCGCCTTGAGTTTCCTCGTTGGATGCTCGATGATGGAGTACTGGAGCCTGTGCTGGACGTGGTACGCGCTGAGATTATAGCCGGTGGTCATGGCTATCCCTACGCTCTTGAGACGGCAGACGCCGTAGCGGTGATTACGATGCATGATCGCGCAGAGTTTTACGCTCAGTTTCAGGAGTTTATCGAACGACAGGGCTTGAAGTTTACCTTTTCGACGAAATCCATGAGCAAGGGCCGTAGGAGATAACCTTGCAGGTCTTCGTCCTTGCGGGGAATGTATCCGTAGGGGCGAGGGTGGTGAGGAGTGGCTGGGTGGGCCTTTATGGTCGCCCCCGTTACGCTTCGGCAGTAGAGAGCCTATGTGTTATACTTGTTTCTATTAGTACACAATGAACCTTGAAAGTAATCTATCCTAGATGATGTTTATGTCACGCTCGACACAGTGCATGCTGACCTGCCCGTGCGGCGAGGTCTTTAACAGTTCGA
>WNFA01020714.1_pt1 | contig 10317 bp, 6 predicted proteins | sample 5400481 | NCBI WGS metagenome assembly WNFA01 (sample SAMN13153340, study PRJNA577476) | soil metagenome | isolation source: 120 cm saprolite under Douglas fir tree site 2 hole 1 replicate 2 | place: USA:California | collected 2015-04-18 | reverse complement strand
CCACTTCACCGCCTCGGCGACGAGCAACGCGAAGAGCGGCGTCGCGTCGACCGATCCGTAGTACGGCCGATGCGGGATCTCTCCGAGCCGCGCCAGCTCTCCACGGCGCAGCTCGTGGGAGATCTTCCCCGGCTCTTCCTCGGAGAAATCGTCCACCTTCTGGCCCTGGTACTTCGCGAGCAGCCGCAGCGTGCCGCGCGCGATGTCGGGATTCCAGCCGAGCGTTTGGTACGCGCAGATGAGCCCGTCGCGTCCGAACGGGACCGCGTACCACGGGATCCCTGCGGTCGGGTAGGGCCCACTGTCGTGGAACTCCATGAGCGCGCGCAGGTCGAGCGCGCTCCTCGTGATGAGACCCTCGTCGAGCGTCTCGGAGCTGGTCGTGTAGCGCGCGCAGCCGCGAAGGAAGCGACGGTAGCGCGCGTTCAGCGCGTCGATGGCGTCGTCGAAGCGGTCCGGCGAAGGCGCCGCGCCGGCGCCGTCCTCGCGCGGGATCACCATGAGCTCGATCGTGAGCACGCCCTGCGGCTCGAGGTCGCGCTCGATGTGGAAGATGTTGCCATCGATGCGATCGGGCGCGGGGCGCATCGTGATGTCCGTCGTTCGCCGCACCGCGTCGCGGCCCACACGCTCGAAGACGATGCCGCCCTCCCGCGGGCCGCGCCTCACCTCATGGGGCGTCGCGGCGACCTCATGGTGGCCGCGCACCGCGAACATGTCGCGGAATGACGCTTCGAATTCGAGCTCGAGCGCCACACGCACCCGCCTAGGGTTCGCGTTCAGCACGCCGATGCGCTCGCGCAGGCCGTCTGCGAGAAAACGGGTGCGCCGGATCGAGAGCGCTTCGGCGGCGTGACGCGCCGTGCCGAGCGTCGCGCCCTCCGAGCGCATGAGCTGGAACGTCGCGACGTAGTTCTGCTCGGTGTTCGCCGACAGCAGGATCGGCGCTGCGCCGTTCACGCGGAGCGCGTACCCCGAGAGGAACTGGGTGTCGTGGTAGTAGAGCCCGAACGGGCTCGCGCTGCCGAGCTGGAGCGAGCCGTCGTTCTCCGTGATCAGGACGAGGGCGTCCTCTTTGAGCGAAACGCTCACGCGGTGGCCGCGCGGCCTTCCGCTCGATCCTGGCTGCGTCTCTCGCTGAAGCGGCGCTTCTCCTCTTCCATGACGCGCGCGCCCTCTTCGACGACGGCCTCGGACTGCGCCGTGGTCATGTCGCGTACCTCTTCGATGAAGGACGCGGTCCGCAGCTGATACAGCGGCAGGAGCGAACGGGCGAGCTCCTCGCTCCGTGCCGGGCGCCGCAGCGCCGCGTCGAGATGATCGAACACGATGCGCGCCCACGCCTTCGCGTCGATGGTCTCGGGCACGGGCGCGGAGAGGATCGCGCGCCACGCCGCCTCCTGTTCGCGCTTGCCGTCCGCGTATTTTTCACGCAGCCGCGCTGGATCCGCCGGGACCGCCTCGGGCTCGACGGGCATCACGTCGCCGACGAGCGGCACGGCCTTCGAGCCCTGCACCTTCGACCACGTCGCCTCGCTGTCGGTTGCCATGCGGAAGAGCGTGCCGACGACCTGGGTGAACATCGGGCCGAGGTCCGCGGCGGGATCCTTCGGGTCGTGCACCTTCGCGCCGAGGAAGGCCTGCGCGACGCGCGCCCCCTGCACGATCGCCGTCGTGGTCATGAAGATGTCGATGCCGAAGCGCGCGACGTCGGTGTCCCACACCGGCTGATCGAGATACGCGCGCGCGAGGTCGGCGCGGAAGCCGAACTCCCCGCCGATCGGCTGGCGCACGCGCAGCCCGTACAGCGCGCGCGTCAGGGGATACGCGACCGAGTTGGTGATGGTCCCGTCGTGCTTGTGTCGGGCGTAGAGCGGGGTCACATAGTCGACGTCGCCTCGGGTGACCGAAGAGAGCAACCGTCCGATCCATTCCGTGGTGATGCTACGGAGATCGCTGTCGACGACGGCGCAGGCGCGGGCGCCGAGCATTCCGACCGCGGTGAAGATCGCGCGGAACGCGGAGCCCTTGCCCGACGGTCCCTTGTAGCGGCCCACGGCCACCGGCACGCCGAACGCGTTTTCGACGACGCGATCGGGCGTGCCGTCCTGCGAGCCGCCGTCCGCGTTGACGATCGCGACGCGCGCGCCGGGGAAGTGTTCGCGCAGGCCTTTCGCTGCGGTCGCCGCGACATATCCGATCGTCGCGGCGTTGCGGAAGCTGGGGATCCCCACGACGATATCGGCCGATCCGATCTTGGCGATCCCGCCCGCGAGTTGCTCGTCGAGTGTCACGTGATCGTCAGGCATGCGTCCCTCCATGTGAGTCCACGCACCCTTCCCGTCGCAAGGCCATCATACCGGCGTGCTCGACGCGCTCGACGCGATCGTTCTGCCTTTTCTCGAATCGCTCTACGAGCGGTTCGGCTACATCGGTGTCGTCATCGCGATGACGATCGAGAGCTGTGCGATCCCCATGCCATCCGAGCTGATCCTTCCGTTCGCTGGATGGAGCGTGTCGCGCGGACTCATCGAGCCGCTCACGTCCTCGCCCTGGAGCTTCTGGGCCGCGGTCCTCGCGGGCGTTCTGGGGAACACGCTCGGCTCGCTCGCCAGCTACGCGATCGGAGCATATGGCGGTCGGCCTCTGGTCGAGAGGTACGGGAGATACGTGCTCATCAGCGCTCACGACCTCGAGCTCGCCGAGCGCTGGTTCGCGCGCTTCGGCGAGGCGACGGTGTTCTTTTCGCGCATGCTCCCGATCGTCCGCACGTTCATCTCGGTGCCCGCCGGGATCGCGCGCATGCCGCTCTGGCGCTTCGCCCTCTTCTCCATCCTCGGCGCGATCCCGTGGGTGATGCTGCTGGTCTGGGGCGGGATGCAGCTCGGCGATCACTGGCTCGAGCTGAAGCAATCGCTGAAAGGGCTCGACTACCTCGTCGCGGCCGCGATCATCGCTGCGGTCGGCATCTTCATCTGGCGCCACGTGCGGCGCTGATGGACGCGATCTTCACTTTCGACCGCCAGCTCTACACCGCGATCGCGACCGCAGCGGCCAACAATCCGCTGCTCGCTGCCCTCGCGATCGCGGTCGCGTACCTGAACTGGAACGGATTGATCTGGTGGATCTGTGGCGTGTTCGTCGCTCGCGCGCGCGGCTGGGGTCGCCGCGCGCTGTGGGGAACGCTCACGGTCTACCTCGGCCTGTGCGACGGCTGGCTCGCCGCCGAGCTGTTGAAGCTCGTCTTCCGGCGCCCGCGCCCGTTCAGCGCGATCCTCGACCTGCCGTTCCCCACGCTCATCGCCGAACCCACGAGCTACTCATTCCCCTCAGGGGATACCGCCTTCGCGTTCGGCGCGGCGGTGGCGCTCGGTCACGTCGCGCCCGCGTGGCGCCTGCCGGCGCTGCTCTTCGCGATCGCCGTCGCATTCGAGCGCGTCGCGGTCGGTGTGCACTACCCGCTCGACGTGACCGCCGGCGCGCTCATCGGCATCGTCTCGGGGCTCAGCGCGCCCCTAGCCGTCGCGCTCGTGCGCCGCCGCGTGCGCTGGCGTGCGTTCGTGGTCCCACACACGCACTGGGATCGCGAGTGGTACGAGCGCTTCGAGGGCTATCGCGCTCGGCTCGTGCCGATGGTGTCGAAGCTTCTCGACCTCCTCGAACGCGACAGCGCCTTCCGCTCGTTCACCTTCGACGGCCACACCATCTGGGTCGAGGATTATCTCGAGAAGCGGCCCGCCGACCGCTCGCGCATCGAGGCCCTCGTGCGCGCGGAGCGTCTGCTCATCGGGCCGTGGTACGTGCTCGCCGACAACCTGCTCGTGTCCGGCGAGTCGCTGCTCCGGAATTTCCAGGAGGGTCTGCGCGTGTCGGCATCCTTCGGACGCGCGATGCGCGTCGGTTACGTGGCGGATCCGTTCGGCCATCCGGCGCAGACCCCCCAGCTGCTGCGCGGCTTCGGATACAGCACCTACGTCTTCTCGCGCGGCGTCGGCGACGAGGGCGAGCGCGTCGGCGCCGAGTTCCGCTGGCAGGCGCCCTCGGGTGACCGGGTCCTCGCGACACAGCTCGTTGATCACTACTCGGGCGGACTTCAGCTCGTGGGCGATCTCGCCGAAACGCCGCAACAGCTTCGCGCTCGGGTGCGCCGCCGCCTCGGCCGCTTGCTCGATGTCACGACGGCGTACGCGAACGGCCGGACCGTCCTGTTCATGGTGGGCGACGACCACGTGGATGCGTACCCGCGCCTGCCCGAAGCTGTCGCGGCTCTGCACGACGCGGCGCCGAATATCGACGCCCGCATCGCGAGCCTCGAGGAGTACGAGACCACCCTCGCCCAGCCGCGCGGCACGGTCGTCGGCGAGATGGTCCGCGGCCGTTACCGTCCGATCCTCCGCGGCGTCAATTCGACACGCGTCTGGATCAAACAGGAGAACGCGCGGTGCGAACGACTGCTGCTCGAGCGCTGCGAGCCATTCGACGCGCTCACGGGCGGTTCCGCGCGCGACGAGGTGCGCTCGCTCTGGCGAACGCTCCTGCAGAACCATCCGCACGATTCGATCTGCGGCTGCTCGATCGATGCCGTGCACGACGTGGACATGGCGCCGCGCTTCACGCGAGTCCGGACCGACGGCGAAGCGCTCGCCGCGCGTCTCGCGCGCGAGCTCGCCGGATCCGGGGACGCACCGGCGGTGTGGAGCGCCGTGCCCTGGGACCGGGACGCGGTCGTCGCGCTCGACGGAACGCCAACGCGCGTCCACTGCGCCGCCCTCGGCACGGCGCCGGCGCGCCGGGCCGAGGGGTCCGGGGTGGCTTCCGAATACACCTATTCATACGCCGGCCCGACGCTCGGGTCGCGCGATCTCCCCGGGGGCCGGCGCACCGCGGTGTCGGGCGACCGCGCCACCGTGACCGTCGAGTTCGCGCTACGGCTACCCGCGGGCCTGCGCGACGATCGGCTCGCGCGCACGCCCGAGCTCGTTCCGTGCGCGGTGCAGAGCGAGATCTCGCTCGATGCCGGCGCGCGGCGCGTGTCCGTCCGCCTCGTCGTCGACAACCAGGCGCGGGATCACCGGCTGCGGGTGCTCTGCGAGACCGGCACGCGCTCGCTCAAGCACGTGGCCGGCGCGGCCTTCGCGTGGCTCGACCGCGACACGCGCGTCGCGCCGCGACCCGGTTGGATCGAACGGCCGACCGCCGAGCGTGCGGTCCACGACTTCGTCGCCGTCGAGGGGACGCCGCGCGGGCTCGCCGTTGGCGTCGACGGTCTCCGCGAGTACGCGGTGCTCCATGACGGGCGGACGATCGCGATCACGCTGCTCCGCGCGGTCGGGTTCCTCTCGCGCGGCGACCTACCGGAACGCAAGGGACACGCCGGACCGGCGCTCGCGACGCCGAGCGCGCAGTGCATCGGCGAGCGCGAGTACCGCTACTGCGTCGTGCCGCTCGGTGGTGAGCTGACGCTGCCGCGCGCGGCGCGCGAGATCCGCGAATGGCTGTCGCCGCCGTGGATCGCCCGCGGCGACGCAGCGGCTCGCTCCTTTTATTCGGTCGCGGGCGACGCGGTGATACAGCCGTCGGCCCTGCGCTCCGGTCCGGGCGGCGCGATCGTCGCGCGTCTCTTCAATCCCACACGCGAGTCGGCATCCGCGACGCTGCGTTTCGCGCGCCAGGTGCTCGAGGCGCGCGCGGTCGATCTGCGCGAGGGCGAGCTATTTCTCGGCAACACCGGGCTCGACAGCGTGCGTACCGCGGCGCCACCCGATGTCGTGGACGGCGCCGTCGCCATACGGCTCGCGCCGTACGAGATCGGAACGTACCTCGTCCGCCTCGCGTGAACTTGAGGTACCTCTTTTGTGTCACGCGTCGTCGCACGAACGTGTGACGCGCGAGGGACAGACACGAGGCGCCGCGCCGCCTAACGTCGCCGCATGCGGCAGACCCTGTTGCTCGTGCTCGTGCTGATCTCGGTCGTCGCGCCTCCCGCGGCCGCCGACGACGATCGCACGCACTTCCGTCGCACCACGCCCCGCGCGTCGCTCGAAGAGGGCGCGGGCGCGTTCGTGATCGGGGTGCCGTCCGGCCGCGCCTGGGGCATCGAGAGTGAGCTGCGTCCGCTGCCAACGGCGCGAGTGCTCGCGGTGCGCCTCGTCGTTGCCGACGACGACGTACGCGAGGCCTTCGCCCGGGTCGCGTACTACGCGAGCGCGACCGGACGGCCGCGCCAGATCGCCGTCGTCGACAGCGAGGCCGTCGCGGCGGGCGAAGGCCGCCTCCTCTTCGTGGCGCTCGATCCGCCGCCCGGCGCGGTCGCCTACCGGGTCCGTGTCCTTGCCCGCCTGCGCGGCGGTGCGGAGCGGTCGCAGGACGAGGCGATCCGTGCGCGCCTGAGCCTGATCGACCGGGCGGCGACGCACTTCGGCTCTCTGTTCTCGCGCCTGCTGCCGGACGGCCCGTGACATAAACTCCAACGTCTATGGCGACCGTCACGTATGACCACGTCAACAAGAAGTTCGGGGAGACCAGCGCGGTCAAGGACTTGAACCTCGCGGTCCGCGACGAGGAGTTCCTCGTGCTCGTTGGCCCGTCGGGCTGCGGCAAGACGACCGCGCTGCGGATGCTCGCCGGCCTCGAAGAGCAGACCACCGGAGACATCTTCATCGGCGAACGCCGCGTGAACGACGTCGCGCCGAAGGACCGCGACATCGCCATGGTCTTCCAGAACTACGCGCTGTATCCACACATGAGCGTGTACGACAACATCGCGTTCGGCCTCAAGCTGCGCAGCGTCCCGCGTCCGGAGATCGAGCGTCGAGTGAACGAGGTCGCCGAGATGCTGGCGATCGGACAGCTGCTCAAGCGAAAGCCGAAGGAGCTTTCTGGTGGCCAACGGCAGCGCGTCGCCGTCGGTCGCGCGATCGCACGGGAGCCCGCGGTCTTCCTGATGGACGAGCCGCTGTCGAACCTCGACGCGAAGCTGCGCATCCAGACGCGCGCGATGTTGCAGAAGCTCCACCAGCGTCTCAAGCGGACGACCATCTACGTGACGCACGATCAGGTCGAGGCGATGACGATGGGCGACCGCATCGCCGTGATGAGCGCGGGCGAGCTCCAGCAGCTGGACACACCGGAGAACCTTCACGAGCGCCCGAACAATCTCTTCGTCGCGGGCTTCATCGGGTCTCCGTCCATGAACTTCTTCGACGCGAAGATCGTGAGTGGCGCCGGTGGCGCGACCGCCGATGCCGGTTTCTTTCGCGCGCCGGTGAGGGGCCAGGCGGCCGAAGCGGTCGGCCGCGAGGTGGTCCTCGGGGTCCGTCCAGAGGACATCGACGATCTCGCCAACGCGCAGCAGAACGGCCACCTTCCCGTTGATGCTCATGTGGAAGTTGTGGAATTCCTCGGCAACGAGCTGCAGCTTCAGCTGTCGGCAGACGGACAGACGTTCGTCGCGCGCGTCTCCACCAACACGCAGACCCGCCCCGGCGCGACGCTGCGGGTCGGCTTCAACCTGAAGAAGCTGCACGTCTTCGACAAGGCGACTCAGATCGCACTCCGATGACGCTTCGCGGAAACGTCCAGGACTTCCCCCTGCGGGCCGTCCTGGACATGCTCGCGCAGACCAAGAAGACCGGCGAGCTCCAGCTGCGAGTGGGCGATCGCGTCGGCGCGCTCGGCATCGCCGGCGGCCGTTTGGTCACCGCGGTGTTCGACGAGGAGGAGCCGCTGCTCGCCCTCGGCGTGATCTTCGCGCTCGACGGAGCGGAGTTCGAGTTCACGCCGTGGGACGACGCTCCGCCCTCGAATCTCGAGGGAACTCTCGACGAGCTGCTGCGCAAGGCCGATCAGGCGAAGAAGCAGGCTGAGGAAGCGCGCCGCAAGGCCGAGGCAGCGCGGGAGGCTGCGCGCAAGAAGGCGGATGAAGAAAAAGAAGCCGAGCGCAAGCGCGTCGAGGAGATTCGCGCCCTGATCCCGAGCGACGCCGTGGCATTCCGCCTCTCCGAGCGTGCGGTCGATCAGGGCGCGGTCACGCTAACGTCCGAGCGCTGGCGCGTCGTGCTCGCCGTGAACGGAGAGCGCGATGTGAACGCGATCGCGTCGATGCTCCACCTCGATCGTGACGGCGCGCTCTCCACGCTCGCCGCTCTGATGCGCGACGGGGTCATCGAGGTGGCCGCGCCACCCGCCGCCCCGGAGCCGCCGGCATACGAACCGCCGGTGTACGAACCGGAGCCGCCCGCGCCCGTGCCGACCTATGAGGCCGCGCCCTCGCACGAGTCGCCTACGGACACGCTCGCCAGTCCCGCGCAGGAATTCACGACGCCCGACGCGACGACCGCGCCTGAGATCCCAGCGGCGACGCAGGACTGGATCACTCCCGAACAGGCCGTGCCCGCGGAGGACTGGACGATCGCTCCGAGCACGAGCGAGCCAGCGCCGATCTCCGAAGTCGCGCCGCAGTGGGGGCCGCCGCCGGAGACGCCCGCGCCGGCGCCGGACTGGATCGCACCGCCGATCGCGGAGACGTCGCCCACGATGGACGACCGCCTCAGCGCGCTCTCCGGGATCTTCGGTCCCGCCCCCACGGAGCCACCGGCGCCCGCTCCGACGGAGCCGCCGGCGAACTCGTGGGCACCGCCTGCCGCCGGAGCCGACCAGTGGGGCACCAAGGCGCCGCCCGCTCCCGCGGCCGAGCGCTGGAGCGCGCCCGCGCAGCCGGCCACGCCCGCCGCATCAGACGATCCCTGGGGCACGCCGCCGTCGTCGGCACCGGTCCGGGACTCGTGGGCACCGCCCGCCGACGCACCGACACCCGCGAAGGACGCCTGGAGCGCACCGACACCCGCGCAGAACACATGGACCGCATCGTCGCCGGCTACATCCGCCGACCCGTGGGGTAGCCCTGCGAGTGCGGACCAGCGCTCCGCGACGTTTCGCATCCCCGAGCCGGCGACTCCACCGGTCGAGGAATGGAGCCCGCCGCCGTCAGCGCCGCCGGAGAAGAAGAAGCGGGGGCTGTTCGGCTTCGGCCGCGAGAAGCCCGCTCCGCCGCCGGTCGCAGGGATGCCCCTACCGACCGCGGGCGTCGTCGGCAGTCGCGTCGGCATGCTCGCAGCGCTCGCGAACACGCTCATCGCGGAATACAACAACGGTCAGTACGGCAAGAGCCACATCGAGGAGCGCATCGCCAACTTGCTGATGCGCGTCGACGAGCAAGCCGACCCGATCGATCGTCCGCTGCCTATCGTCGACGATCGCATCGATGTCGAGGCGCTGGAACGCGAGCACCTCGCCGACGCGCAGGCGCTCCCATATCTCGCGCTCCTGGTGACGACGATCTTCGCCGATGCCGAGAAGACCTTCGGAAAGGACAAGGCGAAGAAGGGATACAAGGCCGCGCAGAAGACCGTCCTGCTCGGCGACGCGAGCGCGCTGTCGACGCCGGAGCTCGCGGGCAAGCTTCCCAAGGTCTGAGCGACAACAACTTCCTCGGCATCGATCTCGGCGGCACGCACATCCGCACGGTCATCGCGGCACTCGATGGCGACCATCACGAGATCACGGCGCGCGATGAGCGCCGCACGCCTCGCGACGGCGCCGACCAGGTCGTCCGCGCGATCGCGGATTCCGCGCGCGCGAGCGCACGCGACGCGGGTCTGCCGCTTCACGAGCTCCTCGCGGCTGGTTGCTCCGCGCCGGGCCCACTCGACCACCGCACCGGCTTGGTGCACGAGGCGCCGAACATCGTTGGATTCAAAGAGTTCGCCCTCGCCCCGCGGCTTTTCGACGCGCTCGACGGACTGACTGTTTTCCTCGACCGCGACACAGCGATGGCCGCCATCGCGGAGAGCGCGATCGGCGCGGCGCGCGGCGCGCGGGATTTCATCTACGTCACAGTGTCGACCGGCCTCGGCGGCTCGATCGTGAGCGGCGGCCGGATGCTGCGCGGCGCGACCAACTCGGCAGGCGAGATCGGGCACTGGCCCGTCGCGTTCCAGCTCGACCCGTCCCGCGACGCGGGGGCCGATCTGCCGCGCTGCGGCTGCGGCTCCTTCGGCTGCGCGGAATCGTTCGCCGCAGGCCGCAACATGGCCGACGCGTACGGGGTCGCGGACGCCGCGGAGGTCTTCGACGCGGCGGCCCGTGGCGACGCCCGTGCGTCGACGATCGTCACGCGCGCCGAGCGGGCGCTCGCCAATCTCGCCGTGGGCCTCGTGAACGTGCTGAACCCCGCGCTCATCGTGGTCGGCGGATCCATCGCGGACAACCAGCCCACTCACGTCCTCGAGCCGATGCGTCGGGCGATCGCGGAGCGCG